>Ga0208297_1000283_pt1 | contig 121615 bp, 123 predicted proteins | sample LMS_cellobiose_e_FD_187367 | JGI IMG/M metagenome (GOLD analysis project Ga0208297, IMG submission 187367) | Rumen-fistulated moose microbial communities from Alaska, USA - LMS_cellobiose_enrichment (SPAdes) (version 2) | ecosystem: Host-associated > Mammals > Digestive system > Stomach >...
TCTTTTTTAAGAGCTTATCTCAGCTTCTTAATTCTCTCGGAGTCTTTATCTCCGGAATATTGACAGAGTATTTCGTTCGTATATTCGTTGTTTAATTTTCAATGTACGCTTGCGTCCGGAGGCTTCCGCCCCCCGAGGCGCTCATTTATAATACCAAACACTTTATCTCTTGTCAACATCTTTTTTCGTTTTTTCCCTTATTTTATTTATTGGATTTTTATCTCCGCCGCATGCTTACAGACCACTTCGCCCGTGTGTTTTCAGTATTGGACGTTGCGATTTTCAGCCGGTTCTGCTATACTGATTTTCATACGGACCTAAAGGAGCTGACAAAATGCCCATCAAGATACCCGACTCGCTTCCCGCAACGCAGATACTCGACAGGGAAAATATATTCGTAATGACCGAGTTCCGCGCTCTTCATCAGGACATCCGTCCCCTTCATATAATAATACTCAACCTCATGCCCACCAAGGTCGAGACCGAGACCCAGCTTCTGCGGCTGCTTTCAAATTCACCCATTCAGGTCGAGATAGAGCTCGTGCAGATGCGCAGCCACACCTCAAAGAACACCTCGGCCGACCACCTGCTCAAATTCTACAAGACCTTTGACGACATCAAATTCAACAAGTACGACGGCATGATAATAACCGGCGCACCCGTTGAAATGCTTGACTACGAGCAAGTCGACTACTGGCGCGAGCTGTGTGAGATATTCGAGTGGTCAAAGACCAACGTCTATTCCACCTTCCATATCTGCTGGGGGGCGCAGGCCGGGCTGTACTATCATTACGGCATACCGAAATACCCACTGCAAAGCAAAATGTTCGGCGTCTTCCGCCATACGATAAATCACCGCCGCTGCCCGCTCATGCGCGGCTTTGACGACGAGTTCTACGCCCCCCACTCACGTCATACCGAGGTTAGAAAATCCGATATAGAAAAGATACCGGACCTGACCATCCTGTCGGAATCCGAAGAGTCGGGCGTGTATATCATCATCTCAAACGACGGCAGGCGCATATTTGTCATGGGCCACAGCGAGTACGACCGAAACACCCTCGCCAACGAATATTTCCGCGATGTAAATAAGGGCCTCGACATAGCCGTTCCCAAAAATTACTTCCCCGGCGACGACCCCTCGCAGGAGCCGATTCTCACCTGGCGCGGGCACTCGGCCCTCATATATGCAAATTGGCTCAACTACTACGTTTATCAGACGACGCCCTATAATCTGCACGAAATAGAGGACGCGCCCAATTACAAAACGGGCAACTTCACCGTTTAGACGTACGTATAAAAAAGCCTCGTAAAAAGCTGCGGCCTCCTATGTTGAGGTCCGCAGCTTTTTTATTGTTCCGATTCCGAGCCTCTCTTATTGCCTTCCCATGAGAATCGGCTGGAGCTGTACGCCGTCAATGGCGGCCGCTATCGTCCTTTCCGCCAAATTGAGATCGGCGACCGCCGAGCGGCCCTTTTTGTCCGGATCGTCCTGCATCAGAGGCACAAAATAGATATTCTTTGTGTTCATCAGCCTGCCCATATTCTGTGCGTTAGCCGAAAGCGAATCGTTGCTCGACAGGGCGAGCACCACAGGAGCGCACCTTCTCAGGTGCGACTTTACTGCCATCGTGACCGGCGTGTCGGTTATCCCGCAGGCAATCTTTGCAAGCGTGTTGCCGGTACACGGCGCAACGAGCATAACATCCACCAGCTCCCTCGGACCTATGGGCTCTGCCTGCTGTATGGTGTGCATCGGGCTTTTTCCCGTTATCTCCGCTATCTCGGCGATTATGTCCTCCGCCCTGCCGAAGCGGGTGTCCATCGTATATGCGTTATGCGACATAATGGGCGTAATATCATAGCCCTCGTCCCTCATGCGGCGCATCAGGCCAATGGCCTTTTCAAAGGTACAAAATGAACCGCAGAGCGCAAAGCCGACTCTGACGGCGTTTGGCGTCATTTCCCACCCTCCAGTTCCTCTATTATACATAATACGCTTTCGGCGATTATTCTGCCTGCAAGCGCAGACTTTTCCCTGCCCGGCAGAGCCAGCGCGCGGGTAAAGGCTATCCCGCGGCGGCGGGCGGCGGCGGTATCGGTGCCTCCCGGCATGGATGCAAGATCGATTATCCTGCAGTCCTCCTTCAGACCCTCTATCACCCCGGCCGTTATCACCTCGGCCGGAACGGTGTTGAACACCGTATCGTACCCGCTCCCTCTGTCCGCCAGCTCGTCGTACCTTACAGGCGTCATGCCGAGGGCTCTTATCCATGCCCTGTCCGCCGCGCTTCTTGCACTAACATCCACACGGGCCCCCATGTCCCTCAGCTTGAGCGACAGCAGCTTTCCTATCCTCCCGAAGCCGGTCACCAGCACCCGCGAATCCGAAACAAGCCTTTCCCTGTCGGCCATAGCTATACTGACAGCGCACTCGGCCGTTACGGCCGCGTTCTCAACGGCGAATTTTTCGCAGCTGCAATAATCATATATCTCTGTGCCGCGCAGACGGCATTTTTCTCTTATGTCGGGCGGCACCATTCCCGCAAACACACGCGCGCCGCGTTTTATGCCGTCAAACACCTCGTCTGCCGACATGTCTTCAAAGCCCGCGGGCAGCTTCAGCCTCCCGTCGGCGCCTGCAAGCGGCAGTCCGAATATTATATAATCGGCCCAAAGGCACGGCCCTCTTCCTCCGCTGTCATCCCATACGGCGACGGCGTGACCCAGCTCCTTCAGCGTGCGCGCGGCGGCCCGGCATCTATCGTCGGTGCAGACCACGCCTGTTATGAGCCGGTCATCCGATATACCTGTTCTCAAGGCAGCAACCTCCGCAGCATTTTATTGCGCACCTTTGCGCGATACATACTATGCGTCGGCTCCCGCCGTTGTTAAGCTCATGCTTGCTCCCGCGTGATACAAAATCCCGCGTAAAGATAATTTTTATGTTGCATCCCCCATTCCAAATCCTGTATAATAAAAAAAATCGACTGTTAGGGGATGTCCTTCGCAATGTGGTCAACTATCGGCGCCATAATGGGCAAGATTTTCATGATGGTCCTTCTCGGGCTTGTTTTAAAGCAGAGAGGCATAATCGACGACAAGCTCCAGCAGGGCTTGGCATCGGTCGTGGTCAACGGCTTTGTTCCGGCGATGATAATCGCCTCTGCCAACCGCGATTTCTCGCCCGAGCTCGCAAGCGGCCTTTTCACCGTCTTTATTATAGGCACGCTCTACTATGTGCCCCTTATGATAATAACCCCGCCTGTAAGCCGCCATCTCGGCATGCCCGAGGATAAGAGAAAGGCCTTTATAAACCTCACTATCTTTGCAAACACCGGCTTTATAGGCTTTCCTCTTGCGCTCGAGCTGCTCGGCAACGAGGGCTTCATTTACGTCATTTTCTATAACATCTTCTACCAGCTCTTCCTTTTTACATACGGCATAAACATCATGCGCGGCACCAACGAATACAATTTCAAGACAATATTCGCAAATCCGGCCACCCTGTGCACCTTTGTTTCGCTTATTATAATGATAACCCACTTCCGCTTCCCGCTGTTCTTTCAGGAGGCGCTTGAGACCATCGGCAACTGTACCACCCCCTGCGCCCTTATGATAGTGGGCTGCTCGCTGGCCGGCACCAACCTCACCGAAATATTTAAAGACAAGTATTCCTATCTTGTTTCATTCCTGCGCCTTATTTTCTATCCCGTTGTCATGCTCATACCCCTCGCCCTTCTCCACGTGCCCTATGTCCCGGCGACGGCGTGCGTGGTTACCACGGCCCTCCCCTGCGCGTCGCTGCTGGTGCCCCTTTCGGCCGAGCACAACTGCGCGCCGGAGTTTTCCTCGCGCACAACGGTCCAGTCTATGGTGCTTATGATCGCAACTCTGCCCGTCATCATCATGCTGTGCGACGTTTTCCTCAAATAGCCTCGGCGCATTTTCATACAGCAGACATATCAAAGGAGCGGATTTATCCGCTCCTTTTCATATTTATCCCCTCCGCGGCATATAAATCTACCAACTAAAACTGTAGAGAGGTGTGCCATGTGAAGGGAAATATAGAGGATCGATGCGTCATGCTCGGCAACTATATATGGGAAGAAAAAGCCACCGTACGGGCCTGTGCAAAAAAATTCGGAATATCCAAATCCACAATACATAAGGACGTGACCGAACGTCTCTGTCACATAAACCCGTCTCTGGCCAAAAAGGTCAAGACGGTGCTTGACATAAACAAGGCTCAGCGCCATATACGCGGCGGTATGGCGACCAAGGAGAAATACCGCAAAATCCATTCCGGCGCATAACGCCGCCCGATAAAGGCAAAAGCTCCCCGTCCGAATCAGACGGGGAGCTTTTTTATGCTCTTTAAATCAGCGCGGCGGAAAGTTACCCTCTCTCGCCTATGGGAACATAATCCCTGTTCTTTGCGACGCTCTTGTACGCAGGACGCATCAGCCTGTTGCCGAGCGTATGCTCCTCGATTATATGGGCGGACCAGCCCACAACCCTCGATATGGCAAACAGCGGCGTATAGAGCTCGCTCGGTATGTCAAGCGAATTGTATACAAAGCCGGAATAAAGATCGACGTTGGCGCACATTGGCTTGTCATAGCCCTTGACCTTGAAGAACGCCTGCGGCGCGAGCCTCTCTATAAGATCCAGCAGCTCGAAGGCGTCAAGTATCCCCTTTTCGACCGCGAGCTCGCGCGCGTGCTTTTTGAGCAGCACCGCGCGGGGGTCGGACTCGGTGTAGATAGCGTGACCCATGCCGTATATAAGGCCGGTGCGGTCCCCCGCCTCCTTGTTGATTATCTTCGTCAGATAGGAGGCCACCTCGTCCTCGTCCTTCCAGTCCTTGACGTTCTCCATTATATCCTTGAGCATCTTTATGACCTTAAGATTGGCGCCGCCGTGGCGATGCCCCTTCAGGGAGCCGACCGCCGCCGCAATGCAGGAATACACGTCGGTGCCGGAGGATGCGAGCACCCTCGCCGCAAAGGACGAGTTGTTGCCGCCGCCGTGCTCGGCGTGAAGTATGAGTGACATGTCGAGCAGCCGCGCCTCGGTCTTGGTGAACTTGTTGTCCGCCCTGATGGTCCGCAGTATATTCTCCGCCGTCGACATATTGTCCTCGGGGAAATGGATATAAAGGCTCTCTCTGTCGAAGAAATACTTTTTGACCTGATAGGCATATGCCACCATTATCGGAAAACGCGCAATCAGATAAAGGCACTGGCGCATCACGTTCTCGAGAGAGGTGTCATCCGGATTGTCGTCGTAGGAATAGAGCGACAGCACATTTCTTGCGAGCTTGTTCATGATATCGCGGCTGGGGGTCTTTATTATCATGTTCTCGGTAAAGAACTCGGGCAGCTCGCGGCACTTGCCCAGCAGCGTGCAGAACTCGTCGAGCTGATCCCTTGTGGGCAGCTCGCCGAACAGCAGCAGATAGGCCGCCTCCTCAAAGCCGTAGCGGTCCTCCTGCTCGCACGCCTCGACGAATTTTGTCACGTCATAGCCGCGGTAGGTCAGCTTGCCGGGCACAGGCGCCTTGTCGCCCTCGTCGAGCACATAGCCGTGCACATTTCCTATCAGGGTAAAGCCGGCGCATATACCGGTGCCGTCAATGTTCCTCAGGCCGAGCTTTACATTTGTGTTGGTGTAATGGCGCGGGTCTATATAGTTATACTTCGAAAACCTGTCGCATATATTCTTTATATAATCCTGCGTGAAAACCTCGTCGTCCCTGTTTTCCCTTATATTCTCACTCATTGATGTCCAGCGCCTCCCTCACGGAAGCGAATAACGCTTCTCTGATTTAAAAGGATAATAATATGATTTTACAACCTTTCGTTAATTCAGTCAACATATTTTTTTGTTTTGCAGATACACCGATTTTTGCCTTAAAACAGGGATTTTTGTCACTTTTCGGCAAAAACGTTATGAATAAATCAAAAATCAATCCTGCAAAAAGTGAGTGATTACAAATGAAAAAAGCTGTTGCGGCAATACTGCTGCTGTGGCTGTGCATGGTCGCGATACCGATTGCCGCGGTCCGTGATATCGGCTCTCCTCCGACCGATTTTGATACAAGCCCCTCCGTCCGCCCGACCCCCTCTCCCGCCGCGGGAAGCAGCCCGCACGACGCCTCGGTTGCCGTGCGGGTGCTTATGCACCAAAGCGGAAATATAGAGGAAATGAGCATGAGCGACTATCTTTTCGGCGTCGTTGCGGCCGAGATGCCGGCATCCTTCAATGAGGAGGCTCTCAAGGCGCAGGCCGTCGCCGCGCGCAGCTATACATTGTATAAAATGCAGCGCCGCAGAGAGAATCCCGACGTCTATCCGCAGCATAACGGGGCCGACGTCTGCACCGATATCAATCACTGCAAGGCCTATACCGCCGAGGCCGAGGCGCGCGAAAGCTGGGGCGCCGATTATGAGCTCTGCGCCGCAAAGATACGCGCCTGCATCGCCGCGACCGACGGGCAGGCAGCCCTCTTTGACGGCGAGCCCATAAGCGCGGTCTTTCACGCCATATCCTCCGGCCGGACCGAGCGGGCCGTCGACGTCTGGGGCTCCGACGTTCCGTATCTTCAATCGGTCGACAGCCCGGGCGACACTCTGACCGCCCGCTACGCATCCGAGGCTGAATACACGGCGCAGGAGTTTTTCGATATACTTGAAAACACGCTCGGCGTCGAAATAGACGGTTTTTCCCCGCAGGAGTGCATCGGCCCCGTAACTCGCAGCGCAGCCGGCGGAGTGACCGATATAGTCCTGTGCGGCAGGGAGGTCGGCGGAAGACAGGTGCGAAGCGCCTTCGGCCTGCGCTCGACCTGCTTTGAGCTGACCTACGACGAAACCGGCGGCAAATTCGTTTTCTCGGTCCACGGCTACGGGCACGGCGTCGGCATGAGTCAGTACGGCGCGCAGTATATGGCCCTCAACGGCAGCAGCTATGAGGACATCATCAAATGGTACTATTCCGGAGTCACCGTAGGCGTATACGATTTCAAAGACGACAAGCCCGATTGACGGATTGTCTGTATAATTTAACTCAGTCGTGCCAAAAATAGTCTTAACTACCTACAAAAGAGGTGCGACTATGAACAACAAAGGCATCAAAGGGCTGTTTACGGCAAATTCGCTCTATTTTCTCGCCATAGCGGCAATACTGACCCTGTCGGTCACGGGTCTGGTCTCCACGAGAAGGACAGTCGAGCGCATAACGGCGAGCGAGCCCGCCGTCGCCGACAGCATATCGACCGATACGATACTCAAAAGCATATCCGCAGCTGAGCGCAGGCCGGAGTCTCCGCAGGAGCCGGCCGTACCGTCTGACATGCGTGAAAAGGAGAAATCGGGCGGCTCCGGCTCCACCAACGCCTCAAAGCCGATCGTCAGCGGCAGCGAGCCCGAGCCCGAAGCCGTCTCCGCATCACAGCAGACCGTATCGGAGCCGCAGGAGGAGGCATATATGGCCAGCGCCGAGGCCGCGGTACCGGTCGGCAGAGTATTCTGCATCAAGCCCGTCGCCGGACCCGTGCAGCTCCCCTTCTCAGCGACCGAGCTTGTCTACTCCTCCACCTTCGACGACTGGCGGGTCCACAAGGCTCTGGATATCGCCTGCGAGCCCGGCACCCCCGTCTGCGCAATGGCTGACGGCATGGTCTCCGATACCTACTGCGACGAGCTCTTCGGCAATGTGATCGTCATAGTTCACGACGACGGCCTTGAATCGACCTACATCGGCCTTTCCGCAGCCGAGATGGTGACCCCGGGTCAGACGGTAAAGGCGGGCGACGTCATCGGGGCTGTGGGGCAGACCGCTGTTTTCGAATCGCGCGAGCCATCCCACCTCCACCTCGAGGTACGATACAACGGCGAGCTTACGGATCCCGCCGAGCTGTTCGCTTCGATTTCATAATTTGCAGAGGCGCGCCCCCGGACCGTCGGGAACAGGGGCGCGCCTCTTTATATCTTTATGCCCTGCATACTGTTCATTTTTTCCGTTGGGTGTGATATACTTTATTAAAAGCTATCTCTCATAAAAGAAAGGAATTACTGCCATGTCTAAAATAAAAACAAAGGGCGGGGCCCTTCTTGCCCCCGTGCCCGCCGTCCTTGTCTCCTGCGGAACGATGGAAAAGTCGAATATTCTGACCGTAGCGTGGACCGGAATAATAAACTCCGACCCTCCAATGACCTACATATCGGTGCGCCCCGAGAGATATTCATATCCCATAATAAAGCAGTCGGGCGAGTTCGTCATAAATCTCGTCACAAAAGAGCTCACCGCCGCCTGCGACTGGTGCGGCGTGCGCTCCGGCAAGGATTACGACAAGTTTGCCGAGACCAAGCTCACCCCCCAAAGGTCGTTCGAGCTGTCCTGCCCGTCGATAGCCCAGAGCCCCCTTTCGATAGAGTGCAAGGTGAGAAAATCCGAGCTTCTGGGCTCCCACGAAATGTTTATAGCCGATATCCTCAGCATCAGCATCGACGAATCCCTCGTCGATGAGAGCGGCAGATTCCGCATAGAGGAGTGCGGCCTTACCGCCTACGCCCACGGGCAGTATTTCTCCCTCGGCGACAGGCTCGGCAGCTTCGGCTACACGGTACGAAAGAAGAAATAAAGGAGCTACGGCAAATGAACATAACAAAGGATATAAAATACATAGGGGTCGACGACCGCGAGCTCGACCTTTTTGAGGGCATGTACGCCGTACCCAACGGCATGGCCTACAACTCGTATATCATAGACGATGAAAAAATCGCCGTGCTCGACACGGTCGACGCGCGCTTTGCCGATAAGTGGCTCGCCAATCTGAGCGCCGCGCTGTCCGGCCGCGAGCCCGATTATCTCATAGTTCACCACATGGAGCCCGACCACTCGGCCGTCATAGCGGAGTTTATGGAAAAATACAAAAAGGCCGTGATAGTCTCCTCCGCCAAGTCCTTTGCCATGCTGCAGGGCTTTTTCGGCTGCGACTACGCCGATCGCCGCATCGCCGTCGGCGAGGGCGACGCTCTCTCACTCGGGCGGCACCGCCTCGCCTTTATCACCGCCCCGATGGTCCACTGGCCCGAGGTAATCGTCAGCTATGACGAATGCGACAAGGTCCTTTTCTCGGCCGACGCCTTCGGCAAGTTCGGCGCCCTTGATACCGATGAGGACTGGGCCTGCGAAGCCCGCCGCTACTACTTCGGCATCGTCGGCAAATACGGCCAGCAGGTGCAGGCTCTCCTCAAAAAGGCCGCAAAGCTCGATATCAAAACCATCTGCGCTCTCCACGGGCCTATATTGAAGGATAATATCGGCTATTATTCAGACCTCTATAATACATGGTCCTCCTACGGCGTCGAGAGCGAGGGCGTCGTCATCGCCTACACCTCGGTCTACGGCCATACCAAAAGGGCCGTGGAGCTTCTCGCAGAAAAGCTCGAACAGAAGGGCTGCCCCAAGGTGGCCGTCAACGACCTTGCCCGCTGCGATATGGCCGAGGCCGTGGAGGATGCCTTCCGTTACGGCAAAATCGTCCTCGCTACGACCACCTACAACGGCGGCGTTTTCCCCTTCATGCGCGAATTCATCAATGAGCTGACCGAGCGAGGCTACCAAAACCGGCTCATAGGCATAGTCGAAAACGGGACCTGGGCCCCGATGGCCGCCAAAACCATAAAAAAGATGTTCGAGGGCTCGAAGAACATAACCTTCACCGATACCGCGGTGCAGATAAAATCCGCTCTTAACGGCGACAGCATCTCTCAGCTCGACGCCCTTGCGGATGAGCTTTGCAGATAAACAGCGGCGGAGCGATCGCCTCCAAGCACAAAACGGCTGTGCGCGCAAGCGCACAGCCGTTTTTTTTCTCATATTTCGGGCCTCTTATTCCGCAATTATTTTTACAAAGGTCTTTTTGCCCTTCTTTACTATAAACTCGCCCTCAAACTCCGCCGCCTCAAAGCTCTTGTCGATAGAGTCCACCTTGACGTCGTTCACGCTCACACCGCCCTGCTGAACGAGTCTGCGGGCTTCGCCCTTGGAGGGGGCCAGCTTTGCGAGCACCAAAAGCTCAAGTATTCCTATCCTGCCGTCGGCAAAATCGCTCTTTGCTATCGCCCTTGACGGCATGTCGTCCTTCGAGCCGCCCGATGCGAATATCGCCCGCGCGGCCGACAGGGCCTTGTCCGCCTCGGCCTTCCCGTGCACGAGGCTCGTCAGCTCGTAGGCCAATATCTCCTTTGCGCGGTTGAGCTCGCTGCCCTGCCAGGCGCTCATCCGGTCTATCTGCTCGAGCGGCAGGAAGGTCAGCATCTTCAGGCACTTTATAACGTCGGCGTCGGCCACGTTCCTCCAGTACTGGAAGAATTCGTAGGGCGGCGTCTTGACAGGGTCGAGCCAAACGGCGCCCTTCTGGGTCTTGCCCATCTTCTTGCCCTCGGAGGTCAGCAGCAGGGTTATCGTCATGCCGTAGGCGTCCTTGCCCAGCTTTCTTCTGATAAGCTCGGTGCCGCCGAGTATATTGCTCCACTGATCGTCGCCGCCGCACTGGAGCACACAGCCGTAGTTTTTGAACATGTGATAGAAGTCATAGCTCTGCATTATCATGTAGTTGAATTCGAGGAACGACAGGCCGCGCTCCATCCTCTGCTTGTAGCACTCAAAGGTGAGCATGCGGTTGACCGAGAAATGGGCGCCGACGTCGCGCAGCAGGTCGATATAATTGAGCTTCATCAGCCAGTCGGCGTTGTTGAGCATCAGAGCCTTGCCGTCTGTAAAGTCGACGAACTTTTCCATCTGGAGCTTGAAGCAATCGGCGTTGTGCTGTATCTGCTCCGGGGTCATCATGGGGCGCATGTCGCTGCGGCCCGAGGGGTCGCCGACCATAGTCGTGCCGCCGCCGATAAGGGCGATGGGCCGGTTGCCCGCCATCTGCAGGCGCTTCATAAGGCAAAGAGCCATGAAATGACCGACATGCAGGCTGTCCGCCGTGGCGTCAAATCCGATATAAAAGGTGGCCTTTCCGGCGTTGAGCAGCTCCTTTATCTCCTCCTCGTCAGTCATCTGGGCAATCAGCCCTCTGGCCTTAAGCTCGTCAAAAATCGTCATCGTTCTCTCCTTGCATGTGTTTTAAATGGATTTTTTATTCTGCAGCTCTGTCTATAAGCTCCCTCGCGTTCTTGCGCGTCAGCTCGCTTATGTCGTCGCCGCCGATAATACGCGCTATCTCTGATGTGCGCTCGTCGTAATCGAGCAGCCTTACGCGGGTGCTCGCACGCCCATCCTTTAAGCTCTTCTCTATAAGATAATGATGCTGTGCCGCCGCCGCGATCTGCACGAGATGGGTCACGCACAGCACCTGCTTGCCCGACGCTATCTGGCGTAGCTTTTTTGCCACCTTCGCCGCAGCCCTGCCGCTGACTCCGCTGTCTATCTCGTCGAATATCAGCGTGTCCACCGCATCCTGCGCCGCAAGAACATTTTTAAGGGCCAGCATTATACGGCTCAGCTCGCCGCCCGAGGCTATTTTTGCCAGGGGCCGGAGCTCCTCTCCCGGGTTGGTGGATATCAGGAATTCCACCCCGTCGCAGCCGGTGGGCGAATACTCCGCCGGCGATACCGCAGCCTCGAATCTCACCTTCTCCATATCGAGGAAGGAGAGCTCGCTCATGACCCGCTCACCGAGCTCCGCCGCGCTTTTTTTGCGCCTTTCGGTGAGCTCCGCCGCGGCCTTTTCCAGCAGAACGCGCCTGTCCTTTATCTGCCTTTGCAGCTCGGCTGTGCGCGCTTCGCTGCTGTCCATCAGCTCGAGCTCCGCTGCGCAGTCGTCATGGAATTTGAGCACCTCGGCCGTCGTGCCGCCGTATTTTCGCTCAAGCCGTTTTATAACATCGAGCCTGTCCTCCGCCTGCTCTATGCTCATGGGGAAATCCCCCAGCTCGTCCCGCTTTGCGCGGATGATATCCACGCAGTCGCTCAGCTCGTATGACAGGCTGCTCAGCCTCTCGCAGACCGACGCGAGCTCGGCGTCGAACTTTCCCGCGGCCGAAAGGGACCGTACGGCCTGCTCGAGCAGCTCCCTCGCAGGCAGCACCGGCTCTGCGCCCTCGTCGAGTATTGCGCAGCTTTCGTCTATCGCGTCTGAAATCGCCTTTGCGTTGCGCATTATGTCACGCTGACGGGTCAGCTCCTCCTTTTCGCCCTCTCTGAGCGCCGCCTTTTCTATCTCATCCATCTGCCAGCGAAGCATGTCGGCCCGCCGCTCCTTGTCGGCGCTTGCCCTTTCAAGCTCGTCCAGCTCGCGGTTCAGGGCGAGCAGCCCGTCGTATATGGGATGGTATTTCTCCAAAAGCTCCTCCGTTCGGGCAAAGGCGTCGAGAAACTGCAGATGCTTGGCGCTCTGCATAAGCGCCTGCGAATCGTTCTGCCCGTGGATATCTATCAAAAGCGGCGCGCAGGCCCGCAGCTGACTCGTGCTCACGGGCCGGCCGTTGATGCGGCAGGTCCCGTGCCCGTCGGCCGTTATCTCCCTCTCGAGCACCGTCTCGCCGTCAAGCGAACAATCGACGCCGAGCTCACTCAGCTCGGCGGCCGCCCTTTTGCCTATGTCGCAGAACAGGGCGCTGACGTACGCCTTTTTCGTCCCGCCCCTTATCAGCTCGCGCGATACCCGCCCGCCGAGCACCATGTTGATAGAGTCTATAAGCACCGATTTTCCCGCTCCGGTCTCTCCGGTCAGCACATTCAGGCCGCGGTCGAAGCCGACCTCGGCCGATTCAATGACGGCTATGTTCTCTATATGGAGCAAACGAAGCATAATGCCTCACCTCAGCATCTTGCGCAGCTCTCCGTGCAGGTCAAGCGCCGCCTTCTCGTTTCTCATCAGCACAAATATGGTGTCGTCTCCGGCAAGCGAGCCGACAAAGTCCTGCCAGCTCAGCGCGTCTATCGCCATCGCCGCGGCGTGCGCCATACCGGGCAAGGTCTTTACCGATACGATGTTGTTCGCACAGTCGACGCTCACTACGCTCTCTTTAAAGATTATCCTGAATTTTGTCGAAATGTTGGGAAGCGTCTCATGAGACGAGGGGGCGTATTTATACACGCCGTTGTCGGACAGTATCTTTACCAGACGCAGCTCCTTTATGTCGCGCGAGACGGTGGCCTGCGTCACGTCAAAGCCCTTTTCCCTGAGCTTTTCGGACAGCTCCTCCTGCGTCTCGACAGAATACTGCTCGATTATTTCCAAAATTTTGAGCTGCCTTTGGAATTTCAAATCCGCGGCCCCCTCTCGTTCAGCTTAAGATTCAGTATATCATAAAAGCCCCTGTTTTTCATTCTTATCAGCCTTGTCGAATAGGGCGAGCGTCTCACCGAGACCACGTCCCCTCCGCGCAGCGAACATACCGTCTCGCCGTCGCAGCTGAGGATTGCCTCCTTGCCCGAGATATCCCCCACGGTTACATTTATGCTCCCGTGCTGGCTCATGACTATCGGCCTTTTGCCTATCGAGTGGGCGCAGACCGGCGTTATCAAAAAGTTTTCGGCCTGCGGCTCGACTATCGGCCCGCCTGCCGAGAGGGAGTAGCCTGTCGAGCCTGTCGGCGTTGCGACTATCACGCCGTCCCCCCAATACGAGGTTATGTCCGTCCCGTCGCACGATACGCTGAGGGCTATCATTCTCGCATTGTCGCCCCTTGCGACAAGGCACTCGTTAAGGGCAAGGGCGGATGCCATCACCCGCGACCCTCTGCGCGCCTCTATATCGAACATCATACGGATGTCATAGTTGAAGCAGTTGTCAACCAGCCTCTGATAATACTTATAGTCGTCGTTCAGCTCCAGCTCGACCATGAAGCCCAGCGTGCCGAGGTTGACGCCGAGCAGCGGCACGTCGTAGAGCACCGCCCTTTTGGCCGCGTTTATCAGCGTGCCGTCTCCGCCGAGGGTTATGGCCATCTGCGCGCTCTCCCACAGCTCCTGTTCGCTCAGCCACTCGACGCCGGCCTTGTCGCCGAGCTCGCCGCGCCACCTCTCGTCGACTATCACGCTGACCCCCATCGGGCGCAGTATATCGCAAAGGCGGGCGGTGTTTTCGCGCCAGCCCTTTTTTATCGTATTCGGTATTATTGCAATCCTGTTCATATCTCTACTCCCCGCTGCCGTTCAATACAGCGTAGGATTCGTCAACGACTCTGACCGCGTCGACGTCAATCCCTTTTTCATCGGATTTTTCTATATGCATCAGATACTCGATGTTTCCCTTCGGTCCCTTTACCGGCGAATAGGTCATTCCCTTGATTTTAAAGCCGATTTCGGCCGTGAAGCCCGCCACCGTATTTATGACCTCGATATGGACCTGCCTGTCCCTGACGACGCCGTTCTTGCCGACCTTTCCGCGTCCGGCCTCGAACTGCGGCTTGATGAGGACCGCGGCCTCACCGCCGCGGCGCAGCAGAGCGAGGGCCACAGGCAGCACAAGCCTGAGCGATATAAAGGATACGTCAACCGAGCAGAAGTCAAGCGGCTCGCCGATCTGCTCCGGCGTTACGCCGCGTATGTTGGTGCGCTCCATATTTACGACCCGAGGGTCGTTTCTCAGGCTCCATGCGAGCTGCCCGTAACCGACGTCCACGCAGTATACCTTTTTCGCGCCGTTTTGAAGCATGCAGTCGGTAAACCCTCCGGTCGAGGCTCCTATGTCCATGCACACCCTGCCGGCGAGGTCTATGCCCCACAGCTCCATCGCCCGCTCCAGCTTCAGCCCGCCGCGGCTTACATAGCGCAGCGAATCGCCGCGCACCTCGACGGAGCTGTCCTCGCTGACGAGAGTCCCTGCCTTGTCCTCCTTCTGGTTGTCAACGTATACGCTGCCCTCCATAATGACCGTGCGGGCCTTTTCCCTGCTCGGCACGAGCCCTTTTTCGACAAGTATCACGTCAAGACGCTTTTTCACCTTATACAACCGCCTTTTATGCATAAAAGAACGACCGAACGGTCAGTCGTCCGCGCGTTTTTTCCAGAATCTGAGCCGGCCGGCGAGGCTGAGGAAAAAGCCGACCATATATACTATCGTGTTGGAATTATTTATGGCTATCGTCTTGCCCACGGCCTTGGCGCCTATTGTCACCGCCGCCACCGCGCCCGTCATCAGCAGGGACAGCCAGAGGGAGTTTATCCCCTGCGACGCCGACGTGATATAAATCACCATCACGCCGACGGTGCTGCCGCTGACGATGCCCGCGATGTCGCCCACCACGTCGTTGCAGAAGCTCGACACCTTTTCGGCGCTCCTTATCAGCGTCACGGCCTGCCGCGCGCCCGTAACCTGCCTTGCCGCCATCGAATGGAACGGCTTTTCGGATGCGGAGGTCACGGCGATGCCCACAATGTCGAAAACGACGCCCAGAGCTACGAACACGAGCAGTATCACGGCCGCGGCCCACATTTTCACCTTCGGCACAGCAATATTCGATATCATCGAAAGAACGACCGAAATAAAAAACGCGCACAGGGTTATAGAAACAACCCAGCGCTTGTCAACGCTTCTCTTTTTTGAGACGCTGCTCTTGATTTTCAGCTTATGGCGCCTGTTTATCTCCTTGTTATCGCCGGCAATAAGCGGTGCCAACTCCAAGCCCTCCCAAAAAGACGACCATATACATTATACATCGGTACAAATAAATATAAATACGCTGAATATGCGGATTATTTGAATCAGGTGGCAATACGCATGATAAATCTTACGGCTTAGGTCAAGCAGGCTTTCCCCGCGCGCTGTCCACTGTCGCCATATGGACGGTTTCCCATTAAAGCGCGCGCTGCAGCGTCGCCGCCGTGCAGGGCTTGATTACCACTTAGACCGCACTTCAATCCCACGCGTATCCCCCGCGGGTCGCCCCGCAGAGACAGCCTAGGGGTTTTCCCCGACAACCTTATCAGCCCTTAGCCTCTTTTGCAGGCGGTGTTTCACGGCGCTATAACGGCTTTTCCTCGGCCAAGGAGAAAGCGCGTCTGATCGCCGATCCGCAGACGTCCACTCAAGGCAGGCTACACTGCACACAGCAGAGCCGATGCTCCACCGCAATGCAGGTTCTATCCTGCTCCGTAACGGGTCCGGTCAACTCAGCACGAGTGTATAGGCCACATCACGCAAGCAGGTCTCCGCAATGTACGGGTCCTTATCGCCATGCCATTGGAGCAGGCCCGCACACCGCAGATACGGCAACATACCGTATCTCCCCCCAGCACCCACCCTGCATTGGCATACAAAGCAGGCACAAGGGACTTCACAGATATGCCCTTCAACGGATTTTTAGGCCCGCCTTGGGGGCTGACAGGTTTGACTAAGGATACTGCGCCACCTCAGTCAACAATTATTATTGCATATTCACGGATAAAAATCAAATCAAGTTTATTTTCTCATCCGATTACTAATACAGCAGGCCGATAAGCACGCCGAGCAGAGCGCCGCAAACGACCTCAATCTTTGTATGGCCCAGCAGCTCCTTGAGTTCCTTATCCATAACGAAATCGTCGCCGCCTATCTGCTCGACGAGGTCGTTTATCACCTTCGCCTGCTCGCCGGCGGCCCTCCTTACGCCCGACGCGTCGTACATCACGACGAGAGCGAAGAAGACCGCAAGGCCGAATACGGGCGAATCGGCCCCCATCGTCTTGTATATCGCAACGCACACCGCGCATACCAGCGACGAGTGGGAGGACGGCATGCCGCCCGAGCCGCCGATAAACCGCCAAATATTGAACTTTTTGGTGGTCAGAAAATCAAACACCAGCTTCAGGAACTGCGCCGCGAACCATGCAATGGCGCCTGTCTGTATAACATAGTTTGACGCAATCGCCAATAAAAATCTCATACCGTTACCATCTTCTTTTCAGGCGTAGTCCGCCTGTTCATAATACTCAGCTCCTGCGCCCGACCAGCGCGCGCGACATCTCCTCTATCATGGAAGAATCCTCAAACGGCGCAAGGCACTCTATTGCTTTTTCGGTCAGCTCTCCAACCTGCGCCCTCGCCCCCTCTATCCCGAGGTGGGTCACGAAGGTGGACTTGCCCGATTCCGCGTCGGAGCCAATGGGCTTTCCGAGCGTTTCCTGGTCTCCCACAACGTCGAGTATGTCGTCCTCAATCTGGAAGGCAAGGCCGAGATACCCCGCATAATCCCCCGCCGCCTTGACGAGCTCATCGCTTCCGCCGCCGATTATGGCTCCCGTCATAACGGCCGATTTGAACATCGCGCCGGTCTTGAGCCTCTGCAAGGTTTTCAGCGTCTCGATATCTATCTGCCTGTTTTCCGATTCCATATCTATGACCTGGCCGCCTATCATGCCCTCGGTGCCCGAGGCGTTGGCCATGACGCGAAGCGCGCGAAGCACCGTCTCATACGGCGCGTCGATATCTCCGAGATGCTCAAAAACCGTCTCGAAGGCGTAATTGAGAAGAGCGTCGCCGGCGAGTACCGCCGCCGCCTCGCCGAACACCTTGTGGTTTGTCAGCCTGCCCCGCCTGTAATCGTCGTTGTCCATGCAGGGCAGATCGTCGTGTATGAGCGAATATGTATGTATCATCTCTATCGCACAGGCGAAGGGCAGCGCGTTTTTATAATCGCCGCCGCACATACGGCAGAATTCAAGGCACATCACGGGCCGCAGGCGCTTGCCGCCTGCAAGCAGGCTGTATCTCATGGCCTTGTATATGGTGCCCTGCACATTGTCCCTCTCGGGCAGATATTCGTCAAGTGTGCGGTTGATAAGCTCGATATATGTCTTCTGTCTTTCAGCGTTGTTCATCTTCCCACTCCTTCAGTCTTCCTTTTCTCCGCCGAAGGGGACCTCCTTCATGCCGGTCTCGCTGCCGCTATCGGCAATAAGGGCCGATATCTTCAGCTCGGCCTCGTCAAGAAGCTTATTGCACCGGGACGAGAGCTTGACTCCGTCGGTAAAAAGCTGCAGCGATTCGCTCAGCGTCCCCTCGCCCTTTTCCAGCTTTTTGACTGTATCGTCAAGCAGCTTTACAGCTTCCTCAAAGCTCATATCCTCAATCTTTTTCATTCATTCCGCCTCCCGTCTCAACCTCTTCGACCGTGCAGCCGGCACGGCCGTCACTGAAGCTCACCGTCACCCTGTCGCCCCGCTTTACCGACGCAGCCGAAATAACCGTCCTGCCGCCCTCGTCGCTTACAATCGCATATCCGCGCGACAGGGTGGAAAGGGGTGAGAGCGCATCCAGCTTTGCCGCCGCAGCCGAAAAGGCGGTGCGTCTCTTGTTAAGCTCCAGCTTTACTGCGCTCTGTGCGTTTTTCTCACAGTGCATAACGGCCATGCGTCTCTCGTCGAACATCGTTCTCGGGCTCACCATGACCCGGCTCTCTGCAAGGCTGTTTACATTTGCTCGCCTGTATTCCATATATGAGGCGACGGCGTTTATAAGCCTGTCGCGCGACGAAAGCAGAAAGTGCTCGATGTCGGCCATGTCCGGCACGGCCAGCTCGGCCGCGGCGGAAGGGGTCGGCGCCCGCAGGTCCGCGGCAAAATCGGCTATGGTAAAATCGGTCTCGTGGCCCACAGCCGATATGACCGGTATCGCGCAGGCGGCGATGGTCCTTGCCACCCCCTCGTCGTTGAAGGCCCACAGATCCTCGATAGAGCCCCCTCCCCGTCCGACGATTATGACGTCGGCCGCCTTATTATCGTCGAACCATCTTATCGCCCTGCATATCGAGGGGGGCGCGTCGCTCCCCTGAACAAGAGTGGGATAAAGTATTATATGCGTGTGGGGGAACCTGCGCGTGATTATGTTTATCATATCCCGCACCGCGGCTCCCGTGGGGGCCGTGACTATTCCTATCCTGCGCGGTATGCGTGGTATCGGTCTTTTTCTCTCGGGAGCGAACAGCCCCTCCTCCTGCAGTCTCGCCTTGAGCTGCTCGTACGCCTTGTACAGCGCGCCTACGCCGTCGGGCTGCATGGAGTCGATATAAAGCTGATACTGCCCATCCCTCTCGTACACCGCGACCCTGCCCAGAGCTATGACCTTCATGCCGTTGTCGGGGCGGAACTGCAGCTTCTGCGCCGCCGAACGGAACATCACCGCCCGTATCACCCCTCCATCATCCTTGAGCGAGCAGTATATGTGCCCGCTCGAGTGCAGCTTGAAGTTCGACAGCTCGCCCGATACGGCGACCCTCGCAAGATACCTGTCGGCCGCAACGAGCTGCTTTATATACATGTTGAGCTGTGTTACGGTGATTACGTTATCAGTCATCTCTGTTCCTCATGTACGACCGCGCAGCGAGCATCGCCGTGCCGACCGCATTGTCGCCCGACAGCTCGCCCGAGGCAAAATATGCGTTCTCAAGAGCGCCGAATCTCTCCCTCAGCACGCGGCTGCCCATAACTCCGCCCGCAAAAACGAGGGGCAGTCCCCTGTATTTTTCGGGCACGGTGCCGAGCATAGCCTCTATCGAGCAGGCAATCGCATCCAACGTAAAGCGGGCGGCCGCTGCTCTGTCGTTCGTATCCTCAAGCAGTTTTTTCGCCAGATTTTCAAAGCCGGACAGGTTGAAAAATCCGTTTTCCGCCCTCGCCCTTATTCTTGTTCCGCACGAACCGGCCGAAGCTGCAAGCTTGTCCAGCTCCGCCCCGCATGGAAAATCCATGCCGAGCATAAGGCCGACCCTGTCGATGAGCTGGCCTGCGTTTATGTCCTTCGTTCCGCCGATTATCCCGGCTTTAAAGCCGTCCCCGCAGGGCTCGACGTACAGCAGCTCGGTCGTCCCGCCCGACAGGTGCAGCGCGCAAAACGGCTCCTCTGCCAGCTCGGCTGCTCCCGCCGAGCAGACGGCCGCCATTATATGCCCCTCCTGATGCGAGAATTTCATCACGGGCACCTTGAGGGCCGAGGCGAACGCCGCGGCACAGGCCTCGCCGCACAGAAAGCAGGGCATATAAGACCCCTCGACGCGCCGGGGCGACGCGCTTACGCCGACTGCGGCTATCCCCTCCGAAAGGCTGCACCTTTTATTGAGCTCATCGATGACCTCGGGCAGATTCACCGTGTGACCGAACACCGCGTCGCTCTGACGCAGCCCGCCCTGCCCCTTTTTCACCTTGAGCAGCCTTCTCGAATGCACATATTCCCCGCTGCCGCTGTCGAACACCGCGACGGAGGTCGTGTAGTTGCTCGTATCTATACCCAAAAAGCGAGGCATGTCCTTAATTGCTCTCCCTGTCGCGGACGAAGGCTCCCAAAAGCCCGTTTACAAAGGCGCCCGTCTCGTCGTCCGCATATTTCTTCGCAAGCTCGACCGCCTCGTTGATAGAAACGCCTGCGCTTATATCGCAGCGTCCCGTCATCTCATAGACCGAAATGCGCATTATGGCGCGCGCGACGCGGGATATTCTGTTGTGCGACCAGCCTGTCGAAAACCTCTCTATGTCGGCGTCTATCTTCTCGAGATTTTTGACGACTCCCCTCACCGTATCCTCGTAATAGTCGAGCTCGTCGTCAAACTCCGGGGCGTCTTCGCCGCCCTCAGCCTGCGCGATGAGCTCCTCTATGTCGATCTCCGGCGAAAAGCCGTATTGAAAGACCGTCTTGAACGCCTCTTCTCTCGCTCTGTATCTTGACATTATCTAACCGCCTCGCCGTTAATATAACTGTTTGGTATGATGCATTATATTATAACACTTATGTCTTACAAAAAAAACCCCTGTGAATAAAATCCACAGAGGTTTTGAAGGGTTCCGGCTTACTGCTGGGGCTGCGGCTGGGGCTTTGCCTCCTGTTCCATTATAACGGCGTCGACCCGCACATTTACGCGCACCACGTGCAGCCCCGTCATATTCTCGACGGAATTCTTCACGCGCTCCTGAACGGATGCCGCAACGTCCTGTATCCTGCAGCCGTAATCAACCGAAAGGGCCACGTCGATGCTCGCCGTCATATTTTGCTCGTCTATATCTATCTTTACGCCCTTTGCCTGATTCTTCTTGCCGAACATCTCGGCAATACCGCCGCTTATGGTGTTGGAAATCGCGTGCACGCCCTGAACCTCGGCCGCCGCAACGGAAGCTATGACCGCAACGACCTCCTCGGATATCTCAACCGAGCCCTCCTGACCGAGATTGGTGTTTTCTGTATTTTCCATAATAAAACCTCCAATACCGTATGCAGCACAGACGGCCGCCCTCGGCGACAGGGCCTGCATGCGCAATATTCGCCGCACAGGCCCGTCGGCTCCGCCGGCCCGCGGCGCTCGATTTGCGCCGCCGCGCCGTCCGTTTCTGCTTGTGCGCGGCCTTATGACAAAGTGCATATCGGCCGCTTTTGCATATTATACCATATTTGCGACAGTAAAACACTACTTTTTTGTTTTTATTTGGCGCGCTGCCCTTTTGACTTGCGGCCGGCGCGCTAATCGACGTTCGATATCCTTATGGAATCGGCCTGAATATCGCTCTGCGAGAGGATTATGTCCTTTATCCTCGCCACCTGGGCCGAATCGAGGGCCGGGCTCTTTACAACGACGTCAATGACGTCGCCGTTTATGAACGCAATGGCATCCTCGAAGCCCTTTGCCGTTATCAGGTTTTCTATATTGCCCTCGGCCTCTGTGGCCGCCGCCATAGCAAGCATATCCTCCTGCGCCTTCAGCTTTGCGTCATCCCCCGCCGAATCGCTCTCCAGCATGGACTTGAGCAGCTCCCTTGCCTCGTCCCGCGTCTTCTGCCTTGTCAGTCTGGCCTGCACGAAGTAATCCCCGCCCGGAGACATGGTCTCTATCACGCCGGAGTGCTCCTGCTCTCCGACCTCGATATCCGTATCAAGGCTGACCTGCTGCGCCTGCCCGAGCACCCTGCCGGTCTGCTCGGCGCGGGGCTGCACATAGTCCTCAGCCTGCGGGGCAAAGCGAAGGTTAAGATATACGGCGAGCCCCAGAACAAGTATAAGGAGCGCCAGCACGGTTTTTCTTCTTTTGAGCGTCATTTATGTATCCTCCTCAATTTTTTATCACTCGAACGGCGTCATCGGCCGCCGCTCATGGGCAGCACGCATATCCTGCTCGCCGGGACCGACAGCAGGGCCGACACAGCCTGCGTGACCCTGAGCTGCACCTGCGCCGAGCCCCCTCCGTCGCACACCACCGTCACCCCGCTTATCTGCGGCGAGATTACCTTTACGAGCACCGGCTCCTGCCCGGAGCCGCTGCCTCCGAGCAGCGTGAGAGAGCGCTGCAGGCTCTCGCTCCGCTGGACCGTGACGCTCTGCGCCTCGGGCCTCTCCGATGACGATCGGCTCGAATCGCTCCTCTCCTCGGCGGCGTAAACAAGCTCGCCGCCTCCGAGTGTCGTCACCATGACCTCGGCGTCCCCCACTCCTTCTATGCGGGTCAGCAGGGCCGTCAGCCTGTTTTCAATCTCCTCGGCGTATCTGCCGCCGTCGTCGGGCGCGGCCCGTGCCGCGGGGCTTCCGGCCGTCGCTTTTTCCCCCGCGGCCGAGGTGATAACGAGCACCCCCAGCGCCGCGGCAAGTATTGCAAGATATATGCGGTTTTTCCCTTCTCCGAGGAAACGCGCCGCGTTTTTCAGTCCGTCCTTCATTTGTCTGCCCCGCTCACGGCCGTCTCTATCGTGCCCGGCATGTAATTTGCCTGAAGATACCGCCTGAGCTCCTCCTCGTTTTTTTCATCCCCGTTCTGCGTTACCACTCTTATCCTTTTTGCAGATATCTGACCGCCGCTTTCGCCCAGCTCTATCTCAACGCTCACCGGCTCGCTGCCGTATATCGTCCGGGCGGCGCTCCTTACCTTTTTTTCCAGTTCTCCCTGTGCGAGGGCGAGCATCTGTTCCCTCAGCTCGTGCTCACAGGAGCGGCCGATATCTTCGTAAAGCTGCGCCTGAAGGCCGCTCAAATCTACGTCGAGCCTCATCAGCATCGACACAATCGCGACCGTCATGCCGAGCCCGACGAGCATGCTGACCGCGGCGTTTTTCTCGGGCGATATCAGCCGCAGCACCGCGTATACCGCCAATACGGCCGTCAGCGAGCCGAAAATTCCGGCAAGCATACGCTCACACGCTCCTTACGCACAGCATCGAAACAGATATTATAAACAGTATTGCCGTGCCGGCAAGCATTGCAAGCAGCAGTCCGGCCGCATCGGCAAAGCCCTCGTACAGCTTCCAAAGCTCCCCTCCTATTATCTGTGAAACGGCCGCGGCGCAGCGCAGCACAAGCATCAGGCATAAAATCCTTACCGCCGGCAAGGTGCACATACCGATGCACAGCGCCGCGGCAAAGGTCCCGAAGGCTGCGCGCAGCAGCCCCGCGCAGCCGAGAACTATCTGCGACGCGTTTGAAATGGCCGAGCCCACCACCGGCACAAAGCTGGAAACTGCAAATTTCATCGTCTGCACCCCTATGCCGTCGGCGACCGACAGCGAAGCGCCGTTTATTGCTATAAGACCGGTAAAAACCGAAAAGGTGAGGCCGAGCCCCCATGTCATAGCATTTTTGAGCAGCCTGCATACGGCTTGAAATCTGCCCGAGCAGAAGGCGCAGTCGGCGGCCTTCAGCGCGCAGTAGCCGTAGAGGAGCGGCAAAAACAGCCTCACCGTTATTTCGTTGGTTATTCCGGCGATGAGCATTATCACCACCGGATACGACGTAGCCGATATCGCTCTTGCCCCGCTTAGAAGCAGTCCCGCCATGACAGGCACGGCGGCCCTCACCATGCCGCACATTTGCCCGACCGAAGCCGCGCCCTGCGCCGCCGCCTCCATAAAGGCGCGTCCCGCCACCGTCACCGCGGCCGAGGCGCACACCGCGCGCGAAGCCGCGCCCACTGCGTCCCCGCCCTCAAGAAATGCTCCCGCCGCGGCGCACAGCAGGGCTATTGCCGTCAGCCATGCCCCCAGCCTCATTCCCGATTTCAGCTCGTCCTGCACAGCCGCCCACAGCCTTTGAAGCACGTCGTGCGCATCGCCTATACCCTCGCCCTCGACGATGGACCTTATTATGGAGCGCGAATCTCTCTTTCCGTAGAGTATACTGCTCTGCTCGCCGATATATTCATCGAACCTCTCGGGCGTCATCAGCTCTATCTGCTCGTCTATAACGGCTCGAACAGTATCCTGCGCGTCTTCCTCACGCGCCTCATACTCCGCTCCCGCCGCAGTACACAAAAGGAAGGCCGACAGCAGCGCCGCCGCAATCGCGCGCCTCATGCTCCGCCCGAGGCAAGCGCCCCAAGAATATCCACCGCGGCGTAAAACAGCGGCATGGCGCATATCAGTATCAGAAGCCTGCCGGCGGTATCGATATGATGAGCTATCGCGCTCTGGCCGGCGTCGCTGCAAATATCGCTCGCAAAGCGTACTATGTACGATATCCCGATCGCCCTGAGCATTATGAGAACATACTCCCTGTCCGCCCCCGACAGCTCGACTATTCTGCGCGAAGCATTCAATACGTGCGACAGGGCCGCCATCGACCACATGCACAGGCACAGGGCGCACGCAGCGGCGATTAACAACGCAAGGTCGGGCCTGTGCTGCCTGACGAGCAGCGTGAGCGATACCCCCGCAATCGCGACCGTCACCAGCCTGAGCACCTCCATCAGCCTCGCCTCCTAAAAATTAAAGGTCGTCTTTATCGTGTTGAACAGTGTGTTTATCTGTCCGATGATAATGGTCAATACCGTGATTAAGCCCGCTATCGTGACAAGCATGGCCTGCTCGTCCCTGCCCGATCTTGTCAGCAGCTGGTTGAGCACCGACACTATTATCCCGACAGCCGCAATTTTGAATATCAGATCCACATCCATAGGTCTTCCGCCTTTCCTCCGGCCGGGCGTGCAGCCGCCCTCCTTCACAGTGTATTCGGACAGGCGGCGGCATATTCGCCGCGTCGGCCGCCGCAGGTCAAAAAAGAAGCACGGCCGCGGTCAGCCCCGCAAGCAGGCCCGAACATCTGATTATCGCAGCGTTCCTGCCGTGTTCGCCGCGGAGCTTCTCATACTGCTCCTCGAGACGCAGCGTCACCCCGTCGAGCGCGCTGCATTGCGCCTGCGCGTCGGCCTTCCCCCACAGAGGCGTAAGTATGTCCAGCAATTCCGCCTGACCTCCGGTCAGCCTTCCTTCCTCCCTCGCCGAGCTCACACAGCGCCTCCATGCAGCGCTCACGGCCTCCCCCGCCTCGACCGCCTCGGCGCAGCTTATAAAAAGCTCTCCGTTTTCGCCCGCGGCACCGGCCGCCGCTCTGAAAGCCCTGTCTATCGGGGTCACAGCGTAGCCTATTTCGTCTCTTATCAGCTTTAAGGCCGATATCAGCTCTGCCGACCGCCTGACCCTCAAATAAGCGCTTCTCTCCGCGCCGAAGCCCAAAAGGGTGCAGCTTGCAACGACGCAGATCGCCGCAAATACTCTCACCGTCAAATCACCCTCAGCTCCTCTATCCTTCCGACCTCTCCGTGTGCGCAAAGAACTATGACGACCCCGAACAGCCCCGCGGCCGACGCGGGCAGAATATCCCTCCTTCTGTAAAAATCCTCTGCCGACCCGCAGTGGGCCGTCGTCAGCACGCTTACGCCGCATCTGACGGCTTCGGCCACGGCCGCGGCGTCGGCGGCGCCGCCTATCTCGTCGGCAGCTATCAGCCGCGGCGCCATAGAGCGGACCAGCATCGATATCGCCTCGCTCTTGGGCACACGGTCGATTACGTCGGTGTTGCGCCCCACGTCGAAGCCGTATTCGCCGTTGTGCATTGCTGCTATCTCGCTTCTTTCGTCGGCTATGGCAACGTCGTATTCGGGCGACAGCACGCCGTTCGATATCAGCCTCACCATCTCGCGCAGCAGCGTCGTCTTGCCCCTGCCCGGCGGCGAGAGTATAACGGCGTTTCTTATTTCACCGCCTCCGGTCATGGCCGAAACCGCCGCGCGCGCTTCGTCAGAGCGGATCTGCCGCGCTATTCTTATATTAATCGACGAAATATCGGTCAGCGTCCTGGGACCGGCCCCGTCCGACACGCCCGCGCCGCATATCCCTGCCCGATGTCCGCCCGACGCGGTGACATAGCCCCTCCTTATCTGCTCCGCCATCGCGTAGGGCGAGCCTCTGCACAGCTTTTCGAAACACTCGGCGATATGCCGGCCGTTCAGCGTACCGTAAGGGCCTCTCAAACGGATTCTCCCTGCGGCCGTGCATACAAGCGCGGCCTGTCCGCAGCGCAGGCGTATCTGCGTCGCCTCCCGCTTTACGTCGTCGCCGAGCGTCTGCGCCTCTTTTTTTATATCCTCCGGCAAAAATGCGGAGGCGGAATCAAAGGGTCTGTCAGCCATTCTTTATCACTCCCTGTCCCATTATATGGCCGAGCCTTCCGTTTAAGAACAAGCCTAACAAAAGGGGCGCGGTATAAAAACCGCGCCCCGCTGCCTGTATTGAATTTTCCCTTATCTGCCGTCAGCTCTGTATCCACAGGCCCTCATTCATCGCGTTGAACTGCATCTCGGCCTTTTTATAGCTTCTCAGCGCGCTCTTGAGCGCAAGCCCGTCAAGCTCGAGCTGCGCCTGTGCGTCGGCGTATTCCATGTCGGATATCATTCCGAGGCTGTGCCTGAGCTCGGCCGTCTGAAACGCCTTGAGCTTCAGGTCGTACGCCCCGTATGCGTTCGCCGCCGCGTCGAGCTTGTTGTTCGCATCTGCGAATATGCTTTCGTATGCGTTTTTAAACTGTCTTTTTGCGTCGTCCACGGCGAGCTCCGCGTTGTCGTATGCCGTCCCTCCGCCGTTCAGCGCCGGGTTTGATTCGGCTATGTTCACAGTATAGCTCTTATTGAGAGCGGCCGCCAAATCGTAGGAGTTTTCAAGGGCGTACCTCTCGTCGGCTACAGCATTGCCTGCTATGCCCTCGAAGGGCTGTATGTTTATGCTCCCGGGGTCGCGCCCGATAAACACCGCTATCTGCCCGCTCAGCGACACAAGTGCGTTGTCGAGTGCGTCGATGCCGTTTTTCAGGTCGTTTACGCTCTGATGTATCGTGTCGAGCTCATCACGGCTCACAAGCCCCAGCTCATACATTTTATCCATCATGGCGACCTTTCTGTCAAGTACGCCCTTGTTTATGTGTATCTCCGTACACTGCGCGTCGAGATCGTAGTAGGCCATTAGCATTGTCACCGAGGCGTAGGCTATCTGCTCGTTGCCGTTTATTATGGTAAAACGGTTCTGGTCGTAGCTGTCCTCCACACTGTTGAGCTGCGAAACCGTGCTCTTAAGCGAGCTTATCGTGCTCGCGTTGGCCGCCGCCGCGCTGTCTATCAGCTCAAGCAGCACGCCGTTGCTGTCGAGCAGCTCCTGCGGCAGCTTGCCGGTCGGGTCGCTCGTCACAATGCCGGCCTTTGACGCCATAAGGCTGGCCGTGTCGGCCTCGAGCGCCGACACCATCGCGTTGATATTGCTCCTCGTCTTTTTTGCATCCCTTGCGGCGTCGGCAAGGTCGTCAAGGGTGGAGTTGTTTTTGATTATCGTAATATTGCCGCTTCTGGCATAGCCCGCTATGTTGTCGACGTTGACGTCAATGACGCTCGGTGCGGCAAAAGCCGTCTGCGCCAGCAGCGCCGCCGTCATAACGAACGACGCCAGCTGCGCCGCCCGTCTTTTGTTCTTTCCTCTTTTCATCATTCGCTCACCTCCGCTGTGACGCTTATGTCTGTTGCTGCACTCTTCTTTTTGAATTTAGCCTTTGCCTTGCCCGCAATCGAGTCAAATATGATATACAGCACCGGCACCACTATCAGCGTCAGCAGCGTCGAGCTGAGCAGTCCTCCTGCGACGACCAGTCCGAGGGGCCTCTCTATCTCGGCGCCCTCGCCGGCGCTCAGTATCATGGGCAGCAGACCGAGTATTGTCGTCATAGCCGTCATAAGTATCGGCCTCAGTCGCGTCGGCCCCGCCCTGAGGACCGCCTCCTTTACGTCGAGCCTCTCCTCTCGGCGCAGTATATTGATGTAGTCGACAAGCACTATCGCGTTGTTTACAACGATTCCGACCAGCACGACGAAGCCTATAAAGCCGGGCAGGCTCAGCGTCGTGTTCGTTAGCGACAGCGCGAGGAAGGAGCCCGTCGCCGCGAGCGGTATCGAGAACATTATTACAAACGGGTAGAGAAGCGATTCAAACTGCGCTGCCATCACCATATATACCAGCAGCACGGCAAAGAGTATCAGCTTGAGCATGGATTGTATCGAGTCATCCAGCATTTCGAGCATACCGCCCGTCGTGTAGGAATATCCATCAGGCAGCCTGATACCGGCAAAGCGCTTCTCCATATCCCGTCTTACCGAGTTTACATCGCGCCCCGAAACGCTGGCGTCCACGCTGACATATCTCTGCTGATTGCTCCTCGTTATGCTGCCGAGCGACTGCTCCTGGACTATATCTGTCATGGCAGCGAGCGGTATCGGCGCGCCGGTGGGCGAGGTCACGGTCAGCATTTTAAGCCTCTCGACCGATTCCGACACATCGTCGGGGAACTTAAGGCGCACGTCTATCTCGTCTCCGTTGAGCTTGAGAGTGGTAGCGACCACACCCTGAAGGGTGGTCCTCACAGACGCCGCCACCTGCGCTGCGGTAAGGCCGTAGGAGGCAGCCTTGCCCCTGTCTATATAGAGCTGTATCTCCGGGCTTCCCTCGGTTATCGAGGTGCTGGTTTCGGCAACGCCGTCGACCTGCTTCATCTCGGCGACAAAGGCGTCGGCCAGCTGCTCAAGGGCGTCCATGTCATCGCCGTATATCTCATAGGAAACATCGCTTGAAAGCGAGCCGCTCCCCCCCATTATCGAGCTCTGGCTGCTGACCGATATATCAGCGCCCGGTATTCCGGTCAGACGCTCCCTTATGTCGTCCGCAACCTCGTCGGTGCTCCTTGCCCTCATGTCCTTTGCGACCAGCCTGCACGTCAGGCTGATTGTGTTGCCCGAGCTCATGAGGGAATATCCGCTGCCTATATTCGAGGCCACGATATCGACCTCGTCGAGCGAGGCTATATACTCCTCCGCAATGAGGGACATGTCGCTCATCTCCTCGAGCTTTGCGCCGGTCGGCATCTCTATCGAAACGCTTATCATACCCTCATCGGTGCTCGGCATCAGCTCGATGCCGACTATTGTCATCATGAATATCGCCGCGGCAAAGCAGGCGACGGCAACCAGCACGGTGAGCCCCTTGTGATTCATTACCGTGCCCAGCAGCCTTCTGTATGCTCTGTCAAGCCCCTTGAGAACCGAATCCCATCGCGCGACGAACCTGTCCTTAATACTCTTTTTTCCGGCTGCGGACGTCCCGCCCTGCGCGGCAGGCAGCGTCTCTTCCCCCTCGTCGGCCGCGGTGTCAAAGGCGCCTGCATTTCCCGGCAGCTTTGAGCACAGCGCGGGTACGACTGTGACCGCAACCACCAGCGACGCCGTCAGCGAGCAGATTACCGTCAGCGCCATATCCTTGAATATCTGCACCGCGATACCGCTTGTAAAGGCTATGGGCACAAATACGACTATCGTCGTCAGGGTCGACGCCGTGATGGCGCTGAACACCTCTTTTGCCCCTCGGTAGGAGGCATGCTCGCTGTCAAGCCCCTGCGTTCTGAAGCGGTATATGTTCTCCAGCACGACTATCGAGTTGTCGACCAGCATGCCGACGCCGAGGGTAAGTCCCCCGAGGGAGAGCATGTTCAGCGTCGTACCGGAAAAGTATATCATAACGAAGGTCGCTATAACCGAAATCGGTATCGAAAGGGATATCACAAACGGCATAGACAGGTTTTTGAGGAACAGCACCAGCACCAGCACGGCGAGCAGGGCGCCGAGTATAAGGTTCTGCCCGACATTGCTTATGGAATACTCTATATATTCCGATTGGTCGCTGAGCATGTCAATGCTTATATTGGGATATTCGCCCGCCAGCTTTTCTATCTCCTCGCGCACCCTCTGTGCCGTCGTAAGGGTGTTGCCGTCGCTTGATTTCTGCACTGCGAGCAGTATTGCCGACTCGCCGTTGACGCGTGCGATGGCGTCCTTATCCTTATAGGTGTCGACGACGTCGGCTATGTCGGACAGGCGTACTGTTCCCCCCGTCGGCAGATTGAGGGGTATCCGCTCGATATCCGATATCGATTTGAACTCGCCTATGCTGCGCAGTGTCAGGGTCTTGTCGCCGTAATCGACGTCGCCCTGCGGCAGATTGAGATTCTCGGATGCCAACACGCCCTGTATCTGGTTTATGCTCAGGCCGTAGCCTGCCAGCTTCTGCGGGTCGAGCCTTACCTGTATCTCTCTTTGGTCGCCGCCGACGAGCGTGACGGACGCTACCCCGTCGAGCCTCTCAAAGCGTGGCGAGAAGGAATCGTCCACAGTCTCGTACAGCTTGGCGCTGTCCATATCTGCGCGCACCGCCATAATGGCTATCGGCATTGAGTCAAGGTTGAGCTTGAGCACCGTCGGAGTGTCTGCGGCGTCGGGCAGATACGCCTTTATCAGGTCAATCCTCTCACGCACCCGCAGCGAGGCGTAGTTCATGTCGGTCCCGTTCTCAAACTCCACCATTACAAGGGATACCCCCTGCGACGAGCTCGACGTGACCTCGGTCACGTTCTGCACAGCAGCGACCGCGCTCTCTATCGGCTTTGTTATCATGCTCTCTATCTCATAGGGGCCCGTGGTGCCGTAGGTCGTCATGATTATAATCATGGGGAAATCTATCTGCGGCATGAGGTCGATAGACAGATTGGAAAAGGATACAAAGCCCATGCCTATAACGATCAAAACGCACATGAGAAGGGCTATCGGGCGCCTGATAGAAGTCTTTATAAGATCCATTTGCTGTCCTCCTTACAGTTTCGCCCTATGAAAGAACCACCGGAGTCTGATCCTCGAGGAAATCCTGCCCCTTTGTTACGACCGCATCCCCGTCTGACAGGCCCTCCGTTATCTCGATCATCTCTTCATTCGCTATTCCTCTCGTTACGACGGTACGCACGGCGACGCCGTCCCTGACGACATATACGTAGTACTCGTTCCCGCTTTTCAGCACGGCGCTTATCGGGACGGAAATCGCGTCGCTTTTCTGCTCTGCGGCAATCCTTACCGTCGCATACATGCCGCTCTTGAGCGCCCCGTCGGGGTTATTCACCCTTATCTTGACAGGAAAGAGCATCGACATCCTGTCTGCGCTCGGCGCTATCGACTCCACCGTGCCGACGAACTGCGACGGCTCGGCGCCGTCGACCGTGATCTCGGCCTCGGCTCCCTGTTTTATTCTGCTTAACATATTGTCCGGTATGGCGACGTTTATAACCATGCTGGAGAGGTCGACTATGCTCACCGAGGCGCTCGAGGGGCTCGCCATCATCCCCTCGCTTACCGTGCAGGAGCCGATAACGCCGTCTATCTCGGCGCGCACGACGGCATATTCAAGCTGCCGTCCGGCGAGCTGGGATGCCACCTTTGCCTGATTTACGCCGGCCTGCGCCACGTTTGCCGTCTGCTTTTGTATCGTGTCGCGCGTAAGCTCATAGGCCTCGCGCGCCGTTTCATACTGCAAAAGGGCCATGTCGTAACCGGTCTGTGCGCTCTCGAGTGCCTGCTGGGATACGCTGCCGATGTCGAACAGAGCCTGTGTGCGCTCAAGACCGAGCTCGGCCGTGTCGAGGTTTTCCTTTGCGCTGTTCATTGCGGTTTCGAGCTGCAGCAGCTGTGATTTCATGCTGCCGCCGACCGTCATCTCGTAATTCGCCCTCGCCGAGGCGAGCGCGGCGTCTGCCTGCGCCGCCGAGAGGGCTATATCGGTGTCGTCTATCTCAAACAGCGCGTCGCCCTTTGCAACGCTCTGCCCGACCTCGACGTTCACCTTTTTTACCGTTCCCGAAACCTTGGGTATCACCGTTACCTCATTGTTCGGCTCAAGGCGGGACGACAGTATGATATACGAGCTCATGGCGTCTCGCTTTACGGGCTCGGCCACAACATTGACGGCGCTGGGCTCCTCTGTCTGAGTCTCGGCCGCAGCGCTGCTGCACCCCACGAGACTGAAGGCGAGGCAGGCGCACGTTATCGCCGCGGCCGCCCTTGTGTATTTCACTGATTCTGTTAAGGAACCTGACATTGCAAAAACCCTCCTCAAATAACGTCGAGCAGATCCTTCATGTCGGACATAAGGCCGTACATCCTGTCCAGCTTGTCGTCGTCCATGTCGGAAAACATTGCCTCGAACTTGGTTCTCAGCAGAGATCGGCACTCCCTGAGCATATCCTCGCCCTTTTGGGTGCATGAAACGATAATGAGCCGCCTGTCTCTGGCGCTGCTCTTTCTGACGACGTAGCCGCATTTTTCCATTTTATCTATGTTCTGCGTCATCTGCTGACGCGAGACCGACATAAACTGGGCGATCTCCCCCATCGTCTTCTCGCCGTATTCGTGCAGGTACGAGATTATGGTAAGGTACGTTGGGCTTATCTTAGGCCTCACGAACGTCTCTGACGGGCGTGAAAGCTTGTTTATGAATCTGTAAAGGAAGTCGATGCACAGCTCAGCCGCCTCCTTGTTTTTTGACATTACTTCATCCCCTTGATATTAAATTATTATTAACTAACCGCTTGATTATACCACAACTGCGGCAAAAGTAAATAGCGAATTATATGAATAATATGTAAAATTTAGGGGAAGGCCGGCCCGCAGCCCGGTCTTCCCCGTTTTCGTACAATTTTCGTACAATATTTTATTTAGACGGTACCTTTGCGAACCCCTGCCGTCACACGCCGAACAGCAGGTCGCAGTACGTCGGATACGGCCAGCAGCTCTGCGCGGTTATAGCTTCAAGCTCGTCGGCCGTTTCCCGCAGCTCCGCCATAGCGGGTATCACGGCGTCCCTTCTGTATCTCGCGGCCTCATAGCTGTCTTCTCCGTGCTTTGCCCCGGCAGTTGTCCTTTCGAGCGCCTCTGTCCTTTTCGCCAGCTCGGCCGACAGCTCCGACAGCCTCGACAGCAGCCCCTCCTCAGCCTCCCTGCTTATGGAAGCTGACAGGGTCTTTTTGTTCAGGGCGGTCTGGGCGATTTCACCGCAGTAACGCAGCACCGCGGGCAAAATCTGTTTTTTTGCCATGTCGAGCATGGTCAGCGCCTCTATGTCTATGACCTTGATATATGTGTCGTACAGTATTTCGGCGCGGGACCTTATCTCGGCCTCGGTGAATATCCTGTGGCGGGCAAAGAGGGCAATGCTCTCGGGGCTCTCGAAGTAGGGTATCGCGTCCACCGTAGTCCTCAGGTTGAGCAGCCCGCGCCTCTGCGCCTCCTCCACCCACTCGTTGGAATAGTTGTTGCCGTCGAATATTATACGGCCGTTTTCGTCGACCACGCGCTTTACGATTGCGTATACGGCCGACGCCTTGTCGTCGGCCTTCTCCAGCTCGTCGGCAAAATCGGCGAGCTGGTCGGCGACTATCGTGTTGAGTATTATGTTGGCCCCCGCAATCGAAGCGGACGAGCCGAGCATACGGAACTCAAACTTGTTGCCCGTAAAGGCGAAGGGCGAGGTCCTGTTGCGGTCGGTCCTGTCCTTGTTGAAATGGGGCAGATAGCCCACGCCCGTCTCCATCTCGCTCTTCTTGGGCCGCTCGTACCCGTCCCCGTGCTGTATCGATATAAGCAGCTCCTCAAGGTCGCTGCCTACAAACATCGAAATAATGGCGGGCGGCGCCTCATTCGAGCCGAGGCGGTTGTCGTTGCCGGCGCTCGCGGCCGACATGCGAAGCAGCGCCTGATGCCTGTCGACGGCCCTTATCACGGCACAGAAGAAGGTCAGGAATATGAGGTTGCCGTAGGGATTGCCGCCCGGCCTCAGAAGATTTTTCCCCGTGTTGGTGCTTATCGACCAGTTGTTGTGCTTGCCGCTGCCGTTGACGCCGGCAAAGGGCTTTTCGTGCAGTATGCAGGCAAGCCCGTGCTTTTCGGCCACCTTTTTCATAACATCCATCGTTATCTGGTTGTGGTCGGTCGCAACATTGGTCGTCGTGAATACGGGAGCCAGCTCGTGCTGTGCGGGGGCCACCTCGTTGTGCTCGGTCTTGGCAAGGACGCCCAGCTTCCACAGCTCCTCGTTGAGCTCCTTCATAAACTCACGCACCCTCGGCCTTATGGAGCCGAAGTAATGGTCGTTCATCTCCTGACCCTTGGGGGGCTTTGCCCCAAACAGGGTCCGCCCGCAGATGACGAGGTCCTTTCTCTGGTCGAACTGCTTTTTATCCAGCAGGAAATACTCCTGCTCGGCTCCGACGGTGGTCAGCACCCTGCTCGTCTCCCCGTCGCCGAGGGCTCGCAGCACCCTTATCGACTGCTTGTTTATCGCCTCCATCGAGCGAAGCAGAGGCGTCTTCTTGTCAAGCACCTCGCCGCCATAGGAGCAGAAGGCCGTGGGGATACACAGGCAGTCATCCTTTATGAATGCGTAGGAGGTCGGGTCCCACGCCGTGTAGCCTCTCGCCTCAAAGGTGGCGCGTAGCCCGCCGGAGGGGAAGCTCGACGCATCCGACTCGCCCTTTATCAGTTCCTTGCCCGAGAACTCCATTATCACCTGATCGCCGTACGGGGTGATAAAGCTGTCGTGCTTTTCGGCCGTCGTGCCCGTCATGGGCTGGAACCAGTGGGTATAGTGGGTCGCGCCCTTTTCTATCGCCCAGTCCCTCATCGCGGCCGCAACCGTGTCGGCGACCTCCGGCTCGAGCGTGCTGCCCTCTCTTATGGTTTTCTGGAGCGCCGTATACGTCTCATGCGGCAGGCGCGCCTTCATCACCCTGTCGTTAAAGACCATACTTCCAAAATATTCGGGTACGCCGATCACAAAACCACCCCTAAAGCAAATTTCATCAAAAAGACAAGTTAAAGATAAGTTAATAAAAAGCGCCGCAGATAAACATCCACAGCGCCCCTGCCGACATAAATATTATAAAACGAGCTTTCAAAAAGGTCAATACGCTTGCATAACTTTCCCCGCTGCTCCTCCGCCTGCGAAAAAAATCCGCGCACCGGGAATATATCCCTTTTACATCGGCCGAGAATCATGTATAATATAATGCGGTTCTTTACATCGGTAAAGCGTACGGCGGCAATTCCGGTCAGGCCGGGCCCGCCGAATACATAAAGGAGTGATTTCAGTGCGCGTCAACAGCAACTACCGCAATATTCAGAACAGCTACCTCTTTTCCACCATCGCAAAGAAGGTGAACGAATACACCTCGGCCAACCCCGATAAAAAGATTATACGTCTCGGCATAGGCGACGTCACCCTCCCCCTCTGTTCCGCCGTGACCGACGCCATGCACAGGGCCGTCGACGAAATGGGCAAAAAAGAGACCTTCCGCGGCTATGGCCCCGAGCAGGGCTATCCCTTTCTTAAGGACAGCATAAGGGACTATTACGCAAAGCGCGGCATTTGCCTTGAAACAGACGAGATTTTCGTCGGCGACGGCGCAAAGAGCGACGTCGGCAACATTCTCGACCTGTTCTCCGTCGACAATACCGTCCTCGTGCCCGACCCCGTATATCCGGTGTACGTCGACACGAACACGATGGACGGGCGCAATATAGTCTATATGGACGCCAACGCCTCCAACGGCTTTCTTCCCCTGCCCGACCCGTCCGTGCACGCAGATATTATCTATCTCTGCTCCCCCAACAACCCGACCGGCGCGGTATACGACGGCGACGGGCTGAAAAAGTGGGTGGACTACGCCCTCGAAAACGACGCCGTCATCCTCTTCGACGCGGCCTATGAGGCCTTCATCTCCGACCCCGGTCTGCCGCGCAGCATCTATCAGATAGAGGGCGCGAAGAAGTGCGCAATAGAGTTCTGCTCCTTCTCCAAGACCGCGGGCTTTACCGGTACCCGCTGCGGCTATACCGTCGTGCCCCATGACCTCGTGCGGGAGGATATGGAGCTCAACCGCATGTGGCTGCGCCGTCAGACCACAAAGTTCAACGGCGTCTCCTACATCACGCAGGTCGGCGCGTCAGCAGTCTTCTCCGACGAGGGGCAGGCCCAGATACGCTCCGCCATAGACTATTACAGGGAAAACGCCCGTATCATCAGCTCGGCCATGCGCGAAATGGGGATATGGTTCACCGGCGGCGACAACTCCCCCTACATCTGGCTTCAGTGCCCCGACTCCATGAAGTCGTGGGATTTCTTCGATCTGCTCCTCAATAAGGTGCAGGTAGTCGGCACCCCCGGCGCCGGCTTCGGCAAAAACGGCGAGGGCTTCTTCCGCCTTACCGCCTTCGGAGATCACGAGAACACAAAGGCTGCGGTCGAGCTTATAAAGACCCTCTGACGTCGTCAAACCCATAAAAGGGCGGTGTACAGCATATCTGCTGTACACCGCCCTTTTTCTTTAGCTCCGGCCTTTTCAGCCCTCAAGTATCTCTTTTCTTTTCTGGAGACAGGCCTCGTAGAATATGCCGACGTCAACCGAGTAGGACAGGTACTGGACCCCGGCGTCGCGCCACTTGCGCGCGTTCTCGGTGCTGTCGGAGAAGGTCCCCACCGCGACTCCCCGCTCCTTGCAGGCGGCGACTATCTGGCGCATCTTCTCCTCCACCTTCGGGTGGGTCACCTGCCCCGTCACCCCGAGGGACTGCGACAGGTCGTACGGCCCGATGAAGATAATATCGTACCCCTTGACCGAGAGTATCTCGTCGAGATTGTCTATGGCCTTCTGCCCCTCGAGCTGGAGTATCACGACGATATCGTTTGCCTCCTTGAAATAGTCGGCCTTGTCCATCGACGAATAATTCGCCGCGCGGACGTAACGGCACACGCCGCGCTCGCCCTGGGGATAGAACTTGGCGAGGGCTATCGCGGCCTCCGCCTCCTCCTTGCAGGTCACCTGGGGCACCTCTATACCGGCCGCGCCCACATCCAGCATACGGCTTATAGTCTCGTCTATCTTGTCCACCCGTACTATCGGGGTGATGCCGCTGACCTCGGCCGCCCTGATGAGATTCTGCATCGTATAGGGGTTGTGGGGACCGTGCTCGGCGTCAAGTATGATAAAATCAAAGCCCGCGTGTCCCGCCACCTCCACAAACGCAGGGTCGCAGGTCTTGGCGAACGGTCCGGCGACAGGCTTGCCCGCCGAAATCTTCTCACGGAATTTTCTTGCGAGTTCTATCATTTTAATCCCTCCGAATATTCATATTCTGCGCTGCTTCAATTCTATCCCATCCTATGAAAAAATACAAGCGTCCTAACGACAATATCGCTTATTTATCGCTTTAGCCGTTCTACCCTCTGCCCATGCGCCATAAACTGTTCAAGGAACAGAATCATCGAAAGGATGGAACAAAATATGCGTATTTTCGTCATACGCTCAAGGGGCGTGCTTGCGGCCGCGGCCGCCGTGCTCGCCGTTTGCCTCGTCATCCGCGCCGGATACGGCACGGCCCGTCAGGCCGTTTCCGCCGCCGCTCCCAAACGCGACCTGCCGATATACTGCGTCGGCACCGACGAGAGAAAGGCCAGCCTGACCTTTGACGCCGCATGGGGCAATGAGGACACGCAGGACCTCATCGACATCCTCGGGCAGTACAACATAAAGGCGACATTTTTCGTCGTCGGCGACTGGGCGGAAAAATACCCCGAGTCGGTAAAGCAGCTCAGCGACGCCGGTCACGAGGTGATGAACCATTCCGACACCCATCCGCATCTAACCGAGCTATCACGGGAGGAAATCGCGGCCCAGATAACGGCCTGCGACGAAAAAATCGAGGCCATCACCGGCAAAAAGCCCTTTTTGACCCGTCCTCCCTACGGAGATTACAACGACAAGGTGGTCTCCACCCTGCGCGAGCTCGGCCACTACACCATCCAATGGGACGTCGACAGCCTCGACTGGAAGGACCTGTCGGCAAAGGATATATACGACCGCGTGACCAAAAAAACGTGCAGCGGCTCTATTATCCTCTTTCACAACGCGGCAAAAAACACTCCGCAGGCCCTGCCCATGATAATCGAGTATCTCCAGTCCGAGGGCTTTGAGCTGGTCCCCGTCTCCGAGCTGATATATACCGATTCTTTTGAAATAGACCACGAGGGCCGGCAGATAAAAGCGGCCGCGCCCGAAAAAACCGCCCCCGCCGCATGAGCCACAGATATAAAAAGGGAACGCCGCAGCGTTCCCTTTTTATATCTGTTTAATATCCCGTCCGGCGCCGTCTTCAAGCAGCCTCAAAACCGTCTCCCGCACCAGCTGCGGGTCGGCTCTGCCGCGGCTTTGGCGCATTGCGGCGCCCACTATTGCGCCGGCCGCCCTGAGCTTCCCCCTCCTGTAATCCTTTACTGCCGCAGGCGACGCTTCAATCGCCTCCCTGCACAGCCGCTCGACGTCCTGCGCCGCCAGCCCTTCGCCATCTCTCTGCGCAACGGCTGACAAATCCACCTGCTCGCCTTCGAGCATCCGCTCAAATATCTGCTTTGCGGCATATCCGGGGATTTTTCCCTCCTCCGTCAGACGGCAGAGCATATTCAGCCTTCCCGCCTCCACCGAAGGGGAAAAATCCTCCCTCTCCCTTTGCAGCGGATATTTCCGATACATGGGGCCGATTATAAAGCCGGCCGCGGCGCGGGGATGCTTCAGCCCCGCCGCAGCATCCTCAAAATATCGCGCCACCCTCGGGTATCTGACTATAAGCCCCGCTTCGTCGGAGGTCAGGCCGAAATCGGTTTCATACCGCCTCTTTCGCGCTTCAACTCCCTCGGGCAGACCCGCGCGCAGAGCCTCGACATGCTCCCTGTCGATATAAAAGGGCAAAATGTCCGGCTCGGGGAAATAGCGATAATCCTCGCTGTTCTCCTTGCCGCGCATGGGCTCGGTCCTGCCGCTGCGCGCATCATAGCGCAGCGTCTGCTGCAGGACCTTCCCGCCCGCCCCGATTACGGCGCACTGCCGCGAAAACTCAAAATCAATCGCCCTTTGCATCATTGTTATGGAATTCATGTTTTTTATCTCGGTCCGTACGCCCAGCTCCCGCGAGCCCTCGGGGCGCACCGATATATTAACGTCGCAGCGCAGGCTTCCCTCCTGCATACGCACGTCGGATATTCCTATGCTGCGCATCGTCGTCTGTATCAGCGAGACGTACTGCGCCGCCTCCACCGCCGAACGTATATCGGGCATGGACACTATCTCTATCAGCGGCACCCCCGCGCGGTTGTAATCAATATAAAGCCTGTCGCCGCCGCGTATCAGCTTTCCGGCGTCCTCCTCAAGATGTATCCGCTCAATTCTTATTCTCCTGCCGCCCGGCAGCTCCACCGAGCCTCCCGTGCAGATAGGGCTTTCGTGCTGCGATATCTGATAGGCCTTAGGCAGGTCGGGATAAAAATAGTTTTTTCTCGCCATAGCGGAATATTCCGCTATGGCGCATCCCGTCGCAAGCCCCGCAAGGATGCACCAATCGACCGCCTTGGCGTTCAGAACGGGCAGAGCGCCCGGCTGACCGGTGCACACGGGGCAGCACTGGGTGTTGGGCGGCGCCGCAAATTTCGTCGGGCATGAGCAGAACACCTTGCTCTCGGTCGACAGCTCAACGTGTATCTCTATGCCCGCCACCATCTCATAGTCCATCTAAAAACGCCTCCCCTGCGCAAAAGCCGAAGCCTGCGGCCCGCTCGTATGCGTACGCCGCGCCGACGAGCTTTTTTTCCTCCCGTTTTCCGGCCATGAGCTGCATGCCTATCGGCATGCCGCGGCTGTCCGCGCCGCAGGGAACCGATATCGCCGGAATCCCCGCGATATTCGCCGCGACCGTGCATATATCGGTCGCGTACATTTTCACCGGATCGGTCAGCTTTTCGCCGACGGCAAAGGCGGTCGTCGGCGCCGTCGGCGTCAGCAGCAGATCATATTTCCCGAACAATCCGGCAATTTTTCCGGCGAGCTCGTCTCTCAGCCTCTGCGCTCTGACATAATACTCGTCCCTGTAGCCTCTCGACAGGACGTAGGCGCCCATGATTATTCGTCGCTTTACCTCCGCGCCGAAGCACTCGGAGCGTGTTTTTACCGTAATCTCGGCAAAGTCCCCGTCCGCTTCGATGCGGCTGCCCCATGAAGCATTTTGTCAAGTGCTTTTTTAAGTTTATTGACGCAAACAGAGGAAAAAGCCCCATGCGGTCAACACATGGGGCGGGGTGGTAGTCGTGAAAGTGCGAAAGTGCAAAGTGCAAAGTGTCTGCGTTTTGCACTTTCATTTTGCAGTTTCGGGGTTGAAGTGGCGAAGTGGCAAAGGGTCTGGGTTTTGCCACTTGGGTTTTGCCACTTCACTTTTTGAGGGCGTGATACCATGCCGCGCCGATACGCTTTGAGGTAATGCGCCCGTCAAGGTTTCTCTTTGCCGCCCGGACGGTACGGGCAGAGATACCCGCCTCCGCTGCGGCTCGGTCAATGTCCTCGCTTGCAAGCTCTTTCCCGTCTGCAAGTAAATCAAGTATCAGCCTTTCGGCTTGCTCGGTCTTGGTAGCGGTGTTGCCTCCCGCGCCAGACAAAAGCTCGTCGGCGGTAATGTCGTATTCGCCTATCCACTCAAAACCGCGCTCCGGGTCAAGGCAAAAGGCAACGGGCTTCCCCTCCGGCGCAAGGGAAGATTTGTCGTGAATGATAACGCGAACATTCGGCTCACGCTTCACGCGCCCGATCAGCAGCACGCTACGGGCGGCGGCTCTAAAATCGATTGAACCTAATCCCCGGTATGCGCTCTGTCCTCCTGCCGCTTTGTTCAGGTGTCCGATAAGGATAACGGCGCACCCGGTACGCTCGGCAATCTCGGCAAGCCTGCGGAAGATGGGGCGTATCTCGTTTGCCTTGTTCATGTCGGTCTTTTCGCCTACATAGGCTTGTATGGGGTCAAGGATAATCAGCCGCGCCCCGTTCTGCCGGATAGCTCGCTCTATGCGTTCATCGGATAAGGACAAGCCCTGCTCGCCCTCGTCAATGACAAGTACCCGGTCAAGGTCTGCGTCTGCTTCCATCAGTCGGGGCTTTACGGTGTCGCCCAAACCGTCCTCGGCGGTCTGGTAGATAACATTAAAAGGCTCATGCTCTGCCATGCCGGGGAAGCTGCGGCGGTTGGTACAGGCGGCGCAAAGGCGCAAGGCAAGGGTGGTCTTACCCTCGCCGGGGTTGCCCTGCACAATGGTTACTTTCCCAAAGGGGATATACGGCTCCCATAGCCATTCAACGGTCTGTGTGTCAACCTCGCTCATGCGGATAATCTCAACCGTTTCCTCCTGCGGGGGCTGCCGCAAGCCGTAGACAGCTTCCCGCAAATACTTCCCGTCTGTGATTTCTGCCCTGCGCTGTAAAACCTCGTTCCAGTCCTTGAACAAAGGCACAAGACGGTGGACGGTCAAGCCCTCCGGCGTGAGCTTGGCAAGGCGGTCTGTGGCGGCGTTCCCGGCTTCGTCGCTGTCAAGGCAGAGATAAACCGTTGTGATGTTCGGACGGTCAGAGAGGAAACGCAACAGGGCGCGTTCCCCGACGCCTCCCAACGACAGGTAGCTTTGCTTCTGCCAATTCTTCTTGAACAGGCAGAGGAAAGAGAGTAGGTCAATGGGTGCTTCAAAGACAAAGAGCTTTTCGCCCTCGCCCCGGTAGCAGAAGTTAAACGCCTTGTCGCTGCCTTTCACATCAAGCCGGAAGCTCCCGGCTGTTCCTCTTTGGTGGGCGTACCTTGGTATGCCGCCCTCGTCCCGCCCGACGAATACGGCGTTGCGGCGGGCTGCTTCCTCGTAAATATCGCCCCCGGAAATGAAAAATCCCGCCACATCTTCATCAATGCGGCGGGTGTCCGTCAGATACTTTTTCACTTGCTCGGCGGTGCTGCTGCGGGTAGGCAGTCGGAAGTCGGAGAGGGGCGGGGGCTGCTGCTCCGGCTTGCCCTCGCCCTGTTCGCCCGTCAAAAGCTGTACGGCTTCTGTGAAGCTCCTGCCGTAAAACTCCATGACAAAATCAATCGGACCGCCGCCCTTGCTCTGGCTGTGGCGATACCACTTGTTTCCTCTGACCGTCAAGCTGTCGTGCCGTTTCCATCGGTATTCATTCCCGGCGCGGGTCAAGTCCTCGCCCTGCGATTGCAGAAATGAAACAAGATCAGCCCCGTTTGCCCGGTCTATCTGTTCCTGTGTGTAATACATAAAATCTGCTCCTTTCATCGTTCCTGTTCGTGTTTCTTGGTGCGGGTCTGCTGCGGCGCGTCTGCTTTCAAGGCAGCGTCCACATAGCGGCGTATCTTCTGAAGCTCTGCCACTTCTGCGCGGCGTTCTTTGAGCTTGGCATACTCGCCCTTGTCCTCGGCGGTCAGCTTCGCAAGCTCGGTCTGCCATGCTTTGAGTGTCAGCTTCATATCCGGCAGATTTGCCCGGAGATAGCGGTTTGCCGCTTCCCACATGGCAAGGTCAGCCCGGTTTTCCTCGTAAAACTTTTCCTGCTTGCCTTTCCATCGTATCTGCTTGTACTCGTCATGGACGGGCTTGCAGCGTTGATAGGTCTGCGCGTATTCAATGAGCTTTTCAAGCTGCTTGATACGCTTCTCCTTTTGCACCATTCCGGCGCGGATTTCATCAGCACTATTACTGACAGAGGAAAGGGTAGCGTCCAGCCCATCAAGGTCGGATATGCCTTTTGCGGATAGCAGATTGACCGCCTTTGCAATCGCCTTTAGCTCGTCTGCGGTGTGCTGCTGTTGCCAACGCTGCGAATACTTCTGTCCTTTCTCTTTCTGAATGTCAAGGTATTTGAAAAGCAGGGCGGCAAGGTCGGGGGATTTGGGCTGCTGCGGCGTGGCCTGCAATTCCCGCTTTGCTTTGAAAAGCTCGGCAAGCCATTCTTTCAAGCCGGAAACATAGCTGCGGATCTCCCGCATGATACGGTTAGCCGCTTTGATACTCCGGTTAAGCTCCCCGCGCTCGGTCACAATGCCTTTCTTCTCCATCTGCGTTGCCGATACTCCCACATGGACGGTGGGGATTTGGTCTATCCCTTGCCGTTCATAGCTGCGGTGGTCGATACGCTCCGGGCTGTTGCTTCTCTCCAAAAACTCGTTGGCAAGGTCAGCCCATGCCTTGCGCCATACCTCGGCGTTCTCTTGGCTGTTCCAGTCCACAAGGTCAACCTTGCGGGTCTTGTATCTGCCGCTTGGCAGCTTCACGCGCTCCCCGTTTTCGTCAAGGACATATTCCTTTTTGGATTTGGGAAGCCACTTGCCGCGCTCGTCCATCGGGCGCATAGTCAAGAGGATATGGGCGTGGGGGTTGCCGCTTCCTGTGTCGTGGATATTGAAGTCGGCGCACATTCCTTTGGAAACAAATTGAGAGGAACAATACTCACGCACAAGACGGGTCTGTTCCTCTCTGGATAGCTCGACGGGCAGGGCGATCTCAACCTCCCGCGCAAGCTGCGCGTTATTCGATTTTTCAATTTCCTCGACGCTGTTCCATAGTGCTGAACGGTCAGAGAAAGAGGGCGGGGCATGGGTCGGCAGCATGATTTCAGAATGGACAACGCCGCCTTTTCTTGTGTAGTCGTGGGTCAGCCCGTCCCACTCGTTTGTCAGCTTTTCCCCGGCGCGGTAGGCTGCTGCGGCTACGGCAGATTTGCCCTTGCCCCGGCTGACGATTTTAATGCTGCAATGGTAGATTGCGATAGTACCACCTCCCGGATAGGATATTTAAGACTTGTGGAAAGTGAATAGCTTGCGAAGCAAGGTGTTCGCTTTCCGCAAGTACACAAAAGGGTAGACAGCGCAAGCTGTCGCAGGGAAACTGTAGGTTTCCCTGTGCGGCATAGCCGCCAATCTCGGAGCGCGGGGGCAATCCCTGTGCGGAGAGAAAAGCCCTCGGCAGAGCGCACACGCCCGTTAGGGTGTATAAGTGCGCCCTTGTGTTCAAGGGTTATCTTCCGCAGTCGTTCCCTCGGCTCGTTTTCTCAAAAACTCCCTCGCTTCCTCGGTGTGCAGGATAAGCCGGAGAAAGGCTTTTGCTTCCTCGTCGGTCATGTCGATCAGTTCCGGCGTGATACTCTCCATATAGCCGCCCCGCAAGCAAAGACGATGGTTTCTTTCCTTGCGCTTCTCAATGGCAAGCTTGCGGTCAAGCATTTTGTTCCTGTTCTCATACTGCCGGATTTTCTTCTGCGTCAGTTCCATTTCGGCGTTACATTCCTCGATGGTCTGCGGCATTTTCTTCTTTGTCATGGTCGCTCCTTTCTGCCCGTAGGCACAAAAAAAGGGCGGCTACTTCGGTTTGAAATAGTCGCCCTGTGGGTCATGTATTTAGTTGTAAGGGGTGGAGTTGCGCGACAAAACTGAAAACTTTATGTTGCTTAGTGCGTGTAATCAATTATTTTGATTTCCTGCCCCAAATCTTTCTGTATTAAATCTTTCATTTTTTTTGCAAAGGGACAGGGATAACCGATTGGCGTTCCTTTTTGAATGCAACTTGCAAAAATAATAGTATCTGCACCACGCTTTACAAGTTCTCTCGCACGAAGAACCGCTTTTTTGGCTGGACATCCTCCACAGTTGATAAACCCAATAATTTCAATATCTTCCGAGATGCCTTCAAACGCACCTTTACGCTCCCGGATCATTTTGAAATCCGTTGTTCCGGGGCAGTAGTCTTCAGTTTGCATACATCTTATAATTCCAGCTTTCATTTAATCTCCTCCATTAAATTCCATACACTACTATTCCCAATGCAGCCGATACCATAATCAACATAATCGGAGACATTTTCTTTTTCAAAATCGGTTTTGAACAAAACATTACCACCGCTAAAATTGCTGTAATGATTGCCGCTTGAATGCTAACCGTTGCGCTCTCCAACGAAACAACATGATTGACTGTCATATAAACGCCGGTTGCAAGAATAATTCCGATAATGCAAGGTTTTAGCCCCCGCAAAATTGCCTGCACATATTTGTTTTTCAGCAGAGTTTTCAGCGCAACCATAAGAAGCAGTATAACAAAGAAAGACGGAAGCACAACAGCCAGAGTTGCAATTATTGCACCAAGCAAACCGCCTTGACTGCTGCCTACATAGGTTGCAAGATTGACCATGATCGGACCGGGGGTGCTTTCGCTAACAGCAATCATGTAAGTTAAGGTTTCGTCTGTAAGCCAACCGTAGGAAAGCACCACATCACGAATAAGGGGAATAGCTCCGTATGCGCCGCCGAAGGCAAAACAGCCGACGCGCAGAAAGCCAAGAAACAAATCCAGATAAATCATTTTCCCGCACCGCCTTTCTGTTCCGGCGCACCCTTGACAACGAATATTGTAAGACTGACAGCCGCAGCAATCAACATCAGACTGATAGAGGAAAAGTTTAGAGAAAAGATGTTGATTAGAAGCATAGCGGCAAAAGAACAAACCATAATAGCGCGGGGCAAAACCTTCTTGTGCATTTTCTTAATCATTGTGATCGCAGCGTCCAGTATCAAAATGCCAACAGCGATTTTAATTCCCTTAAAGGCGTTTGCGATAACAGTAATTTCAAGAAAGTTATCGAGAAACATGGAAATCAGAAAAATGACAGCAAAGGACGGAAGTATAATCCCTAAAGTTGCAATTAACGAGCCGGAAAATCCCGCTTGCTGATAGCCGACAAAAGTGGCGCAGTTAATCGCAATCGGACCGGGAGTAGACTCGGCAATCACCGTTACATTCATCATATCATCGTGCGAAATCCATTTTTTCTTTTCTACACAAGTATTCTCAATCATCGAAATCATGGCGTAACCGCCGCCAAATGTGAAAAAGCCAATTTTCATAAATGTCAGCAGTAGATCCAGTAAAATATTTTTCCTCATGGGCGTATCTCCTGCTGTCATGTTCGGTGACATTTACAATTTCCACCCTGCTCATGGTGAGTGCCATGACAAAACTCTTTCACTTCATCAGAGCAGCTTCCCATGTCTTGATTATGGCATTTTTCCGCTTCTTTACTTTGGCAGCCGCCTTGTTCTTGGGAACAGGCTTCTCGCTCTATCTCGGCAAGTGCGTCAATCTCTCTTGCCAATTCGTGCAGCACATTACGGTTTACATCATAGTGCATAAAATATCCTTTCTTTTCCCCCGCAAGAAGTCCGGCTTCCCGTAAGACTTTCAAATGCTGCGAAACTGCGGCCTCGGATATTTCAAGTTTTCGCGCCAACGCCCGCACACAATAATTGTGTTGTAGCAGCAAGGTGATGATTTTCATTCGGGTTTCGTCAGCAATCGCCTTTAATACGATAGATTTTTCCATTTTCATACCTCCGCAAATGATTAAGTTGTCGCTTAATCATTATACGGCAGAAATCTAAATAAGTCAATACTTAATTGAAATGTTCTTGTATAGACAACTCCTTTTTGCCGCTTCGCTTGCGACTTTCCGGCGTTCTTCGCTGTATGGTGCGGTCAGACGGAAAGAGAAGCGTCCCTTTTCAATCTCAAACTCCATGCAGCCCGTTTCCGGGTCTGCGTCGGTCAGCTTGCAGACAGAGGGGAAGCGGCAGCTGTACGCTTTCAGCCTGTTCTTCAAGTCGGTGTTGTGGGTGCGGATATAGATGGTGGGGTCTTTCTCGTCAAACCAAATATCGGTGGTCTTTTCCTGCTTCGTCAATCCTGTTTTCATGGCTCGGTGTCCTCCTGTTCAATTTTTGCTCTGAAAATGCGCCCGTCACGCAATAGGGGCATTTTTCGGGTGTTTTCTCCGGCTCTTGACTTGGGGAAAACGGCGATTTTGACGATAAAAACCGCCCGGACGGGGAATGTATCGTCGGGGCGGCTGTTATCGCTTGTTTTCGGTTTTTTCCGGCTCTTGACCGTCACACGCCGGATTGTCGGCAAGTATCACTTTGAGCAGCTTGTCGCGGAATGTTTCTGTGCCGCTGTGGTTAAAAAACAACTCCGCAACTATGGTCTGTCCGTTCCTCTGCGTCGTGATGATACCGTCGGGCGTTCCTTTCTTCTCTGCCATTGGGTCACTCCTTTCTTGGGCGTGAAAAAGGGATTTCCCGTTGTCGGAAAATCCCTCTCTGCTGTCGGTTATTCTGTTTTACGCTACGGGCGCGGCTGCGGCTTGCGCCGCCTTTCTCTTTGCCCGGTATTCCCGCGCTTTTATGCGGTCATACTCCCGTTGCTTTTCAAGATTTCGCGCCCGGTACTCCTTTGAATACTGCCGATGGTAGGCGCGGCTCTTTTCTCTTTGCGCTTCCTCGATTTCCTCCCGCATTTGCCGGATTTCCTGCTCTGTCGGCTCGGCAAGCTGCGTTACCTCGTTCTCAAACTTGCCGATGTGGGTAAAGTATATCCCGATATGCTGAACAACCTGTTTCGCCCTCTTTTTGTCGCGCTCATGCACTTCAATCCTGCTGATAAACTCGTTGAGGATGGCGGGGGTAAGCTCGGTAAAGGCGGCGTATCGTTCCGTCAGCTTCACAAACCGCTGCGCCCGTCCCTCTGCGTTCTCAAAAGCGGATAGCTGCTCTTGAAGCCCTGCAAGCTCCGCTTTCAGCGTGTAGTATTCCTCTGAATATTTCTGCGACATCTGCTCATAGCGGTCTTGCGGGATTGCGCCCAGGGCGTAGTCCTCATACAGCTTGTTCAGCACCTTGTCGATCTGTTCAAGGCGGGTCGTGATTTGCGGGATACGCTTCTGCTGTTTCTTCGTCTTGTCGGTCTGCTGCATGGCAAGGCTCTTTTTCACTAACGCTTCAAACTCCGCCCGGTTGCTGATGGAATAGTCCGCGATTTTTTTTCAGCGCGTCCGCGACGGTCTGCATGAGTAAATCCGCGTCCATGATGTGTGGGGAGCTGCATTTGGGGTGTCTGGCTTTTCCCTTGTGGTACTCGCTGCAAAAGGCAACATGACGCTTGCCACCGTTGCGGTAATCTATGCGGATGTGCATTTTTGCGCCGCAGTCCTTACAGAAAAGCAAGCCGGACAATGGGTGTATCTCTCCGTCCCCGTTGGGTCGTCTGACGGGGGCGTTTTCCAAAATCCGCTGTACGGTTTCAAAGTCGGCGCGGTCGATAATCGGCTCATGCACATTTTCAGTGATGTGCCACTCACTTCTGTCTACATAGTGGTTGTGCTTGTCCCGGAAATGCTTGGTGGTCTTGAAATTGACAACATCGCCGCAATACTCCTGCCGCGTGAGAATGTTTGTCAAGGTCGCCTTGTTCCACTTGTAGCGGTTTTCCTCGTTCAATGCCCTGCTTTTTGATGTTCCCCTGTCGTGCAGTTTGAGGTAAAATGTAGGGGTCAATATCTGCTCGTCTTTCAGATAAACGGCGATTTGGTTTCTGTTCTTCCCGCCGATGAACAGACGGAAGATAAGGCGCACAACCTCGGCGGCTTCCTCGTCGATTATCCAAAAGTCCTTGTTGGCGGGGTCTTTCATATAGCCATAGGGGGCTTCGGTGGCAATGGGCTTGCCACTCATGCCTTTTGTCCTGATGCCCGTCTTTACTTTCTTGCTGATGTCCTTTGCGTACCACTCTGACATGATATTGATAAAGGGCGCAAACTCCAAAGTGTCGGGCTTCTCGCTGTCTATGCCGTTGTTGACCGCGATAAAGCGCACATTGTTCCGTCTGAAAATCTCCATAGCGTTGCCTACTTGGAGATAGTCGCGCCCCCAGCGCGTGAGGTCTTTCATAATGCAGACGCTTATCTTTCCGCTTTCCACATCTTCCATCATGCGGGAGTATGCGGAACGGTCAAAAAATCTGCCGCTTTCGTCGTCGTCGATGTAGTGCCGGATATTGGTCAGCCGCTGCTGTCGTGCATAGTTCTCTAAAAACGCCTTTTGGTTTACAATGCTGTTGCTCTCGCCGCCGTCCCTGTCCTCGTCCCCTACGGAAAGGCGGGAGTAAAGGGCTGTAATTTTGCTGTATTCATTCATGTGCATATCCTCCTGTGTTTGTCTGTGTCCATAAAGTTTTTCCTACACTTAAGATTATGCACCACAGCGAACGCCGTCGTACCTTCCGAGGTTTGACGACGCCTCTGCGCAGGCGAGGATATAATATACCGCGAGCATGTAACGGGTCTGCGGCAGGGAAATCTCCTCAACCTCGGCTCCGAGCTCCCGGTACAGCTCCGCAGCTTTGAGCACGGCGTCTTTCACCTCATCGTCCGCCCCGTCGAAAAACTCTCTTACCACGGCGATTTTTAATCCGCCGACCTCGTGCGGCAGCTCATCCGATATTCTCTCCCCCGCTCCGGCGCAGGTCATGTCCCTCTTGTCTGCAAAGGCGATCTCATCGAAAACCGCCGCCGCATCCTCCACGCTGCGCGCCATTATCCCTATCTGGTCGAGGCTCGAGGCGTATGCTATAAGCCCGTATCTCGAAACCGCGCCGTAGGTGGGCTTGAGCCCCACGATTCCGCAGAAGGAGGCCGGCTGGCGCACCGAACCGCCCGTGTCCGACCCGAGCGCGTATGCGGCAAGCCCCGCGGCGACCGCGGCGGCCCCTCCGCCGGAGCTCCCCCCCGCGACCCGACTGTTGTCGTGCGGATTGAGCGCCGGCCCGAAAAAGGACGTCTCGCCCGTGCTGCCCATCGCAAATTCGTCCATATTGTTCTTGCCGAGCAGCACCGCTCCGTTTAGCTTCAGCCTCTCCCATACCGCCGCGTCGTATATGGGCCTGTGCCCGCTGAGCATTTTCGACGCGCAGGTCGTCCTTATTGCCCGGGTGCAGATATTGTCCTTGAGCGAAACCGGTATCCCTCCGAGCGGCGCAGGGGCCTCCCCGCGCGATATCCTGTCGTCTGCTTTCTTCGCCGCCGCCATCGCCTCATCTCCCGTCAGGGTTATAAAGGCGTTGAGCGCCGCCCCCTTCGACGAGCAGGCGTCGAGGCTGCGGCGTGTGAGCTCGGCGCAGGATATCTCCTTATTTTCCAGCATAGCCGTCAATTCTTTTATCATAGGCCGACAGCTCACCTGCTTCCCTTCAAAACGAAAAAGCCGTCCTCTCCGCCGCCGCTCTCCGACAAAAGAGCCTCGCGCCCGCAGCCCTGCGCGGCCTCGTCCCGTCTGAGCGACGAAAGGGGCGCGGCGGCGTCCGCATTTTCCCTGCACGGCTCTCCGTAATCCTTAACAACGTCCGCAAAATCGACTATCGACTGCATTGCGGCGGTCAGGCTGTCTGCCTCCTGCGGCGAAATATACAGTCCCGCAAGCTCCGCAGTCCTTAGCACCTCGTCCTTTGTTATCATCTCAAGCACCTCTGAATTTGATAAATACATCATACAATATCGAAAAGTGCCTTGCAAGCTCCGCAATTTTATTCATACCGTTTACCGCTCGGGCCGTGTGTGGTAAAATCATGTTGTATACGGCGAATAATCCGCCGTCCCCTTTAAATTACAGTCAGGAGGTGCTTTTATGCCCTACTTTCGCCTTCCCGAGAGCTCCGTGCGCCGCTACTGCGACGATCTGTTCGTGCGATACGGCTTTTCCGCGGAGGAGAGCCGCTTTATCTCCGACGTTCTCATCACCGCCGACCTCTACGGCATCGAGTCGCACGGCATCCAGCGCCTCATAAGATACCACGACGGCATCGAGGACGGGTCGATTCTCCCCGCCGCCGAATTCGAAATTCTTTTCGAAACAAAGCTCTCCGCCGTTATGGACGCAAACATGTGCATGGGGCAGGTCGTATCCAAGGCCGCGACCGAGCTGGCGATAAAAAAGGCAAAGGAGCACGGCTTCGGAGCCGTCGCCGTGCGCCGCTCCAATCACTACGGCATAGCGGGCTACTACGCCGCCATGATGGCAAAGCAGGGCCTTGCCGGCATGTGCTTTACCAATACCGAGGCCATTGCGATACCCACCTTCGGGCGCAACGCCATGCTGGGCACAAATCCGATATCGTTCGCCATGCCGGCCGAGCCGTATATGTTCATTTACGACGCCGCGACCACCGTCGTCCCCCGAGGCAAGCTGGAGGTGGCCACAAAGAAGGGCCAGCCCCTTCCCGCCGGCTGGGCGGTGGATGAAAAGGGGCTCGACTGCACCGACGCCGGACGTGTCGTGAACAACATCATAAACCGTGCGGGGGGCGGCATACTCCCCCTCGGCGGCTCGTCTACGGAAACGGGCTCCCACAAGGGCTACGGCCTCGGCCTGCTGGTCGAAATCGCGACCTCCGTCTTTGCCGGCGGCGTTACATCAAACCATGTCGGCCACTGCGGCAACGGCGAGACCTCCGAGACCTTCTTTGCCATTGACTACGGCATGTTCGGCGATAAACGGGATATAGAAAACCGTCTGTCAACCCTGCTCGCCGAGCTGCGCGCGAGCGCGAAGGCCGAGGGGCACGACAGGATCTACACCCACGGCGAAAAAGAGGCGGAATCAAAGGCCGAAAAGCTCAAAAACGGCATTCCGGCAAACGAAAAGACAATATCGGAAATGCGCATGATAGCAAAGACCGTAGGTATGGATTTTGACGATTACTTCAACGGCAGCTTCTGATACGGCCTTAATGCAAAAATGCAAAAATGCAAAACGCCCGCGGCAGATTATCTGCCGCGGGCGTCTCTTTTATATCCCTTTCACAGCTTTATTTTTCAATCAGAGCCTCCGCCACCTTGTATATATCCCCCGCTCCCATTGTTATAACGAGGTCACCCTCGCGGGCTTCTTTTCTCAAAAATTCCTCCAGAGAGGCAAAATCCGCGAAATAGGCCGCGCCCTCTATCCTGTCCGCTATCGCCCTTGAGGAGGTGCCGTTCACGTTTTTCTCCCTCGCCGCGTATATCTCGGCGAGCAGGGTCATGTCGGCCAGAGCCAGCGCCTCGACAAACTCGTCGAACAGCGCCTCGGTCCTCGAATAGGTGTGCGGCTGGAAGGCGCATATTATCCTCTTGTAGCCGAGCTCTCTCGCCGCCGACAGGGTGGCTCTTATCTCACCCGGGTGGTGGGCGTAATCGTCGGCAACGACGGCGCCGTTGAATTTTCCCTTTATCTCGAAGCGGCGCTTTGTTCCGGTAAAGCGCGCGAGACCCTTTGCGATATTCTCCGCATCCACGCCGAGGGCGCAGGCTGCTGCGCAGGCCGCCGCGGCGTTTGAAATGTTGTGCCTGCCCGGCACGCTGAGCTCTATGCTCGCAAAGGGCTCCCCGTCCCTGTATATGTCAAAGCTCGAGCCCATGCCGTGCATAACGGCGTTTCTGACCGAAAAATCGGCCCGCTCGTCAAAGCCGAAGGTCACGATTTTCGGCAGGCAGCGCGACGCGACCTCCATCGCGTTCGCATTGTCGCGGCAGACGACGCATATTCCGTCGCTGCCCGTCTGAGTTATAAACTCGCCGAAGGACTTTTTTATGTTTTCAATATTCTTGAAATAATCGAGATGGTCTGCGTCGATGTTGAGCACGACCGCTACCTTCTGGGTCATGCTCAGAAAGCTGTCGTAATATTCGCACGCCTCGCATACAATGTATTCGCTTGCCCCGATACGCAGATTTCCGCCAATGTGGGCCATCTGCCCGCCGACAAGGCAGCTCGGGTCAAGGCCGGCGTCAAGCAATATTTCGGAAATCATGGAGGTCGTTGTGGTCTTGCCGTGGGTCCCCGCGACAGAGACCGGATAGCCGTATCCCTCCATTATCGCGCCGAGCAGCAGCGCCCGCTCGACGACGGGCAGCCCCAGCTCCCTCGCACGGATAATCTCGCAGTTGTCGTCATGGACGGCAGCGGTGCGCACCACTATCTCGGTCTTATCTGTTATATTCGAAGGGTCGTGGGCGCCGTAGATTATAACGCCCGACGCTCTCAGACGCCCGAGGACCTCCCCCGTGCCGATGTCGGAGCCGGTAACGGTATAGCCGCGCCTTACAAGTATCTCGGCCAGCGCGCTCATCGACACGCCGCCTATACCCACAAAATGGACGTTTTTCTTCTTATCCAGCAAATAAAGCAATTCTTTTCTGTTCAATCGAATTTCCCCTCGCCACTCTTTTATGCTTATATTATATTGCAAAAGCCGCTGAATATAAAGATTATTTTCAATATATCTCCGATTTTTATCATTTGTCTTGAATATTTAACATTTAGCCTTTATATTGAGATTTGAATATTTATTGGTTCCGGATGACATTTACGCCGCCGTGCGGCCGAAGAAGCCGGAATCAAGCCGTTGAAGGAGATATCCGTATGAAAATACTTATTCTTTCGATAACAGCCGGTCAGGGTCACCACGCGACAGGTGAAGCGCTTCGCAGCTATTTCGTGCAAAAGGGCTTTGCCTGTGACGTGCTCGACACGTACGAGCATATAGCTCCGGCTCTGAAGGAGCTCATAGCTCAGGGCTATCTTATCAGCACCGCCCGCGCCCCTAAGGCCTACGGCGAGTTTTACCGCATCATCAGCAAAAAGAACAGGCCGTCCGATTCGATATCCATAACCAATATCCTCAACACCACGCTGACAAATCAGATACAGGATTATATACGGGATTACAAGGCCGACGCGGTCATAGCCACCCATCCCCTCTCCGCCTGCATAATGAACGTCATGCGCAAAAGAGGTCTTATGGACTGCCCCACCGTCGATATCATAACCGACTTTACCGTTCTCCCCTTAACGCAGGAGCTGACCGAGCTCGACTACTTCGTGACAGGCACCGAAATGCTCGAATACTCCCTCGAAAAAAAGGGCATCCCCTCGTCAAAGGTCCTCCCCTTCGGCATACCGATTCATCCAAAATTCTCCGTCAGGGGGGATAAGACAGAGGCGAGGCGCAGCCTCGGTCTCGACCCAGACAAGGCTACCATACTCATAATGAGCGGCTCGATGGGCTACGGCAAGATAGACCGGTCCATAGCCGTGCTTGACGATATGTCCCTCGATTTTCAGGCGATGGTGGTCTGCGGCAACAACGAGAAAATAAAAAACAAGCTGGAAAAAATGCCCCTTAAAAAGGACTTCAGGATATTCGGCTTTGTCGGCAACGTCGACCAAATGATGGACGCGAGCGACTGCATCGTAACAAAGCCCGGCGGCCTTACCTCCTCCGAGGCCCTCGCAAAGGAGCTTCCCATGATACTCGTAAACCCCATCCCGGGGCAGGAGATGCGAAACACCGAGTTCCTGCTCAACAGCGGCGCCGCGCTGTATTCCACTCCCACATTCCCGCTGGATGAGGCCGTCTATACGCTGTTTTCCGGCGCCCACAGGCTTGAAAACATCCGCAATGCCATCAAGGCCGTCAGCAAAAAGGATTCCACAAAGAAAATATGTGAGTTTATAATCGACCGCATAAACGAACGCGCCTGACGAAAAGCCTGCAGCACTGCCGTTATAACGCTGTCAAGGCCGGATACTTAACAGTATCCGGCCTTGCTTTTTTTCACCCTTCGTATCAGGCTGCGTCCGCAGGCCCGTCCGGCGCCGCGCTCCCCTGTGCGGCCGATGCGGCATCGATGAGCATATTCTCTATAAATATCCCGTATCCGCGCCTCGAATCGTCCACAAGCACATGGGTAACTGCGCCGACCAGCTTCCCGTTCTGGATTATCGGCGAGCCCGACATCCCCTGCACTATCCCGCCGGTCCGGTCAATCAGGCGGCTGTCGGTCACTCTAATGAGCATGTTGCGCGATTTATTGCTCTCATCCTTATTGATCTTAGTTATCTCTATTTCAAATTCTTCGACCTTACTGCCGGTGATATTCGAGAGAATCTGCGCTCTGCCCGTCGTGACCTCACCGCGCAGAGCAATCGGCATCGCATCTGCCCCGCACGGCAGCAGGTCCCCGTCGGAGTATCCGAAAATCCCCGTGCTCCCGTTTTGTATCAGTTCTCCTATCGGCTCGTCGCCGAAGGCTCCGTGCAGCTCGCCAGGCTCGCCTGCCCTGCCTTTTTTTACGTCAACGACCGAGCTTTGGGTGATTTCGCCACTCAAAAACGGCATCAGCTCCCCCGTGTCGACGTCGCATATCCCGTGCCCGAGGGCTCCGAACAGACCGCTCGACGGCTCTATAAAGGTGACCGTGCCTATTCCGGCCGCGCTGTCCCTCGTCCAGAGACCTATTTTCCATGCGCCGCTGCTGATATCCCTTACAGGGTTGAGGCTCAGCTCCTTTTGCTGTCCGCCCCGCTGTATCATAAGCTCTAGCGGCGCTCCTCCGGCGCGCTCCACCGCTGCCGCAAGGTCGGTTATGCTCCTCGCAGGCTCGCCTGCGACCCGCATTATGATATCGCCTGCCATTATCCCCGCCTCAAAGGCGGGGTTTTCCATCCCCCGCTCCGTTTCGACGTCGCTGAGGCCAATCACCATAACGCCGTCGGTCAGCATCCGCACGCCGACGGTGCTCCCGCACGGGATAAGCTCCGGTCTCGGCAGTACATCGACCTCGATGCTGCACAGGTGCAACATGCCGAACAGCTTTACATCAGCCTCTGCGGTGCCCGGACCTCCGACCTCGCCGGCGCGCAAGGCGCACCGGCCCGTCGGCAGGCGATTGACCGTCAGCTCGACGCTGCCGTCGGCCTGTACATCCACCGTCGCCGGAAAAGGGATGTCAAGCCGGTATTCTCCCCCTTCGAATACCGACATCGTCCTGGGCAGCGCGCATCCCGCCGCCGCCGCGAACAGGACAAGCAGCGCCGCTCCAGACGCCGCTGCCTTTATAAATTTTTTCAACATAAAAACACCTGTCTGCCTGTCTTGCGACACTGCGCTCCCTTCTGCCAAATGCAGCATTTTGCTGCTTTTTTATTTTTTGTTCTCCGTGGCCGAATAAAGGCGCAATTATTTTGCAGACTTTCCAAAGGCGATGCTTTTACGCCGCGTCCCGATATGTTAATTTTTTCCGGCCGAAAAAGGCGCAAAAAAGCCGCCGGACGAAGCCTCGTCCGGCGGCTTTTACGCTTTTTTACTCGGCCTTGGAGAAGGAATCCTTGCCCACTCCGCAAAGTGGGCAGACAAAATCGTCGGGAAGGTCCTCAAATTTGGTGCCGGGGGCAATACCGTTGTCGGGATCGCCCAGCGCCTCGTCATACTCCCAGCCGCAAACGTCGCAAACGTACTTCATCGATATAATCTCCTTTTTTGCAGTTTTTATTGATAATTCAACCGGCAGCGGCCGTTATTTCAGCAGCTTCTCGATATCCGCCTTGGGCCTGTATCCCACGGAGGAATTTACGACCTTGCCGTCCTTCATCAGCACAACGAGCGGTATGCTCGATACGCCGAACTGCGACGCAAGGGCGTTCTCCTCGTCGACGTTGACCTTGCCGACCTTTATTTTCCCCTCATACTCCTGCGCTATCTCGGATATAACGGGACCCAGCATGCGGCAGGGACCGCACCACTCCGCCCAGAAGTCGAGCAGCACGGGCTTGTCGGCCTTGAGGACCTCCTGTTCAAAATTGCTCTCGGTTATCTTTATCTCAGCCAATTTAAAACCTCCTTTTTAATCGCTTGATTTACTTTGATTTATAATAAAGCATGCAGTGGCAAAAGCCCTCGAAATCGGGGTCCTTTACCTGATCGCGGAATTCCTTGCACATACATTTTGTCTCATCGGTGCGCTCCCTTCTGCAGGGGCAGTATCCGCCGGTTTTTTCAAGACCCTCTTTTATTACCCTGACAATCTCCTCATCGGGATTAAGTGTGATTTTCACTCGTATATCTCTCCTTTCCCCGCCGTATGATGCTATTATACAACACAGACGGCAAGAATATTCCGGACGTTCACAGTATCAGAGCTTTTCATGCAGATAAAGGCCTTACGCCTTAAAGAGGGAATGGAGATTGCAGTAGGCATATACCGCCTGCACCTCGTCGCCGGCGCACATCGAGAAACAGACCTCGGGCGCATCGCCGGGCCTCAGAGCCTTTCTCTGGTTGCCGAGCCTTGTCTCGAGCGATACCCACTCGATATAGTGCTCCTGCGTCATCGGATGGGGCGCTGCGCCCACCTTTACGACAACCTCATGCCCCTTTACCTCATACACGGGCACGTGCTTTTCCGCCGCCCCGTCGGATTCGCCCGGGATAATCTCGGTCATAGGCTTGCCGCAGCACATCACGGGCACGCCGGTCTTTTTTACTATCGCGATAATCTGGCCGCAGACCGCGCAGCGATAAAACTTCATCTCCATGCTTTTATACCTCCGTTCTTCTATTTGATCCTCTCAAAATCCGCAGCGCCGTGCTTGCACAGCGGGCATACAAAATCGTCGGGCAGCTCGTCCCCCTCGTAGACGTAGCCGCACACCTTGCAGACCCAGCCCTTCTTTCCCTCGGTCCGGGGCTTGGGCTTTACGTTCTGCTGATAATAGGTATAGATCATAGTGTCCCTGTCCGATATCACCCTCGCTTCGCTGACCGAGCAGATGAACATCCCGTGCGTGCCGAGGTCAAGATACTGCTCGACCTTTAGGGACATGAAGGCGTTTATGTATTTTGACAGGAATATCAGCCCGTTGTCGGAGCGCAGCCCCTCGGTCCCCGCAAATTTATCGACGTTTCTGCCGCTGCGGAAGCCGAAGTCCTCAAATACCCTGAACGGCGCATCGACCGACAGGCAGTTGACGTTCATCATGCCCGACTGCTTGACGACATGATGGGTGTAATTCTCCTTGTTTATGCACACGGCTATCCTGTTGGGGCTGCTCGTGACCTGGGTCACTGTGTTTACTATGCAGCCGTTGTCCTTTTTTCCGTCGTTCGACGTCACGACGTACAGGCCGTAGCCTATCTTGAACAGGGCGCTGAGATTATTCTTGTCGGCCGTCTCGCTGCGGCGCTCGATATAATCGCGGCACAGCTCGTCGGCCATTTCCTCAAGCTGCGTTTTGCTCGTCTCGTCGAGGGTCGATTTAATTCTGACCGTCGTCCCCGTAAAGACGATATTGCGGCATTTTTCCAGCATCGAGCGCATTATCTTGGCAGCAAGAGGCGCCCACGAGCCGTTTTCCATCAGACCGACGGTCCTGTTTGCAAAGCCGCGCGCCGTAAGGTGCCTGATATACTCGTCCATATATGGGAATATCTCGGCGTTGTAGGTCGTCGTCGCCAGCACCAGCTTGCCGCAGCGGAAGGCGTCGGCCACGGCCTGCGCCATGTCGCAGCGGGCAAGATCGTGCACCGTCACCTGCGGGCAGCCCTTAACCCTCAGCCGGTCGGCAAGAATCTCGACGGCCTTTTTCGTGTTGCCGTAAACCGAGGTATAGGCTATGACTATCCCGTCGCTCTCGGGCATATAGGAGGACCATGTGTTGTAAAGGTCCAAATAATATCCGAGGTTCTCTTTAAGCACCGGCCCGTGCAGGGGACAGATTGTTTTAATCTCCAGCGCCGCCGCCTTTTTCAGCAGGGACTGCACCTGCTGGCCGTATTTGCCGACTATCCCTATATAATAGCGTCTCGCCTCATCCGCCCAGTCCTCCTCGACGTCGAGCGCGCCGAACTTGCCGAAGCCGTCGGCCGAAAAGAGAACCTTTTCGGTCTCGTCGTAGGTAAGCGTGACCTCGGGCCAGTGCACCATCGGAGCCGAAACGAATCTGAGCTTATGCCTGCCGAGGCTGAGAGAATCTCCGTCCGAGACGACCATCCTGCGCTCCTCAAAATTAGAGCCGTAAAAGCTCTTCATCATCTCGAACGACTTCGCGCACGATACGATCACGGCCGACGGGTAGGTCTTCATAAAGCTGACTATGTTTGCCGAGTGGTCGGGCTCCATGTGCTGCACAATAAGATAATCGGGCTGTCTGTCACCGAGGGCGCCGGCGATGTTGTCCAGCCATTCGTGGGTAAATCTCCTGTCGACCGAATCTATCACGGCCGTCTTTTCGTCAATTATAGCGTAGGAATTGTAGGCCATGCCGTTTTTTACGGTATACTGCCCCTCGAAAAGGTCGATTGCGTGGTCGTTTACGCCAATATAGCGTATGTCGCTGCCGATATTCACATGAATTTCCCCTTGCAGAACTTTTTACTTTACGGGTAATGCGCGATTATGTGATTATATTTTAATATAACGCCGTTGCCATTGCAATAAATATCTGCTCCGGCGCCCCCTTTGCGCCGTTTTATGTCCCTGCATCCGCCGCCTGTTAAAGCAACGCTCCGAAGTCTCGGCACAAAAGCGCCGGACCTCGGAGCTCTGTTATATACCGCTTTTCACCGGACGGCCACCCGTCCGGCCGCGTCTTACATTTTAAGTGCGTCAACATACCGGCAGGCCGATATCGCCGCCGTCGCCCCGTCGCCCACCGCCGTCGTCAGCTGCCTGATATCCTTTGATCTGCAGTCGCCCGCGACAAAAAGGCCGGGCACTGCGGTGCTCATGTCCTGTGCCGCGATGAAGCAGCCAGCGCCGTCCCTTTCGAGCGGCGGCAGTCCGATGTCGCCGTGCGGCACCTGACCTATCGCCATAAACAGCCCCTGAACGGCGATTTCGCTCTTTACGAGGCTCTTTTTATCGAATATTTCGAGCCCGACGAGCTTGCCGTCCCTCTCTTTTAAGGCTTCGACGGTGCAGCTGCGGTATATTCTGACGTTTGCGAGCTTCGACGCTCTTTCGAGCAGCACCGCGTCGCCCCTGAATTCGTCCCTGCGGTGAATAAGCGCCACGCTCGCGCATATATCGGAAAGGTATATCGCATCCTGCAGCGCGGTGTTTCCGCCGCCGACAACGGCTGCGTCAAGCCCCTTGTAAAAGGCCCCGTCGCATATCGCGCAGTAGGATACGCCCCGGCCGATGAGCCTGTCCTCCCCCTCAAGACCGAGACGGCGGTTCTTTAAGCCCGTCGTGAGCACGACAGTCCGCGCCGTCCTTATTCCGGCGTCGGTCCTTATCTCAAAAAGTCCGCCCTTCTTCTCTATCGCCTCGGCCCCCGCAAAGTCGGTCACGGCTCCCGCCGCCTCCGCCTGCTCGCAGAGTCCGGCGGAAAAATCCATGCCGCTCACCGACGGTATGCCCGGGTAGTTCTCGACGCAGGGGGAATAGACTATCTGCCCGCCGAAGCTCTCGCGCTCAAGCACGACAGCGCTCTTTCCGGCGCGCGATGCGTAGAGCGCCGCCGTTAGTCCCGCGGGTCCCCCGCCGATAACGGCCACGTCGTACACCGCGTCGTTGTTGTTCATCGCCTGTTTCCCCCCTGCGAAAAAGCCTTTTTTACGTCACATGCAGCAGACCTCTCAGTTGTTTACCGCGTATCCCCTTATCGCGCCGAGGCCCTCGAGCCTGAAGGCGTCGCCGCTGCCCGCGCCGATGAGGGTGGGCGCCTGATGTATGTCGTACTCCCTCGCAAGCTCGGGATTCTCCTCGGCCAGCACTATCTTATACTCTATGCCCTGCCGGTCGAGTATCTTCTCGGCCTGCCTGCAGTTGGGGCAGGTGCGGGTCGCGAACAGCAGCAGCTCGGCGGGCTTTGCGCCGACGGTGTTTTCCTGCGCCTGCTCAGCCTGCGCGCTCACTCCGTTCCTTCGGAGCACCGAGCGGCCGATATCGTATACCTTGCGGTCCTTGAACTCCTGAGCCTTGCCGTTGTTCCAGTTCTGAACGGGACGGTAGTAGCCGGTTATGCGGCTGTATACCTCGGTCGCGCCGTTGCAGTGCGGGCAGGTCTTCTGCTCGCCTTGGAGATAGCCGTGATCCTTGCAGACCGAATAGGTCGGGCTGAGGGTGTAATAGGGCAGCTTGTAGTTCTCGGCTATCTTCTTTACGAGGCTGGCCGCCGCCTTCCAGTCGGGCAGCTTCTCGCCGAGGAAGGCGTGGAAAACAGTGCCCGAGGTGTAGAGTGTCTGGAGCTCGTCCTGCACGTCGAGGGCCGAGAATATATCCTCGCTGTAACCCACCGGCAGATGGGACGAGTTGGTGTAATAAGGCGTGCCGTTCTCGTTGGCGGTGATTATGTCGGGGAACTCCTCCTTGTCGTGCTTTGCAAACCTGTAAGTGGTGGACTCGGCCGGGGTCGCCTCGAGATTGTACAGATCGCCGTACTGCTCCTGATAGTCGGAGAGGCGCTCGCGCATGTGGTTGAGCACTTCCTTTGCGAATTTCTGCCCCTCGCCCGTCGTAAGGTCGGTCCTGAGCCAGTTGGCGTTGAGCGCGGCCTCGTTCATGCCGACAAGACCGATGGTGGAGAAGTGGTTTTCAAACGTGCCGAGATAGCGCTTGGTGTAGGGGTAGAGCCCCGCGTTGAGGAGCTTTGTGATGACCGTCCTCTTGGTCTTGAGGCTGCGCGCCGCGATATCCATGAGCTTGTCGAGACGGGCGTAGAAATCGGCCTCGTCGCTTGCCTGATAGGCTATGCGGGGCAGGTTTATGGTAACAACGCCGATAGAGCCGGTGGACTCGCCGCTGCCGAAGAACCCGCCCGACTTCTTGCGCAGCTCGCGCAGGTCAAGGCGCAGGCGGCAGCACATCGAGCGCACGTCGCTGGGCTCCATATCGGAATTTATATAGTTCGAGAAATAGGGCGTGCCGTATTTTGCCGTCATCTCAAACAGGAGCTTGTTGTTCTCGGTCTCCGACCAGTCAAAGTCCTTGGTTATAGAATAGGTGGGTATCGGATACTGGAAGCCGCGTCCGTTCGCGTCGCCCTCGATCATTATCTCGATGAAGGCCTTGTTGACCATATCCATCTCCCTCTGGCAGTCGCCGTAGGTGAAGTCCATCTCCCTGCCGCCGACGATAGCCGGGATGTTCTGCAGGTCCTTGGGCACCACCCAGTCGAGGGTGATGTTGGTAAAGGGCGCCTGTGTGCCCCAGCGCGACGGGGTGTTGACGCCGTACACGAAGGACTGGATGCACTGCTTTACCTCCTTCTGCGAGAGGTCGTCGGCCTTAACGAAGGGGGCAAGATAGGTGTCGAACGAGGAGAAGGCCTGGGCCCCCGCCCACTCGTTCTGCATTATGCCGAGGAAGTTTACCATCTGGTTGCACAGGGTCGAAAGGTGCGCCGCGGGGGAAGAGGTTATCTTGCCGGGCACGCCGCCGAGCCCCTCCTGAATAAGCTGCTTTATGCTCCAGCCGGCGCAGTAGCCGGTCAGCATCGACAGGTCGTGCAGATGTATGCTCGCCGATCTGTGGGCCTCGGCCGTCTCGTTGTCGTATATCTCAGAGAGCCAGTAGTTGGCGGTTATCGCGCCCGAGTTGGACAGTATAAGCCCGCCCACGCTGTAGGTTACGGTAGAATTCTCCTTTACCCTCCAGTCCTTTACCTGGAGATAGTTGTCCACAAGGTCCTTGTAGTTGAGCAGGGTGGAATTTATGTTCCTTACCTTCTCGCGCTGCTTGCGGTAGAGTATATAGGCCTTGGCTACGTCGGTATAGCCCGCCTCGGAGAGGATTTTCTCGGCGCTGTCCTGTATATCCTCGACAGCGATGTATCCGTCCTTTATCTTCTCGTCGAAATCGGCCGTTATGCGCAGCGAAAGCATGTCTATCACGCTCGGGTGATACTGCTTGTGCTGTGCGTCGAACGCCTTGGTTATCGCCGCGCTTATCTTGCGGATATCAAATTCCGCCACGGTGCCGTCACGCTTTAAAACCTGATACATTTTACCCTCAGCCCCTCTTTTAGTCGATTATCTTTTTATACATAAACAGCATCAACTGCAATCTTCCGCTCAATGATGCCTCCTGTAATATAATAATCAACTCTACCCTCAATGTCAATATATTGTATTCACTTTTTTAAAAAAATACTATATATCGTGTCGCGCTGCTTTCGGAGGCCGGTCCGGGGAGAGCGGAAACAGAGCCGTCGCCGCGCCGAAAACCGCTATATACCGCGTATGCCGACCTCGCCGACATGCGGCCTGACTATTTCGGCATACCTCCCTAACTCCTCCTTCGTGGGGGAATGGAGCCCCCCCGCCGCCACCTGCTCCCTGTCCTCGAAGGGCTGGAGGAAATATTTTTTCGCCCCGTCTATAAGGTCCGCTATGCCGTAAAAAGAGCTCTCGTCGTGGAATTCCCTCACCACCGTCGTGCGGAACTCATATTCGACGCCGCCGTTCATTATAAGCCCGACGCTCTGCTTTATCTTCCCTATATCGATAGCCGTCACCCCCGCGGTCCGGGCGTACCTCTCCGGGCTGTTTTTCACGTCCATCGCGACGTACTGCACAAGACCCGAGCGCAGTATCTCATCCAGTCTCTTGGGATGAGTCCCGTTCGTGTCGAGCTTTACGGGAAAGCCCAACGCCCTTATCTCGCCGAGCAGCCCTCCAAGCTCTGCATTCAAAAGGGGCTCGCCCCCCGTTATTACCACTCCCTCGAGCATCCCGACCCGCTTTTTGAGGAAGTCAAGCAGCTCGCCGCGGCTGCACAGCTCCCCGGCCGTGCCGTCGATGAGCTCCGCGTTGTGGCAGAAGGGGCAGCGCAGGTCGCAGCCGCCCAGAAAAACCGTGCAGCCTATTTTTCCCGGGAAATCGAGCAGAGTCATTTTCTGCAGGCCGACTATCTTCAAATCAGTTCGCGTCCTTTCGTTTTTTTCGTTTGACCGGCGCGCAGCGGTCCGGTCATTTCCGATAAGAGTATATAATAAGCCCTCGTTCCGTGTCAAAGGGCGGCCCGTGCAAACAGGGCCGGCGCAGCTCCGTTTTCTGCGCGCAGCGGTCCCGCCCGCAGGTCTGTGCATCAACTTTGCTTGTTGACAACACGGTCGGCGGGTAGCATAATTATTACAGTAACAGAATAACAGTTCAAGTGCCTGCGCGTCCGTTCGGGCCGCGCGGGAGAATAGTTAATCCGGTCGGAATCCGGAACGGTACCGCCACTGTATGCGGGGAGGCGGCGTGCAAGGCGAAAGCCGGCCATCGGTCAAGCGAGAAGGCCGCACGCCCGTCCGCGATCCGCAAGTCAGGAGACCTGCTTGAACGTCGTTTCGCTTATTGTCTCCCGAGTATGGAGAAATAGGCCTTTGTTGTGTTGCGGAAAAACGGCTGCGGCAAGATTCTTCAAGCTTCTTGCCGCAGCCTTCGTTTTTTTGCAGGCAGGTCCCGTGTCCTCTTAATCCGCATGGAGCAAGGCTTCTCCCCATCCTTTACTTCAGTCTGCCGTCCCGAATCGGCCGCCGACATTCGTGAGGCCGCATACGGGATGCAAAATACATTTTTTCGGAGGAAAACAAAATGAACGCCTTGAAGAGAATTCTCTCATTAATCCTTGTGCTCGTCCTCACGGCGGGGCTTGCAGGCTGCAATCCCCAGAGCGCCGCGCCGTCGGGCGAAAGCGAGCCGCCGCAGCCCCCGCAGTCCAGCCAGCCGGCCCCGTCGGCCCCCTCTCCGGCGCCGTCCTCTGCGGCGTCCGAGCCCGAGCCTGTCGATAATCAGGCCGCGGCCGACGAGGTAGCCGACCTTATCGACGCCATATACGTCCAGACCCGTACCGACAAAACCGACGAGCAGTGCGCCGCGGCAAAGGCCGCGTGGGATGCCCTGACCGACGAGCAGAAGGAGCTTGTCGAGGGCAAGTTCGCCGATCCCGACTATTTCGGCCGCGATACGGGCGACGCCTCGCTGGACGATCCCCGCAACTATGACGGAATAAGCGCCAACGAGCTGCTCGTGGTCAGCTTCGGCACCTCCTACAACTCAAGCCGCGCAGCCGATATAAAGGGCGTCGAGGATGCTCTTGAGGCGGCCTTCCCCGGCTGGTCGGTAAGAAGGGCCTTCACCTCTCAGATTATAATCAACCATATCCAGGCCCGCGACGGCGTGAAGATCGACAACGTCGAGCAGGCGCTTGAGCGTGCCGTCGCCAACAAGGTCGAGAATCTCGTCATCCAGCCCACCCATCTCATGAACGGCTCCGAGTACGACGAGCTCGCCGCCGCGGCCGAGAGCTACAAGGATAAGTTCAAATCCCTCGTTATCTCCGAGCCCCTTATCGGCGAGGTCGATCCGTCCGACACCGAGGTCAACAAGGACAAACGGAACGTGGCCCTCGCCGTCACCGGTCAGGCCGTGGCCGATACCTCCTATGACAGCGTCAAGGCCGCAGGCAACGAAGGCGTCGCCTTTGTCCTGCTTGGCCACGGAACCTCCCACAGCGCAAAGGTTACATATACGAGGATGCAGGCCCAGATGAGCAAATTGGGCTATAAGAACGTGTTTATAGGCACCGTCGAGGGCGAGCCGGAGGATACCGCGTGCGAAGTCCTCATTGAGAAGATACACGACGCGGGCTATACAACTGTCATCCTCCGTCCCTTCATGGTGGTGGCCGGCGACCACGCCAACAACGACATGGCCGGCGAGGATGAGGATTCGTGGATAAGCATGTTCAACGCCTGCGAGTATTTCAACAGCGTTTCGGCGCAGGTTGCGGGCATAGGCAGGATTCCCGATATCCAGTCCATATACGTCGCCCATGCAAAGAAAGCGATCGACTCGGTAAAATAAGCCGCCAAGCATAAAAAGCAGAGGTTTTTTATATGAACATAAGACGTTTCCTCTCGGTTTCGGCCCTTATACTTTCCCTCGCTCTTGTTTTCTGCGCCTGCGCGGATAATTCCGCGCAGGGCGACGCATCCCCGGCCGAACTCCCGGCCGTGTCGTCCGGCGGCAGCTCCGCGCTCGCCTCGTCTGAGCCCGGGCCGTCCGAGCCCGATGCGCCGTCCGACGCCCCGGCCGACGCTGCCCCCTCGGCACAGTCCGTCCCCCTTGAGGACGGTGTGTATTCCGCCCTCTTCACGACCGACGGCAGCATGTTCCATGTCAACGAGGCCTGCGGCGGCAGAGGGGTCCTCACCGTCGAAGGCGGCGCGATGATAATACACGTCTCCCTCCCCTCGAAAAACACCCTCAACCTCTTTGCCGGCACAGCGCAGGACGCGCAGGCGGAGGGCGCCGCGCTCATCGAGCCGACGCTTGACACCGTTGAGTATGACGACGGCGAAACCGAGGAGGTCTACGGCTTCGATATCCCCGTTCCGTATCTTGATGAAGAATTCGACTGTGCCCTTGTCGGCAAAAAGGGCGTCTGGTACGACCATAGGGTCTCGGTCAGCGACCCGCAGAGGATTGACGGTGCAGACTCCTCCCCCGCCCTCGCAGACGGGCTGTATAACATAGAGGTCGCCCTCTCCGGCGGCTCGGGCCGCGCGAGCGTCTCATCCCCCGCAGAACTGACGGCCGAGGGAGGAAAGCTGACCGCGACCGTCGTCTGGAGCAGTCCCCACTATGAATACATGACGGTCGACGGCGTCCGTTACGACCCTGTTCAAACAGAGGGCAGCTCCGCCTTCGTCATTCCCGTCGTGCTCGACAGGGAGATGCCGGTCAGCGCCCTGACCGTCGCCATGAGCGAGCCCCATCTTATTGACTACACTCTTTATTTCGACAGTGCGACAGCGGTAAAAAGATGAGATTACGCAGATTTCCCGTTTTACTTGTCTGCACAGCCTTAGCCCTTGCCCTGCTCTGCTCCTGCGCGGCTCCTGAGGCTGAAAACGGGCAAAGCTCTCCCCTCAAAATTCAAAGCAGGATGGAGAACACCTTTGCCACCCAGTTTTCGGTCGACTATTGCGAGGGCGGCTTCAAGCTCATCTCCCTCTCCGACGGGACCCGTTTTCTCGTCGTCCCCGAGGGGGCGTCCGTCCCCGGCGGAATCGACGGCGATATAGTTCCGCTGTATCAGCCGGTCAAAAACATATACCTCGCGGCGACCGCCTCGATGTGTCTTTTCGACGCCCTCGACAGGCTCGACGCCATTCGCCTCTCTGGCACGAAGGCGGAGGGGTGGTATGTCGAAAACGCCCGCCGCGCAATGCTTGACGGGCGCATACTGTACGCCGGCAAATACAGCGAGCCCGATTACGAGCTTCTGCTCTCCGAGGGCTGCCCCCTTGCGATAGAGTCCCTTATGATAGGCCACGCCTCCAAGGTCAAGGAAAAGCTCGAATCCCTCGGCATACCGGTCTTTACCGACCTGTCCAGCCTCGAGCCCCATCCTCTCGGCAGGACCGAGTGGATACGCCTTTACGGCGCGATCCTCAACGAGGAGGAAAGGGCCGACGAGGTCTTCTCCCGTCAGATCGAATATCTCAGCTCATCACTCGGCGCCGCGCCGACCGGTAAGACCGCAGCCTTCTTTTATATAAGCACGTCGGGCGGCGCCGTCGTCAGGAAAAGCGGCGACTATGTCAGCCGTATGATAGAGCTCGCCGGCGGGAAATACGTCTTTGACGATATCGGCGACCCCGATGTCAGGACCTCCACCGTCAACCTCGATATGGAGAGCTTCTTCATGGCGGCAAAGGATGCGGACTATATCATCTACAACAGCTCCATAGGCGGCGAGCTGACCTCAATGGCCCAGCTCATTGAAAAAAATGAGCTTTTTTCGCGCTTCAGAGCCGTAAAGCAGGGCAACGTCTGGTGCACCGGCAAAAACATGTACCAGCAGACGACCGAGCTCGGAATGATGATTGACAGCTTTCATAAAATCTTCACCGGCGAGGCTGACGGCCTCGACGAGCTGCCCTATCTGTACCGTCTGAGGTAAAAACCGGCCCGAACGGTAAATATTCGGCGGACATCTACAAAAAACAACCGCTCCGGAAAGGCGCTTTTTTATGATTACGAGCAGAACGGTCCCCGAGGCCGAAAATAAGGATTTCACAGCGCCCGGCGGCGCGGGCCGTTTTATTCTCGTGCTCTGCGCCCTTGCGGCAGCCCTTGTCTGTTTTTTCGCCGTAAGCCTCAACACCGGCTCGGTAGGCATAGACGTCCGCGATATTATCGGCATGCTTTCAAAGGCGGCCTATTATGCCGTCGTCAATATTTTCACCCTCGGCGGACGCGCGGACGAGCTCAGAGCCCTTATCAACTCCTCTGCCGAAAGTCAGATTATTTTTTCCATCAGACTTCCCCGTCTGCTGCTCGCGGCCGTGCTGGGCGGCGCTCTGTCGGTTTCGGGCTATCTGCTGCAGGTTTTTTTCCGCAACCCGATAGCAGGTCCCTTCGTCCTCGGCATTTCGTCGGGGGCTAAAATGCTGGTGGGCGTCACCCTTATCTTCCTGTCCGGATATCTCGGCGTCGTCAGCCCGGCGACCCTTATATTCGCAGCCTTTATAGGCTCGCTTATAATAACGTCGGTCGTCCTCGTCTTTTCGCAGAGGGTGCGCAGCATGTCCGTCCTGCTCGTGGTCGGCATCATGGTCGGTTACCTCTGCGGCGCCGTGACCGATATATGCGTCACCTTCGCAAACGAGCACGACGTGGTCAATCTGACGAATTGGTCTATGGGCGCCTTTTCGGGCGCAAGCTGGGCAAACGTAAAAACAGCCCTCGCGGTATGTATTCCCGGCGTCGCCGCCTCGCTTTTGATATCAAAGCCTATTTCGGTCTACGCCCTCGGCGAGGGCTATGCCTCGAGCATGGGCGTGCGGATAAAGCCCTTTCGGGCATGCCTTATCCTGCTGTCGAGCGTCCTTTCGGCCTGCGTCACCGCCATTGCAGGCCCTGTATCCTTCGTCGGCGTCGCCGTGCCCCACATAACAAGGTCGCTGCTACGCTCCTCAAAGCCCGTTTTCGTGATACCCGCCAGCTTTCTGTGCGGCGCGGTGTTCTGCGTCGTGTGTGATCTTCTTGCAAGAACGCTCTTTTCGCCGACCGAGCTTGCGATAGGCACCGTGACCTCCGTCTTCGGCGCCCCTGTCGTGATTTACATGCTCATCAAGCGCCGCAGAGCACAGGAGGGCGGAAATGGATAGTTTCTTTGAAATCAAAAACCTGTCTGTCGGCTATGACGGCAGAGTGCTTATACACGATATAGGGTTAAGCCTCGCGCGGGGTTCAATCCTCACCCTCATCGGGCCCAACGGCGCCGGCAAATCCACCGTTTTGAAGACCGTCGCCCGCCAGACGGAAGCGCTCGGCGGCAGGGTCCTTATCGGCGGGGCCGACCTGTTCTCCCTGTCCCCGAAGGAGACGGCAAGGCGCATGTCGGTCCTTCTGACCGACCGCGTGCGCACCGAGCTTACCACCTGCGCCGAGATAGTGGCTATGGGCCGCTACCCTTATACAGACATGTTCGGCAGGCTGACGCCGGCCGACGAAGACGCCGTGCGCGCCTCGCTTGAAACGGTCGACGCCCTCGGCCTCGCCGACAGGGATTTTTCCACCCTGTCCGACGGTCAGCGCCAGCGTATACTGCTCGCCCGCGCCATGTGTCAGGAGCCGGACGTCATGATACTCGACGAGCCGACCGCCTATCTCGATATACGCCACAAAATCGGCCTTGTCGACCTGCTGCGGCGCACCGCCCGCGAACGGGGCATAACGGTCGTCATGTCAATGCACGAGACCGACCTTGCCCTCAAAGCGTCGGATTATATAATGTGCCTCAAGGGCGAGCGCGTATACGCCCTCGGCCCGCCCGAAAAGATATCGGCGGGCGGCGCGATAGAACGCCTCTACGATCTGCAGAACGGCAGCTACGACGTTCTCTCGGGCAGCGTGGAGCTTCCGCGCGCCGAGGGCAGTCCGGATGCCTTCGTCATCCCCGGCTGCGGATACGGCGCCGTATGCCTGCGCGCTCTGCAGAAAAAAGGGGTCCCCTGCGCATGCGGCGTCGTCTTTGAAAACGACGTCGATTTTCGCGTCGCCGAGGCTCTGTGCGTTCGGGTGATTTCCTCCCCCGCCTTTGAGCCGGTATCCGAAAAAACCTTCGACCGAGCGGCCCGGGCGCTGCTTGAGTGCCGCCGCGCCGTCGACTCCGGCGCGCCCGTCGGCCCCTTCAACGAAGCCAATGCGCGGCTTTTGACCCTCGCCCGTGAAAACGGCATCCCGGTCGAAGGCCCCGACGATCTTTAAAAACAGTCCTGCGGAGGAAAAGCCATGCATTCTGCCGTACCGAGAATAATCATAGCGGGCGCCGCCAGCGGCTGCGGCAAGACCACGGTCGTCTGCGCCCTTTTGCAGGCCCTCGTCTCGCGCGGGCTCAGGGTCGCCGGCTTTAAATGCGGACCCGACTATATCGATACCATGTTCCACCGCAGCGTAATCGGCGTAAAGAGCGCCAATCTCGACCCCTTCTTTTTTGACGGCAATACTTTGAATTACCTTCTCTCGGACGGCGGAAAAAACACGGATATAAGCATAATCGAGGGAGTCATGGGCTACTACGACGGTATCTGCGTCGGCTCCGACGGGGGCAGCACGCAAAGCCTTGCCGCAAGGACCGAAAGCCCCGCAGTTCTCGTCGTGGATGCCAAGGGGGCATCCCGTTCCCTGCTTGCGGCCGTGCACGGCTTTTTTTCCTTCAGTCCCGACAGTAAAATCCGCGGCGTTATCTTCAACAGGTGTTCGCCCGCCGTTTACGCTTCGCTTAAAGACGAAATGGAAAAAGCCTACGGCACCGCCCTTGTCCCGCTCGGATATCTGCCCTGCATGGATGGGTGCTCCTTCGACAGCCGCCGTCTCGGCCTCGTCACCGCGCAGGAAACGCAGGACCTGCGCGAAAAGCTGCAAATCCTCGCCCGGCAGGCCGAGCTCACCGTCGATATAGACGGCGTCATGCGCCTCGCTGCGGCCGCTCCCCCCGTTTGCTGCGCCGGTATAGACGTTCCATCCCTCCCTCCGGTGCGCATCGCCGTTGCGCGCGACAGGGCGTTTTGCTTCTATTACGAAGAGAGCCTCGCCCTTTTGGAGAAAATGGGGGCAGAGCTCGTTCCCTTCAGTCCAATCGACGACGCCGCTCTGCCTGAGAGTATAGACGGCCTGTATCTCGGCGGCGGCTATCCCGAGCTGCACGCCGAGGCGCTGAGCCGCAACACCTCCATGCTCCGCTCGGTAAAGGCCGCCCTCGACGGCGGGCTTCCCTGCATAGCCGAATGCGGCGGCTTTATGTATCTGAACCGGTCGATAGGCGGCTTCCCCGCGGTCGGCTTTCTTCCCGGGCGCAGCTTCGACGCCGGCCGTCTCGTCCGCTTCGGCTACGTCTCGCTCAAAGCGAAGAACGACAATATGCTCTGCCGCGCGGGCAAGGTCATCCGCGCTCACGAGTTCCATTATTGGGACTGTGACCGTATAGGCGATTCCTTTACAGCGCAAAAAGCCTCCTCCCCCTCCGAGTGGGAATGCGTAGTGTCAAACGACCGGCTTTTCGCCGGCTTCCCCCACTTTCACTTTTATTCCGATATGTCCCTCGCACGCAGCTTTTGCGAAGCCTGTTTTAAGGTAAGGGGAATGGAACCTCTGCCGGTTTTCAGCGGCTGATTTTCGCCGATACTGCGTCAAAGCCCTTGGAAATATGATAATATTCCCTGCGGGCTTTTCCTTGTCTCGACAAAAATCCGCAGGCTGAAAACTGCCTTGCACCTGAGAGCGAGGAGCTTTCGAGGGATTTTTGTCCCGCGAAGTGCAGGCGGGCTGACGCCCGCCAAATGACAAGGGGCTAAAATCACCGAAAAAAACCGTTCTCAGGCGGCAGGTGTTCGACTCCCCTTACCTTTAAGGAGAAGATGAAAAATGACCGATAATCTCCGACCCGACGAGATAGAGGCCCGCAGCTTCGAGATAATAAGGGGGCTGCTCGCCCCGAGGAAGCTCGACCCTCTCACAGGGCCCGTCGTCCTGCGGGCGATACACGCCTCGGCCGATTTGGACTATGCCGACAATCTCGTCTTTTCCGAAGGTGCGGTAGAAAGGGGGCTCGACGCCCTTGGCTCCGGCTGCACGATAATTACCGATACGCAGATGGCAAAGTCGGGCATAAACAAGGCCGCCCTCGAAAAGCTCGGCGGCCGGGTCCTCTGCTTTATGTCCGACCCCGACGTAGCCGACGAGGCAAGGCGCCGCGGCGTGACACGCGCCTCGGTGTCGATGGAGCGGGCGGCGGCCCTCGAAAAGCCCTGTATCTTCGCTGTCGGCAACGCCCCGACCGCCTTGATCCGTATAAAGGAGCTGGCCGACGGGGGGGATCTGCGCCCCGCCCTTGTCATAGGCGTTCCGGTCGGCTTTGTCAACGTGGTCGAGAGCAAGGAGCTGATTCTCTCCAGCTCACTCCCCCACATAGTAGCAAGAGGACAAAAGGGCGGCAGCGGCGTCGCCGCCGCGATAGTCAACGCCCTCATATACCGGCTCACAAGGTGAAAGCATGACACACGACAGCTTCGGTTATATATTAAAGGACGGGAAAAAGCTCCGTCTCGGCTATACCACCGGCGCCTGCGCCGCGGCCGCGGCAAAGGCCGCCGCCCTCATGCTGCTCTCGGGCAAAAGGGTGGATTCGGTCTGCGTCACCACGCCGAAGGGCCGCGTCCTTGAGCTCGAAATAAGGGATATATCCTTCGGGCGCGGCTGTGTAAGCTGCGCCGTTGAAAAGGACGCGGGCGACGACCCCGACGTCACCGACGGCGTCCTCGTCTTTGCCGAAGTTTCCCGTTCGTCCGCCTCCGACGTCGTCATCGACGGGGGCGTCGGGGTCGGCAGGGTGACAAAGGCCGGCCTTGACCAGCCGGTCGGCGCCGCCGCAATAAACTCCGTCCCCCGCCGCATGATAGAAGCGGGCGCAGACGAGGCCCGCGCGGCATGCGGCTATTCAGGCGGCCTCAGGGTAGTCATTTCGGTGCCCGTCGGCGAAGCTCTCGCACAGCGGACCTTCAACCCGCGCCTCGGCATAGTCGGCGGCATCTCCATTCTGGGCAGCACCGGCATTGTTGAGCCAATGAGCGAGCAGGCGCTTATAGATACGATATCGGCCGAGCTGTCCCAGCGAAGGGCCGGCGGAGCGCAATACGCCCTGCTCACCCCCGGCAGCTACGGAGCCGATTTTATTGAAAACAATCTCCCGATTTGTGCCGACAGGGCCGTGATGATCTCAAATTTCGTCGGCGACGCCGTCGATATCTGCCGCGAGAGGGGCTTTCGCGGCGCGCTCCTCGTCGGCCATATAGGAAAGCTGGTAAAAATCGCCGGCGGCATGTTCAACACCCACTCAAAATACGGCGACTGCCGAATGGAGCTGATAGCGGCCCACGCGGCCGCCTGCGGCCTCCCCCGAAGCGCCGCCGCCGAAATACTCCAATGCCCGACCTGCGACGAGGCCCTGCGCATAGTCGATGAAAGCGGCCTGCTGCAGCCGACCCTCGAGCGCCTCCTCGCCGCGGTGCAGGAGCAGCTCGCAAGGCGCGCCGACGGCATGGAGACGGGCGTGATTGTTTTTTCAAGGAAGACCGGTCTTCTTTGTCAGACGGGCAGCGTCCCCGCCCTTATTGAGCACATCAGAGAGGAAGGATAAGACGATATGGTGCATTTTGTCGGCGCCGGCAGCGGCGCGGCCGACCTTATCACCCTGCGCGGCGCACGTCTTCTGCGCAGGGCCGACGTGGTCATATATGCCGGCTCGCTCATAAATCCCGAGCTTCTCGAGCTCACCCGTCCCGAATGCGAAAGGTACGACAGCTCAAAAATGACCCTCGAGCAGATTATTTTGGTCATAGAGAGGGCCGAGCGCGAAAACAGGCTCACCGTCCGCCTCCAGACGGGCGACGTCAGCCTCTACGGCGCGGTGCGCGAGCAGTTCGACGAGCTTGACAGGCTCGGTATAGAATATGACGTCTGCCCCGGCGTCAGCTCCCTTTTCGGCGCCGCCGCGGCGCTGAAGACCGAATACACCCTGCCCGATATCTGTCAGAGCGTCGTCATCACACGCGTCGGCGGCAAAACTCCCGTGCCCTCCCGCGAATCTGTTCGGTCGTTTGCAGCCCATCGGACGACTATGGTCTTCTTTTTGAGCACAGCCCTCGCTTTTGACCTGCAGCGCGAGCTTACGGCGGGCGGCTGCGACGCAGACACCCCCGCCGCCGTCGTGTACAAAGCCACATGGCCGGAGGAAAGGGTATTTCGCTGCACCGTCGGCACACTGGCCGAAACCGTCTCGTCGAACGGCCTGAAAAACACCGCCCTCATAATTGTGGGCCAATGTCTTGCAGGCGGGCACACCCGCTCCGGGCTCTATTCGCCCGATTTTACAACCGGGTATCGAAAGGCGGAAAAATGACAGTCACAATCTTTGCCTACACCCGCCGCGGATGCGCCGCGGCGCTCAGAATAGTTCCCTTCTTTTCGGGCGGCCGATGCCGCCTTTTCGCCCCTCCCCGTTTTGACTGCGAAGGCTTTTCCCCGATCGAGGAACCCGGCGAGCCCTTTTACGGCAGGCTGTTCAACTCGTCCGATACGGTTATATTCGTCGGCTCGTGCGGTATCGCCGTCCGAAATATCGCAAAGCACGTCGCCGACAAGTTCACCGACCCCGCAGTCCTGTGCGTCGACGAGCTCACCCGCTTTGTCATCCCCCTGCTGTCGGGCCATATCGGCGGCGCGAACAGAATAGCCCTCGGCCTTGCGGAGCATCTCGGCGCAGTACCCGTTATCACCACCGCGACCGATATCAACGGCCGCTTCTCGGCCGACAGGTGGGCCGCCGAGCACGGCTTCGTGATAGATGACCGCCTGTCGGCAAGGGCGATCTCGGCCGCCGTTTTGGAGGACGACGTCCCCCTTTTGAGCGACCTGCCCGTCTGCGGCCCCCTGCCATGCGGCGTCGTATACGGCTCCGGCGGCGATATCGGCATATATATAGGATATCTTAAAAAATCTCCCTTCAAAACAACCCTAAGGCTCATACCGCCCGTCCTCCACATCGGAATAGGCTGCCGCGCGGGGGTAAGCGAAACGACGATAGCCGCCGTTGTCGACGCTGCGCTCGATTCCGCCGGAATCGACCGGCGCGCCGTTATACGGGCGGCCACCGTCAGCCTTAAATCAAAAGAGGCGGGGCTCATCGCATACTGCGCCAAATGCGGCTGGCCGCTCGATTTTTATCCGGCCGAAGTCTTAAACGCCCTTGAGGGCGAGTTTTCTGCCTCCCCCTTCGTTAAGGAGACAACGGGGACCGACTGCGTCTGCGAGCGGGCGGCAATGATGGGCGCAGACCGCCTGATATTAAAAAAGACAGCCCTTGACGGCGTGACCGTCGCCGTGGCGGAAAAATATACGGAGGTGCGCCTTGTCTGAGCTCTTTGTTGTAGGTATCGGCCCCGGCGGCCGCGAGGACATGACCCTTCGGGCCGACCGCGTCCTTTCCTGCTGTGACATAATTGTGGGCTACCGGCTCTACGTCGATCTCGTACGCGAAAGCTATCCGCAAAAGGAGTATATCGTCTCCGATATGATGCGCGAGAAGGAACGATGCAAGGCCGCACTCGAGCTTGCGGCCGCCGGAAAAAGGGTCGCTCTCATCTGCTCGGGCGACAGCGGCGTCTACGGCATGGCCTCCCTCGTGTACGAGCTGCGTGGCCTTTCGGAAAAGCCCGAAATAGAGATTGTCCCGGGCGTCACCGCCGCCCTCGCCGGCGGCGCCCTTCTCGGCGCCCCCCTCGGGCACGATTTTGCCGTCATCAGTCTGAGCGACCGCCTGACCGAATGGGCGGCAATAGAAAAAAGGCTCGTCTGCGCCGCGCTTTCCGATATGGTCATCGTGCTCTACAACCCCGCGAGCCATGCGCGGCCCGACTGTCTTAAACGCGCCTGCGGCGTGCTGATGCGCCATATTCCCGAAGGCAGGCCCTGTGCAGTTGCGCGCAATATCTCACGTCGGGGCGAAAAAACCGAGCTTTTGACCCTCGGTGAGCTGTCATCCGCGCCGGCCGACATGTTCTGCACCGTATTCATAGGCAGCAGCACGACAAAAATCATCAACAATAAACTTGTTACGCCGAGGGGATATCACGATGTATAATATCTGCGTTTTTGCCGGCACGACCGAGGGACGAAGGCTCGTTGAGCTTCTCGCCTCACAAAACGTCGCCGTGACCGCCTGCATGGCGACCGAATATGCCGCCCAGCTTCTCGGAAAAAGAGAAAATCTCACCGTCTCCTGCAAAAGGCTCGATCTTGAGCAGATGGTTTTGCTCCTCGGCGGCAGCCGCTTCGATATAGTCATAGACGCGACCCATCCGTATGCCGCCGCCGTCACCGATAATATTGTAAAGGCATGCAGCATTACAGGGACGCGCTGCCTGCGGCTTCAGCGCCCCCCATCCGATACGTCGGGCGACGAGCTCATCTTTGACGATGCGCGTCACGCTGCGGATTTTCTCAGCTCCTGCGGCGGCAGCATCCTTCTTACGACCGGCACAAAGGACCTTGCGGAATTTTCTCGCATCGAGGGCTTCGAACGGCGCGTCTTTGCGCGCGTTCTCCCCTCGGAGGAATCGCTCGCGGCCTGCCGCGGCGCAGGCCTGCCTGCGTCACATATTATAGCCATGCAGGGTCCCTTTTCGGCCGATATGAACTGTGCCGCCGTCGCCCATACCCACGCGCGCTTTTTAGTCACCAAGGACGGAGGCGACGCCGGCGGCTTTGCCGCAAAGGCCGAAGCCGCGCAGAAAACGGGGGTACGCCTTGTCGTCATCGGCCGCCCCGCGCAGATAGGCGGCCTCTCACTTCGCGGAGTGACCGCCGAGCTGAGCCGACTGTTCGGCCTTGATTTTCCGCCGCACGTGAATATCATAGGCATAGGCCCCGGCGGCGCCGGCCAGCTCACCTGCGACGCCCGCCGCCTGATAGACGAGGCTCAGTGTCTTGTCGGCGCCCCCCGCATGCTCGAGGCAGTCTCCGCCGCCGGCAAGCCGGCGTTCGAGTCGGTCAGCCCCGAAAAAACGGCGGAGTTTATTAAGAATAACGATCTTTATTCAGACTTTGCCGTCCTCATGTCGGGCGACGCCGGCTTTTTCAGCGGAACAAGAACGCTGCTTCCCCTTCTTGACGGATGTAAAGTCGATATACTTCCCGGAATCAGTTCTCTCTCATATCTCTGCTCACGTATCGGCGTCTCCTATGAGGACGTCGTCTGTGTCAGCCTCCACGGCCGCGAGCGGAGCATAGTCCGCGACGTGCGGGCAAACCCGCGCGTTTTCGTGCTCACCGGCGGCGAAAACGACGCCGCTTCAGTCATCCGCCGCCTTGCGGGCGGCGGTCTCGGCCGTGTCCACGTCACCGTCGGCCAGTCGCTGAGCTATCCGGACGAAAAAATAACGGCGGGTACTGCCGACGAGCTTCTCGGCGTCGGCTTTGCTCCCTTGAGCGTGCTTTTTATCGAAAACGACGCGCCGAGCGACGAGGCCGCACACGGTCTCGTCGACGAGGCCTTTATCCGCGCAAACGACGGCCCGCGTCCCATCCCCATGACGAAAAGCGAAATCCGTTCGGTCATCCTCTCCAAGCTCGCCCCGAATACCGACTCTGTCTGCTGGGACATAGGCGCCGGCACCGGCTCGGTCGCCGTCGAAATGGCCCTTCATGCAAAATACGGCAAGGTCTTTGCGGTTGAGCGCAGCCCCGCCGCCTGCGGCCTTATCGAAAAAAACCGCGCTCGCTTTTGCCTCGATAATATGACCGTCGTCAACGGCGGCGCCCCGCAGAGCTGCACCTCTCTCCCCGCCCCGACGCATGTCTTCATAGGCGGCAGCTCGGGCAATATGGAGGATATCATAGCGTCGATTCTTGAAAAATCCCCGTCTGCGCGTATCACAGCCTCCGCCGTAACGCTGGATACCGCCGCCGAGCTGACCCGCTGCATGAAGCGCTTTTTCTTCGATTTTGCCGACGTCGTCTCCCTCACCGTCGCCCGCGCCGAAAGGGCGGGCGGGCATTTATTGATGAAGGGCGGCAATCCCGTTTACATCTTTACCATGCAAAAGGGGCTGAAAAAGCCGTGAAAAGCCTGTATATCGCCATAATCATCGGGTTTTTGGCCGACCTCGCCGTCGGCGACCCACACAGCCTGCCCCATCCCGTAAGCCTGATCGGAAAGCTGATCTCCACAGCGGAAAAGGCCCTTCGCGGCCTATTCCCCAAGTCCCCCTCCGGCGAAAGGGCGGCCGGAGCCGTGCTGTGGCTCTTTGTATGCGCGGTATCCTTTTTCGTTCCTTATTTTGTTCTTTTTCTCTGCCGCAGCGTCAGCATTTATCTTTCCGTCGCCGCAGAAGGCATCATGTGCTGGCAGATACTCGCCGCAAGGTCCCTTCACGACGAGAGCATGAAGGTTTATTCCGCCCTTGCGTCGGACGACGTACCCCTCGCCCGCCGAGCCGTCTCCATGATAGTCGGGCGGGATACCTCCGCCCTTGACAAAGACGGCGTCGCCCGCGCCGCCGTCGAGACCGTCGCCGAAAATACGGCGGACGGGGTAATCTCCCCCCTCTTTTTTCTCGTTCTCGGCGGCGCTCCTCTCGGCTTTTTATATAAGGCCGTAAACACTATGGATTCCATGCTCGGCTACACAGACGAGCCGTATAAGAACATCGGCCTTGTCCCTGCAAGGGCCGACGATGTTTTCAATTTTATTCCCGCAAGACTGTCCGCCCTGCTGATGCTGTGCGGCGGAGCCCTTCTGAAAATGGATATAAAAAACGGCCTGCGCATATTCCGCCGCGACCGGTACCGCCACGCGAGCCCCAACTCCGCCCAGTGCGAGTCGGTCTGCGCGGGGCTGCTCGGCGTCCGCCTCGGCGGCGACGCCGTATATCACGGCGTTGTGCATAAAAAGCCGTACATCGGAGACCCTCTGCGCGGAATCGAGGCGGACGACATACCTCGCGCCTGCCGCCTCATGTACGCGGCCGAGCTTCTCGCCATAGTCCTGATATCGGCGGCATTTGTCATCTGCGTCATTTTGCCGCGCTAAGGAGTGAGCCTGTTGCTCTATAAAACACGGAACCCTCACGGCGGCCGTCTTAAAAACGACGGGATCCTTCTGGATTTTTCCGCCTCCGTCAATCCTTTGGGCGCGCCGCCGTGCGCGATCGACGCAATATCGGCCGCCCTGCCCGATATAAGCGCCTACCCCGATCCCATGTGCCGCCGGCTCGTTGAAGCCATAGCTCGATACGAGGGCGTAAGAAAGGATTATATCCTCTGCGGCAGCGGCGCATGTGAGCTTATATACTCCTTCTGCGAGGCGGCGCGGCCCGGGAGCTGCGTCGTCGCCGTCCCGACGTTTTCGGAGTATTCCCGCGCCGCAGCGCGTTCCGGCAGCTCGGTCATACCCTTTTTACTTAAAAAGGACAACGGCTTTGAGCTCGATTTCTCCTTTATTTCCTTTCTTGAAGAAAACCGCCCCGACGCGGTCTTTATCTGCAACCCCAACAATCCGACCGGCAGGCTTGTTTCTCCGGACGTTCTCGCGTCGCTGCTGGAATTCTGCCGCAGCTCCGGCGCCATCCTTTTCGCGGACGAGTGCTTTATCGAGCTCTCCTCCGGCGGCGTGAGCATGAAAGACAGGCTCGGCGAATATAAGGGCCTGTTTATTTTAAAAGCCCTAACCAAGAGCCACGGCCTTGCCGGCCTGCGATTGGGCTATTGCCTCTGCGCCGACGGTGAGCTTTTGTCGGCAATGTCCCGCGCCGTCCAGCCATGGAATATATCCTCCCTCGCGCAGGCTGCGGGCGCGGCCGCCCTGAGCGAGCATGGCTTCCCCGAAAGGGCCGCCATCGCCGTGTCGGCCGAACGTGGGCGTCTCTGCCGCGAGCTTGAGGGCTGCGGCCTGTGGGTATGTCCGAGCGAAGCGAATTTCATACTTTTTCACGGTCCCGACGACCTCGCCTCGGCTCTTAACGAAAAGGGCATTGCCATCCGCTCATGCGAAAACTTCGAGGGTCTGTCGTCTGGCTGGTACCGCGCCGCGATACGTCTTCGGGATGACAATGACCGGCTTATATCGGCGATAAAGCAAATCACGGGGAAGTGAGCGAATGTCAAAAAGCGCCAAAAACATAATGATTCAGGGGTCCATGTCCAACGTCGGCAAAAGCCTGCTCGCAGCGGGCCTGTGCCGTGTGCTAATGCAGGACGGATACAGCGTCGCCCCCTTCAAGAGCCAGAATATGGCCCTCAATTCCTTCATAACAACAGACGGCGGAGAGATGGGCCGCTCGCAGGTGGTGCAGGCCGAGGCAGCCGGCATACTCCCCGACGTGCGCATGAATCCGATACTGCTCAAGCCCACCACCGACGTCGGCAGTCAGGTTATCGTCTGCGGGCAGCCCGTCGGCACTATGCACGCGGCTGAATACTTCAAAAGAAAAAAAGACTATCTTCCCGTCATCAGGGATGCCTACGGCAGCCTCGCCGCGCAATACGATATAATTGTAATCGAGGGGGCAGGCAGCCCCGCCGAGCTCAATCTGAAAAAGGACGATATCGTGAACATGGGTCTTGCGAAGCTGCTCGACGCCCCCGTGCTTCTCGTCGGCGATATCGACAGGGGCGGCGTCTTCGCCCAGCTCTACGGCACCGTCGCCCTACTCGAGCCCAATGAGCGGGCTCTTGTCAAGGGCGTCGTAATAAACAAATTCCGCGGCGAGCGCAGCATACTTGAGCCGGGGATAAAAATTCTCGAGCAGCTCTGCGGCGTCCCCGTGGCGGGCGTTATACCTTATACCGACGCAGATATAGACGCTGAAGACAGCCTCGCCGGCGGCTTTGACCGCACCCCGTCCCTTCAAAGCCGGGACGGGGTCGATATCGCCGTCATACGCCTCCCCCGCATTTCCAACTTCACCGATTTTTCCCCCTTCGAGCGGCTCGACGGAGTATCTCTTCGCTATGTTGACAGCGCCGACGCACTGAGCGGCGCCGACATGATAATCATCCCCGGCACCAAAAGCACCGTGTCCGACCTTCAGTGGATGCGCCTGTGGGGGATAGCCTCGGCCGTTATCGAGGCCGCGCGCGGCGGCGCCGTCGTCTTCGGCGTCTGCGGCGGCTATCAGATGCTGGGGCGCACCATAATCGACCCCAGCGGCGTTGAATCCGAGGGGCCCGCCGCCGTCGACGGCATGGGCCTTATCGATATGGATACCGTCTTTGACAAAAACAAGGTGCAGACGCAGACAAGCGGCGTCTTTGAGGGTGTTGGAGGCGTCCTGTCCCGCCTCAACGGCCTTTCCTACCGCGGCTATGAGATACACATGGGGCGAAGCCTCGGGTCCGAGCCTCCCGTCGTCTGCCGCGGCAATATATACGGCAGCTATATCCACGGCCTGTTTGATTCCGAGGGCGCGGCCGCCGCCGTCGCCGAGGCCCTGCTTATTAAAAAGGGCGGCAGCTTTAAAATCCCGGGCTCGCCCGACGCCCTCTTCTACAAGCAGCGCCAGTACGATATTCTGGCCGACGCCGTGCGCGGCGGGCTAGATATGGAGCTTATATACCGCATAATCGACAGAAAAATCTGATTTTAACGGGAGGCGCCGTCATGGGCTCTCTGATTCTTATATCCGGTCCCAACGGCAGCGGCAAGAGCGCCTATGCCGAGTTTCTCGCTTCAAGGGCCGGCGGCAGCCTTTTTTATATTGCGACCATGCTCCCGCGCACCGAAGAAAATCTCGCACGGATCGAGGCCCACCGCAAAAGGCGCGCCCCGCTGGGCTTTCGCACCGTCGAGCTCCCCCGCGGCATAAAGGCCGCCCCCGTATCGTCCGAGGGGGTCGTCCTTTTGGAGGATATCTCAAATCTTCTCGCAAACGAGCTTTTCGAAGGCGGCGGCACGGCCGATTCAGCTCTGCGCGACGTCCTCGCGCTGCTTGAGCGCTGCCGCCTGCTTATAGCTGTAACGATAAGCGGACTTCGTGCCGAAGAGGCCGACGGCGAGACCGCCGCCTACATAAACGACCTCAACAGTATTAATGGCAGGCTTTTCGAGCTTGCCGACGCCGCCGTGTCCATGCGTGACGGTATCGCTTATTATACGAAAGGAAATCCCCATGACCTTCTTTAAAGCCCTTGTCGCGGCGATGTCCGCGTACAGCGCCATTCCCATGCCCCGCACCGAATGGGACGATGAATCGCTCAAATATGCCGTATGCTTTCTGCCCGCGGTCGGGGCCGTATGCGCAGCCGCCCTTTTTCTCTGGTACAGGCTGTGTCTTGCCATTAACGCGGGCGGTATTCTGTTCTCCTCCGTCGCCGTATGTCTTCCCCTCATTATCACAGGCGGGATTCACATGGACGGCTTTATGGATACCGTCGACGCCCTCGCCTCTCATCAGGGCCGCGAGCGAATGCTCGAAATCATGAAGGATTCCTCCTGCGGAGCCTTTTCAATCATATATTTCGGAGTGTATATGCTGCTCTCCCTCGGCGTTTTCTGCGAGCTGTATTCCCACGGGCTCACAGCCGCCGCCTGCCCCGTTTATATACTGTCGAGGGCGCTTTGCGCGATATGCACCGTAAGGATACCCTATGCCAAAACCTCTGTAATGCTGCGCAGCTTTACAAGTCCGGCCCGAAAAAATATCGTCACAGCCTCGATGACCGTCCTCCTTCTCGCCTGCGCAGCCACGATGACGCTGTTGTCCCCCTCCTCCGGCGGCCTTGCAATCGCCTTTGCCCTTATATGCACGCTTGCTTACCGCTCGGCGGTCATAAGGCTGTTCGGCGGAATCACGGGCGACACGTCGGGCTTTCTGATAATGGCCTGTGAGCTCTGCGCCCTTCTCGGCGTTCTGACAGGGGGGCTTATTATATGAACAGCGTCCTTTTCATCCGCCACGGCGTGACCGCGGGCAACCTTCGCGGCCGCTATATCGGCTGCACCGATGAGCCCCTCTGCGCCGAGGGCGCGGCGCAGATTGTCCGGCTCAGGCCGTCAATGCCCGAAACCGGTTTTCTCTTCGTCAGCCCAATGCTCCGTACCCGTCAGACCGCCGCGATTCTGTTCCCTGATATACCTCCGACCCTGTCCGACGGTCTGCGTGAGATGAATTTCGGCGTCTTTGAGGGCAAAACGCCCGACGAGCTGTCAAACGAGCCCCGATATACAGAGTGGGTCAACGGGCTGTGCCTCTCCCCCGTACCGGAGGGGGACAGCGTAAGTCGATTCAAGGCCCGCTGTACAAATACCTTCCTTTCTCTCATGCGTTCCGTGCCCGACGGCGAAAGCGCCGTCTTCGTCACCCACGGCGGGGTCATCATGTCAGTCATGGAGGCCCTCGCTCTGCCCGAGCGCAGCTTTTACGATTATCATCTCGCCTGCGCCGGCGTCCTGCGCTGCCGGTACGACAGGAAGGCTGAACGGATCTTCCCCGAAGCGGATACATAAGGCGCGCAAAAAAACGGAAAAACACCCACCCGCAGTGCGGGTGGGTGTTGCTTATTTTGCTTATTTTACTGTCTTCTCACCTTTATCAGCAGCAGACGCCCCTCTTTAAGCGATATCTCGGCTCTTCTGCCCGGCAGAACCTCGTTGCTTATGCCGTACTGATAATCACAGGTTATCTCGGCGTCGTCAAGCGGATACTTGGCGTTCTTCACCTTCACCCCACGCGCCGTGCCCGACACGTTGAGCAGCGAAAAGCAGGCGTATTCTTCGCCTACCTCCGCCGTCTGCGAGGATACGACGCACATCTGTGAAAAATCGTCGGCCGCCTCGGCCCTCTTGCCGAGCGTATCGAGCATCAGCAGTATCGATATGTTGCCGAGCGTGTGGTCGAGCCGCGCTCCGATGACCCCGACCAGCAGAAAATCGTCAAAGCCCCTTTCAAGGGCGGTCTTCACCGCAAAAAAGGTGTCGGTGTCGTCCTTCTCGCAGGGCAGAACTATCGTTTCGATAGGCAGCTCGGGGTTTTCGTGCGAATCAAAATCGCCCACGATAAGGTCGGGCTCGATACCGAGACCATGCCTGTGCCGCAGGCCGCTGTCACAGCAGATAAAAAAGTCGCCGCCGCGCAGCTGCCCGCGTATCACGCCGTAATCGCCTATGTCGGCTCCGCCGATTATAACACAGCGTTCCGTGGCACTCACACCCTCTCGCAATAAATCAAAGGATATCTATATGCTCGTTGTTCAGCGCCTTGTTCATGCTGCGTATCGCGCAGAATTTGCCGCACATAGAGCAGGTGTCGTCGTGCTCGGGCGACCTGTCGGCCCTAACCTTCTTTGCCGTCTCGCCGTCGAGAGCGAGCTCCCACTGGGCCTCCCAGTCAAGGGCGCGCCGCGCCGCCCCCATACGGTCATCGATATCCCTCGCGTGGGGAATGCCCTTTGCAATATCGGCGGCATGGGCCGCAATTTTGCTCGCAATGATACCCTGCTTCACATCGTCGAGATTGGGCAGCGCCAGATGCTCTGCCGGCGTCACATAGCACAGGAAGGCCGCTCCGTTCATGGCGGCAATCGCCCCGCCGATGGCGGAGGTTATATGGTCGTAGCCGGGCGCAATATCGGTCACCAGCGGTCCGAGCACGTAGAAGGGCGCCCCCATGCATATCGTCTGCTGGACCTTCATGTTCGCCGCGATCTGGTCCATCGGCACGTGACCGGGCCCCTCGACCATTATCTGAACATCCTTTTCCCACGCGCGCTTTGTCAGCTCGCCGAGGCGTACAAGCTCCTCTATCTGGCAGACGTCGGTCGCGTCGGCAAGGCAGCCGGGGCGGCAGGCGTCGCCGAGGGAAATGGTCACGTCGTACTCGCGGCAGATGTCGAGTATCTCATCGTAGTATTCGTAAAACGGGTTCTCCTCTCCTGTCATGCACATCCACGCAAACACGAGGGAGCCGCCGCGCGAAACGATGTTCGTCACCCTCTTGTGCTTTCTTATCTGATCGATGGTCTTTCTGGTGATGCCGCAGTGCAGCGTCACAAAGTCGACCCCATCCTCGGCGTGCAGGCGTATAACGTCAAGAAAATCCTTCGCCGTCAGCGTATCGAGGTCGCGCTGATAGTGTATAACGCTGTCGTATACCGGCACCGTGCCTATCATTGCCGGGCATTCGCTCGTCAGCTTACGGCGGAAGGGCTGGGTGTTCCCGTGGCTCGACAGGTCCATTATCGCCTCGGCCCCCATGTCGACGGCCGAGAGCACCTTTTTCATCTCAATGTCATAATCCTTGCAGTCGCGCGAAACGCCGAGGTTTACGTTTATCTTGGTGCGCAGCATGGAGCCGATTCCCTCGGGATCAAGGCACTTATGGTTCTTGTTCGCGGGTATGGCGACCTTTCCGCTCGCCACAAGCTCCATCAGCCTGCCGACGTCCATGTGCTCCTTCTTTGCGACCGTCTCTATCTCCTTTGTAACTATGTTCCGACGCGCCGCGTCCATCTGTGTAGCAAAATTCCTCTCTGCCATGACAAACACTCCTTATCAATCGGTTTTTACCGCATTTTATTCAGAAAACCCGCCCTTGAGGTCAAACGCGTGATTCGTCGGGCCCCTGCCCCTTCCGAGGTCGAGCATCGCAGAAAGCGCGCCCGATATATAGTCCTTCGCTCTCTTTATCGAGGTGCGCATATCGTACCCCTTTGCGAGATTTGCCGCAATCGCGCTCGAGAGGGTGCATCCCGTGCCGTGGGTGTTGGGATTGTCTATCCTCCTGCCCACGAACCACTCGGCTCCGTCGGAGCTCCAGAGCAGGTCGTTCGCGTCGTTGACGCTGTGGCCTCCCTTGAGCAGCACAGCGCAGCCGTATTGCTTATACAGCAGCTCGGCCGCCCTCTCCATATCCTCTTTATTCCTTATCTCCATGCCCGACAGGGTCTGCGCCTCGCCTATGTTGGGGGTGATTACGCTCGCCAGCGGGAAGAGCCTGCCCTTGAGGGTCTTTACCGCGTCGGATTCTATCAGCTCCGAGCCCGAGCTCGCCGCCATCACGGGGTCGAGCACGATATTTTTCGCCTTATGGAATTCGAGCCTGTCGGCTATCGCCTCTATAAGCCCGGCGGACGAAACCATGCCAATCTTCACCGCGTCGGGATATATATCGGTGAACACCGCGTCCAGCTGCTGCGCAAGGAACAGAGGGGTCACCTCCGAAATCGCGCTGACCCCCGTCGTGTTCTGGGCCGTCAGCGCCGTTATGGCGCACATGGCGTATACGCCGTTCATCGTCATCGTTTTGAGGTCGGCCTGTATGCCGGCGCCGCCGCTGCAATCGCTTCCGGCGATTGATAACGCAGTTTTCACCCTTTTTCTCTCCTTTGAATGTGTTTTATGCCAAAACGTCGTTTTTCCGTCTTTTTACCTTATTGCCGCTATGCGCCCTTCAAGGCCCTTTATATCGCCAAAGCCGCGGAGGTATATATCGGATATCTCCTCCAGCCCGCGCTGGTCCTCCTCGAACCTGTCGAACACACCGGCGACGCGAAAGCCGGCCCTCTTTGCGGTCTTCACCGCGTAAACCGAATCCTCGAATACCAGCGTTTCCGCCTTGTCGGTTCCGGCAAGACGGAGGGCCTGCTCGAATACGTCTGGCCGCTCCTTTCCGCAGCCGACCTCGCTGCAGGTGCATATACCGGTGAAAAAGCCCATAAATCCGCATCTTTTGAGAGCCGCTGTTATCTGCACGCGGTCGGTCGCCGTCGCAACGCACATCCTCACGCCCTTTTCGCCGAGCCTGCGCAGCAGCTCGGGCACGCCCTCCTTTGGCAGGACCTTTTTTTCATACAGCTCGCCTACCATATCGTTTATGTCGGACTTTATCTTATCCAAGGTCATCGTCAAACCGTAGTTCTGCTTGAGATATACCGCCGTCGCGTCCATGCCGAGGGGCTTTAATATTTTATCCAGCCCCTTTTCGGGTGTTCTGCCGACACGGCGCAGAAAATCGCTCCCCGCGTTCTCCCAGATGAACATCGAATCGAAAAGGGTCCCGTCAAAATCGAATATCGCGCCCTTGAGCCTCATGCGCGCACCATCCGTTCGGACAGGGCGCGAAGCTCCCTGCACTCGCTCTCGATATCGTCGGCCGCGAATATCGCGCTGACGAGGGCGGCGCCGTCGACGCCCGTCCCCGCGAGCCGTAAAATATTGTCCCTGTTTATTCCGCCGATAGCCACCACCGGCACGTCAACCGCGGCGCATATCCCGCGCAGGGTCGATAGCGGCAGCAGCGACGCATCCGCCTTGGTCGAGGTGGAAAAGACCGACCCCGCGCCGAGGTAGTCGGCTCCGTTTTTCACCGCCTCAACGGCCTCCTCCACGCTGTGGACCGATACGCCCACTATCAGTCCGCTGCCCACCATGCTGCGCACGTCGCCCGCCTGCATGTCATGCTGACCGACGTGCACTCCGTCCGCCCCGCTTTTGACGGCGACCTCGGCATTGTCGTTTATTATCAGCGGCACGCCGTACCGACGGCACAGCTCGGCCGCCCTCTTCGCCTGCTCAAGAAAGTCGGCCTCGCCCATATTCTTCTCCCTGAGCTGGACGCAGGTCACGCCTCCCTTGAGGGCCGATTCAAGCTGCTCGAAAAAGCTCTGCCTGCCCACCCATCTCCTGTCGGTCACGGCATAGAGCAGCATGTTTTTTTTATCGCATTTCATAATAAAGCTTCCCTCCCGGCATGTCATCTCGGCCGGCACCGCCCCACGGCGGTCATAATAAAAAGGGGATATCGCATCGATACCCCCATAAAAGAATCAATAATGACGACTTCCTACGGTGGCATTATCCGCATCAGGTAAAAAGGGTCGAAGCCGAAGCTTCCTCTCAGCCGTTTAAAGCTCCCCTGTCTTTTTATGCTATTATACACCCATGAACTGACGTTTTCAAGTGGTTTGCGCCTTAATCGAAAATATTTGCCGTCAAACGCCGTCCTCTCCGGCGAGCCGCTCAAACAGCGCGTATGACTCGGGCAGCCGCTTTTTCAGATTGACCGGCCTTCGGCTCCCGGCGTCGATAAAGCAGTGCTCGCTTCGGGCGACGGCGACCTCGGCCCCGCTGTCCGCAAGGCACATACGGTATTCATACGCGGCCCTGATTCCGTTGAATTCCGCCAGCCGCACCTCAACGCTCACAACGTCGCCGTACCTCGCCGGCGTTTTGTAGCGGCAGCTTATGCCGATTACCGGCATAAGCACTCCGTTTTTCTCAAGAACGGTGTAGTCGGCGCCGTTGAGGCGCATGAGCTCCGTGCGCGCCTCCTCCATAAAGCGCATATAGTTGGAATGGTGCACTATGCCCATTGCATCCGTTTCGTAATAATTTACCCGCCTGTCGTAACTGCCGAGCGTTCTCATCTTCATTCTCCCTTCAGCGCCGCAGCTTTATCTGATATCAAACATCAGTATATATTTTTACCGCCCTTATATCAAGCCGTTATCAACAAAAATCTCCTTGCAAGTTGTATCGGCTGTGATAAAATGGATTTATAAATACGCCCGTCTGTTTCAAAAAACTTCAACCGGAGGGAGCCGCCATGCGCTACGACGAAAAGCTTGTCGCTTCAAAGCTCAGATATTGGGAGGCCTGCCTGCGTGAATACACCCTGCCCGCCTGGGAGGATATCCCCGATTTCGGCCTGTATATGGAGCAGATAATCCTTCTTCTGAACAGATATCTTGACTGTCTGCCCCCCGATATGAGAGCGGACCAGTCCATAACCGCCGCCGCGATAAACAACTATGTCCGTCAGAAAATAATGCCAAAGCCGGTAAAAAAGAAATATTACCGTCCGCACATAGCCTACCTCGTTATTATTTTTTCCCTAAAGCAGAGTCTTAGCATCCCCATGCTCCACACCATGCTGCCCATAGGCATAACCGACGATGAGCTCAAAAAAATCTACGATTCCTATGTCGTCCGTCACCGCGCCGCCTGCGAATACTTTATCGAGCAGGTCTCCCTTGCCGCAGCCGGCATCCTCGGCCGGAAGGCGTCGTCCGGCCTCCCCTGTCCGAGCACCGGGGAGCTTATAGCGTCGGCCGCCGTCATAAGCGGCTTTTCGCGCCTCCTTGCCGAAAAGCTGCTCCTTTTGGAGGGGCAGACGGCCGACGTCTCCGGCGGCGGCGAGGCAGGCGATAAACGGTAAAATTTTTCACCCCCATTACCCGAAACAAAAAACGCTCCGGCGACAGAGGCTATGTTCCCCGCCGCCGGAGCGTTTTTCTTTTTATTCACGTTATGTCCGTCAGCCCCGCGTCCTCTCGGGCACGCCGGCGAGGCAGAAGGGCAGCTCAAGTCCGTTTTTTTCCAGCAGCTCCCTGTCGCGCAGAACATCGCCGGCCTTGCCGTCGGCCGCGATTGCGCCGTCGCTGAGCAGTATGACCCTGTCGCAGGTCTCAAGGACCATGTCGAGGTCGTGAGTGGCTATTATCTTTGTCTGACCGAGGCTGTTGAGGGTGTTTATCAGCCCCCTCCTGTTGCGCGGGTCAAGCGACGACGACGGCTCGTCCATAATAAGCGTCCCGGGCCGCATCGCAAGGGCGGTCGCTATTGCCGCCATACGCTTCTCACCGCCCGACATCCTGTGGTTGTGCCTGTTTTTGAGGTGCGAAAGTCCAAGCCCTGCCAGGGTTTCGTCGGCGAGCGCTTCGGCCTCCGAGCGGCTCATGCCGTAATTCATCGGTCCGAAGGTCATGTCCTCCAGCACGGTCGGCATGAACATCTGATTGTCGGAATTCTGCAGCACGTAGCCTATTGTTTTCCGTATCTCGGGCAGATTGTCGGCGGAAACGGACATACCGTTGACCGTAATGACTCCCTGCGCCGATATCAGACCCACCGCCGCCTTCAAAAGGGTGCTCTTTCCGGCGCCGTTGGCCCCTATCAGCCCCACCTGCTCCCCGTCTTCGATTCTGAGCGATATATCGTGCAGCACCGGCCGGCCGCAGGCGTATGAGTATGAGACGTTTTTGAACTCGATCATTTTTTCAAGACACCTCAGACAAATAATGAGCCGAGCGCGGCGGATATGTTATAGAATCTCATCAGCACGACAGCCGCCGAGCATATAAGCGCAAAGGGCACGGAATAAGCCGACGCCGCCCTCGTGCGCGCATAGTGGAACTCCCCCTCGAAGCCGCGCATGACCATGCTCTCGTACAGCTCCTGGGTCCTGTCCATGCTGCGCAGCAGCAGCTGCCCCAAAAACGAGCCCCATGCCGAAAACTGTATCCCCTTCTGTCTTGGCGCTCTGAGGTGATAGGCGTCGGTCATCACCGCAGCCTCGTTGAGCAGAACGGTTATATACCTGTATGTCAGCAGCAGCAGCGAAATAAACATCCTGTGTATGCGTATCTGCCGCAGCGCCCTGCATATCTCGTCTATCGGCGTCGTCGCGACCAAAAGGAAGGATGCCATTACGCAGAACACGCCCTTCATCATCAGCGTCAGCATGGATATCACCCCCCCGCTCACCGCAAGCGGACCGACGTAAAGCATTATCTCCCTGTCGAATAACGGGTTGAAAAGTCCCACCGCGCAGACCATCGGCATGACCGGCCACAGCTTTGAAAAGCACTTGCTCACGGGGATGCCGCTCGCCTGATAGCCGATTACCGGTACGAGCACCATAACGAACAGCCCCGTTATGTCGTACCTGTTGAAGGACACAACCGTAAGTATGTATATAAACGTCACCGCCAGCTTTGACAGGGGACTGAGCCTGTGCACGGGCGAGTCCCCGAGCACAAGCTCGTCTATTTCCTTTATTTCGGCATAGGCCTTTCGTGCTGCGTTCATCTTTCCTCACCCGCAAATTTATGCGGCAAGCGCGCGGCCTGCCGCATAAATCTAATTACTGCAACTCTGAAAGCCGTCAGCTCTTGGCCGCGGCCTTCTTTCTGAAAAATCCGCCGAGCGCGCATACTGCCGCGGCTATAAGGGCAACCAGCAGCGAGCCCACAAGGCCGGATACCGTCGTTCCCGCCGGATTCTCCTCATCGCCCGAGAAGGCGTAGTCCGGCAGGAAGGCCGTCTTCTCCTGTATTGAGGCGGCCGTGTCCGCGGCGCCGCTTTCGATGCCGAATTTCTCCTCGTCAAGCCCCATATTCTCGCCGTAACCCCCCTCGGCGTTGCCGAACAGGGCCCATTCGAGACCGTCCGGGTTGCTGCTCGCGGCCAGCGACAGGCCGCCGCCCACGAGGGCGGCAATCACGGCAAGGGCGACGACGGTCGCCCCGAGAGAGCGCCTGTTGCTCACCTGACCGCCCATGCTCACCTCGCACAGCAGCTCGGGCCTGCTCTCGTATACGAACAACAGCACGGCCGAGGTTATAAGGCCCTCTATGAGCCCTATCGCAAGATGTATCGGCAGCATCAGCGCGCAGAACATGCCGAACGGCAGCTCGGTCACGCCCGACGCCGAGGTCTCAAGCACCACCGAAAAGGCCCCGAGCTGGAGCGTTATAACGCAGCCGAGTATCGACGCCAGCACTATCTTCATTCTGTTCGCCGCGTTTTCGCCCCTCGAGCTGAAGAGCCCGCTCCTCATTATCGGGCGGTATATGAGGAAGTACCCCACAAAGCACCCGTAAAACGCCATATTCCAGACGTTCGCCCCGAGGGCCATCAGCCCGCCGTCGGCGAAGAACAGGCACTGTATCGTCAGCACCACTATCATCGAAAGAAAGCCCGCAAACGGGCCGAGTATGCCCGAGAGCATCATTCCTCCGCAAAGATGCCCCGACGAGCCGGTGCCGGGTATTGTATAGTTTATCATCTGACCCGCAAAAACAAGCGCCGCCATGACCGCCATTGCCGGCAGCTTGTTGACCGGCGTGTCAACACGGGTCCTCTCCTCTCTTTTTAGCCTTGCTATCGAAACCCCTGCCGCAGCAGCCGAAGCCGCATACATCACAGCCGCAACCGAAGGCGCAAGCAGCGCATCCGCCATATGCATAATTCTTTCCTTCTTTCTGTTGTTTTTTTGTGGCCAATGCATGTCCTTCGTCTATTTTCTTTCCTCCATGTCGAGCAAAACGGCCGAATAGTGTTTTTTCAGCTCTTTGACTATCCTCTCCCTGTTTTCGAGGGCGCGGGGCATCTGCTCGGCGCGCAGCTGCACTCTCGCGGCGTTGCCCGCCGCAAGGCGCACCCGAAAATCGGAAAAGCCCAGCGAAAACAGAAAATCCTCGGCGGCCTCGGTCGCCGCGAGCCTTTGCGCCGTTATCTCCACGCCGGCGGGTATGCGCGTCGCAAGGCAGGCGTAGGCGGGCTTATCCCATGTAAAGAGCCCCGCCCTCTTCGACAGCTCCCTTATCTCGCCCTTGGTAAGTCCGCATTCCCTGAGGGGGGAGCGGACCTCCATTTCCCGCAGCGCCCGCATGCCGGGCCGATCCGCCGCGTCGTCCGACGCGTTGGTGCCGTCGAGTATCAGCCTGAAGCCGTCGCGCCGCGCCGCTTCGCAAATCGCCCCGAATATACGCTTCTTGCAGAAATAACAGCGTTCACGGCTGTTTTCGGTAACCTCGGGGAAGGCGAGCACGTCGACCTCGATTATCCTCATGTCGGCCCCGATAGACTGCGCAAGGCGTATCGCGTCGTCCAGCTCAAACTGAGGCTGAAAGGACGACTTTACGTAATACGCCCGCACATCCGCCCCGCAGCCGACTGCGGCGCTCAGAAGATAGGACGAATCGACCCCGCCCGAAAAGGCGACTGCAGCTTTCGGATTTTCTCTGAAAAAATCTTTTAAATCCATAACCGTGCTCCGACAGAAAAGAAAAAGACATACGCACCCTTTTTTAAGGGTCATATGCCTTCATGTGCATAATTCTGCCTTTTAATCGTTTTTTGTGCAGTAAGCGGCTTTTTTGCCGCCCTTTAAGCTCGTATAAAGCCCGTGCCCGCTTTGCGGACGATTAACTGTATTTATATTTTACACCGGAAGCCCTGCCAAGTCAAGCCGTCCGTTATATTTCCCGCCGTCGGGCGGTTTTTTTCTTCCCGTTCTGAATCGCAGCGTTAAAATTTTTGTGTTTTTTTGTTGACAATCGGGGTTTTTGGGGTATAATAAATACTGTCTTTGCGGATGTAGCTCATCTGGTAGAGCGCCACCTTGCCAAGGTGGAGGTAGCGGGTTCGAGCCCCGTCATCCGCTCCAGCCGGCAATTTGCCGGCACCTGCTTCAACGCTTCGAGCAATAGCCCGGGGCGTTTTTTATTGTGCCGAACAGCGCGCGGACTGAAAAGTGTGTCCGCAATGTGGACATCTTTTAGCAACATATCTTGCCATAAATAATCACCTTCTAAAACTAATATTATCAATCTTCTTAATTAATCCCGCTATGTCCATATATATAAAATCAAATCTTGGTTTTGGTTGATATATTGTATTATCCTTAAAATTCAGAACATTTTCAGGGCAATCTGGCCTTAATGCAACTCTTAGACGGGTCTCGGACTCCTTTTCCCAATTCATTAGTTCATTTTTATTGCTTAAACCAGATTTAGATTTAACAAGTCCAGCATATAATTCACCTCTGACATCATTATATTTTTCAATCGAATTCACATACATAACATCCGCCCACGTTATATCAAATATCTTCCAGTCATTGAAACAAGAATAACTATTGTCTTGATTATTTTGAGCGGAAAACGGTTCTATTTGCGACTTACAATTTGAATCATAAAATAACTTAGGACAAAGAAAATCTTTTGCTTCAAATGTTAAGCGAACTCCATTATCTCCACAATATGATCTAAAACAATCCATATTATCTGTTCTATTAGTAAAACACGCAACAAATATCTTACTATTCCATAACGATGTGATGCGTTTATTCTCCATTGGATCGTTAACTCTATCTAAACGAGATAGCCTTATCGACTTAGAGGTCTCAATTGCCTTAAAAGCATCCACACTAGTATAGTGATAGATATATTTATGTTTTTGTGCGCTATTAGTTAATTTGGTATATATGTCATTCATAGTTTTCCTAATAATTATACAAAATAAAGTGTATCCATTTACAAGCTAATTTCTTGTTCATTTTCTTCCGGCGCGCGGACCTCACCGTCCGCGCGCCGTTTTTATTCTCAGCCTTCGCAGATATTCCTTCCGACCGTCGTCAAGCCGATAGCTCTCAACCGCCTTTTGGATGGTCCTGTTGTGCGTCCATATATCGAGGCGCCTATTTTCGATGTACGGCAGAGCAGCGTCATACCGCTTTGCAAGGGCGGTGGCAAAAAGCCACGCCCGCATCATGTCGACGTAGTATTCCCCGCTCGGCACGTCGGCCGCCGTTTCGAGGTATTTTTCGTCAAACGCCCCGTCGAGGAAGAATTTCAGCAGCATGCCGAGCCCGAACCTGACAGTGTACGTCCTGCCTGTTTCTATCCACCGCCTTACATCCGCCTCCAGCCTGTCGGTGTTCCTTTTAAACACAGACGGGCTCAAAAGATCGCAGGTCGCCCAGTTGTCGACAAACGGCAAAAACCTGTCTATCGCGGCGACGCATTCCTCGTAGCTGCGGATTTTGCAGATTATAAACCCGTGGACGTTGTTCTCGTCGTAATATTCATGCGGCAGGTCGTTGAGAAAATCCTCAATATCGTCTCTTTTCGACAGCTCGGCCGCGAGCCTTTTCACCTGCGGCGTTCTGACCCCGATGATCCGCGACCTGTCGACGTTCGGTATCAGCTTCGCGTGAAAGTCGCGGTATTCGCCGTCTGCGAGCTCAAGCAGCCGCTCTCTTATTTCCCTTTTCACGTCAGGCATCGAGGCGTCCTCCGTTCTCGGCGGCCAAGGCCCTTATCGCGTCAAGTATAAGCTCGTCTGCCGGGCAAAAATCGTAACGGCCGATGTCCTCCGCCCTTATCCAGCGAAGGTCGCTGTGCTCGAGCGGTTTAAGCTCCCCGCCGACTATCGACGCCCGGAGCACGGTCAGCCTTATCGTCACGTCGTCATACCCGTATGTCACACAGCCGAGCGTTTCCCCGACCGAAATGTCGACGTCCAGCTCCTCGCGGCACTCCCGCGCGAGGGCCTCCGCCGCGCTTTCACCCTCTTCGGGCTTGCCGCCCGCCAGCTCCCACAGCCCGCCTCGCTTCTTGCCGAACGGTCTCCGGCAGATTAGAAACCTGTCCCCGGCCGGTATAAAGGCTGCAACAACGTCCATCATTTCCGGTCCTTCTCCGTCTTCTGCCTGTCGATATCTATCCTTTCGATTTTGACCCCGTCGTCATCCAGCACGAGCACCGCACAGCTCAGCCCGCCGTCGGAGCGGCGTTTTCCGCAGCTGCCGGGATTGAGGCGTATAACGCCCGACGCATGCTCCTCAAAGAAACGGTGGGTATGGCCGAAGATAACTATATCGGCCCCCATAAAACCGTCTATCAGCTCATCCTTGTTGTGTATCACGAATATCCTTTTCCCGCCGAGCGTCACCTCAACGCTCTTGGGCAGCTTTTTGTACCACCACTCGTCGACGTTGCCGCGCACGGCAAAGACGGGCGCAATTTCGTCGAGCTCCTCGATTATCGACGGGTCGCCCACATCCCCCGCATGAATAATATATTCGCACGTGCCGAGCACCTCCTTGACCTGTTCCGGCAGCACGCCGTGGGTATCCGATATAACCCCTATCCTCATACCCGTCAGAACTCCACAACCGATTCCGGCTCGGTGAACGAGCTGAACACGGCCCTCGCGCAGGTCAGGCAGAATATCTCGGTGTTGCCGTCGTTGGCGTCGTACATTGCCTTGAGCTCGGGATAGGCGCCGAGCATGTGCTCTCTTGCCTCGACCTTGTCGAGCTCGGCAGCCTTTGCCGCAACGCGCAGCCAGGTCGAGCCGTCAAACGCGCAAATCTCGATGTTGGGATTGTCATGTATCTGCTTTGACACGCTCTTTACCTTTCCCGTCTGTATGCAGAGCTTCCCCTCGAACATGTCTATCGTGCCGAAGGGACGCACGCGCGCCCTGTCGCCGTCCACCGTCGCGAGATAGTAGGTCCCGCACTTTTTCAGGAATTCATATACCCTTTCCATATAGCTCCTCCTTGTTTATGTAATGTAAATAAAAATTGAATAATCCCTTAAAAAGCATCGGGAAAGCATCTCTGCTTTCCCGACTATTCTCTTTTGCGCCCGACGCCTCAGCGCGGCTCGATAAGGCCGTAGCCGCCGTCGTTGCGTCTGTATACCACGCAGGTCTCGTTTTCGGGCAGCCTCTTGAATACATAGAAGCTGTGCCCCAAAAGATTCATCTGCAGTATAGCCTCGTCCAGGTCCATAGGCTTGAGGTCGAACTTCTTGACCTTCACCAGCTCAAAATTTGTCTCCTCCTCGACGTCGAAGGTGCCGTCGCCTTCAAAGGCCCCCTCTCTGATGCGCTTTTCAAGGCGGGTCTTGTTCTTTCTTATCTGGCGTTCAAGGGCGTCGACGACCGAATCGATGGAGGCGTACATGTCGCCCGTCGTCTCCTGCGCCCTGAATATCATCCCGGCGTGATTTACCGTCACCTCGATGGTGTCGCGTCCGCGTTCCTGCGACATATTGACCTTTGCGGTCGAGTCCCTGTTGAAATAGCGGTCGAGCTTGCCGATTTTTTTCTCTATGGCCGCACGCAGCGGTTCAGTCATCTCGAATTTTCTTGCTGAAACTATAAACTTCACGCTATCAGCTCCCTTTCAATTTTTTCCTGAACCGAATGACGGGCAGCATCCGCGCAGCCGCTGTCTGACGATGCGACGGACGGGCTGCGGCAAACGCGCCGTCACTATATGTATAATTATATACAACCCTCTGCGGGATAGCAACCTTTTTTATTGAATCATCCCTGTTTTTTAACTGCATGCATCTAAAAATTTGGTCGTTTTCACCAATTCCCATGCTGCGCATTATAAAAAATGCGGCGCCGTTGGCGCCGCATTTTTTATGTCATTATTTTCTTTCGCCGCGTATCCGAAGCACGCGGCTGCTGTGCTCTTTTACAGCCTGTTTACCGCCGTTTTTCCCGATACCATGACATATTTCACCTCTGCCGTCATGTCGAGCGGGTCGCGGTCAAAAACGGCTATATCCGCCTGCTTGCCCGGCGTCAGCGACCCTATCGCGCCGTCCGCCCCGCAAACCCTCGCCGCGTTTATCGTAACGGCGCGCAGCGCCGTCTGCCGGTCAAGGCCGGCCTTGACAGCAAGGGCCGCGCTCAGCGTCAGATACTTTGCCGGCGTCTCGGGGTGGTCCGAGCAAATGGCGAATTCTATCCCCGCCCTATCGAGCTCGGCCGGCGTTGTTATCGACTGCTCCCGGAGCTCGGGCTTCGAGCGGTCGGTCATCAGCGGCCCGAGTATTACGCCGCAGCCGCAGCGTCTGATGACCTCGGCCATTTTTGCCCCCTCGGTGCAGTGGACTATCACCGGCCGCAGGCCGTATTCCTTCGACAGCCTTATCGCCGTCGCTATGTCGTCCGCCCTGTGGGCATGGAAGTGTGCCGCAAGCTCGCCCGCGAGCACCGGCAGCAGGCTCTCGGCCTTTATGTCATACTCGGGGTCGTCCTGCTCGTCGTCGTCAAACCGGTTTTTGTATTCCAGCGCCTTTGACAGCTGCTCCCTTATAATGGCCGCAATCGCCATGCGGGTCGTCGGAGGGGTATTCTTGTCGGAATAGGCGGACTTGGGATTCTCCCCCAGCGCGAATTTCATCGCAGCCGGCGACGCTATCGCCATGTCGTCCGCGCAGACGCCGAAGGTCTTTAAAAGCAGCATCTGCCCCCCGATCGGATTTGTGCTCCCCGGCCCCGTCATAACCGTAGTGATGCCGCTCTCCAGCGCCTCCGAAAACGCCCTGTCCAGCGGGTTTACCCCGTCGACGGCGCGCAGCTGCGGCGTCGCGGGGTCGGTGGCCTCATTGCCGTCGTCCCCCTCAAAGCCGAGTCCGTCCTCCCACATGCCTATATGCGTGTGGGCGTCTATCAGCCCGGGCAGCGCCCATGCCCCCTCAAGGTCGGCGACCTCGTTCCCGTCGGGGTCGGGCGCCCTTTCCATCGGGCCCACGGCCTCGATGACATCATCCCTTGTGAGTATAAAGCCTCTCTCGATTTCCGGCCCGTCCATAGGGCAGATATGTGCGTTCAAAAACAGCATAACCTTTTCCCCTGTGATAAACTTGTATTTTTGCCGCGCCGCGCAGGTCCGGCCCGCGCGCCGGCGTCCTTGTCAGCCAGCTTTATTGTACATTAAGCGGACGGTTTTTTCAATCGGCAAATGCCCCGTCGTCGTCCAAGGCGGGCATAACGAAAAAGGCGCCGTGAAAACACGGCGCCGCCCCGCTTTTTTATCTGCCCGCGCTGTATGATTCTCCGCTGAAGACGAGTCCCCTCGCGCTGTCTATGGTGACTATCGTGCCGCTCTTGAGCAGCGAGGTCGCGTTCTCCGCCCCGCAGACCACGGGTATGTCGAGGGTCAGCCCCACGATCGCCGCGTGGGAGGATTTTCCCGCCTTTTCGGTGATTATGCCCTTTGCGTGCTTGAGAAGCGACAGTATCTCGTTCGACGTCTCGGGTATCACAAGTATGTCGCCGCTCTTGAAGTTGGCCTTGGCCTCCTCCTCGTTCCGGCATACGCAGAGATTGCCGCAGACGCTCTGCTGATTGACCCTCTCGCCCTTGACCAGCACGTTGCCGACAATGTGCACCTTCAGTATATTCGTCGTGCCGCTTATGCCGACCGGAACGCCGGCCGATATAACGACCAGGTCTCCGCTTGTGACGCACCCGCTCTTTATCGCCGCCTCGACGCCCGCGTCAAACAGCGCGTCGGTCGTCTGCTCGTCGCTGATTATATAAGGATATACCCCCCACGAGAGGGAGAGCTGACGGCACACCTGCTCCGAGTTGGTCGCCGCGACTATCGGGCACTCCGGGCGGAATTTTGAAACCATCCTCGCCGTGTGGCCCGATTTGGTTATGCTGATTATCGCGCTCGCGCCGAGGTCGTGGGCCGTCATGCAGGTCGCGTGGCTTATGGCGTTGGTGACGTTGGTCGACACCTCGAGCTCGTACTGACGAAAGCGCCTGTAATAATTTATGTCTCCCTCCGTTATCTCGGCTATCTTGTTCATCGTGATAACGGCCTCGACCGGATACTTGCCGACCGACGTCTCGCCCGAGAGCATTATGGCCGCCGTTCCGTCGTATATTGCGTTGGCGACGTCGGTCGTCTCGGCCCTTGTCGGCCGCGGATTTCGTATCATCGAGTCGAGCATCTGGGTAGCCGTGATGACGTACTTTCCGGCCGAGCGGCATTTTGAAATGAGCTTCTTCTGTATCTTCGGTATCTCCTCGAAGGGTATCTCGACCCCCATGTCGCCTCTGGCTATCATTATTCCGTCGGTGACTCTGAGTATGTCGTCGCAGTTCTCCACGCCCTCGCCGTTTTCGATTTTGGAGATTATCTGTATCCCCTGACCGCCGTTCTCCTCAAGCAGGCGGCGCACGTCGAGCACGTCGTCGCGGCTGCGCACGAAGGACGCGGCGACAAAGTCAATGCCGTTCTTAATGCCGAACAGTATATCCTCCCTGTCCTTGTCGTTGAGATACTCCATGTTGATATGAATGGAGGGGATGTTCATGCTCTTGTTGGAGCCGAGCACTCCGCCGGTCTGCACCGTGCAGATAATGTCCCCGTCCGATATCTCGTCGACCCGCATGTCGATAAGGCCGTCGTCGAGCAGTATTCTCGTCCCCTCGGCTACGTCGGTATACAGCTCGGGATAGGTTATTGATACCATCTCGTTCGTGCCGATGACCTCTTTTGAGGTGAAGGTGAATTTCTGCCCCTCCGCCAGCTCAACACTGTCGCCGGCAAAGCTCTTTACCCTTATCTCGGGACCTCTCGTATCGAGCAGCATCGCAATAGGAAGGTCGAGCTCGCTGCGCAGGCGTTTTACCATATCCATTCGTTTCTTATGTTCCTGATGGTCTCCATGTGAGAAATTGAGCCGCGCCACATTAAGACCGTTTAACATCATCGCGCGGAGCACCTCCTCGTCATCCGTCGCCGGACCGAGTGTGCAGACGATTTTTGTCCTCCTCATGTTTGACACCTCCTGTTAACATGTTGTCAAATTACATAAATTTATTGTGGACTGATTGTACAACATCTACATTCAGATTGCAAGCGTTCGGGCAAATTTGTAATCAGATATTAACATTCGGCAGGCGTCAGCTTCCGCTTTTTCCGTGTCAAACAGACATAAAAAGGGCCCCCGCGCGGGGGCCCTCCGATATATTGCAGCCGTCTGACGGATAAGCGGGCCTTAAAGCAGCGATTCGACGCACTTTTCAACGTCGGCCATGTCGGCGGTCGGCTCGAAACGGGCGACCACATTGCCCTCGCGGTCAACGATGAACTTGGTGAAGTTCCACTTTATATCGGGCTTTTTGTCATAATCGGGGTCGTTCTCGGCGAGCATCTTGACTATTATGTCGGAATACTGGCCTGCAGGCATCCCCTCAAAGCCCTTCTGGGCCTTCAGATAGGTGTAAAGCTCAAGCTCATTATCGCCGTTGACGTCGGCCTTTTTCATCTGCGGGAATTCGGTGTTGTAATGCAGCGTGCAGAACTGATGTATCTCCTCGTCGGTGCCGGGCGCCTGTCCGCCGAATTGATTGCAGGGTATGTCTATTATATCAAACCCCTTGTCGTGAAACCTGCGGTACATCGCCTCAAGCTGCTCATAGTGCGGGGTAAAGCCGCAGCCCGTCGCGGTGTTTACTATCAGCATCACATGCCCCTTGAACGACGCGAGGGATACCTCCTCGCCCTTTGCGTTTTTGACAGAATAATCATAGATGCCCATCTGTTTTCCTCCTTAAATAATATCTTTTGCTGTAAAATTATATTACTTTACAATGCTTTCTGCGAAGCTGCGCGCCCTCGCAAGGTCGGCTTCGTCCGGCTTTCCCCTGTGGAGCGGACCGAAGGAGCCTCTGCAGTAAAATTCGTCCTTATCAAGCTCTATTCCCTTGGCGTCAAGCAGCTTTTTTACCTGCTTCGAGGTAGATTTCGCAATAGCCGCCGTGCTGAAATTGACCGCCTTGCCCACCTTCACGTCAATACCTGCCACGAATTTTTTTACCTCGTCGTCGACGCCGGTCGCGTAGACCGAGCTGCCTATGAACAGGATATCCACATCCTCCTTGAGGCCCTCCTTCATCTCCAGCGCCTCGACGCCGGCCCCCTGCGCTATCGCCTGAGCCAGCTTTTTCGTGTTGCCCGAACGGGTGAAATATCTTACCGCCGCCTTCATTTTTTCTCCTCCCTGACTTATTGTCTTACAACGAACTGCGCGCCGTCGCCCCACTGCCACGTGCCGCTGACGCCGCAGTGAGCCGCCCCCGCCTCGAACTGCCGTTTCGCAATGCCGAGGTCGTTGAGCTGCAGGCCGTGATTGTCCTTTATTATTCTTGCAAAGACGCGCCCGCCCTCATATACGATATTGACGGGCTGCCCGTTGACCGCCGAGGGGCCCATGCGCACTGCCTCAACTCCGGTCCGTACCCACCCGGGCAGATCGGAAAAGGCGCAGTCGCCCTGTATCATGCTCTCGATTTTTCTGCTCTTGGCCCGAAGCGCGCCGCGTATCATCTTCTGCTTCATCGGCGTCGGCTCCGCCGCGTATCCCATGGGGATAACGCCCCACAGTCTCTCCCCCTCCGCCGGCCTTACGTCGATCGAATCGGGCTCGTAGGTCCCGGCGACCCAGCAGGTGCCGAGCCCCAGTCTCGCGGCATACAGCAGCAGCTCCTCACCGTAATATCCCAGCTTCTCGGCCGACAGCGGATCGGTCCCGCCGATAAGCGCCGCGGCGGCGTATACCCCGCCGCTGAACATCGACGGCGACAGCTTTACGACCGGCCTGCCAATGTCCGTTGAGTACACAAACCTTATATCGGCTCCCGACTCTTCGGCCAGCTCCCGCGTCCTTTCTATAAGGCTGTCGATTAGCTCCCTTGCCGGCAGCATATCCCGAAAGGTCCTGCACGATACGCGTTTTTCAATCGCTTCCCATTGTGTCATCACAGCTCTGTCCTCCGTTTTGTCTTACATGAGCCCGTCCGTCCATTTTTTAAGGGCGTCCGCGTCGACCGTTCCGCCGAGGCGCTTGCCCTCGGCAAGCACGGCTCCCGGAGCCGACGGCGCGAGGTACTTTTTTGTGTTTCCGATCCCGCTGCCGCCGGATGTGGCAAATGGCACTATCGTCTTGCCCGAAAAATCACCGCTTTCGAGGAAGCTGTTGATTATATGAGGCGCAACGCCCCACCATATCGGATACCCGAGATATACCGTGTCGTAGGCGGATATATCTGCCTGCTCCCCGCCGAGCTCCGGCCTCGACGAAGGATCCTTCATCTCAACCGTGCTGCGGCTTTTGCCGTTCATCCAGTTGAGGTCGGCCTCGGTGTATGGCACGGCCGGCTCTATTTTGTAAACGTCGGCGCCCAGCACCTGTGCAAGCTCCTTTGCCGCCCTCTCGGTCACTCCGCTCGCGCTGAAATATGCAACCAGTATCCTTTTCATTTCCGCACCTCCGCAATTCTGTGTTGAATTATCTCTGCAAACTCACTGTCTCCGTCGTACTCCTCGTCCCTCGACCAGTGTATAAGCCTGTGGAGTATCGGCCAGAGCTTTATGGCCTTTTCCGTTATCGTGTATTCCACCCTCGGCGGTATCTGCTCATACTGCACCCTCGTCACAAGGGCGTCCCTCTCCAGCTCCCGCAGCGAGGATGAGAGCATGGCCGGCGTAATGCCCGCCGTCTTTTTTTTAAGGTCGTTGTACCTCTGGGTGCCGTCCAGCATAAGGGTGCACAGCAGCCGCAGCTTCCAGCGTCCTCCCACCATCGCGAGGGCGCGCTCTATCGCGCATTCGCTGCCGCAGGGGCAGATTCCGGCGGGCTCTTCTCTGCTTGTCTTGTTCATCAGGCTTCCTCCGTCACATCGGGCAATCGGGCTTACGCACGACCCCGTCAGTCGCTCAGGTCCTCGTCAAAGGCGACAGTGACGCTGTAATCGGGATAGGCTTCCCTGATTTCGGCCACCACCTCGTCAAATACCCTGTGCCTGTCCGGCGCGTCGAAATCTATCACAAGATCAAACTGTATCGTGCGCCTTTCGTTATCGAGATAAAAGCCATGCATCTGAAGCACATAGTCGTGCGCCATTATCCGCCTTCTTATATCGTTCTGCACGGCAATAATCTCGTCGTCCCGCGTATTTTTTGCGTATACGCTTATGCCCGCCATTATAACGGCGCACTTGGCGTATACCTTCTGGACTATCTCCCTCTCGAGCAGGTCGATTTTATCGGCCGTCATGGTATCGGGCACCTCGATGTGCACCGAGCCTATGAGATAATCGGGGCCGTAGTTGTGCAGCACAAGGTCATACACGCCCGACACCTCGGGAAAGGAGGCGACGGTGTTTTTTATCTCCCTCGCCTTGTCTGTGCTCGGCCTCTCGCCGACTATCTGGGAAATCGTGTCCCTCAAAAGCTCAACGCCCGTGCGTATGAGCAGCAGCGATATCAGCACGCCGAGATACGCCTCGAGATTGAGGTGCAGCGATATGAATATCACCGCCGACACCAGAGTTGAAAGGGACACCGCCGCATCGAGCGACGCATCCTTGCCAGACGCGACGAGCGAATCTGATTCGACCTCGTTCCCCACGCGGACATAATACCTGCCCAGCAGGAATTTAACGATTACCGCAACCGCCACTATTATCAGCGTCACCGCAGTATACTCCGGCTCGGAGGGCGAGATTATCTTCTTGACCGACTCTATAAGGGCCGTCACGCCGGCGTAGAGAACTATAAAGGCTATGACGCTCGCGCTCAGATACTCCACCCTTCCGTGACCGAAGGGATGGGCCTTGTCGGGCCTCTTTGCCGCAATTCTCGTGCCTATTATCGTTATTACGGACGACAGTGCGTCGCTTAAATTGTTCACGGCGTCGAGGGTTATTGCAATAGAGCCCGAAACAAGCCCCACCACCGCCTTGAACACCGCAAGCACGACGTTGACCGATATGCCTATTATGCTCGTCTTTATGATTACCCCGCTGCGTTCCATTTCAAGCTTTCTCCTTGACTTAAATTTATGATGCGATTATTATATCAGATATGTTTTTAATTTTCAATATGTTTTTCATACTTTATTTTTCTATTGTTATATGCGCGTGTTCTCCGCCGAAAAGCCGTATGAAAACGCCCATGAAAAGCATTGTCTTTCACGGGCGTTTCCGTCCTGCCGGAGCCTTTGGCTTTCAAAGCAGGTGTATACCGTTCTTCTCGCAGGTGTCGAGCATCTCCCTGGGCCACGCGCTCACCTGCACCTCGCCTATGTGCGCCTTTTTGAGCAGCAGCATGCACAGACGGGACTGGCCGATGCCCCCGCCGACCGTCAGCGGCAGCTCGCCGTCAAGCAGCGCCTTATGGAAGGGCAGCGACGCCCTCTCTGGGCAGCCGGCAGCCTCGAGCTGCCTTATCATCGCCTCGGCGTCGACACGTATGCCCATGCTCGATATTTCTATCGCGCTTTCGAGGGTCTCATCCCAGAACAACAGATCGCCGTTGAGGGACCAATCGTCATAGTCGGGCGCGCGTCCGTCATGGGGCTTCCCGTCGGCCAGAGGCGCTCCTATCTGCATAACGAATATCGCGCCGTGCTCCCTGACCGCGGCGTTTTCCCTCTCCTTTGGGGTCATGCCGGGGTACCTTTCAAGCATCTCGGAGGATTTGATGAACGCTATGTCGTTGGGCAGCGACGGCTTGAGCTCGGGGAAGCGGTTGCACACCAGCCACTCGACCGATTTTACCGATGAGAATATCCGCCTGACTATGTCCTTGAGGGTCTCCTCGCTGCGCTCCTGAGGGGTTATTATCTTCTCCCAGTCCCACTGGTCAACGTAGAAGGAATGGAGATTGTCGGGGACCTCGTCGCGTCTGATGGCGTTCATATCGGCGTACAGGCCCTCGCCCGGATTAAAGCCGTACTGCTTTAAGGCCATTCTCTTCCATTTTGCGAGGGAATGGACTATCTCCATCCTCTCGCCCATGCAGTCTATTTCAAAGCCGACCGGCCGCTCGACGCCGTTGAGGTTGTCGTTCAGCCCGCTGTCGGGCGAGACGAACAGCGGAGCCGTCACGCGCGAAAGGCGCAGCGTCTTTGAAAGCTCGTTCTCGAAGCTGTCCTTCAAAAACTTTATCGCCTTCTGCGTATCCCTCTGGCCGAGAATGGCGGTGTAGCCCTCCGGTATCTGAACGTTGTTTTCTGTCCTCATTGTCTGTCGCGCTCCCGTCTTTTATAGTTTCTTGCCTTTTTGATTTATTTGCCCGCATTTTCCTCTTTGAGCTCGTCTTCGTCGCAGACTATGCTCACCGACGCGCTTGCGCCTATCCTGTCGGCGCCCGCCATACGCATAAGTATCGCATCCTCCGTCGTGCGTATGCCTCCCGCGGCCTTGACCCCTGCGTCGCCGCCCACGGTCTTTTTCATCAGAGCTACGTCGGTTACCGTCGCCCCGCCCGACGAAAAGCCCGTCGAGGTCTTTACAAAGGCCGCGCCCGCGCTGACCGCGAGCCTGCACGCCCTGATCTTCTGCTCGTCGCTGAGCAGACAGCATTCGATTATGACCTTGACCGCCGCGCTGTGAGCCGCGTCTACGACAGACAGAATATCGTTGTAAACGTAATCGAATTCGCCTGCCTTCAGCATCCCGACATTTATCACCATATCCACCTCGTCGGCGCCGTTGCGCACGGCCAGAGCCGTCTCATGGGATTTGGTCTCGCTGTCGCACGCCCCGAGCGGGAAACCCACCACACAGCACACCTTGACGTCGCTGCCCTCGAGCCTCTTTTTTGCCAGAGGCACATAGCAGGAATTCACGCAGACGCTGCAAAAGCCGTATTTTCTCGCCTCGTCGCAAAGCCTTTCGATATCTCCCGGCGTCGCGTCGGGCTTCAGATTCGTGTGATCGATTATAGCCGCAAGCTCCTTGTTCATGTTGGCCTCCTTTATATCCTCCCCAATAGGGAGCTGTTTGAAAACCTCTCCTCAAGCCCGAAATTATCGCACACCGTCGCCGCAATGCAGGAAAAGCCGTCTATCGTACCCAGGGGACCGGGCTTTACCCCGCTGCCCGCAATTATCAGCGGCACATATTCCCTGCTGTGGTCGGTGCTGGGCGTCGAGGGGTCGCAGCCGTGGTCGGCCGTTATTATCAGCAGGTCCCCCTCGCCCGTCAGCTCCAGTATCTCGTTGAGCCTGCCGTCGAAATACTCGAGCGCCTCGGCATAGCCCTCGACGTCGTTCCTGTGGCCGTATTTCATGTCAAAATCGACGAGGTTGACAAACAGCACACCGGTAAAATCCTCCTTCAGGAGCTTCACCGTGTCGTCTATGCAGGCGGGGTTTCCCGCGTGGTGCACGGGACGCGTGATGCCCCGTCCGGCGAAAATATCGTCTATCTTGCCGACCGACAGCACGTCGAATCCGGCTGACGACAGCACGTCGAGCATGGTCGTCCCCGTCGGCTCGATGGAAAAATCCCTTCTCGCTCCTGTGCGGACATATTTTCCCCCCTCGGTCGTGAACGGGCGGGCAATGACCCTCGCCACGCCCCATTCGTCCCTCAAAAAGGCGCGCGTCTTGCGGCAGACCTCATACAGCCTGTCGACAGGTATCACGTCCTCATGTGCCGCAATCTGAAAAACGCTGTCGGCCGAGGTGTATATTATGGGCTTTCCGGTCCTTACATGCTCGTCGCCGAGCTTTTCTATGATCTCAGTGCCCGAGGCGGGATACCCGCCGAGAAAGCCAAGCCCCGTGACCTCGCTGAACCTGTCGGTCATCTCCTTGGGGAAGCCTTCCTTAAATACGGGAAACGGCACCCTCGAGGTGATGCCCGCCATCTCCCAATGGCCGGTCGTCGTGTCCTTCCCCTTTGAGCGCTCGGCCATGCGGCCGTAGGCGCCCGTCGGCGCCGCTTCGGCCGGCAGCTCATCCACGCCCTCTATGTTGCCCAGCCCCAGCCTTAAAAGGCCGGGGACGTTCAGCCCTCTTTCCCCTCTGAGGCGGACGATGTTGCCCACGGTATCGCTGCCGACGTCGCCGTAATCGCCCGCATCGGGCAGCTCGCCTATACCTACGCTGTCGAGAACTATGACCGTGATCCTCTTGAATCTCACTGTGCATCCCTCCTGTACGGGAAAAACGGACTTTTATTTTCGCCGTGTTTTTAACAACAGAGATAAGTATACCACACTCGCCGCGTCGCCTACAACCTTTGAACGGTATTTTTTGCTCCTCGCCGCCCGGCCGCCGCACAGAAAAAACGAAAAGCGCTCCGTCTGACCGAATTCCGCTTGAGCCTTCGACAGCCGGAGCGCGTGCGCGCATCGTTATTCTATTCGAAGCAGGCGTCGAATATTCCCGAGGCCGCTCCCGCCTCGGGCGATACCGCCATAAAAACATAGTCGCCCTTGACCTTTATGACCGCCTTTTCAAGCACCGCGTACTGTTCGGGCAGATAATCGAGAAAGCTCTCCTTCTGCTCCTCCCAGCGCGATTTTACCCCCATGAGCACTACGTCGGCCATATCGGGTCTCGCCTTTATCACGGCAAGCTCGTCGCATTGGATGCTGTCCGAGCAGACAAACACGCTGTACTGCTCGACGTCGGCCACATCCAGCCCGTAAAAAAGCGTGAGCCTTTTGTCGTTGAGCTTGACCATCTCAGGGAATTCCACCGCATCCATTATCCTCTGCGCTATGTCGTCGGCCGTGAGCTCCCCGTCAGGCGCGGTGTCATCCGGTTTTGATGGCTCCTGTGACGAGCTCGGGGATGGAGCTAATGAGGATACCGGCGGCTGCTGGCTCACCGGCGCAGCGGAGCTCCGGGGCGGCTGCGCCTCGCCCGACGATACTGCGCCGTTATTGCAGCCGCACAACGGGACCGCCAGCAAAAAAGCCGCCATAATAACGCATACGAGCTTTTTAAAATGAATCTTCATTTACTGTCCTCCGTATATCTCAAACCCCGCCGTCCATAACGACGGGCGTGGTGCTCTCCATCAGCAGGTTAAGCCAGAACGGATAATAGGACGCCCTCAGGTGCAGCCCGTCCGACGTCATCTCGTCGTACATAAAGCCGTTTTCCGCCTTAAAGGACGTGCTGAGGTCCACAAATACGGGACCCTTCTGTTCGCACAGCTCACAAATGCGGGCGTTGAATTCGTCTATCTTCTCGTTCGTCAGCTTGGTCTTTTCGTTTTTATACTTCAGTGCAAGCGGAAAAACCGACTGGACTATTATCTCGCTCTCGGGGAAGCTCTCGATAAGATAATCAAGCATCTCGCCGTATGAGCGCGCGTGATACTCGACCGAAGCGTTGTAGTTGCACAGGTCGTTTATTCCCAACAATATATATATCCTGTCGGGGTGCATGCCCTCAAGCATCTCGGGCGATTTCATTACCTTTCTGGCCGTCATCCCCTTCTGGGCAATAACGGTCGTCCCCTCGTCGAAAATATCGGTCAGCAGCAGCCCCTCGCTCAGCGAGTCGCCTATAAAGACGGAATTGTTGAAAAATCCCGCGTCCTTGAGCTCCTCCTTCTGCGGCCTGCGGCGCACGGTTTTGTATCCCATCACCGGTTCGGGCTCCGGCTCGGGCTCCGGCTCCGGCTGCGAAACCGCCGGATCCGACGACGAAGCTGCGGGCTGCTCGCTCACGCTCGAGCTCTGCTGCGGCGGTATGGGCTGCGGATCGGCATTGAAGCCGCCGCCGCTTACGAAAAACGCTCTTACTGCGGCTATTATCACCGCAGCCGCGGCGATCACAGCCAGCACCGTTATAAGTATGACCGACCCTCTCGTCAGCCTCGTCCCTCTGTAAGCGCGGGAGCCGCAGCCCGTGAAATTATTTTTCGCGGCGACCCTTATGGTCGCTGTTCTGTGATACATATCGTCATGACCCCCGTAAGGCTGTCGCAAAGAGCATATAATTACACAAATATATTATATTATAAACGCCGTCGTTTTTACAGACATTTTTATAATTTTTTTGCTTTTTTCAACCTGCGGCGGCATTTGGTCACAGAGCGGTTTTTTCTTGTAATATACCGTCCCGTTTAGTATAATGATTTCAGGTTGATACGATCTTTTTTCAGGAGTGATGAAAATGCCCGCCGCTAAGCCAAAGCTCATTATGATTTCTCCGTGTGACAGCGTCGCTGTCGCGACCGAGCCCCTCTCAAAGGGCGGCACTTACACCGTCGGCTCTATATCCGTCACCCTCGCCGACGATATACCCTTTGCCCACAAGGTGGCGGTTCGCGATATAAAAAAGGGCGAAAACGTGATAAAATACGCCAATCCCATCGGCCGTGCCGCAGCCGATATAAAAAAGGGCGAGCACGTCCACGTCCACAATCTGAAAACCAACCTCTCCGGCCTGCTCGAGTATAAATACGAGCCCGACACGGCGTGCTTCGAGGCCTTCAAAAGCCGCGAGGAGGCCACGTTCGAGGGCTACGTCAGATCAGACGGCAGCGTCGGCACAAGGAACGAGCTGTGGATAATCCCCACCGTCGGCTGCGTCAACACCACGGCGACCACCGTCGAGCGTATGGCGAGGGAAAAGTATCCCGATTTCTTCGATGGTATCTGGGCCTATCCCCACCCGCACGGCTGCTCCCAGCTCGGCGAGGATCACGAAACGATGCAGCATGTCCTCAGGGGGCTTATAAGGCATCCGAACGCCGGAGGCGTGCTGGTGCTCAGCCTCGGCTGCGAGAACAACTGCCTTGAGAATTTCCGTCCCGTCCTGGGCGACATTGACGAAAAGCGCGTCAAATTCCTCGTCACGCAGGATGTCGAGGACGAGTATGAGAGCGCCATGGCCCTCATCGACGAGCTTGTCGAAAACATGAAGAACGACCGGCGTACTGCCGTATCCGCGAGCAAGCTCGTGCTCGGCTTCAAATGCGGCGCGTCGGACGCGTTTTCGGGCGTCACGGCAAACGTGCTCTGCGGCCGCGTGACCGACTATATCGTCCGCCACGGCGGCAGCTCCATTCTCACCGAGGTGCCCGAGATGTTCGGCGCCGAGACCCTGCTCATGCGCCGCGCCGCAAACGAGGAGGTCTTCTCTCAGATAGTTGCCCTTATAAACGACTTTAAAACTTACTTTACCCGCTATAATCAGACCATCTATGAAAACCCCTCCCCCGGCAACAAGAAGGGTGGCATAACCACCTTGGAGGAGAAGTCCCTCGGCTGCACGCAGAAGGGCGGCACGGCCCCCGTGGCGGGCGTGCTCGAGATAGGCTCCCCCGTTAAAAACAAGGGGCTCAATCTCCTCACCGGTCCGGGCAACGACCTCGTGTCGCTTACCAACGTCATCGCGTCGGGCGCGCAGATAGTGCTCTTTACCACGGGGCGCGGCAACCCGCTCGGCGGCGCCGTGCCGACGATAAAGATATCGTCCAACACGCCCCTCTACGAGCGCAAAAAGCATTGGATAGACTTCAACGCCGGCGTCATCCTCGACGGCAAGAGCTTCGACGACGTAACGGAGAGCTTTTTCAGTTATATTCTCGACGTAGCCTCCGGCCGTATAAAGACCAGAAACGAGCTTAACGGCTATAAGGACATCGGCATCTTCAAGGACGGAGTGACCCTTTAAAAGCATCAAAAGGGCGTGTGCGTAAGGCACACGCCCTTTTTCCGCGCCGCGGCGGCAAGCCGCCTCACGGCTGCTTTTTTATCATTTTGCGCACACGCAGCTTTACGCCGAGCTCCTCGGTTATCGCGCGGCACCTCTCGATCTCGTCGGCGGGCAGAATATCCACCACCGACATGCGCACGTCGGGCACATATTTTTTCGCCCTGCGCGCAAAATCGAGCACCGCGTCGAACGCCGCCCTGCCGTAGTCGCTGCGGCACAGGCGGTCATACCCCTCCGCCGTGGACGAATTGAGGCTGATTGACAGCACGTCGATCGCCCCCTCGAGCTCGGGCGTAACGTCGCGTCCGTTTATCAGATTGGCCTGGCCGTTTGTGTTTATGCGCACCGGCAGCGAAGGGCGCAGCCTCTTTACCTCCCTCGCGAGGGCCACAACGTCGTCTATACGGAACGTCGGCTCGCCGAAGCCGCAGAACACAAGCTCCTTTATATCTTTTAGGCCGTGTTTTTTGATATCGGCCAGGGCCTCGTCAAAGGTCGGCTCCCTGTCGAGCCAAAGAGCGTCTTTCCCGTTTACGTTGTCCGCAAAATTGCGCACGCAGAAGCTGCACCGGTTGGAGCAGCGGTTGGTGAGGTTGACGTAAAGCCCCTCCCCCACCTTATATGTTATCGTCATTGTTCCTTTACTCCCTCTAAAAAGAGCCGCCGCCCGTTCTCCAGCGTTATCCTCTCGACCTCCTCGGGCGTGCGCTCAAGTATCTCCGCCATTTTGGCGAGCACGTAGGGTATGAGGGTCGAGTCGTTGCGCTTTCCGCGAAAGGGCTCGGGCGTCATATATGGGCAGTCTGTCTCGACCAGCAGACGGTCAAGCGGCATGTTTTTTATGACCTCGAGCGGCTTTTTCGCCTTCTTGAAGGTCACCGCCCCGCCGAAGCCGAGATAGAGCCCCCGACCGAGCAGCTCCCTTGCCGTCTCCCAGCTGCCCGAGTAGCAGTGGAACTCCCCCCTGAAATCATAGCGTCTCACTATCTCGAGGCAGTCCTCCACCGCCTCCCTCTCATGTATCACGACCGGCATATCGAGCTCGCAGGCGAGCTCGAGCTGTCGCTCGAACACCTGCTTCTGCTGCTCCTTCGGCCAGAAATCGTAATGATAGTCGAGCCCGATTTCCCCTATCGCCACGACCTTTTTCTCACGGCACAGGCCGCGCAGGATGTCGATATAGTCGTCGGGGGCGTCGCCGACCTCGTGGGGATGTATCCCCACCGCGGCGTATATGAAATCGTATTTTTTCGTCAGCTCCACCGACGCGCGTGAGGTTTTAATGTCGCTCGAAGCGTTCAGTATCAGGCCGACGCCCTTTTGCGCCATCGAGCCGAGCAGGTCATCCCTGTCCGCGTCGTATCGCTCGTCGTCATAGTGTGCATGGGTATCGAAAATCATAGTGCTCTTCCCGTTTTTCCGCCTTTATTCATCTTACCTTCGAGCCGTCCGGCACATCGTCGGCGAATATTACCCTGACGCCGTCCCCCGCGTCGGCCGCGAGTATCATTCCGCGGCTCTCGATGCCGCGCAGCTTTGCGGGCTTGAGATTTGCTACGACTATCACGTTGCGCCCCACGATCTCGTCGGGCGCGTACCATTTGGCTATTCCCGAAACTATCGTGCGGCTCTCCCCGCCGATTTCGACGGTGAGCCTGAGCAGCTTGTCCGCCTTTTCGACCTTCTCGCAGGCCGTCACCTTGCCGACTCTGAGGTCGACCTTGGCAAAATCGTCTATCGATATACCGGCCTTATCCCCGTCCTGCGGGGCGGGGGCGGCTTCGGTCTTTTGGGCCTTTGCGGCAGCGCGCTTTTCGATAATCCCGTCGATTTCCTTTATCTTTTTCTCCTTGTCTATGCGGGCAAAGAGTATCTCGGCCTCGCCCACCGTGTCGCCCGGCTTTATGCCGTCGAAGGAGGTCAGGCTCTCAAAATCGGTCGCGTCGGTGTTTATCTGCCTGTATATGCTCTTTGCCGTGTTGGGCAGGAAGCTCTCGAGCAGCACCGCCGCCACCCTTATCGATTCGAGCAGATTATAGAGCACCGTGCCGAGACGCTCCTTTTGGCTCTCGTCCTTTGCAAGCGCCCATGGCATGGTCTCGTCTATATACTTGTTCGAGCGGCGAAGCAGGGCGAATATCTCGTCTATCGCGTCGGCCACATGCAGGTCCTGCATGCGGGCCTCCACCCTCGCGGGGGTGTCGACAGTCAGCGCTTTAAGCTCCTCGTCTATGGGCTCGGGGGCCGAGGGACGCTGTATAACGCCGTCAAAATACTTCTTCTGCATGGCGACCGTGCGGTTTACAAGGTTGCCGAGTATGTTTGCAAGGTCGGAATTTATCCTCTCTATTATCAGCTCGTAGGTCAGCGTGCCGTCGGATGCGAAAGGCATCTCGTGCAGCGTGTAATAGCGCACGGCGTCGACTCCGAAATAGTCCACAAGGTCGTCGGCATAAATCACGTTGCCCTTGGATTTTGACATTTTCCCGTCGCCCACCATCAGCCACGGATGGCCGAACACCTGCTTTGGCAGCGGCTCGCCGAGGGCCATGAGCATGATGGGCCAGTATATCGTGTGGAAGCGCAGAATATCCTTGCCGATAAGGTGCACGTCTGCCGGCCAGTACTTTTTATAATGCTCGCTGTGGTTGCCGTCGGGGTCGTAGCCCGCGAAGGTGATATAGTTTGAAAGGGCGTCAATCCATACGTAGACCACGTGCTTGGGATCGAAATCGACCGGTATGCCCCATTTGAAGCTGGTCCTCGACACGCACAGGTCCTGAAGTCCGGGCCTCAGGAAGTTGTTTACCATCTCGTTCCGCCGCGCCTCGGGCTGGATAAAATCGGGGTGCTCCTCTATATATTCAAGCAGCCTGTCGGCGTATTTCGACATTCTGAAGAAATACGCCTCCTCCTTGGCCTTTTTGACCTCCCTGCCGCAGTCGGGGCACTTGCCGTCGACGAGCTGGGTGTCGGTGAAGAAGGATTCGCACGGGGTGCAGTACCAGCCCTCATAATAGCCCTTGTATATATCGCCCTTATCGTAGAGCTTTCTGAATATCTTTTGTATCTTCTTTTCATGCTCGGGGTCGGTTGTGCGTACAAAGCGGTCGTAGGTCGTGTCCATAATATCCCATATCCGCTTTATCTCGGCCGCAACCCCGTCGACGAACTGCTGAGGGGTGACCCCCGCCTCGTTGGCCTTGAGCTCTATCTTCTGGCCGTGCTCGTCGGTCCCTGTCTGGAAATATACGTCATATCCCACCTGCCTCTTAAAGCGGGCGATTGCGTCGGCGAGGACAATCTCATAGGTGTTTCCTATATGCGGCTTGCCCGAGGTATAGGCTATGGCGGTGGTAATGTAGTATTTCCCCTTGTTCATCTGCATCTATCTCCTTAATTGTATTCAATACCGGCTTGAGCGAATCGCGTCAGACTCCCGCGTCATTGCCGTAAGCCTGCGCCGCGCCGTAATTGAAGGCCGTACCGTTCTCGACGTCACGGAAGTATTCTATATAAAGGGTCTGCGCCGCCTTCATGTACGGCCCCACATAGAGCAGTATCAGCCCGAAGGTCAGCGGCACAAGCAGGTACCAGCCGAAAAAGCTGAGGTAGAAGACCACTATGTCCCATGTATGCCCCTTCATTACGGCGCAGCTCTTTTTTATCGCGTCGCCTATCGGCAGCCCGTTGTCGTCGGCCATAATGTTGTATATCGCGCTGAATCTGATAAGAAAGATCTTAACCGCAAAGTAGAGGGCGGAAATTACGACCGCAATTACAATAATCGTCCCCAGCGCGGCGCGCAGCGCGTCGATTATATACGGCAGCGGAATGTCGGCAAAGTAATTGCCCCCGTCCCAATAAGGGGTTACGAAAAGCTGAGGAATGTGAATAGATATCGGTATCGACAGCGCCATGCTCACAATAACGACGGCAACGCCCGCTCCTGCCAGCATAATCATCACTGCGGCCGTCACGCCCACGCCTACCAGAGCGAAAAAGCCGTACGACATAACGCCCGCTCCGTAAGCCTTTGTCGAGCGGAAGCAATCGAACTCATTTGCCAGCGTGGGCTCCGCCCCGCGCAGCAGCTTCATATACCATGCCACGGCCCCAAGCTCAAGCGGGCCCACCAAAAGCACCATTACAGCGACCCTCAGTATGCCGCTGCTCAGGATGCTGCTCAGCACGCCGAATTCGCCGTTCGCCGTCATGGTTATCAGCGTCCCTGCAAGCCATATTATCAGTCCTATCAGTATCGCGGCGCCCCACGAGCCGGAAAGTGCCCTTTTTGCGTCGCGCTTGACTATACTGCGTATCTGTGAACGCTTCATCATCCATATCACCTCTTGACGTTGCTTTTCTTTAATTTCGGCTTTTTTTATTATATTAGCATTTGCCGTTTCCGTCAACCTGATACGAAAAACCGGCCGCTTAAAGGCACGGGCCCCCGGAAAACCTCCGAGGGCCCTTCTTATTCACAGCTGCGCCCATACTGTACCGTCAGTCGTCGGTTCCCGGGCTCGCCGGGTCGTCGACCGGAGCCGGAGCCGGCTCCTGCGGAACGGGGGGCTCGATTTCGCTCTCGGGCGGCTGAATATCGGCGCCGCTCTGCAGCCCCGCCGGATCGTCGCCGGGCTGCGTCACAGGCTCGACCGGCACGGCAGGCTCGGCGGGAATCGTCGGCTCCACGCCTTCGCCGGGGCCCGAAACGGGAGCCGCCGGGTCGGTCGGCTCCGCGGTACCGCCCTCGGCCGGCGTCGCCTCCGGCCCGACGTAGACAACCGTGTCGCACGGCACGTACTTGCTCGTGTGTATAAACTTGCGGCTGACCTGAACGCCGTCTATGTATATCGTCTTATAGGTGTCGACCGTAATTCCGTTGGTGCCGCTCACATCTACCTTTCGGCTTCCCGGCTCCATCGTCTCGTCGACTATCACCTTCTCGCCGTGAGGCACTCTGTTGTACGACGAGGTGGAAAGCTCAACCCTCTTGTCCTCGGTTTTGGTGCCCATCAGCTTTATCGTCAGCGTGCCTCCGTTGAGTCTGGCGTCTATCTTCACGGGGTACTGCATGTTGTTTCTGAACTTGAAGTCAAGGCTGCCGTAGAAAACCGTCGCGTCGTAGCCGAGAGGTATGTACGTTACCGTAAAGCGGTGGTTGTGCCGCTCCACCGTCTCCATGTCGGCCAGCAGCGTCGCCGCGTAAAGGGTGGAGGTTATCTGGCATATCCCGCCGCCCAGGTCGTCGACCATCGTGTCGCCCTGATAAATCTTGGCGTCGCGGAAGCCCGCCTCATACGTGCGTTTTCCCACCACCTTGTTAAACGAGAACACGTCGCCGGGGTTGAGCACATACCCGTTTATCTTCTGCGAGCCGAGCCGTATATTGTTCGTTCTGCCTATAAGCGCCGTGTTGAGCTTTGTGGAATAGCTTGCAAGCTCGTCGGCAAAGAGCATCGCCCTCAGCTGGTCATAGGTCGTTTCAGGCTGGGTCACTATGAGGTCAAGCATTACCTTTTCGCCCTGGCCGAGCCCCTCAACCCTTGACTTTGCCTCAGCTTCGTCAAAATCTATGCCTATGACTTCCCTCTTGATATTGTACTGCTCGGCGTCGCCCTCTCCGTTTTCGGCTGCGCCGCTTTCACTCCCGTCGGGGTCGTCCTGCTCTATTATTATAACCGCCGATTCGGCCTCGGTGTATACGTCGTCATGTATCGCCGAAATATCTATCTCCTCGCACTTGTCGACGGTGCATACAGCCTGTACTCTGTTGCCGTAAACGGGCGCCGCCAGAGCCTGTGTTATTGCGTCGGTCGTGGCCTGCCTGTCGAGCATCACTCCGTCTGTGCCGCTTGTAATGGAAAGCTGCTTTGTCTCTCCGCTGTCCACGACCTGCCACTGCGGCTGGGTCTTTTCAACGCGGGCGTCCGTCTCGAGCGTATCGAGGAATTCGTCGAGGCGCTGCTCGTTGAGGGTCATATCGGTCGAAAACTCCGCCCCCTTGCTCATTACGGAATAGAATTCGGCAGTGTTCTGAAAAACATTTCCCTTTTTCGCAAGGCTTTCTATTCTGTCGAAAACGCCGGCCGTGTCTATTCTCACCTCGAGCTCGTCCGCCGGAACGTCGTATTCGACGTCGTGGAGAACTACGCAGGTGCTGTCGATAGCAGATAAAGACTCGGCCGCGATGCTTTGCGCGGTCTCTTTGGCGACTGAAAGCGGAGCCCCGCCGAGATCGCGTCCGTCAAGGCTGACCCCCTTGAGTACCTTTCCGCTGTTAATATAGCTCATGCTGTAACCGACGGCGCCGGCCGCAGCGACAACGGCGACCGCAGCGACAGACGCCGCGGCTGTTATTATCTTCTTTTTAACTCCGGCCGAGCCGTTTTTCCGACCGCCCGCCGAAGAATTCGGATTTTCCATAACGAACATAAACCAAACCCCTTGACCCCATAGAGGTCATAAAATTTTTATATGCATATTATTATACAACAAATCGGTACGCAATGCAGTATAAAAGCTCTAAAATTTTTATTAAACCCGTTTAATTTCCATGTAATAAAATAAGACTGTGGGCAGTATGACGATAATTTTTGCGTTTTCCACGTTCCGGCGTGCCTGTGCGTTCGCCTTGCTGCGCCAGAGCTGTATCCGCTCGTTCGTATTGAGCAGGTCGGGGTCTATCGCTCGGCTGTAATTCGAGCCTTTCTCCGCGCCTAACGAAACAACATCGGTAAAATTTTTACCCGATAGCTTGACATTCGTACCGGCATAAGATATACTGCCCATAGAACCATTCTGCAGAAGGGCCATAGGCATTTTGAAGCCTATGGAACGAAGAAGCTGGAGGGTTCTTTTTTTGTCTGCGTATAAGAATTTGCTCTTTGAGATAAAACCAACCGGATCAACGTCTTTTGTATATGCGCTGTTCACACGCTGCATATCATCCAGCAAAAAGCCCTTTTCTGTCGGCCGCAGGTCAAGAACACACATAACAGGTCGTCCATCCGTTGCCTTAACAGTGCCAAACATAACCAATCTGCTGTTGTCTGCGGGATTACGCCCAACATTTCTGCTTTCCAGAACAAGTGCGGGGTCGTTTAGTATTTCGGGTAACCGCTTAATTTCGTTTATAGTCATTTCCGGATGCTTACGCAGAATAGAATTAGGGTCGTCTTCGGAGTATATCTTATCGCTGTTCATGTAAATATGGCTTTCGATAGCTCCAAGACCTTGAAGAACATCGCCGGTATAGGACAGTATGAATGTTTTGCCTTTTTTGCGTCCGTTTTTATCCCATTTGGAAATGTCGCTTCTGAAGTCTTTTGCCATTTGCGCCCGCTCATCTTCCCCTACCGCCCTCGAAAACCGGATATCCTCGCTCCCGCTGAAACGCTCCGACAGGGGTATGACCTTCCCTTCGTCGTCGTAGGTCACGGGGTCGGTGAGCTTGGCTTGATTTGGGCTGAATACGATATAGTGTGAGGTTGAACGGTCTACGCCCTTCATGTGGCTGAATTTAACCCCAACCATATTGTCTACAATGCCGTCAAAGCCGATATCCTCAAAAGATTGCCGCACAACTTCACTGCCGTACATATTACCGTCCTCGTCGATAATATCCATGTCAGAAAGACGGTCTTTTGCCATTTTTGCGGCGTCCTGCGCTTCAATACCTCCGTTATCGTAGGCATATTCAAAAATCTCATAGAGGCGTTTGAGGTCTCTTTCATCCTGTGTGTATTCCGAGGCATTGTCGTACAATGCTTGAACAAAATCAACCAAAGAGCCGCTTGCATCCTCATAGTCGTCGGTTTCTTCATCATAGTTTTCGTTAAAATCCAAAAATGTGGAATCAAGACCGGCACCGTCACCCATTACAACAGGGTTTTCCATGCGCAAAGCAGCTTGGATTATGCGCGGATTTCCCTCGCTTAACCGTTTTCTCGCAATTTCTTCACGTTCCTCATAGCTCATATTTTCATACGCGCTGTCGTATTCAAGCATTTCGGCAAGGTGTTCAATACGATTTGTAAGGTCTGCACCTTCGTTAGAGGCGTAGTTTGTCTCTACGTCTCTTTCGCTGTCTGTAAAATAAAATCCTTGTCCCCAATCGCCCTCTGGGTTTGCCTTCTCACGATTGAATATCGTAAAGAAGTTAGTCGTACCGTGCATACCTCGGATGGTATACCCCGCCGCCTCTGCCGCCTCGTCTACCATGCGCTGGGCAGCGTCCATGTCTCCGGCCTCCACCGCTGCCATGTAGTCCGCGTCAAGGGTGCGGGAGAAACGTGCGCCCTCCACGCTGTTGACCTTCTCCAACCGGTCCGCGTTGTCGCCGCTCTTGTAGGTGAGCACATTCGCGCCGAGCTCTTTGAGGGCCTGCTGCGTCTGCTCCGGCATGGTGTCGGGCACGACCACGGCCGCCGCCTCGCTGAACGGGTAGGCGTCGTAAATCTTTGCCTCAAAGTATTCCATAGGCAGCTTGTTTGCCATTTGCCCGAGCCCGTATATCTCGCCCGCAATTTCGCCGAGGTCGAGCCCGTCCTGCGTGCGCAGGAAAGCATACTCGCGGTTGAGGTATCTTTCAATCGCGGATTTCGTCTTTGCGTGGGCGAGTATATCCGCCAACATTTCCGAGCCGGTGAAGGGGTCTTCCGCTATCTTGTTTGACAGCCTCAAGGTTTCATTGTTGAACTCGTCGTATGCAGCGCGGCTTTGCTCGTCCATTTCGGGGATAAGGCGGTCGCGTGCAGCGCGCACGTCCTCTATTGAGCCGAACTCCTCAAGAGCTGCGCCCTTCACGCTGCCGCTGCCGCTCAAAAACTGTGTGCGGCCCTGCTGCGGCTGCCCCTTCATGGCCCGCACTATGTTCGCAAGGTTGTATTCGTCGTAAAGCGCGTCAAAACTTCGACGGTTGCCGGAAGGGGTATAGAGCTCCCTGTTGTTCCTTACGCCCTTTCTGTCAACAATGCCTTTGCCAAGCTCTTTAAGCCAATCTTCATACTCCGCCTGTGTCTTTTTACCCTGCATGAGTATGTCGATACGCTTGTCCAGCTTCGCGGTATCCGGCTGTTTTGCTTCGTCGCTCTTGCTGTAATTCCTTGCGGCATACAGTACTTCGTCAAGTAGGTTGAAAGGCAAAGCCTTCCCTTCTGGATAGAGCATATTGACGAGTTTTTCTCCCTTGCCGTCGGGCAGCTTGCCGTACTTTTCCGAGGCATAATCGCGCAGTATCTTTCTCACCGTCGGCTCGTACTGCATTTCTTCGTCGTACCCGCCGAACATACTGAGCTTTTCAAAGTCGATTGCCTTTGCAATCCTCTTGAGCGTCTTTATGTCCGCGTGGCTGGTATATACCTTTTCCTCCTTCGGTACGACGATTTTTCGCCCCGTGTCCTCTATAAAGGCCAGCTTCATACCGTTATTATTGCGATAAGCCGAAACAAAATCCCCGCCGCCCCTGTTTAATCTGTCCTCTATGTTGGTCTCGTTTACGGCAAGGTTGAAGTCTGAGGCTTTTACCCCCGCCTTTTCAAGCAGGGCCTTGACCTTACTTTCGACCGCCTCTGCCGCTTTGCTGTTGATTTTGTAACGCACCTCGGGGAATACCGGCGTCCATGCGTCGCCTGCGAAAATACGTCTGTTCCTGCTCCTCTGCGGGTCAATACTCTCCTTGCGGGCGATAACGCTGATATCGCCGTAGCTGTCGTGCGATACATTCGCGGGCTTCACCGCAAAACTCGGCATTGCAAGCCCCCCCAGCTCGATAGCGTCATCAATAGCGGAGGAGCTGATATTGTGCCACGCTATGAGCCTGTCCGTCTCCTCCACCGGCAGTGCCATGGAGAATTTTGCTCTGCTCTTTACCTTCCCGCTATTCTCCTTGCCTCCGCCAGTATTTCCTCGCCCGTCGCGTCCTCGTTGTCCGCCAGATAGCGACACATCTTTAGTCGGCGATCTTCCTCGCTCCCCACTGTTATGAATGCTATTGTCTTCGTTGCCTCGTCCGCTTTCGATTGATCCAAGAAGTCGGACAAGAGCTGACCTACCTTTGTTACTGCCATTATTACGCGCCTCCAAACGTTCCGCCAGCAAATTATAATCATCAGTTGCCCGTTTTCCACCCGTCGCATAAAGCGCCGTAGGCTCTGTACCGTCGCCTATGCCATAGATAGCAAAAACGGTCGTACCTTTTTCGCTCTTGTAGAGCCACTTCGTTTTGTCATCAAGATAATTGTCGGAGTTCTCTACCTCTTTGTCCATAGTTCGTTTAAGCAGAGACCATTCACTGTTGTTAAGGTTGGGCCGCCAATATAGGCTTTTCGAGAACTTCTCACCGCCCTCTGTGGCGGTGTTTTTTTGTGCGGGCGGAGCCCTGCTCCGGCGGGTTTCCTGCGATGCGCTCTTTATCTGCTCCTGTGCGTCGGCAAAGGCACCGCTTCGGCTCTCAAGGTATTTGCCAAACACGTTCATGTTGCCGAGCGCGTCGCAGACGCACTCCTCCCATGCTTCCTCTGCGGTGAGGCCTGCGCCTGCATGTACCATATTTAATTGTAATTAGCATATAACGAAAAAAGCAAGCCCATCAGGCTTGCTTTTTTCGAGCCGGCGTCGTCCTATGTTCCCGGGACGTCGCCATCCAAGTATTGTCGGCACCGATGAGCTTAACTGCTGTGTTCGGAATGGGTACAGGTGGAGCCTCATCGTCATTGACACCGGCCATCAGACTGTCAAAAGTCTGTGGTGACCCGAGGGAGAGTCGAACTCCCGATTCAGCCGTGAGAGGGCTGCGTCTTAACCACTTGACCATCGGGCCACGTTGGTGCGCCTTCAGGGACTCGAACCCGGGACACCCTGATTAAGAGTCAGGTGCTCTACCAACTGAGCTAAAGGCGCATGTCATTTTCAAAGAGTGCGTATCGCACCCTCAAAACCGAACAGGATAAACCTTCCTTCAGGAACCGTCAGTTCTTCTTGGTCAAGCCCTCGACCTATTAGTATCGGTCTGCTCAATACATTGCTGCACTTACACACCCGACCTA
>Ga0208297_1000284_pt1 | contig 121447 bp, 119 predicted proteins | sample LMS_cellobiose_e_FD_187367 | JGI IMG/M metagenome (GOLD analysis project Ga0208297, IMG submission 187367) | Rumen-fistulated moose microbial communities from Alaska, USA - LMS_cellobiose_enrichment (SPAdes) (version 2) | ecosystem: Host-associated > Mammals > Digestive system > Stomach >...
CGAAAAGAAGCTCTCCTATCTGAAACTAAGGGCCATCGATACCAGCATGTACAAGCAACTGGTGTGATGGCCGCATTAGCTTTAGTCTCCCAAACTTGAGCTAATGCTAAATCCTTACATTAAAAAAATCAACCCAATTCGTATGGGTTGGGTATCTATTGTCCAAAATCAATTACCGAAAACGGATCTAAGCTTGTTTTCTGTTTGTCCTAGCAGAAAGTTGTTGACAGCTTCGGACAAATAAAGAATGGGTGCCCCGAAGAGCACCCATTGGTCACTGATTGAGACTATTATTTGCTGTCGAGGACATCCTGTGCCAGCTTCTTCAGGTTCTCATATGCAGCTTCAGGTGAGACACCTTCGATCATGACTGCCGTGATAGCGTTCTTGAGCAGTGACTCGAACTCTGGGCTGTAGTCGCCATAGATGATACAGTCGCTGTTTGCAAGATCGGAGAGGACGACATCGGAGTCTCTGAGTGCCTGCATCTCAGGAGTATCGAGAATACCAGCAACTGGCTGTACGATTGTGCCACCCTTTACGAGGTAGTCGATTGGGTGCGAGAGCATGTAGCTGACGAACTCCCAGCAGACCTTCTGCTTTGCGCTTGCGATTCCGCCATTGACCATGTAGTAGTGTGCGATGAAGCTTGCGCTTGGAGCTGATGGATCTGCATCCTTGAATCTTGGGAATGGGACCAGACACCAGTTGTCGCTGTTGTAGTAGTCCGGATTTGCCTTCTGGATTCTTGGCTCCTGATAGAGACCGGCCATTGCCATTGCCATATCGTTATTGTCGTTGTTGATGAACTTTCTGGCGATCCTGAGAACTGGAGAACCGTAGTTCTTGCCACATGGGCCCCACTGCTGCATGAAGGTCAGGAACTTGATCCAACCCTCCTTGCCAACGATTGCTTCCTTGCCATCCTCGCTGACGAAGGCAGCACCGCACTGCTCGATCATCGGCTGGAACTGTGGAATTGGAAGGTCATAGTTGAAGTCGAAGCAGCGTCTTGTGATGATGTCGCCATCTCTCTTGATGATCTTCGGTGCGAGCTCTACCATCTCTTCCCAGGTCTTTGGGTAATCCTTGTCAGGATCGAGACCGGCATCGCGGAATACGTTCTTGTCCAGGTAGATGACCCAGTTGGTGATCTCGAGCGGCATGCCGTAGATCTTGCCATCATAGGTCACAGGGTCAAGGATGCCATCCATATAGTGGGCCTTGAACTTCTCTGCATTCTCGAAGCCAATTGCCTTGTAGTCGATTGGAGCTACGAGACCATTGACGATGTACGAGTATTCGTGGCTGATCTGGAGATTGAAGATATCTGGGCCCTGACCGGCTGCGAATGCAGTGAGGACGATCTCAGGAATCTTTGTGGATGAATAGACCGAGCGGTTGATCTTCACATTGGGATGAGTTGCCTCGAACTCGGCAATGTACTGCTCCTCGAGAGCCTGACGGCTGGCATCCTCATGTGTCCAGAATTCGATTGTGATCGGCTCGTTGCTGACTGGTGCTTCTTCTGCTACGGCCTGAGCGAACAGACTTGTGACCAGAATCATTGCCAGGAATAAAACGATCAAACATTTTTTCATTTCTTTTCCTCCTTGAATATGTGCACCTCGGTTGAGGTATAAGTGCCTATGCTAGGATTGGTCCTCGTTGGCGATGACCACCTCTATCTCCATCTCCCTGAGTCGATCCAGATCCTCCTCATTCATGTCGTCCGTGATCATGATGTCCACGTCGCTCATCCTTCCGAAGGCGGCAAAGCCCTTCTTCTCCCGCTTCGAGGAGTCCACAAGCAGAACGACCTTCTTTGCGTGGCGGATCATGCACTGCTTGACTGTTGCCTCCTGGAGGTTCTCGCAGGTGAGCACATTGTCCTCTATGGAGTAGCCGGCTGCTCCGAGAAAGAGGATGTCTGCATACACCTGCTCAAGCGAGCTGAGTGCCGCAGAACCGACAAAGCCCATGCAGTACTTGCTGAGGTCCCCACCCACAAGTACCAGATCCGCCAGTGTGTCGGCCTTTATCTGGGATGCGATCAGAAGGGAGTTTGTAACGATCGTGATCGGGAGATTCCTGAGATATGGAATAAGCTGATAGGTGGTGCTGCCTGTGTCTATCAGAACGTGCATGCCACCACAGACGAGCCTTGCTGCCTCTTCTGCAATAGAGCTCTTCTGCTTCTGGTACTCATTCATGACGTTGGAGACCAGACGGACCATATCCTTCTGGTTTGCGATCACAGCACCGCCGAAGGTCCTGACGATCATCCCCTGCTCGGCAAGGAATGTCAGGTCATTGCGGATCGTGACGCTGGATACGCCGGTCCTGTCTGCCAGTGTCTGGACATTGGCAGTTCCATACTTCTTGAGCATTCGCATTATCTCATTTCTTCGCTCAATGGAATTCATACAGCATATTCCCTTGTCTAGTAGTATCTACCCTAAATGAAAATATTTCTACTTTTTTCTCAAATTTTCTTTTTTGCGTTTTGACAATTAATTATAAGTTCCTATAACTGTGATATTTAGGTTTCATAAATCCAATTTTCATCTTTTAATTGGCAAAGAAAAGTTTTCATATTTCTTGACGAGTCGAAAAACTTGGCTAAGATAGAAAGAAGAGAGAGCATGTGCTGATGAATGAAAGTATATTCAGATCGATAGACAGACTGGTCACCTATGGAGTCGTCACAGGGCTGCTTCCTGAGGTGGAGCGCATATATGCAACGAACCTGATCCTTGATCTCCTGCATCTGGACAGCTATGACGGAGTGCTGCTGCATGATGAAAGTGTCGAGAAGCTCATTCAGAAGGAGCCCGAAAAGGCATTGGAAAGTCTTCTCGAGCCTCTGGTCGGCTATGCATTGGATTGCAAAATCATCGAGGATATGCAGCCCTTGAAGGACATCTTCGATTCGAAGCTGATGAATGCGCTGACTCCAAGGCCCCAGAGCGTTATCGACAGTTTCTGGAAGGATTATGATGAATCACCAGAGTTGGCCACACTCAACTACTTCAGATTCTCCAAGAACACGAACTACATAAGAAGGGACAGGATCTCCCGTGATGAGAAATGGAGCGGCATGACGAAGTATGGAAGGCTCGAGATACTTGTCAGCCTCTCGAAGCCGGAGCTCGATCCGAAGGCGATCGCTGCAGCCCGTGTTGCCAAGTCTACCGGATACCCGAAGTGCGCTCTCTGCCGCGAGAACGAGGGGTATGCCGGAAGGATCGACTTCGCACCAAGACAGAACCACAGGATAATCCCATTCAAGCTATGTGGTGAGGCCTTCAGCCTGCAGTTCTCCCCATACAGATACTGCCATCAGCACTGCATAGTCCTGAATGACAGGCATATTCCGATGGCGATCAACGAGAGCGCGCTGTCCAAGCTGCTCGAGTTCGTCACCCTCTTTCCTCACTACTTCCTAGGTTCCAATACCGACCTTCCATATGTGGGAGGCTCCGTGCTCAGCCATGAGCACTTCCAGGGCGGAGTCCACAGACTCCCTATAATGGATGCAGTAGCAGACAGGGTCTTCTTCTCGGATCAGGAGCTCGAACTATCGACACTCTACTGGCCCATCTCGACTGTAAGGGTAAAGGGAAAGAACAGGGATAGGGTCCTTGCGATGGCCTCCAAGGTCCTTAAGGTCTGGAGAAATGGATATAGAGATGATTCTGTGACCATCGATCCCGGAACTGCCGAGGATCCGCACAACACGCTTGCTCCACTTGCCTGCAGAGAGGGCGATGAGTATGTTCTCTTCCTGATGCTCAGGAACAACAAGCGAACAGAAGAACGCCCGGATGGCCTCTATCACACGCATCCATCCCGCTTCCACATAAAGAAGGAGGGAATCGGAATAATCGATGCCCCTGGTCTTGCAATCCTGCCGCCGAGGCTGAAGGGAGAGCTTGCGGTTGTCAAGGAGATTCTTCTTGGCAAAGCCAAGCTTGCGGACCATCCTGAGGTCGAGAAGCATTCAAGCTGGATGGAAGAGATCCGATCTCGACACGACTCCTTCGATCCCGATACTATCGACAGTGTTCTCAAGAATGAGGTCGTCCAGGTCTTCATGAAGATGCTCGAGGATTGCGGGGTCTTCAAGCAGACAGAGGAAGGACGAGCTGCATTTGAAAGATTCATGAAGAGGGTTCTCGAGAGCTGAAATCCGACTTCTCTCTCATCATATGTTCTATGATTTGACTGGTATATGATGGTAGTATCCTCGATATAGAAGGTTGTTCATATGCTCTGGTTCATTGCATTTCTGGTAAGTCTTGGAGGTTCTATACTCCAGTCATCTCTCGGTTTCGGGAATGGCGTCTTCATGATGAACTTCTATCCGAGCATGTTCGAATACCAGAAGGCTGTCGCACTGGTGCAGGTAGCTTCTGTTTCTCTGACATGTGCAGTTGTGGTCCGTAGATTCAGGTTCATAAACTGGAGAGTTCTCTTCCCGATTCTTATTCCGGCCTTCATCTCCTCTGTCATTGCGACCAGACTGTCCATGGGAATCGATACATCTCTTATGAAGCTCATGCTTGGCATCCTTCTTGTCGTGCTGTCGTTCTATTTTTCATTCAGTTCGAAGAATGTTTCCCTGAAGCCCGATGTAAAATCCGGAGTGATTGCAGGTCTTGTTGCCGGTGCTGGTACCGGACTTTTCGGTATCGGTGGTCCGATCGCTGCAATGTATTTCACACCAGCACTTTCCGACAAGGACGAGTACATAGCTACCACACAGTGCTACTTCTTCCTGAATGGAAGTCTCTCGCTGTTTGTCAGATTGATGTCGACGAGCATCTTCAGTTCGAATGAGCTTTCACTTGTTGGTCTTGTGATCCTGGCTGCAGTAATAGGCACCTTTGCAGGTCTCAGGCTTGTTTCGATGATGAATGCAGCACTTCTGAAAAAGCTCATCTATGCATTCATCGGCGTCAATGGTCTTGTGATCATCGCACAGTACTTCATGAGCTGAAAGTCATCCTGCAGCACGAATCGCTGCAGGATTTCCATATCTAGCCAAGAACGTAGGTAGAAATCACTCTGCTGATTTTTCCGATATCCACCTTTCCCTTTATCTCGAAGGTCGCCTTGAAGCCGTTCGAGAAGAGCAGATCGAGCTCTGTGTCGGCAATCACCTCCAGAAAGCCCGGAGTCTGCACTGTAAAGAACTGGATCTTGCTGTATGGCATCGAGGTGAAGGATTTCCTCATGCCTGTAAGACCCTGCACATCTATCGATATGATTCTTTTGTTCGTGAATATCAGCTGGTCCCTTACTGTCCTGAAGGCTTCGACTGCATATTCCCCATCGACGAGGAATCCATCGACCTCCTTTCTGATGCTTTCGATTGGAATCGTTACGAGATTGAAGACACTGTCTACGTTGAAGTTGATCATCTGCTGCTCCTTTTTCTAATCCTATCACAGCTATGAACAGAGCAGGAGCAATCATGGAGGTTTTTCCTAAGGGCATTCCTGTTAAAATGGTAATATTGTAGACAAGATAATATTCCGAAATAAGAATATAAAAATCATTTTTATATGTACTTTTTCACCGCAATAGAACCATATCACTTTCCTTTGCGTTTTACGTCTGCTGCCCTTCATTCCATATAGGACCACTGCCAGAAAAGGCGTTAATGGCCTTGGACTCTCTATGGGATACCTATGGGTGAGTCCTATCAACTGCTTATTTTAGAGCCAGGATGCTATCGGAGAATCTAGAAGACTGAATGAATGCATCAGGTGTTGATGCAGATGCTTGATGATCTTGATTCTGCTTTGATCACAGGCAACCCTGATTGCCATCTTGAATTGCTTTCAATGCAAATGTGCATATTATTCTGGTGGAATAAGTGAATTACAGAATTTTGGGAAATGTCTCATTGGCGATACTTGTCATTTGTTACTGTTCTATCGTTAAAATCTTATGGTGAGATATAGTATCAAGCTTCAAGAAATGAATGTGGGAATCTGTACAGTCTTTCTGATCTGTTTGCTGATGTATTTGGTCGAGAGAGATGACTTTTCATAGAACTTCCAATGAATAAGGCACAGCTTTGATCTGGTAAGATGTGAGGGCAATAGATTCCTGTACGAATGAGTTCACTCCGGGTGGGTTATCTCAATCGATGAATGTGTGCATGATGAAGGATGATTGTTCTATCTGATGCCGAATCCTTCCATTCAGTCCAGAGTCTTTATGAATGCTCTGTATTCACCCTTGATTCTCAATGATTCCAGGCACTTCTTCCTTGCAAGCTTGCGTACATTCCTTGAGGCTTTCCTGTAGTAGGGGAGTGTCTCCTCTGGGAACTTGATCATGGCTTCGCACAGGAGCCAGGCTGCACCCATATTGAGAAGATAGTGTTCTGAATCTACCTCGGTCACCTTAGTAAGTATGGCTGACAGATGTTCTTTTGAAAGGAAGCGGGATTTCAAGGTAACAAGTCCAAGTCGTCTTGTCATCTCATCCTTTCGATCGCAGAGAGAAAGGAAGTAATCGAAGTATAGTTTCTCTTCTTTTCTGGGAAAAACGAGGGATGATGCGAAGGTATCGGTAATAAGCCAGGAATCTAGATAGTTAGTCATCCTATCGAATTCCATCTTCCTGTATTCAAAGGAGTTGTTCTCACTTGCTATCATGATTGCAAGTAGGGCGATATCCTCCTGATACACAATTTCTATGGAATCCTTACTAACTCTTTTGGCAAGTTTCCTCAGTTCAGGCAGACTTGCGCCTGAACTGGGGTACTTGGAGGTGGGAGTAAGAGAGTTTGTAAATGCGGCTTTCTTACTATCGTAGGGTATGAAATCAGTAACCGACATCTTCTCCGACAAGGATGACTGTGTATCTGTTGTCCCTGACTCTGGACATGATAAGGGTCCTTCTGCAGATCGTGTTCTCTCCGCAGTCGGCTGCACACATGAGCTCGTCAGGATCACAGGTCGGCTTGATGCAGACGCCCGCCTTGACGCAGAAGGTCTGGACTCCGAGACGCTGTGTGTTTGCTGGGCAGGCAATCCTCTTGACTCTGACTACAGCATCCCTGAGAGTTGGGACGACCTTGTTCATGCCAACAACGAAGATGACATTGTCAGGGCCAAAGGCGATAGCTGCTACTCTGTTTCCGGTATTGTCCACATTGTAGATCTCACCATGCTCTGTGATCGCATTTGCACTGGTAAGATAGTAGTTGGCAAGAAGGGCCTTTCGGAAGGTCTCTCTGAGATCATCGTATGAGAGTCCCTTGACATATCTGTCCAGGTAATCGGTATTGTTCTTCAGATAGTCGATTATCCCACATTCGAAGAGGGTCATAGAGCCTCCGACGGAGGTCGTGGAACCTTCTGGAACGAGCTGCTTCACAAGCTTCAAGGCTTCGTCTTTTGTCTCAGCGAAGCAGACCTTGTAGCCATTGTTCTCGAGGGCCTTCATCGTCCTCTTGATCCTGGCATTCATTACTTTGTCGAGATTTGCATCCATATTGCTGTTGTCCTTTGTGGTGATTATACAACAGAAAAGGCTGGGTTGCCCCAGCCATCTGATGTTTCAACTGTCCAATATCATCCTCTACAGAGAGAAGACGACTCCAGCAATTGCGGAAACGATTATGAAGATGATCGGATGCAGCTTCTTGGTGTACTTGCACCACCTTGTAAGAAAGAGCATCACAAGTCCGAGAATGACTACTGGAATATTGATTCTGTCAAAGTACGAGCCAGGCAGGTCCCTGAAGTAGCTCATGAGAAGCATCGACAGGCCAGCAGATGCGATCAGGGCAGTCGAGGCAGGTCTCAGGCCATAGAATGCATCCTGTACATACCTGTTCGTCTTGAAGAGGTCCAGGACCTTTGCAACAAGGATGATGACGATGATCGAGGGAGTAATGAGACCAAGTGTTGCGATGACGGCTCCCGGAATGCCGGCAGAACAGTAGCCGACGTAGGTTGCCATGTTGATTCCCATCGGGCCGGGAGTGGACTCTGAGACTGCGACCATGTCACCTAGCTGTGCCATAGTGAACCAGTGAGTCTTCTCGCCGAGTGCCTGAAGGAATGGAAGGGTCGCAAGACCGCCACCGATTGCGAAGAGACCTGTCTTGAAGAATTCCAGATAAAGCTGAAGTAGAATGTTCATGATCTCTTTGCCTCCAATGCCTTGACGGCGAGACCTGCAAGGGCTGCCAGGATGACGAAGACAACAGGAGAGATGTCCGTGAAGAATGCCAGAATGAGCACAAGAAGGAAGATGATCACTGTCGGAATGTCAATGACGGATTTCTTTCCAAGCTTGAGAACGGAGTTGAAAATCTGGACACAGACACAGGCCCTGATTCCGACGAAGGCGTGGTGGACGATTTCATTGTCGGCAAAGTTCGTTATCAGGGCAGCTATTGCCGAGATTATTACAAGGCAGGGAAAGACGAGGCCGAGTGTTGCGACAACTCCGCCTACAACTCCCTTGTACTTGGTCCCAATGAAGGTCGCAGTGTTGACTGCGATGATGCCGGGAGTGCACTGTCCAATTGCATAGTAGTCGGCCAGCTCCTCTTCAGTGGCCCACTTCTTGTTCTCTACAACCTCTCTCTGGAGGATAGGCAGCATTGCATAGCCTCCTCCAAAGGTCATTACACCCATCTTTGCGAAGGTGCAGAATAGATCGACGTAAATATTCATGTTCTACCTACCAGATTGCTATTGTTCCATCGGTGCGGGGCTCTGTTCCTCCAGCAAGGACTCCATTGTCCATGCGGAAGATGATCTCCCCACGACCCATGCCTATATTAGTATTCGTGATCTCTACCTGATGGCCGCGAAGCTGAAGCTCCTTGGCTATGTGCTCAGGTACCTCCCTCTCGAGCTGTATCTTCTTCTCTCCGGTCCACTGCCAGCGAGGGGCATCCAGCGCCTCCTGAGGATTCATGCCGAAGTCTACTATGTTTGTGACGACCTGTACATGGCCCTGAGGCTGCATGAAGCCTCCCATCACACCGAATGGGCCGATAGGCTTTCCATCCTTGCAGATAAAGCCCGGTATTATCGTATGGTAGGACTTCTTTGCACCGCTAATATAGTTGTCGCTCCCCGGATCCATGGAGAAGTTGGCACCTCTGTCCTGCAGCGATATTCCGGTTCCTGGTACAACGACACCGGAGCCAAAGCCTCTGTAGTTGCTCTGGATGAATGAGACCATGTTGCCCCTGTCGTCGGCAGTGCAGAAGTAGACTGTTCCGCCGCAGGAAGGGTCTCCTGCCTCCGGCATCAAAGCCGTGTCTGTTATGAGTGCGCGTCTTGTCGCTGCATATCTCTCGCTCAGCATGTCCTCGACCTTTGTCTTCATGAAGCGCGGGTCTGCAACGAACTTCTTCGCATCGACGAATGCAAGCTTCAGGGCCTCTATCGTCCTGTGATAGACATCTGCACACTCCCTGTTTCTTCCGATATCCATGCCGGAGAGTATCTTCAGCGCCATCAGTGCTGTGATTCCATGGCCGTTTGGCGGCATCTCATAGACATCGTAGCCTCTGTAGTTTATCGTGATCGGCTCGACCCACTTCGGGTGGTATTGAGACAGGTCCTCGAGAGTGAGATAACCACCTGTCCTTTCACTGAATTCGACGATTCTTCTGGCAATCTCGCCCCTGTAGAAGCTTTCGCAGTCTGTTGCTGCAAGCTCCTCAAGGGTCCTCGCCATGTCCGGAATGCGGAAAAGCTCTCCAGCAGAGTAGGCCCTTCCATTCTTTGTGAAGTAGTCGAAGAAGGGTCTGAAGACCTCAGGCTCCTTCTCGAAGGCCTTCCTGAATCTTTCGACATTCTTCTGCCAGAGCTGGGATGCAGTCACTGGGACTGGATAACCATCTTCTGCGTACTTGATGGCAGGAGACAGAAGCTCCTCAAGAGGAAGAGTTCCGAACCTTCTTCTGAGTTCTGCCCAGGAGGCGACAGCTCCTGGGACCATCACAGGAAGCCAGCCATCGAAAGGAACACTCTGATATCCCCTGGAGTGGATAACATCGGCATTCATTGCCTTTGGAGAGTATCCTGAGCCATCGAGTCCATACAGCTTTCCGTTGGTCCATACGAGGACAAAGCAGTCGGAACCGAGGCCATTGCTTGTAGGTTCGACAAGTGGATAGACACCTGCCATTGCAATTGCGGCATCGATGGCATTGCCACCTCTCTTCATTATCTCGATGCCCACATTCGAGGCAACAGGGGATGAGGAACAGGCCATGCCACGGGAGGCAAAGACTACATTCCTCCTTGAAGGATAAGAGTATCTGTATGCGTTGAATTCCATGAGAGGATGATACTACAAGGAGAGAGGAATGTTAAATCTCAAAGCACCTGAAAAGACCCATATAGGTGGATTTCTCCAGCATATATGGGTCGATTGTCGCTCTACTTGTCCAGTGTGAAGAAGAGCCAGGAGTCTCTTCCCTTAAGCGTGAGTGTCCTGAACTCTCCATCCCCATTCTCTGTATACCAGAGCTCCAGCTCGAAGCCATCCACAAGGAGCAGGAGGGAGGAGTCTCCCTTTACGACCTTTGCCGATATCACCATCTCCGGTGTATCGAGAAAGCACCTGATCTCACTCTTCTCCCGATCGAGCTGGGAAAAGCTCAGGGAGGTGACTGTATGGAACGAGAGCTCCATCAGCTCCTCCTTCTTCGTGCTGCTGTCTATCGTCCAGGTAGAGTTCGACAGCTCTGAAAGCCAGATAAGCTGGTCCTCGTCTGCACTCTCCGGAGGCGTTGGGACCGAATTGGATAGAAGGTATGCGAATACCATGACAAGTAGCAGGGCTACTACTGTGAAGGTGACAAGGAAGAAGGGCTTTCTGAATCTTTCGTCCATTCTGTCCGTCTCTTCGCCTTCGGTGTCTGTACTCTTTCTGGCCATCAGCTCCTCCCATAGGTGTATGTGGAGCCTTCCGACTCGAGCAGAAGAGAGGATGCGTCACTGCTGACTGTCAGCGTCACGTTTCTCTCTCCTGTATTCGAGACTGTGGGATAGCCAAAGGTGTCGAAGAGGATTGTGTAGGTCGACTTCGTCGTTCCTCCGTAGAGATAATACACACCCTCGCTCTTGTTGACTGTGAAGCTCTCCTCTTCGATGTAGTCTATCGTGAAGGCCTTCAATCCCTGCGTTTGGTAGGTGCTGCCGACAGCCCTGTCAAGCAGTGCCCTGTACTCGTCCTCGTTCGTAAGTGCCGAGGGCTCCCGCGGCAGTATTCCCGAGGTATCCACATCCGATTCGAATTCGCAGGAGGATAGTGCGATTATCACGAATAGAACTGTGATGATGAACTTTGTTCTCATGGCGGATCTCCTTTTTCAAAGTGCTGAATCAATTGTCAGGTCGTTGCTCAGGAATATTTAGTCATATCTGGTTTCATGCTATGATTGAGCCCATGAAGAGCATTGCTGTTGCAGCTGCAATAATAGAAAGGGACAGGAAGATACTTGTCTGCCAGCGTGGATATGGAGAACAGAAGGGGAAGTGGGAATTCCCTGGAGGGAAGATAGAAGAGGGCGAGAGTGGAACGGAAGCACTTGAGCGGGAGCTTGTCGAGGAGCTCGACATGGCCGTCTCGATCGACAGCCTCTTCAGGAAGATAGAGTACGACTATCCCACCTTCCACATCTCTCTCTATTGCTATCACTGCACACTGAAGAGGGACGACTTCGTCCTGAAGGAGCACCTTTCCTCAAGATGGGTCTCCTCGGACGAGCTTGAAAGCGTCGACTGGCTTGGAGCGGACCACCTGGTTGTTCCCGCTCTGAAGGAGTATCTCGGATGAAGAGAATTTCTGCTGTCCTTCTTCTTTCCCTTCTTGCATCCAGTCTGTTTGCGGCCTTTAACGATATCTACGATGATGGCCTCAGATACTATTACCCCGAGCTTAATGAGCATAGGCAGGCCCTGTACAGGCTACTGTATGATGCAGTGGACAGCGAGAAGGAGGAGCTCAGATTCGATGAGGACTATACGGACAAGGAGGTCGAGACGATATTCACTTTGGTCCTTGATGACTCTCCGGAACTCTTCCATGTGGCCAATAGATATACGCTCACATATACAAGGGGAAAGAGCCGCATCGACTCTATCCAGCTCTCATACAACTATACAGGAAGGGAGAGAAAGGACCTTCAGAGGAGGATACTTTCGAAGGCAGAGGAGCTGAAGGTGAAGGGCAGAAAGGATTTTGCCAAGGAGCTGAGAATCCATGATGGCGTAGCCTCTGCGATCACATACCGGATAGACAGCACTCCACAGTCCCACACTCTTGTAGGTGCACTTGTGAATGGAAGTGCAGTCTGCGATGGATACTCGAAGGCCTTCTGTCTTGTAGCGCGTCTTTCCGGTCTCAGGTGCGGCATCGTCACCGGCACACTGCTCGATGATGATGGCATCTGGCAGGATCATGCCTGGAACATAGTGAAGGTGAATGGGGTCTGGACCTATGTCGATGTGACGACAGATGACCAGGATGGGTACATCTCCAGAGCCTACTTCAACCTGGACCAGAAGAGACTTGACAGGGATCACATCCTCAAGAGTCCTGCTGCCTTCGAGGTGACAGATGAGTTCGTCTACTACTTCTATCTGACGGGCCTCATCGTTCCTTCAAATGAGAAGGAGATGAGGAAGATATTCCTCAACGAACTCAATATACTCAATAGAAAGGGTGTTGCAGTCGAGCTTGCATTCGAGAGCAGGAGGGCACTCGAGTTCTTCCTCTCCAGATATCAGTCCTGGATCGATGAATACAACAGGGATAGGGGAGAAAGAGGCTTCTATGGCAGGTACAATTACTCTGTGAACGATCGCCAATACACTATCAGAATTTCGCAATAGACAAGAAACAATCGTTTACTTTTTCCATATACATCATTTTTGCACTCCTTGATTGTGCAAAAACTCATGAAAACGATTCAAAAGTTATTTTTTTGCTATGCAAGAAAAAAAATTCATCAAATTTTTCTATGAGATGGAAAGGGCCATATTGTATAATTTCTAGTGTATTGGTCGACAGACCCACAATTTAAGGGAGGAAAAAGTATGGCAAATGGTCTGATTACTGTGATAGTAGTTCTATACCTTCTGTTTATGCTCTTTATCGGTTGGTACTCCTCCAAGAGGATTTCCAATAACACAGACTTCATGGTTGCTGGTCGCCGCCTCGGTCCTGTCCTTATGGCTGGAACTCTCGCTGCTACCGAAATCGGTGGTGGTAGTTCTCTTGGTGTTGTACAGCAGGGTATGCAGAACCATGGTATCTCTGCTGCCTGGTATATCATCACAATGGGATTGGCCTTCATCATCCTGACCTTCATGGCCCCGAAGTTCAGAGCCTCCGAAGTCAAGACCGTACCTGAATTCTTCCGCCGCCGCTATGGCAAGGGTGCAGGTATTGTAACAGCAATCATCATGCTCATTCCTCTCGTAGGTCTCACAGAAGGACAGTTCGTTGCATCCGCCACGATCCTTTCCACAATGCTTGGAATCGGATACAAGCCAGCAATCATCATCGTTGCCGCAGTCGTTATCTGCTACTCCGTAATGGGTGGTCTCTGGTCTGTAACAATGACCGACTTCATCCAGGTCTTCCTCATCGTCTTCGGTATGGTCATCGCAGTTCCATTCGCACTTGGCGAGGCCGGTGGCTGGGCAAACGTCGTTGCAAACGTACCACCTGAGACCTTCGACATGTTCAAGGGCTACTCACCGATGGCAGTTCTCTCGCTGACGATAATGTACGTAGCGACCTTCACAGTAGGTCAGGAAGCAGTTTCCAGATACTACGCTGCAAGAGACGGAAAGGCTGCAGTTCAGGGCTCCATCCTCGCAGCTATCGTCAACTTCGTCTTCGCATTCATCCCAGCTATCCTCGGTATCATCACCCTGGCACTGATGAACATGGGTGTCTTCTCTGCTGATCAGTTCGCAAGTGTCGGTGCAAGATATGCACTTCCTGTTCTTGCTGTAAAGACAATGCCGGCTATCATCTGTGGTCTCCTCTTCGCAGGTATCATCTCCGCAACGATGTCCTCATCCGACTCCGACCTTCTCGGTGCCGGCTCCATCTTCGCAAACGATATCTACAGAGCAGTCATCAAGCCAGAGGCTTCCAGCAAGGAGGTCATGCGCGTTACCCAGATCGTCATGGTCATCTCCGGTATCATCGCAATGGCAGTTGCACTCTTCAATACCACAAGCATCATCAAGATCCTGACCTTCTGCTTCACTCTCCGTGCTGCAGGTACATTCTTCCCTTACGTCCTCGGACACTACTGGAAGAAGGGTTCTGAGGCTGGCACTATCGCATCCCTCATCGCAGGTTCCGTCGTAGTTGTCTACCTCGAAAAGGTCTCCAAGGGAATGCTCTTCGGCATGAAGATCTCCCAGCCTATCATCCCAGGTCTCCTGATCGGTCTCATCTTCTTCCTGATCTTCTCCAAGATCATGCCAGCAAAGAACGAGACTCTCGAGCTTGCTCCAGAGCAGGACTGATAGTCCAGATTTCGCATACAGCGATCTGTTCTCGTTCAAGAGGGCAGGTCGCTTCTTTTTCTACTATATGAATTGTGTTTGTTCAAAACTGTATACAATATTCAGTATAATGCACAGTTTATGCACTTGTTTTGTATAAAATTTCAGTCTTCTTTAAATGTGATAACAGTTTCAGAAAAAACGATAATTTTTTATATTGAAAGAAATAAATTGCGAAAATATTTAGTGTAAAAAATCCTTGACAGATTCATATTTATGACATGAAAATAATTGTATACAAAAAAGGAAGGTTACACCATGAAGAAAATCTTTATCGTAGCTCTTATTGCTATTATCGCATGTGCAAGCATCTTTGCTAACGGCGCACAGGAAGGTGCCACTGCTTCTGGAGAATGGGCTCCCAAGAAGCCTGTTACAGTTATCTGTCCTTACGGCGCTGGCGGTGGCCAGGATGTTGCAGCTAGAATCTTTGCAAAGTATGCAGAGAAGTATGCTGGTGTAAAGTTCGTAGTCGATAACAAGACTGGTGGTTCCGGTACAATCGGCAACACAGCAATCGCTACTGCTACTCCAGACGGATACACACTCGGTATGTTCCACAACCTCAGCCTGTATGACCAGTTCCTCGTTGACGGTGTAAACTACACAGAGAAGTCCTTCATCCAGCTCGCAATCTTCTGCGCAGACTCCACTGTTATCGTTGCCAACAAGGATCTTGGTGTTAAGACAGTTGCTGAACTCGTAGAGCTCGCAAAGACCAAGCCTGGCCAGATCACATGGGGCGGCCCAGAGTTCTCCTCCCAGACCTATCCAAGAATGAACATCGAGAAGGCTACAGGTGTTTCCTTCGGTAAGATGATCTTCGACGGCGGCGCTAAGTCCCTCGCAGCAGTTGCTGGCGGAAACTGTGGTGTTACCTCCGTATTCCCATCAGAGTTCAAGGCTATGGCAGACCAGCCAACAATCGTTCCAATCGCAACAACCGGTAAGGAAAGAATTGCAGCTCTCGCAGATCTCCCAACCATGATGGAAGTTGGCGTAGACGCATTCTTCTACCAGTGGAGAAGCTTTGTTCTTCCAGCAGGCGCCGATGCAGCTGTTGTCAAGTTCTATGATGACTGCTTCGCCAAGGTCCTCGCTGACCCAGACTTCAAGAAGGAGCTCACCGAGGGTGGTTTCAACTACCTCAACATCGCTGGCTCCGAAGCTTGTACAAAGTACATGCTTGAAGATTTCGAGGGCAACAAGGCCAACATCATGGCTGCAGCCCAGGCAAAGTGATTCGTATAGATTAACGCATGAACATGAAAGGTCGGTCTCGTGCTGACCTTTCATGCATGAAAAGGTAAAAACATGAAAAGTAGGAAATGGGATCCGCTGATCTGCCTTGCACTGGCAGCATTTCTCCTGATTTTTGTTTCTCAGCTGGGTAAGACCAAGCCTCTTGCCAGAGTATATCCAACTGTAATTATCATCTGTGGCTATCTGATGATCGGCCTGACACTGATCCAGTGGTTCATCAACTGGAAGAAGGGCAGCATCACCGTCGGAGAGGCTCTCTCGAAGAATAGAACTCTCTATATCATAGTCTACGCCGCAGTTATGCTGGTATATCTGCTTCTCATCGAGAAGATCGGATATATTCCAATGACGATAGCCTTCGGTATCTTCTCTCTGATCTACCTGAAGTGCAAGAACAAGATCGTCATCATCGTTCTGCCAATTGTCACCACATTCGTGATGTATCTGATATTCACACACTTCCTCTTCGTGACCCTGCCACCAGGATTGCTCAGAGGCATTCTGTAAGGAGTAGAGTATGGCCAATATAATCGCTGGATTTGTAAATGTATTGACGCCGGTCAACCTCCTTATAATGCTCGGAGGTATTCTGGCTGGTATTATATTCGGTGCACTGCCTGGCTTCTCGGCCACAATGGGTGTAGCCGTCTTCGTCCCATTCTCATACGCACTCGAGCCGGAAGCAGCTCTTCTGCTCCTTTCCGGTGTCTACTGTGGTGGTGTATACGGTGGTTCCATCCCGGCAATCCTTCTGGGTATCCCTGGAACGCCGGCTTCGGCCCCGACTGCTCTGGAGGGCAGGTCCCTTACCAACAGGGGTGAAAGTGGTAGAGCACTTGCGCTGTGTACCGCTGCCTCCTCCTTTGGTGGCTTCATGAGCTCCCTGGCTCTTCTCTTCCTCGCACCAGTCCTGGCAATCATCGCACTTAGAGTAGGTCCACCAGAACAGATCATGATCGCAGTCTTCGGTCTCAGCGTCGTATGTATGCTCTCCGAGGGCAATATGGTCAAGGGTCTGCTCGTTGGATTCGTATCCCTGCTGCTCGCAACTATCGGACAGGACCCACAGGTCGGCTTCCCAAGATTCACCTTCGGAAACCTCAACCTCTATGCAGGTGTCTCCCTCGTTCCAATTCTCATCGGTCTCTTCTCGATGCCTGAGGTATTCAAGATGCTCGAGACCGAGGGTGAGAGCTTTGTAGAGGTCGCAAGCACCGGAAAGATGTACCTGAAGGTCACCGACTTCACAAAGAACAAGGTCAACCTGATCCGTTCCACTCTGATCGGTATCGGCGTTGGTATCATCCCTGCAGCCGGTCCGGATATCGCATCCTTCCTTGCCTACAATGAGGCCAGAAAGTCCTCTCAGAAGAAGGAGGAGTTCGGAAATGGAAGTATCGAGGGTATCCTCGCCTCCGAGAGTGCGAACAACGCAGTTACCGGTGGTTCTCTCATTCCACTTCTTTCTCTCGGTATCCCGGGCAGTGCTCCTGCAGCAATCTTCCTTGGTGCAATGTATATCCACGGTCTGCAGCCAGGTGCCCAGCTCTTTACCAGGAATGCCCACATCGTCTACACACTGCTCGTCGGTTTTGCTATAGTCAACGTTCTGATCTTCTTCGGTGGCTGGATCTTCTGCAAGTTCGCAAAGTATGTCCTGGTAATTCCAAAGAGCATCCTTGCAACTATGATCGTAATCCTTGCATCGGTCGGATCCTTTGCAATCAACAAGAGCATGTTCGATGTAATGCAGATGTACATTGCCGGTATCGTCGGCTACATCATGGTAAAGAACGACTACCCAGTCTCTCCTGTTGCTCTGGCACTTCTGCTTGGAAGCATGCTCGAGACTGCAATCAGCCAGACTGTCGTCATGTACCCTGACAACATCTTCATCATGTTCACCCGCCCATATACTCTGGTCTTTACAGCACTGGTTCTCATCTCCTTCGCATGGCCTCTCATCAGCAAGAAGATCAAGGAGAAGCTGGCTGCAAAGAGGAGTGCTGGAAACAGCTGAGGTAGCCTATGAGAAGTCTTATTTCTGCAAAGAAGGTACTCTCTGGTGAGGACCTGAACGTAATAGAGAATGGTGCCGTAGTCGTAGAGGGGGAGAATATCCTCTTCGTCGGCACCAGGGCCGAGGCCGAGAAGAAGTATCCAGATGCCACCAAGGTCGCTGTAAAGGGCGAGTGCCTCATGCCTGGTATGTTCGAGTGCCACAACCACCTTGCAATGGATGCAAGGAAGGAGGGGCATCTGGCATTCATGGCAGCAGGTGAGTGCGAGCACACGGTAAGTGCCATCAAGACTCTGAAGGATGACCTTATGAGCGGTGTCACCACAGCCCGCTGTCTTGGCGACCGCCACTACATCGATGTGAAGCTCAAGGGCATGATCAAATCAGGCGATGTCATCGGACCAGATCTTCTCGTCTGTGGAATCGGCATGAGAGCAAGCCACGGACATGGCTTTGTCGGCATGCCTCACTCCGGTGTCGAAGAGTTCAGGCGCACAGCCAGAGAGAATATGCACCAGGGCGTCGATGTCCTGAAGATCTTCGTCTCCCCAGGAACCCCAGTTGCCAAGGCCGGTGACTTCGTACCCTGCTACATCAGCTATGATGAGATCAGGACAGTCGTCGATGAGGCCAGGGGCATGGGAATAAAGACTGCAGCCCACTGTATCGGTGGAAAGGGTCTCGAGTACTGTGTAAAGGCCGGAATCGATTCGATAGAGCACGTCTACAGCATCACAGCAGATGAGGTGAAGCTCCTCGAAGACGAGTTCGAAGGCTGGGTCGACATGACAAGTGGTATCGTCCTCGATCCGACTCGTGAGCCGTTCCTCCCACCTGCCAGCGCGCAGAAGATGAGAGACGGCAGAGAGTATACAAGGGAGTGCCTGAACCGCGTATACCAGAGCAAGAAGATCCGCTATACGATCGGAACCGACGCATACCATGCACTTCTGTACAAGGAGCTGCAGTTCGCAGTTGACGGAGGCTCCAGCACACTTGATGCAGTCAAGGCTGTCACTGTCAATGCTGCAAAGAACTGTGGTGTAGAGGACAAGAAGGGCATGCTCGCTCCAGGGCTCAAGGCCGATATCATCGCAGTAGGTGGAAACCCACTCGAGGATGTTGGTGTCCTTTCCGATGTCTCCTTCGTAATGAAGGCAGGAAAGGTCTACAGGGACTGAAACATAAAAGACTATTCTGGCGGGAGGGATGATTCTCTCCCGCTGTTTTTTTCACCCAAAATATGTAGAGTAGAGAGCATGGAAATAAGAAAAGCGACAATAGATGACATCGATATCCTCTCAGAGCTTGAGAATACCTGTTTCCCTCCAGCAGAGGCTGCCACGAGAGCTCAATTCGAGACTAGACTCAGATACTATGGTGCTCACTTCCATCTGCTCTTTGTGGATGGAAGGCTTGTTTCCTTCATCGATGGCCTTGTGACAGACGAGGCGGACCTTCGCGATGAGATGTACGACAGGGCCGAGATGCACAATGAAGAGGGAGCCTGGCAGATGATCTTCGGTGTCAGCACCCACCCCGATTACAGAAGAAGGGGTTATGCAGGTCTTCTTGTAAAGGAGATGATAAGGGAGGCAAGGGAGCAGAACAGGAGGGGACTGGTGCTCACATGCAAGGATGCACTTGTCCACTACTATGCAGCCTTCGGCTTTGAGAACGAGGGTGTAAGTACAGAGTCGATGCACGGTGGTGCGGTCTGGAACCAGATGAGACTAACCTTCTAGAAAGTCGAAGTAGCTTTCAAGTGCCCTTCTTGCGTACTGCTTTATATCCTTTTCCATGGCCTTGAATGCAGAAAGGATTCTCTTTCCATCTTCGGTAAGAAGGGCATGGCCCCCATTCCTGCCACCGGATGAGCGCTCGACCAGCTTCCTTTTGAAGCCAGCTTCCGCATTTCTTATCATCTTCCAGCACTTCGAGTATGAGATTCCCAGCGACTGCGAGGCAACGGCGACACTGCCATCATTCTCGATGGCCTCCAGGAGCATCTCGACTCCCGGTCCCATGCAGGGAGCCTCCTCCCCGTTTCTCAGCATTACCTTCACTGCGCTGTCCATATCGACAGTATATCGTACTTGGTCGGAGGATTAACAGTCTGTTTTCTGAAAAACATACGGTTGAATCTGTCACCTCTTCGGTTTATCATCTGAAAATAAGACGAATGGAACGAAAGGCAGATAGATGAAGCTGGTAAGGACCGAGGATGCAGTAGGGCAGGTGCTCTGCCACGATATAACGAGGATTGTGAAGGGTGGAGTCAAGGATGCCGCTTTCAGAAAGGGCCACCTGATCACAGAGGAGGATGTGCCTCTTCTGAAGGACCTTGGCAAATTCAGCATATACATCTGGGAAAACGATGAGACGATGATGCACGAAAACGATGCGGCCGAGGTCCTCAGAGAGATATCCCAGGGCAGGCCTGACGAGGGCAATATGCATGTCACGGCTGTCAAGGAGGGCAAGGTCGAGCTTGTCTCCGACATTGATGGAATCTTCCTTGTGGATGTGGAGAGACTCAGGGCCCTCAATATGCTTGGTGAAATGATGATTGCAACGATCCCGACCGGAACAAGGGTGGAAAAGGGTCAGAAGCTCTGCGGCATGAGAGTCATTCCTCTTGTGATAAGGAAGGAGAAGATGGAGGAAGCGAGGAAGGCTGTTGGCCCAGGGCCCTTGATGAGGGTCCTTCCCTTCCATCCGAAGAAGTTCGGTGTAGTCACTACAGGAAACGAGGTCTTCACTGGAAGAATCGTCGACACCTTCACACCGACCATCGTCGAGAAGATGGAGGAGTACGGCTGCCAGATGGTCGCCCACGAGATAACAGACGATGCAAACGAGCACATAGAAGCCTGCATCAGAAGGATGATCGAGAAGCCGGAGGTGGAGATGATCTTCTGCACAGGTGGAATGAGCGTCGACCCTGATGACAGGACACCGCTTGCAATCAGGAATGTCGGTGCCAATATCGTCACATACGGCACCCCGATCCTTCCAGGTGCGATGTTCCTTATGGGCTATCTTCCGGATGGTAGACCCATCTGTGGACTTCCTGGCTGCGTAATGCATGCAAGAAGGACCGCCTTCGATCTGGTGCTTCCCAGGATAATGGCAGACATTCCTGTTACTAGAGAGTACCTTGCAGGCCTGGGTCACGGTGGCTTCTGCCTGAACTGCAGGGAGTGCCACTTTCCTGCCTGCAGCTTTGGAAAGGGAATCTGAGATGGAAAGAAGCGCTGCTGTAATAACACTCTCCGACAGGGCCTATTCGGGAGAGAGGAAAGATGCCAGTGGGCCTGCAATCTGCGAGTATCTATCAGCTCGTGGCTGGAAGATAGAGTATGCACATGTGATCGATGACGATGAGAAGAAGCTCAGAGCGGAGCTTCTTGAAGCTGCCGATGAAAGAGGCGTGGATCTTGTGATCACTACAGGTGGCACCGGCCTTGCACCAAGGGATATCACCCCGGAGACAACCCTATCTGTTGCAAACAGGCCTGTTCCTGGAATTGCCGAAGCTATCAGGGCCGAGAGCATGAAGATAACGAAGCATGTGATGCTTTCGCGCGGTGTTGCAGTCATAAGGAAGAGAACCCTGATAATAAATCTGCCCGGAAGTCCAAAGGCGTGCATCGAGAGCCTCGATGTGATCATCGAAGCACTTCCCCATGCAATTGGAATCATGAGGGGCGAGAAACTCGATAAGTAGAAAACAATCGGAGGATGTGGAATGAGAAGGATACTTGCACTTGTTCTTATTGCACTATTCGCATGCTCCTGCATTCTTGCACAGGCAGCTGTCGAGCAGCAGTCTACTGCTCAGAAGAGTGAGATCGTGGTATTTGCAGCCGCTTCCATGACGGAGACGCTTACTGCGATAAAGGGGCTGTACGAGAAGGAGAATCCCGATGTCGAAGTAGTCTACAACTTCGACTCCTCGGGAACCCTGAAGACCCAGATAGAGCAGGGGGCCGAGTGCGACCTCTTCATCTCTGCGGCCCAGAAGCAGATGAATGCGCTTGCCGATAAAAACCTCATCGACAGGTCAACAAGGGTAGACCTTCTGGAGAACAGGACCACTCTTGCTGTCCCAAAGGGAAACCCGAAGGGCATAAGGAGCTTTGACGAGCTGGCAGAACTGCTCAGGGAGGGCAAGGTCCTCCTTGCAATCGGAAACAGCGATGTGCCAGTTGGACAGTACACCCAGAAGATCTTCGCCTACTACGGGATCGATGAGAATGCAATAAAGTCGAACCTGACCTACGCAAGCAATGTGAAAGAAGTTACCACCCAGGTCTCCTCCTCCTCTGTGGACTGCGGAATAATCTACGCAACCGATGCCTTCAGCGCAGGGCTAGAGGTCGTGGATACTGCAACAAAGGAGATGACCGGAGGCAGAGTGATATATCCGGCAGCTGTTCTGGCAGCCGGCAGAAATGGCGATAGGGCCAGGGCCTTCCTTGAGTATCTCAAGGGTGCTGAGGCCAGAAAGGTATTCGAGAGCGTAGGCTTTGCCTATGCGCTCTGAGAGAAAACGAGCTGAATGAGGTCTTCTTGATATGGACTGGTACCCGCTGTACAACTCACTGAGAATCGCCCTGTTCAGCTCTGTAATTGTCTTTTTTGCCGGAATCTTCTCTGCATACTATGTAGCGAGGCTTCCCAGGAGTGCAAAGGGTGTTGTAGATGTCGTTCTGACACTTCCACTTGTCCTGCCTCCGACAGTCTGTGGGTACTTTCTTCTGCTTGCTTTTGGACTGAATACTCCGATCGGACGTTTTCTTGACAGCTATGGCTTCAGATTCGTCATGACCTGGTACGGAGGGATACTGGCAGCGAGCACAGTCGCCTTTCCGCTGATGTACCGAACAGCCCGAGGTGCCTTCGAGGCCTTCGATGTGACCCTTTCCGAGGCAGGACAGACTCTGGGACTTTCGAATGCATACATCTTCTGGCATGTACGCATCCCCTCCTGCAGAGAGGGAATAGTTGCCGGTATAGTCCTTTCCTTTGCCAGAGCTCTCGGTGAGTACGGTGCCACGAGCATGCTGATCGGCTATACACCGGGGCGCACTGCAACGATATCCACCACCGTCTACCAGATGTGGAGGACGAACAACGAGAGGGAGGCCTTCATCTGGGTGATGATGAACCTCGTAATCTCGATGGTAGTCCTGCTTGCTGTCAATCTGCTCGAAGGCAGGAACAGAAGGAGGAGTGCAGGATGAGACTTGTCGTGGATATCAGAAAGAAGCTTGGCAGCTTCACACTCTCCTCGACCTTCGAAAGCGAGGATATGATCACAGGCCTGCTTGGTGCATCGGGCTGTGGCAAGAGCCTTGCCCTGAAGTGCATCGCAGGAATAGAGACTCCTGATGAGGGCTATATAGAGCTGGATGGCAGAGTCCTCTTCGACAGCAGGAAGGGAATCAGCATAAGGCCCCAGGAGAGGCACGTAGGCTACCTCTTCCAAAGCTATGCACTCTTTCCGACGATGAGTGTCAGGAAGAACATAATGACCGGGGTACATAGTATAAGGGACAGAGCTGAGAGAAGGAGACGATACGAAGCGGCTGTCGAGCTGATGCAGCTGGAGGGACTCGAGGAGCATAGACCATATCAGCTGTCAGGTGGACAGGCGCAGAGAGCTGCGCTTGCAAGGATAATTGCAAGCCAGCCAGAGCTTCTTCTCCTCGATGAACCCTTCTCGGCACTCGATACCCATCTGAAGGACAGCCTCCAGGTGGATATGAAGCGCCTGATCGCACGCCTTGGAAAGCAGACTGTATTGGTGACCCACTCTGTAAGCGAGGCCTTCCGCCTCTGCTCGAGAATCTGTGTGATGGAGAGTGGAAGCATAATCCGAGCAGGTAGGCCGGCTGAGGTCTACAGCAATCCGATGGCAGAAGGGTGCGCAAAGCTCTTTGGTCACAGGAACATCTTCTCCTTCAGAAAGGACGGTGGCCTGATAGTCATTCCAGAGCTTGGAATCTCTCTTGAAAAGGCAGAAGCTGTCCCAGAAGGGGCAGATAGGATATCGATCACGGATGCTGCGATCACAGCAGGCGGCACTATCAGAGTCAGTACAGAGGATGTTCTCAGTGAGAGCGATGGAAACAATCTAATTCTCTCTCTCGGAGGTAAGCGCTCTCTCTGGTGGAAGAGCTCTCTTTGCTCTGTAGATTCGATATCGATAGACACAGCAAGGTGTGTTTTCCTAGGATAGAGTCCATGACCGACAGTTTTGACAGAGAGATCACATACCTCAGACTATCCGTGACCGACAAGTGCAACCTGCGCTGCCGCTACTGTATGCCGGCAGAGGGAGTCTGCTCTCTTCCACATGAGAGAATGCTATCCCAGGAGGAGATGGTAATGGCCGTCAGGGCCTCCTGTGAACTGGGAATCAGGAAGGTGCGCATCACAGGAGGGGAGCCTCTTGTGAAGAAGAACATCCTTTCGATTGTAGAGAATGTGGCCGCTGTGCCTGGCATCGAGAAGGTCGCCATGACCACAAATGGTACACTGCTTCCCTCGTTTGCCAGAGAGCTCAAAAGCGCAGGGCTCAGAAGCATAAACATCAGCCTTGATACTCTCGATGCAGAGAAGTACAGGACCATATCCCGAGTGGGCAATCTCGAGGATGCATTGAAGGGTATAGAGTGCGCTGTGGAGACAGGCTTCGAGAGAGTGAAGATAAACACAGTACTGATAGGGGGCTTCAACGATGATGAGATCGAGAAGCTTGCCGGTCTTACACTCAGGTATCCTGTCGATGTGCGTTTCATAGAGCTGATGCCAATGGCCCAGGACGACTTCTTCTCTCCAGATTCATTCATTCCTGGAAGCGTGGTACTCGAGCGGCTTGCTCCGCTTGAAAGGGTCGCTCCGGATGGCTCTGTCGCAAGACTCTATCGCCTCGATGCAGCCCTGGGCTCTGTTGGGATCATAAGCCCTGTAAGTGACCTGTTCTGCTCTGAGTGCAACAGGATAAGGATCACGGCAGATGGATATGTAAAGCCATGCCTTCACAGCAGGAGCGAGTTCCTGATCAAGGGGCTGGACTATGACGGTATGAAGGCCGTCATCGAAGATGCTATAATGTCAAAGCCGGCAAGGCACAGCACACTCTCCTACGAGGAGAGGAGCAGTGCGGGCCGCAGCATGAACGCCATAGGAGGCTAGGATGGGAGATTTCACGCACTTCAACGAGCAGGGCAGGGCCAGGATGGTCAACGTCGGAGAGAAGGAGAATACCCACAGAAGTGCAAAGGCCTCCTGCAGGGTGCTGCTGAACCGGGAGACCTTCGAGAGGGTGAGAGATGGCGAGATGAAGAAGGGCGATGTTCTCTCTGTTGCCCAGGTCGCAGGGATAATGGGAGCAAAGAGAACTCCCGATATAATCCCGATGTGCCATCCGATTCTCATAAGCGGCATCGACCTTACTCTTGTGCTGAATGAGGAGGAGAACTCGGTCGACATCGTCTCCTATGTAGAGTGCGATGGAAAGACCGGCGTCGAGATGGAGGCTCTCACTGCCGCCTCTGTTGCAGCCCTCACAGTCTATGATATGTGCAAGGCAGTCCAGAGGGATATCGTCATTACCAGCATCCAGCTCGAGAAGAAGACAGGTGGCGTCCATGGGGACTTCGAGAGACCGTAGGAATCCAGAGACTACTATCGAGCGCAGTCTCATGATGTCCAGGATCCGGGGAAAGGATACCCGGATCGAGGTCTACTTCAGGAAGCTTCTGTTCCAGAAGGGATACCGCTACAGGAAGAATGTCAGAAAGCTTCCAGGACATCCCGATCTCCTCTTTCGCCGCTTCAATACAGTGATCTTCATCAACGGCTGCTTCTGGCACCGCCACAGTGGGTGCCGCTATGCAACATCTCCAAAGACCCATACAGAGTTCTGGATGGCCAAGTTCGCTGCCAACATCTCCCGCGATGAGACCAACAGGGCGAAGCTTCTCAGGGAGGGCTACAAGGTCCTTGTGATCTGGGAGTGCCTGGTGAAGAAGATGATGAAGGACAGGGAGCTTGAGCAGCGTGTCATCGAGGAGACGCTCGAATTCATGATCGACAGCGACCAGGACCTCCTCGTTCTGGAATAGCTGTATTTTTTCTTTCAACGACATTCCATGTCTCGGCAATGGTACTATCCTGCCCTCATAGGAGAGGTTGGATATGAATGCAATCGGCTATGTTGATACTCCCAGGCTCAGAGAGACACTTCTTGCACTCTCTGCCATGGAAGAGAGTGGTGAGATCGTCGGCAGCTGGTACCTTGAGATGAGGCTGAAGGAGAGAGTCTTCGATATCTTCAGGCAGGCCGGCTTCGTCGAGACGATGAGGTTCTTCAAAAGTGAAGCGACCAGCTGGGACAGGGCAATGCTGGCACCATTCAGTACCGGGATTTCAAGGCTCTTCCTCAATCGAGAGGCCTGGACGATATACTCTGTATGAATCAGGTGAAGAGACTCTCCCAGTCTGCTTCGCTCAGCTCGAACTGGCCTTCGTTCTCTCCTCTGTCCAGAAGAGAGAGTGCCAGCTGGGCCTTCTTCTCCTGCAGCTCCTGTATCTTCTCCTCGATCGTCTCGCTTGCGATCAGCCTGTAGACCTGGATGTTTTTCATTTGGCCGATTCTGTAGGCCCTGTCTATCGCCTGCTCCTCGCTTGTGAGGTTCCACCAGGGGTCGTAGATTATTACAGTGTCGGCTGCAGTGAGGTTGAGGCCCAGACCTCCGGCCTTGAGTGAAAGAAGCAGGATAGGTGTGCTGTCCTTCTGGAAGGCCTCCACATACTCCATCCTGGCCTCCTTCGGTGTAGAGCCATCTATCCTGTAGAAGGATAATCCCTCCTCGACAATCCGTCTCTGGATTATGTCAAGCATCGATGTGAACTGGGAGAAGAGCAGTATCCTGTGATCTCCTGCAGTGCACTCCTGGATAAGCTCCATGAGACTTTCGAGCTTCGAGCTCGCTCCCTGGAAGTCGTCGATGACGAGAGAGGGGTCGCAGCAGGCCATTCTGAGCTTCGTAAGTAGGGCGAGAATCTCGATCCTGCTCTTCTCGAGTCCCTTGTCATGGAGCAGCTTCCTGTACTCCCTCTTCGAGGTCAGGAAGAGCGCCTTGTAGAGCTTGGCCTGCTCCTCCTCGAGGTCTATCTTCCTTGTGATTATGCTCTTTTCGGGCAGCTCCTTCAGGACCTCGCTCTTCATCCTTCTCATTATGAATGGGGATACTATCCTCTTCAGGAGAGCAAGACTCTTCCCATCCCCCTTCATTATCGGATTCTCGAATCGCCTTCTGAACTCTGTCCGGCCGAAAAGAAGCCCTGGAAGCAGGAAGTCGAAGATGGACCAGAGCTCTGAGAGGTTGTTCTCGATCGGCGTGCCGGTAAGTGCAAAGCGGTGCCTGCCCCTGAGGCTCTTTACTGACTGCGCCTGCTTTGTCGCGGCATTCTTGATCGCCTGCGCCTCATCGAGAATTACGAAGTCGTAATCCTCGTTCATTATCTCCACATCCCTGAGAAGTGCAGCATAGCTGGTAACATAGACGTTGACATCCCTTTCGAGCAGTGCCCTCCTGTCCTGTGCATTTCCAAGCAGGGGAAGAACCTTGAGAGAGGGTGTGAAGCGGCGTGCTTCCTCCCTCCAGTTTATCAGGAGGGAGGCGGGTGCGACGACTACGGCCTTCAACTTGCCGTTCGAGGCGAGGTAGTCGTCCATCAATGTCAGTATCTGAAGAGTCTTTCCCAGACCCATATCGTCGGCAAGTATTCCGGCAAGGTTCTCGTCTGCAAGGGTTCCGAGCCATCTGAAGCCGCTCTTCTGGTAGCTTCTCAGCTCTGCCCGGACATCCGAAGGTATCTCCCTGCTCGAGTCCTCGTAGCTCTTTACTGCCCTCACAAGGGCGCGGAAGGTCTCGTTCCTTCTGTATGAGAGCTCCTCATAGCCCTTCATCGACTGGTCGAGATACAGAGCCCTGAAGAGCGGGACCTGCGCTCTTCCTGCAACAAGCTCCTTCTCATTTATGTCGAGCTCCTCGGCCAGGGTCGAAAGCTCTTTGAGGCTTCCTTCTTCAAGGGAGAGGAACTCTCCGCTTTTCAAGCGGTAGTATCTTCTCTTCTTCCTGACGGCCTCGAGAATCTTCGGAACCTCCTTCAGAAAGCGTGCATCGTAGTTGAAGTTCAGCTCGAGGAGGTTGGATTCCAGTTTCACTCCCACATCTATGATCGGCCTGTCGACTCTCTTCAGATTGATGAGATTATGGTCCAGTTCGAGAGTTCCATAGGTGGAGAGTGCAGGACAGATCCTCTGCATGACATCGATGAGGTAGTCATCATCTGAAAGCATGATGTCAAAGCCATCCTCCTGATGTATTGCGTCCTTCAATATGGAGTTCTCCAGGATTCTCATCATCCGGGTCTCTGAAAGCTGATTCCCATTGCTCCTGTCTGCCCTGAATAGGGAGTAGGTGCCGCTTTCGTACTTTGCCATGCACTGTATGTATATGAAGGAGTTGAGGACGCTGTCATCCTCCTGAAGAGAGAGACGGAAGCTGAACTCCGGTTCCTCCGGCAGGTACTCCTGGGGAATCAGCTCGAGACCCCTGACTGTACCGAATACTCTCATCCTTGGAAGCACTACTGACATGAAGGACGGTATATCCCTGACAGCGATGACAATTGGTCCTTCTGCTCTCAGCAGGGCTGCAAGGCTGATAGCCCAGAGCTCGTACTCCTCATCGGGGATGTATATCATCCTCTCATCTTCGCTGACGAAGTAGGCGTGGCCGGAATTCTCCGACATGGTGTAGGATGATATGCTGTTCGATATCTCGGTCGCAAGAAGGATGGCCTTGCTGCTGTCCCTTCTGATGCGGAATGTGATATTGGGATTCTTCTTCCTGAGATTGTACATCCTTCCATTCAGGAAGAGAGTGAGATTCCTGTCTGCGAGGAAGGAGAAGAGCTCGGCAAGGCCCTTTTTTGAAAGTACTGCGTCTTTCACCTTGGAATAGTAGCCGTCGTATCGGAGTTCGCTCCTCATCAGATCAAGATAGAAGGAGCTCACCTCGTCGAGGTCATCCGTGTTCCCATCCCAGGAGAAGGCCTTGCCGTACCTCACCTCCACCTGGGATCCGAGGCCAGAGATGAATCTGTCCATGTCCTTGACGACATACAGCTTCTTCTCGTTTCCGACCCTTGCAGAGAGGTGCATCCTGTCATCGTATTCTGAGGTGAAGAGCTGAAGCTCAAGGATGACTCTCTCCCTTGCTCTCGACCTGCTCTCCTCGTCCCTTATGCTCTTTATCAGCTCGCTCTCGTAATCCTTCTCCAGGGAAGATACGAGCCTTGAGAACTCCCTGCTGCTCTCGAGCTGGACGTCAAGGCCCGCAATTCCACCGCCCCTTGCAATGTGGTAGAAGAAGATGAGAGAGGAGGCTATATCCTGCTTGATCGAGCCAGTAAGCGCATAGCTTTTCAGGTCTGCCAGCTGCTGGAGCGTGAGCTTTCCGCCACTGCTGGCAAGAGGAAGGTCCAGGTCTATATGAAGTGAATCGGAGTGGTCCAGATCGAAGATCAGGCCCAGTTCGTTGTCCAGTGTGTATGAGAAGGTCGTCTCATTGCTGTAGAAGCCGGAGCTCTTCAAGTGGAAGTGCAGGTCTATGAACCGCTCCTCCTTCAGGGCATACCAGCTCAGCTCGAGCCTGTTGGTCCTGTAGCTGCTTGCGTATGCGACATATGAAAAGATACTCTGGATGGTCGAAGGTGTGTAGAAGAGCTCCATGCGAAAAGGATAGCAACAACAACTTTTCCTGAAAAGGTGGATTGGTGTTGGACAGATATCGATTGTGGTAATAGAATAAGCACACAATGTTACTTGCACTAACAAATTATGTATTCCACAACTATGTCTTCCTCTTTCTGTGCACAGGGCTGTTCATCGTTCTCGAGCAGAACCCTTCGATAGGCAAGAAGAGTGTAAGGGGACTCAAGCCTGTATTGCTTCTGCTGCTGGCCCTTTCTGTTGCAGATGCGATGGAGGTATACACCTCAAGGCTGTCATATCCGACCAGATGGAGGGTCATCTTCTCGATAGTCGGCTATGCACTGCGTCCTGTTATCGCATACATCGTGCTTGGCAACATCATGGAGAGGGGCAGGCTATACCACCTTCTTTCCATCCCGGCACTTCTCAATGTGCTGATCTACCTGACTGCACTCTTTTCTCCCATAGCCTTCAGCTATGACAGTGCGAACACCTTCCATAGAGGACCGCTTGGCTATTCGATCTTCGTCATAGGCTTTCTCTATCTTCTCATCATTCTCTTCGCGGCCATAATCAGATACAGCATGAAGGACCTCAGTACCGGAATAATCGTACTGGTCTGTACGCTGGCCTGCGTGACCGCATCTGTCCTTGAGAAGATAATAGGAAAGGAGACCCAGGTGCTCATCAGGACGATGGCCATCTCCTTTGTCTTCTACTACATCTACATGCAGATCCAGCTTACGAAGCTCGATGCTGCGACCGGTCTTTTCAACAGGCAGTCCTTCTACACCTACATCGACAGATATGGTGCCTCCCTGTCGGCTGCCATCTCTGTGGATATGAATGGTCTGAAGCGGCTCAACGATCTTTATGGACACAGCGAGGGAGACAAGGGAATCAGGGCCATAGGTCAGGCTCTCGATGCGCTTTCAAGCAGCCGGAACAGAGTATTCAGGGTAGGTGGAGACGAGTTCATCATCACCTGCATCGGCCAGGATGAGGTGAAGCTTGCCCGCTATGTCGAGTTCCTCAGGAATGCTGTTGCGCGCTCAGGCTACTCCGCCTCCTTCGGCTTTGCCTACAGGGGAGTGGGCGAGAGTACGGAAGAGCTTCTGAAGAGGGCGGACGATGCAATGTATGCAGAGAAGCGCGCATACTACAGCAACCGGACCAACGACAGAAGGAACAATAGATAGATTTCCCTTTTTCGACTATAATCCATCGGCTATGAAGCACATACTATGTTTTGGGGATTCCAATACCCACGGTTCCACGACCGAATTCCTGGGCCGCTACCCTTACGAGGATAGGTGGACCATCAAGCTCAATGGCCTTCTGGGGCCAGACTATCATGTCATCGAAGAGGGGCTCGGTGGCAGAACGACAGTCTTCACAGACCCCTTCAAGCCGGGCAAGAGGGGCATGGATGACGTCAACAACGTTCTCCAGACGCACAAGCCGCTGGATCTTGTGATCATCATGCTCGGAACGAACGATACCAAGCAGATCTACAACGCCTCGGTCAAGAGCATAGCCTACGGCCTCGAGATGCTGCTGACCCGCTTCCAGGCAGATGATGCAGCTACAGGACATCCTAAGTACCTCGTCGTCTCTCCGATTCTCATCGAGCCGGGAATCGACCACGGACGCTTCGACTCGTACGACATCTCTTCGCATTACAAGAGCCTCGAGTTCGCAAAGTACTTCAAGAGGGTTGCAGACAAGATGGGTGCTGCCTTCTTCGATGCCGCAACTGTAGCCAAGGCCGGTCCGGATTGCCTTCACATGACGAAGGATAGCCACGATGCCCTTGCCAAGGCCCTTGCTCCTATCGTCAGAGACCTGCTCTCCTGAAAAGGTACAAATCTCTTCTTGTTGATGCTCCCTGAATGTATAATTTTATTTACAAAAATCTACATTCAAGGGGCATTTCATGAAGCACATACTCTGTTTTGGGGATTCGAATACCCACGGTTACAGGCCCGATACCTTCGATGACCGCTACGACTACGAGGACAGGTGGACGATAAGGCTGGGAGGCCTTCTCGGATCCGGCTATCACATCATCGAGGATGGCCTCAATGGAAGGACAACTGTATTCAACGATCCATTCAAGCCGGGCAAGAGGGGTATAGACGATGTCTACAACATCTCGATAACCCACAAGCCGCTCGATCTTGTGATAATAATGCTCGGCACGAACGATACAAAGCAGGTCTTCAATGCAACTACGAAGAGTATTGCATACGGGCTTGGTATGCTGATTGCAAAGTTCCAGGAGTACGCAGACGAGATAGGCAATCCGAAGATCCTGATCGTCTCTCCGATCCATATCGAGCCTGGAATCGACACAGGAGGCTTCGAGAACTTCGATATCTCGGCCCACTACAAGAGTCTCGAGTTCGCAAGCTATTTCAGGCACACGGCAGAGAAGCTGGGCTGTGCCTTCTTCGATGCTGCCACTGTTGCACATGCAGGCGAGGACTGTCTCCACATGACGAAGGAGAGTCACGATGCGCTTGCAAGGGCCCTCTCTCCAGTAGTAAGAGAGCTGCTGGGATAAGAGGTCCCTCCATTTCGATTTTCCTATGTAATCATGATCGTCCCTGGAAAACTGTGATATCATTCCAAGGGAAAACGACCATCAGGGAGGAGTAATATGAAGGAAAGCCATCTCTACTTCAAGTACGACGAGAAGAACGGTATCAAGGTACCGTCTCCATTCAACAGGATCATGACTCCTATAATGACAGTGGACCAGACGGATGAGCCGATTCCATTCTCTATTCACTATACAGAGTGGGAGCCGGGTGCAGAGATCGACGAGCACCTCCACGAGGACTCTACAGAGGCTATGTTCTGCGTCAGTGGAAGGGGTATCGTGAGACTGGATGGAGTGGACCATGAGTTCGTTCCAGAGTCCATGATCTGTGCACTTCCGGGACACACCCACAAGATCACCAACACCGGCACCGAGAGACTCAGGGTCCTCTGTGTATTCTCTCCTCCTGTTTCCGGAGAGAAGCTGAAGACGAGGGCCGAGAATGCAGTAAAGGAATACTGGGAAAACCACAAGGAATAGAGAATAGATGTTCACGATAGAGTTCATCCTCCCTTATCACAAGCTCAGAACTGCAGTCGAGCAGGTCTTCAGGGAGCATCCCAAGAGAGATCAGATAAAGCTGGTCATCACCAGCAAGACGCACAGCGAGATAAGGGAAGGTGAGCTCAAGGGGGATGTCATCATCGCCCGAGGCCTCACTGCCGCCTACATGGACAGGCTCCTCAAGAGCTCCTTCATATTCATCGAGCTGCCAATGTCCGGCTACGATGTCATGAAGGCCTTCCATGAGGGTCTTACGATGTACCCTGAGTCCAAGACCATCGGTCTTATTGCGACTCCTGCCACCATCTACGGCTTCGAGAACTACATCGCAGAATCCGATCTCACGATAAGGACCTATCCGATCGACTACTCCTCTGGCTACGAGGGGGCTGTCGATCAGGCAATAGAGGATGGTGTCGACCTCTTCATCGGAGGGGACGGGGCTGCCTCCTGTGCGATCAGCAGGGGCTTCCATGCAGTGAGGATCGATGCCGGAAGGGACAGTGTGCGCCAGGCGATCGACGAGGCTCTGTACATCTACCAGACCAAGATGGAGCAGGAGCTCAGAAGCTCCAGGATGGATGCTGTCATCGAAAGCATCGACGAGGGGATAATAACCTGCGACGGGGACAAGAACATCACCATCTGCAACTCCTATGCACAGGGTGTGCTTGGAAAGCCGCTTCAGGAGCTTGTCGGCCACAGCATCAGTGAATTCGGCTTCGATGTCGTTCCTTTCGAGACGCTTTCGGAGAGAGAGGAGGGAAGGTTCCTCACTCTGAACGGTTCCAATATTCTTCTTTCACGCACTCCCATCCTGGTAGATGGTGTCTTCCAATCCGGAGTCATCGTCTTCCAGAAGCTGTCGAAGATACAGCATATGGAGAGAGCAATACGCAGGGAGGCGACGAAGAGCGGCCTTTCTGCCGACCACAGCTTCAAGCAGATACTGGGCAACAGCCGTGCGATCAACGAGGCGAAGGAGCTTGGGCTCAGCTTTTCGAAGGTCAATGCGAATGTGCTCCTCGTTGGAGATACCGGAACTGGAAAGGAGCTCTTCGCACAGAGCATCCACAACGCAAGTGACCGCCACAGCATGCCTTTTGTCGCAGTGAACTGTGCAGCCCTTCCCGAAACGCTGCTCGAAAGCGAGCTCTTCGGCTACGTCTCTGGCGCCTTCACCGGTGCTTCCAAGAGCGGCAAGGTCGGTCTCTTCGAGCTTGCGCATACAGGAACGATCTTCCTCGATGAGATAGGCGAGATAAGCCTCTCTCTCCAGGGCAGGCTTCTCAGGGTCCTCGAAGAGAGGGAGATAATGAGACTCGGAAGCGACAAGGTGACTGCCATCGATGTAAGGATAATCGCAGCAACGAACAGGGACCTCGAGCAGCTTGTAAGGGAGAACAAGTTCCGAAAGGACCTCTTCTATAGACTCGATGTTCTCAGGTTGACGCTTCCATCGCTTGCAGAGCGCAGCGAGGATATTCCCATCCTGATGGAGTCCTTCATCGAGAGAGCGGACAAAAAGAGCGGTCTCGTAAAGCATATGATAGACCCTGAGGTCTTCCCATTCCTGCAATCCTACTCCTGGCCCGGGAATATCCGACAGCTCAGGAATCTCTGCGAACGACTCTCTGCAGTCGTATTCAATTCGATAATAAAGCTCGAGGATGTGAAGAGGTGCTTCTCGAGCGAGGGCTCACATGTCCATCTCAGCGGGGATGCAATGGAGCGCGAGAGGCTTCTCAATGCTCTCGTGGAGACACAGGGAAATCGAAGCAGGGCCGCTGAAAAGCTGGGAATCGACCGGACTACTCTGTATAGAAAGCTGAGGAAGTATAAAGTGTTGCAGTGATGCAACACCAATGCCACAGCAATTGCAACATACAGGTGCAACACAATTGGCTCCGAGTGTCAGATTATTGTTCAAATAATCGGAATTTTGGATTGGCACGGTTCTTGCATTATAGTTGCCAGACAAAAAAAGGAGCTAATTATGAAAAAGCTATCAACAATCGTTCTCGTACTTGCTCTTGCATCCCTCTGTGTCTTTGCTCAGGGAGCTGAAGAGAAGGCAACTGCAAAGTATCCTACAGGACCTGTAGAATTCGTCGCTCTCGGCAATCCAGGCGGTGGCTCGGACATCCTCGCTAGAAGCATTGTAGATGTAATTACAAAGTACAACCTCGCATCCGTACCAGTAAACGTTGTCGACAAGGCAGGTGGTTCAGGTGCAGTCGGTATGGCATACTTCAACAGCAAGAGCGATCTCGACTACAACCTCATGACCGTCAACTCTGCAAACATCGTTACAACACACGCAGCAAAGGTCCAGATCCCACGCGGTGGAAAGTGGACTCCGATCGCCTGTGTCGCTACCGATAACGAGCTCCTTGTTGCTTCTGCAGAATCTCCATTCAACAACATCCAGGAGGTCATCGACGCACTCAAGAAGAATCCAAAGTCCCTCACAGTAGGTTGCCAGGACGACCTTGATGCAATGACAGTTGCACTCTTCGAGAAGGAAGCTGGTGTTGAATTCAACCACACTGCATACTTCGCTTCTTCTGAAGTCTTCACCTCTCTCCTCGGCGGTCACATCGACTTCACTATCGCAAACCCAGGTGAGTGTGTCGGTCTCGTAGAGGGTGGCAGAGCAAAGGCAATCGCATCCTTCTCCCCAGAGAGACTCGCAGCTCCATTCGACAAGACCGGTACCGTAAAGGAAGCTGGCTATCCTAACTGTGTCATCCAGATGGCTCGTGGTGTCATGGGTCCTGCAGGCATGTCCAAGGAAGCTCAGGAGTACTGGGCAAATGTCCTCAAGCAGGTATGTGAGAAGCCAGAGTGGAAGGAAAACTATCTCGACCGCTCCATGCTCGGCAACGACTTCTATGGCGCAGCTGACTTCGAGAAGTTCTATGCTGATCACGAGAACTTCCTCGTAACCTTCGCAACCGAACTTGGTATCCTCAAGTAAGATTTAGACTAAGTCGCTTTTGAATAAGGGATAACTAGTCATAGAAATCGATGATTGGTTATCCCATTTTGTTTAATAAGGTATATAACGATGCTTATCATTGAAATAATCATGATGATCGCAGGAGCAGTCTGGGCCTATTACGGACTCTTCGAATATGGTTTCTCCGCCAATGGAGGGCCGGGTTCCGGCTTCTTCCCTGTCATCGCAGGTGTCATCGTAGTACTGCTCTGTGCTCTCGATATCTTCAACAGGATATCTGCAAGGCAGCCGATCAACGGCAAGATGAAGACACCTCAGCAGAAGGAGTGTCTCATGCTCACCTTCATCCCTAGTCAGCTCAGACCTCTCTTCGTACTGGCCTACGGCTTCATGGGTATAATCCTTCTGAGTCTGTTTGGAATAATAATCGCAGGTGTACTGACCTGTGGAATCTGGCTTAAGTTCATAAGTAAGAAGAATATATTGCAGTCGCTTGCTGTAGCATGTCTCACAACAGGCGTTCTCTATGGCGTATTCGTCATCTGGCTCAGGGTCCCATTCCCTCGTGGCATCCTATTCTAAGGGGAGGAAAGTGAACAATGGGTAATTTCGATCTTCTACTTAAAGGTTTCCAGCTGGCATTCAGCTTCAACAACCTCCTCATGACCATCATCGGTGGCTTCCTTGGAATCATCGTTGGCGCAATGCCCGGCATCGGCTCTGCAGCCGGTATCTCGCTTCTGCTGCCCATGACCTTCAAGATGAACCCCAATGTCGCAATCATCATGCTTGCAGGTATCTACTATGGCGATATGTTCGGTGGCGCATACAGTGCAACACTGCTCAATATCCCAGGAGACTCCTCTGCAGTATGTACCGCACTCGACGGTAACCCTCTTGCTAAGAAGGGCAAGGCCGGAAAGGCACTCGCTTCGGGAAACATCGCCTCCTTCATCGGTGGCTCCGTCGGTATCATCTTCCTCACGCTCGCAGGTCCGGCACTCGCTGAGATCGGCCTGAAGTTCGGTCCTGCAGAGACTGCAGCCCTCATCTTCCTGGCACTCACCTCGATCGGCTGGCTGCTCGGTGACAATCCGACCCTCGGTCTTGTCGCAACTGGTGTAGGTCTGATGCTTGCCGTTATCGGAACCGACTCTGCAACTGGTGCCATCCGCTTCTCCTTCGGAAACTTCAATCTCATCAGCGGACTTTCGTTCGTCCCTCTCATCATCGGTATGTTCGGCTTCTCCCAGATAATCGAGATGGCCGTTGCAATCCATGATATCGATACCAGCTCGATGACCAAGATCAGCATCAGCGAGAGTATCCTTACCAAGGATGAATTGAAGAGCATCCTGCCTCCTGCTTTCCGAAGTGCAGTCCTCGGAAACCTCGTTGGCTTCCTGCCGGGCGCTGGTGGAACGACATCCGCCTTCCTCTGCTACATCCTCGAGAAGAAGATAGGCAAGAGGGGCAAGTACCTCGGTACCGGTGAGATCACAGGCGTTGCAGCCTCCGAGTCTGCAAACAATGCAGCCGCCGTTGGCTCATTCGTTCCTCTTCTCGGTCTTGGTATCCCGGGCTCCTCGACATCTGCAGTTCTCTTCGGAGGTCTGATGATGTGGGGTCTCAAGCCTGGTCCACTTCTCTTCGAGACCAATCCGGACTTCGTCTGGGGACTTATCGCATCGATGTACATCGGCAACATAGTCTGCTTCATTCTCGGCATGCTGATAATCCCGCTGCTCTGTACTATCCTCAAGATATCCACAAAGACGCTGATTCCTATAATCACAGTCATCTGTATCATCGGCTCCTACTCTGTAAACAACAATCTCTTCGATATCGGCACAATGCTCGTATCCGGTTTCGTTGCCTACTACTTCAAGGAGTACGGTATCCCAGTTGCACCGATCCTGCTTTCCTTCGTTCTCGCTCCAAAGCTCGAGCTCTCGATGAGACAGGCAATGGGTATCAGCCACGGCAGCATCTCGATCTTCTTCACCCGACCGATCTCCTGCGTGATCCTGATCCTGACATTCATCATGCTCCTGACTCCAGTCGTCAGATCGTTCATGAAGAAAAAGAATAGGAGCAAGGAGTCATAAATGAACTACGAAGAGCTACTTGCAAAGTCCCAGACCAAAAGAAGGGGAAGGGTTGGCATCATAGGAGCAAATGGTGGCTTCGGCTACTCGTTCCTCGCCCAGATTCCTCTGATGAAGAAGCTTCTTTCCGTGAGGCTTGTCTGCGACCTTTCCATTGAGAAGTCCATAGAGCTGCTGCTCGACCTGGGCTACAGCAGGGATTCCCTGTATCCATGTCACTGCCAGAGTGACATGGACAGGGTACCAGAGGATGGAATCATCCTGCTCGATGACTCCTCCCTGGTAGGCACCTCCGATATCGATGTCATGGTCGAGGCAACCGGCCAGCCGGAGCTCAGCGCAATCAATGCAGAGCAGAGCCTTCTTGGGGGCAAGCACGTGTGCATGGTCTCAAAGGAGTCCGACTGCGTCTCAGGTCCATACCTCTACCATCTTGCAAAGGAGAAGGGGCTTGTATATGCAATCTGCATCGGCGACCAGCCGGCAAACCTCATCAACTGGATAAGCTACATCGAGGCTCTCGGAATGGAGATCATCTGCGCAGGAAAGTCCAGCGAATACGACTTCGTTTACGATCTGGACAGTGGCGACTTTGCCTATCGGGACAAGAGAGCGAACATCCCAGAGCTCAGGAAGTACTGGAAGATGGGAGATCTCGAGAAGACTCTCAGTGAGAGAAGCCGCCTCCTGGCAGACTATCCCCAGTTCGCAGTACCCGACTACTGCGAGATGAACGTCGTATGCAACGCAACTGGTCTTCTGCCATCTACTCCGCACTTCCATTATCCAATGATCAACGTGAAGGAGCTGGCAGATGTCTATATTCCAAAGGCAGCTGGCGGCCTTCTCGAGCACACAGGTGTCGTCGACTCCTTCAACTGCTTCAGAAGACCCGATGAGGTCTCCTTCGCAGGTGGCGTCTTTGCAATAGTCAAGTGCCACAACGAGAAGGTCTGGGACATCCTGGACGAGAAGGGCCATGTAGTTGGCAGGAACAAGGAGTACGGTGCTCTCTTCCTCCCATATCACTACATGGGCGTAGAGGCTCCCGCCTCGATTCTCGAAGCCTACTACTGCGGTCTTTCCAGCTACCATCGCTGCGACAATGTTGCGACAATGGCCTGCAGGACCAAGAGGGACTTCAAGAAGGGTGAGGTGCTGACGATGACCTCTGCTGCGATGCATAGGATCATAGAAGGTATGGATGTGACGCTGGAAGCAACTGCATCCCTCCCTGAGAATGTGGCTCCGTACTATCTCATAACAGACAAGAAGCTTCTGTGCGATGTGAAGGCCGGAACACTCATTACACAAGATATGGTCGATCTCTCGGGCTCTGCACTGAAGAGAATGATCGACAGCATGAAATGATAAGGAGAACCCATGGACTATTCATTCATATTCGACAAGTGTGGAGACAGAAAATCCAGGCTAGGTGTAATTGGAGCAACAAAGGGCTTCGGCTATACGCTGCTTGCCCAGCTCACGCATATCGACAGGATAGATCTGCGCTTTGCCTCATCACGCCATCCAGAAGAGTGCGTCGAGGTTCTCAAGGAGCTCGGGTATCCTGAAGAGAAGCTTGTGATCTGTGAAAGCGAGAGCGATGTCAGGGCAGCAAAAGAGGATGCTGTGATCATCTCTGCAAACAACGATATCGCCTTCTCCTGTGGTCTTACTTCGATAATCGAGTGCACAGGCAATACGAGAATCGGCTGCAGCATCGCAAAGAGGGCTCTCACCAGTGGTCTCAATGTCTACATGGTATCCAAGGAGACCGATAGCTTTGCAGGTCCCATGCTCAGCAGGATCGCCCATGAGAATGGAACAGTATATGCACTTGTAAATGGAGACCAGCCAAGGAACCTTGTCGATCTCATCTCCTGGGCAAGGACCCTTGGACTCGAGATCGTGTGCGCAGGAAAGTCCAGCGAGTACGACCTCCTCTGGGATGGGGACACAAAGCTCTTCAGCTACACGGACGAGCACACCCACACCGAGTTCGTCATGCCTGAGATGGAGCAGTGCTGGCACTACAGTGACATCGAGACTCTGAAGAAGAGAGGAGAGCTCCTGAAGGACTATGTTGCTCCGATCTCAGCTAACTTCTGCGAGATGAACCTCGTTTCCAATGTGATGGGAATGCTGCCTGCAAAGTCCCTGATCGAGTGTCCAATTCTCAAGCCCTCTGAGCTTGCAGATGTTCTTGTTCCAGTAGAGGATGGTGGAATCCTCACAAATACTGGAGTTCTCCAGGTCTTCTTCGACCTCAGGGCAAGTGACGAGGCAAGCTTCGGTGGCGGTGAATTTGTCGTCGTGAAGTGCGCCAACAGAAAGGTCTGGGAGCTTCTCAGGGCCAAGGGCCATGTCGTGAGCAGGAGTGGCAAGTACGCATGCATCTATGCTCCATACCACATCATGGGTGTTGAAAGCCCGATGTCCATACTCCTTGGAGACCTCCTCGGTATCGGTGGACATGCAGATACAAGACAGGTATCAGTGCTTTCCGGAGTTGCCAATTGCGACCTCAAGGCCGGTACCGAGTTCTATGTGCACGGTCACCATCATGACATCAACGGCCTCGATGCAAGACTGCTTGCCAGAGAGCCGGGAATGGTAATTGCACCATTCTATCTTCTCAATGGAAAGAAGCTTGTAAAGGATGTGAAGAAGGGAAGCCCTGTCATGCTTGATGATGTCGACCTCTCGAACTCCATCGAGTACGAGCTCTACACTCAGGGTCTTTCACTCTGAGAGTTCACAGGAATAGAGTGGAAAGGACATCCTGATGGGTGTCCTTTCTGCTTTCTATGCTCTTCCTTCTATCCTTGCCTTGAATTCGTTCGCATTCTCGAGAATGAATCGGTAGACGAATTCCTTCTCCCTGTGAGGCCTCTTGCTGAAGTACACTATTATGTTCTCATCGAACTCAGGAGCATCGACGAGGCACTTCACACAGGAGACTGTGCCGGGTCTTTCTCCTCTCTCTATCTCGACAGTGCACTTCTTTCTACTGTCAATGCTCATCCTCCAGCAATCTTCGTCTGTCACTATGGCCATTATGTTCTTCTTCTTGTGGACTGCGAGAATGTAGTTGTCGTTGTCGTCACTGATGTATGGGTATATCTCAAGTGTCTCCTTCCTGCTGAGACCGAGGTCGTTGAAGGCTTTTTCGGTCAGCTTCTCAAGAAGGTGTCTGTAGTTCTTTCTCGAAACCTTCCTTCTGGAGTTCGATCTTGCGATCAGATAGAAATTCAGAAGTGTGATCGGTATTATGAGTATCAAAAGAAATGTGACCATACAGCTATGATATCCCATGTTGTAGATTTAAAGAACCTACAGGAGGTATCATTGTACAGAAAGGTGGCTTATATGGATTTCGAAAGAGTTGCGGCAGAAAGTGTAGGTATCGATAGCAGACTTGTCAGGAAGGCACTGGATTTCCTTGCAGAGCACAAGGCATATCCACATTCGCTTCTGATATTGAGGCATGGAAAGCTTGCTGTCTCTGTAAGCTACGCACCCTGGAGCGAATCTAAGCTCCACCGGCTCTTCTCCTGTACGAAGAGCTTTACTTCCATCCTCATCGGCATTCTGGAAAAGAGGGGTCTCATCTCCCTTGATGACACACTGTGCTCCTACTTTCCTGAATACGTGGACGATAATACCGACCCGAGACTGCTGAAGATGACAATAGAGAATGCATTGAAGATGGAGACCTGCCACTCCTATGCAGCCCACAAGCTAAAGCCGGGCTCCCGCTGTGTCTGCACCTACTCGGACAACTGGACGAGATCCTTCTTCGAAGGAAAGTGCGACCACAACCCGGGCTCCTTCTTCTGGTATGATGACAACTCTACCCACGTTCTTGGCTCCATAGTTGAGAAGGTGACAGGAATGAGTCTTCTGGATTTTGCCAGACAGGAGATATTCGACGAGATAGGAATAAGCAGGGATACCTATTGGATAAGGGATGATGCAGGCACCTGCAATGCCAACTCCGGCCTCATGATAGGACCTATGGATCTTCTGAAATTCGCATACTTTGTATCCCAGGGCTGTGCTGGAAAGGTCAGACCTGAATATCTTGCAGCAGCACTTACAAGTCAGAGCGACAACTCCGGCTCCAGCGGTGGCTCTATGGACCTTGCCTCCGGTTACGGCTACCTCTACTGGATGCACTCCCACAATGGCTGGATGATGTACGGCTCTGCAGGTCAGTTCGCAATCTCGATCCCTGACAAGGATATGATAATAGTCGTCAACAACGACAACCAGATGCTGAACAAGAACCAGACGATTCTCGATGCTCTCTGGCCGATAGTGGACAACCTGGACAGGCCTGGCCTGGTCGAGGATCCTTCATTCGTGGAGTTCTCGGCCACCAGGAGACTTCCTGTCCAGAAGAACTGGGAGAAGCTTCCTTCCCTCAAGAAAGATGTTGAATATGAGAATAGTGGTTTTGGTCTTGAGAGGATAAAGCTCGATACTGATAAGAAGGTCTTCGAAATCACACTTGAAAAGAAGACCTACAGTTTCAGTTTTGGAATTGGAGAGAATGTCTTCCAGCCTCTGCCTTTCTATCCTGATATGACGGATACCGCCTCGTCTCTGGGCATGACCGATACCGGCAGCATCATATTCCTTTCCCAGTTTGTTGGGCGTGAACTCGGTTCCTTCGTTGTAGAACTGAAGCTCTGGGATGATGGAAGCGTAGATACCGCTGTAAAGACCTATGGAGAGCTTGAATTCAAGTTCTACAATGGTTACGCAACCGGAAAGAATAGAATCTGAAAAGAAAGTTAGAATTTTCCTGAATAGTTAGAACAGTAAACCACTTTTTCCTCTAGATACAGGTAGACACCTGGAAGGGAGGAAAAAGTGCAGCTAGATCTACCAAAACATGTAAAGAAGAAGCTGATAGAGCAAATGACACCCATGGATGATGTCATGTTCGCCTGTCTCTTCAGGGACAACATCGAGGCTATGAATACCGTTGTCCGTGTCTGTCTTGGAGACGACACCATATCGCTTACGAAACTCGTTATAAAAGATGAGGTAAGCATTCCGGGCTTCCACAATGTCATCTTCGATGCGAGGGCAGTCGATGGCCAGGGAAGGCAGTTCGATGTAGAGATACAGAATGACAGCCGGGGAGCATTGCCCCAGAGGGCACGCTACTACTCCAGCATCCTGGATGCTTATGCTCTTGAGCCGGGCAGGGACTATAAGGACCTCAGGCCCTCCTGTGTAATCTTCATGATGCGCAGGGACTACTGGAAAACTGGAGCGGAAAGAATGGTCTTCGAAATGTTCGATAGGGAACATGGAGTTTTTCTAAATGATGGCAGGAAGATAGTGTACATGAACGGGGAGGCGACTGGGGATTCTCCCATCGCCAAGCTGATGCATGATTTCAGATGCTCAAGAGGAGAGGATATGTATTATAATAGTATCGGAAGAAGAGCGATCGAGCTCAGGAGCACAGCGGAGGAAGATATGACTGTAGACATGGAAATACAGAGGCTCGTCAGGCATTACTTCAAGGATGACATAAAAAGAGAAGCTAAAAAGGAAGCTGAAAAGGAAGTAAAAAAGGAATTAGAAAAGGAAGTAAAAAAGGAAGTAGAAAAGGAAGTTGCCAAACTTGCTGAAGGGGTTAGAGAAGAGGCCAGAGCAGAAGGCAAGAATGAGGCTACTATAGATTATGCCATGAAGATGAAGCAGGAGAACCTTCCTGTAGATCTTATAAGCAGGATAACCGGTCTGAATTCAGAGCAGATTGCAAGACTCTGACATTTCATAATACAGAAAGAGCCTATCTGGTGTTTCGGTCAGATAGGCTTTTATTTTCTTTGAATGAAATAAGATAAAAAGGAGATAGGTGCTTTGATCTATCTCCTTTTTGCTCTCCTTCCTCAGCGATTGTGGTCGCTAAGTGGAAGCTCCTGTCCTACGTAAGGTATATACCTGTTGAAGCCCTCGGCTCGTGAGATTGGAGTTCCTGTTCTTACCCAGTCATTGGCCTCCTTTGCCCTCTGTGCGGCAAGTGGATCGTAGAGAGAGGGAAGCTCTGGCTGATTGTAGAAGCACTTGACTGCTTCGATCTTCTTCTCGTACACATCGGTGATATCGACATAGGTGTTGATCTCGAAGTGGTTGAAGAGGGAGACAGGCAGAGAACTCTCGAAGAGGAAGATATCCGGCATTGGAATCGGCTGCGTATTCGGAAGTGCTCCCAGGCGGCATGCGGCCGAGATTGCCCTTATGACAGCATTCGATGTAGTTGCATGGTCGGAGTTGAATGTGTCCTCGATCCAGTGAGTGAAGACGAGCTGTGGCCTGATTTCCAGGATCCTCCTGATGAGGTATCTGATTCTCGGCTCATCCATTGTGAGCACATAATCCTCATACTCAAGGGTCTCGATCTCAGCATTCAGATACTTTGCAACGGTATCTATCTCCTGCCTTCTGATTATCGCAGCATCTGCAAGATTGCCATCAGGCTTGTCTCTCCAGTACTGTCTGGATTCGCCATGGATGCCGTAGGTCAGGATTATGACGTGCAGCTTGTAGCCCTTCTCAACATACTTGAGCAGTGTACCACCGCACCTCGTTACCCAGTCAGCGGCATGTGCGCTGACAACAAGAATGTCCTTGCTCATATCAGTAAGCTCCTTCTGTAAGGCCCTCTCTGAAGGCCCTCTTGACTTCACTGTCGAAGTGTCTGCAGGCACCTATGATGCCCTCTGGCTGCTGGAAGATCGTGAAGATTCCAGTGACGATTACATTTGCCCCATTCTTTATGCAGGGCACGAGGTTGGGGTAGTTTATGGCACCGTCGATGTTGATGAGAAAGTCCTTTCCGGAAGCTTTTCTGAGCTTCGAGAGCTCAAGCGTCCTGGCAACGGTCCTCTCCATGAACCTCTGTCCGGCAAATCCCGGCTCTACGGCCATCAGAGTGACCATGTCGACCAGGTCGATATATGGCCTTATGACATCTACACTCTGCGATGGATTGATGACCACACCTGGCTTCATGCCATGCTTCACGATCTGGTCGATCGTCCTGATTGCGAAGTTGGTGCTGTCGCAATGGAAGCTGAAGTAGTCTGCACCGGCTTCTGCGCATCTCTCAACATAATCTATAGGGTTGGTGACCATCAGATGCAGGTCTACTGTGATATCCGGGTAGGCCCTCTTCACATCGGAGATTATCCTGATGGGGAAGAAGAGGTTCGGAACATAGTGTCCATCCATAAGGTCTATATGGACGAACTTGCAGCCCCCCTTCACCAGATTCTCGAGATCCTCCTTCAGATCGAGGAGGTTGCAGTTGGCGATGGAAGGGGAGTTTATAACAACAGGTTTCATGTTTCCTCTCTTTTCGAAAGATGGCTATTGGTTGTCCAATAGCCACCTTGAATCATTTATCCAAAGAACTCTATCTGCTTCTTGTCGTAGTATTCCTTGAAGAGCTTGGTCTTTCGGATCTCTTCGATCAGTCTGGCCTCCTCATCTGTCATTGCAAGGTCATCCAGGATGGATGCCGCATCCTCCAGATGCTCTGCCGTATTCGTGCCGAAGATGATCGTAGAGACCTCCTTGTGGCCATAGCACCACTTCATGGCGGCGTGGGCAAGTGTGTTCTTGTCGCTTATTCCGGCCTCATCTGCCATCTTGAAGAGGGCACCCTTCATGTACTGCTCTCTGTTGATGACACCCATGTTCCTTGCTGCGGCAGCTGGCAGGACCTTCTTCTCTCCACCGCAATCTGCGAAGTTGAAGTTGATGTAGATGACATCGAAGGCGCCTGTCTCGATCTGGGCAAGGTAGGTCTCCTCACCGGAGAAGGTATCTGCACAGACCCATCTTACGAGACCTTCCTTCTTCAGCCTCTTGATGTTGTAGACGATCTTGTCCAGATACTCCGGATCGTGCTCGAGGGCCGAGTGCATGAATGCAAGGTTGTAGAAGTCGATCGCATCCCTCTGAAGCAGCTTGAGGATTCTTTCTGCTTCCGCCTTGAGAAGGTCGTAGTTGGCCATCTTCGCATTGTACTCGTCGTAGGTGTAGCAGAAGCCCTCTGGTCTTGTCTGGATGTAGACCTCGTAGGGGCATCCGAGCTCCTTCAGATTCCTGCCGATGGCCTCCTTCTCGCTGTCGTGCGTGACATCGAAGTAGTTGATTCCGAGGTCGAAGGCCTTCTTGACGAGCTTCACTCTCTGAGGACCTCCAAAGCCGGGGAATATATAGCCTGGCGTGATTGCCTTCTCGAAGTCCTCGTTGAAGCCCCTCGAAAGCTTGTTCGGAAGATATTCGTGACCACCAAGAGAAAGCTTGGAGATCTCGATTCCGGTATTGCCTAGTTTCACATATTTCATGGTGCAGAACTCCTTTAGCTGTAGAGCAGGTTAGGAAGGAAGAGAATGATATCCGGGATGGCCAGCAGGATGATTACTGTGATGATGACGACGATTATCCATGGAATTGCTTCCTTGAGGTACTCTGTCATCGGAACATCGAGGATACCATTTACTATGTACATTGCTACGCCTACTGGCGGGGTAAGGATGCCCATTGTAACGACGATGGACATGATAACACCGAAGAGGACCGGATCGACGCCGATCGACTTGATAAGAGGCATGAGGATCGGAGTGAGCAGCAATATTACGACACTACCCTCCATGAAGCAGCCGAAGAGGATCAGGAAGAAGATTATGATTCCCATTACAACTATCGGATTTGTCGAGATTCCTGTGATGAGCATAGTGAGCTTCTGAGGAATCCTGTCGAACGGAATTCCGTAGCCAAAGATAGAGGACATACTGATCATGAACATGATCGCACCGATATCCTGGACTGCCTCCTTGAAGGTGGCGATCAGGGACTTGATCGTCATCTCCTTGTAGATGAAGAAGCCACAGATGAGTGCATAGCAGCAGGCGAAGGCACCGACCTCGGATGGAGTGAAGATGCCGAGTCTGAGAGATCCGATGAGGACTACTGGGAAGATGAGTGCCCAGATCGTCTCCTTGAGGGAGCCCAGGATCTCCTTGAAGGTTGCTCTCTTCTCTCTGGCCTTCTTGAAGCCTCTGATGCGGGAGGTGATAGCGACCATTATCATCATTATGGCCATCATCACAAGACCGGACATGAGACCTGCAGTGAAGAGTCTGCCGATCGAGACATCACCTGTCGTTCCATAGAGAATCATGCCGACCCCTGGTGGAATGGTGGATGTGATGAGGGATGTGAAGCCGATTACAACTGCACTGTAGCCCCTTGGGTAGCCCTGTCTTATCATCTCAGGTCCGAGGACTCTTGCTTCCATTGCAGCATCTGCATTGGAGGAGCCGGAGCAGCCGCCCATGAAGGTGGAAAGGACTACAGATACCTGGGCCATGCCGCCTCTCATGTGTCCTACGAGCTGCATGGAGAGCTTGATGAGTCTCTGGGTGATACCAGAGGAGTTCATCAGGCTTCCGGCGAAGATGAAGAGTGGAACTGCCAGAAGCGAGACGGTCTGTGTCTGCGAGATCGGCAGCTGTACGATCGTCGTGATCGGAAGGTCCGGATTCTGGAAGAAGAACATCAGGCCGGAGATTCCGACGGAGAATCCAACAGGCATTCCTATTGCGAGAAGGATTATGAATACTATGAATACTGCGATCATGCTTCTACCTCCTTCTTTTCAGCGTTCTCTACCGGTCTGAAGAGCTTTACGATCTTGATGCAGGTAGTGATTATCATGAATACAGAGCTGATTGGGATACAGAGTGTAACCCATGTGTAGCTCATCTGCGGGATACCCTGGAATGACCTGTAGCGTGTCAGGTACGAGAGCTTGAAGCCGTATATGACGAACATCAGCAGGAATGCCAGGATGATCAGATATATGATGAGTTGGAACAACTTCTGAATTGTCTTGGGAAGAATTTTGACGAGCAGGTCGACGTTTACCATCTTGTCTGCCCTGAGGGCAGTATCGGCACCGATGAAAACGGACCAGGAGAAGAGCCATAAAGCGATGTCCAATGCCCAGTTCTGAGGGAAACCAAATGTACGTGCAATTGCGGCAAAGGTGATGATTCCAACAGTGGTTGCAAGACAGATTGCTGCCACGACCAGCTCAAGATTACAGAACCTGGCGTAGATTTTCTTGATTGTGGACCACATAAAACCTCCTATATGAACAGGGTGACCAGGCTGGCCACCCTGCATAGTGTTGTATGGAAAGCTTACTTTCCGAGTTCCTTGAAGATCTTCTCCTTGGTTTCGAGCAGGCCGAGTTCCTTGTAAGCCTTATCGCCAGCCTTTCTGAAGGCTTCCATATCAAGCTCGGAGTTAGGAATGAGGGTCATGCCGTGGTCACAGAGATACTGTCTGTCTGCAGCAGCACCGTCAACGAGGACCTTGGAAGCTTCGAGGCCTGCCTTGTCGCACTCTTCGACGAGGATGGTCTTGTAATCATCTGGGAGAGCGTTGAACCAGTCAGCGGAACATACCATGACGTTGAGCTGGAAGATATGGTTGGTCTCGATGATGTACTTTGCAACTTCGTTGATCTTCATGTTCTTTGCAGCAGCGTATGGGAGCTCACAGCCATCTACGACCTTGGTCTGGATGCCGTTGTACATCTCACCATATGCGAGAGCAACTGCCTTACAGCCGAGGGAGTTTACACATGCTACCCAAGCTGGAGCTGGAGCTGTTCTGATCAGCATGCCGGAGAGTTCGGAAGGGGACTTTGCAATCTTGTTTGCCATGATGGATCTGTTGCCCTGTACCCATGCATAGGAGATGACCTTGATGTGATGCTCCTTCTCGAGCCTGTCGCACCAGCTCTTTACCTCTGCACTCTTCAAAAGCTTCTCTACATCGGCCATACCGCCTTCGAGGAAGAATGGCATATAGAAGATGGAGAACTCATTTACATAGTTTCCAAGTCTGCCTGGGTCAGTCTGCCAACCTACGTTGGAACCCTGCTTGATCTGCTCGAGGACATCCTCCTCGACGCCGAGCTGGGAGCTTGGATAGACTTCGATCTTGAGCTTGCCACCAGTCTTCTCGGAGACTCTCTGGCCCCATCTCTCATAAGCCTTGTGGAACTCATCTTCTGGGGTGAGTGTATGACCGAATCTGAGAGTGTAGGTCTTTTCACCAGCTTCGCCCTGGCCCTGTGCTACGATGCTGAAAAGCATGCAGGTGAGTACTAAAGCGACTACTAACAACTTCTTCATAAATAACCTCCTACGTTACTATATGATTTATTCTCTTTTATTCAGCAATTCTGGCCTGCAGATTACTGTAACTTACATTCACTATGTGCTGGCAGGTGAACTTCAGATGGTCCATCATTGCCTTGGCACTTCCTGACTGATCTCTTCTCCTTAGTGCCTTGAGGATGGCGATGTGTCCCTGCCTGGACTGCTCCTCGATCTCTCTATGGGTGTATGCGATGTTGTTTATGAGCAGTGTGACATCGGCTATCTGGTTGTAGAAGTCCAGAAGATAACGGTTGTTGCACTCCTTCCTTGTAAACTCGTGCACCTTGACACCGTATTTGATGGCCTCATCGAGGTTTGTAAAGGCATCTACATTCTCAAGATGTGAAAGCAGCTCGTCTATCTCCTCTGTATAGTGAGGATTTGTAGAGAGACAGGCGAGTCTGGCACAGGAGGCCTCGACAGCCTCTCTTACGTTGTATACCTCGATGATGTCGTTGATGGCGAAGGTCCTTACTCTGCAGCCCTTGTCAGGGTCCTGAAAGGCCAGGTTCACAGAACAGAGATTCCAAAGTATCTCTCGTACAGGCGTTCTGGAGATGCCATAGGCGGCACAGAGTTCGCGCTCTGGGAGCCAGCTTCCCTGGGCTATTTCGCCATATACGATCTTGCGCTTCAGATCCTGAAATACTTCGTCCTTCTTCAATTGGAATACTCCTGGTATACCAAAAAGTATACAGTGCCTTTTCCTCCTGTCAACGGTTTCTTCTTTTGCCTCCTCTCAAGTAAACAGAATTGGCCTTATATGTCGAATTAATTGATGTCCAGGAAAAGGAAATTTTTAATAATTCTTTTATATATAATTAATTAGAATAAGATGGCCGACAAAGACCTATCCTTTCTGGTACTTTGGCTGCAATCAGTATAAAAACGCACTTATAGAACTAGAAAAGGGAAATGCGACTGGTGTATTACTATTAGTGTCATGAAGATCGTAGCTTCGAAGAATGTGCTGCTTGATGGAATCAGGCCCCTTGAAGAAGAGGGGGCCAGGATAGTCACTGTCGACTGCTCTGATAGAGAAGGGCTTGTGAAAGAACTCAGGGATGCGGATGCACTTCTGGTGCGTCTTGACAGGATAGACCGAAGGGTTCTCGAAGGTGCCCCGAAGCTCAAGCTTGTCTGCCGCTTCGGCGTCGGTGTCGAGCTCATAGATATAGAAGCAGCTGAAGAGCTCGGCATCTATGTTGCCAATACACCGGATAGCATGACGATCTCCGTGGCAGAGCATACCATGCTCCTTCTTCTTGCTGCCTCGAGAAACCAGCGCTACAGTCAGAGAAGACTCGAGAAGGGCGATTTTTCCGGAAGGAATCATTTCGGACGTGAGCTCTATGGCAAGACGATTGCAATAATAGGCTATGGACGAATCGGCAGGGAGGTTGCCAGAAAGTGTCTCTACGGCTTCGGAATGGACGTCATTGTCTGGGATAGAGAAGGAAAGTACAACCTTGACGAGGGTATGAGAGGTATCAGAGATCTGGACGAAATACTTCCAGTTTCCGACTACGTCTCTCTCCACCTCCCACTCAACGAAGAGACACGGAACTTCTGCGATGCCGGATTCTTCAATAGGATGAAGATGGGATCGATATTCATAAACACTGCCAGAGGAGGTGAGGTGGTCGAGGAGGCTCTGATAGAGGCATTGGAGAGTGGAAGGCTGTATGCTGCCGGTCTGGACTGCTTCTCCAGTGAACCACTTGACAGTGGCAGCAGGCTCTACGCTCTTGATAACGTCTACATGACTCCACATAGTGCCTCCTGCATAGAAGAGACCTTTTCGAGGACATCGTTAGATGTGGCAGAGAATGTCAGGGATGTGCTGATCTACCATAGAAGGCCGCGCGGCAGTGTCAACTCTCCTGCACATCCAAGAAGTGAATCATGAGAGACAAGAAAGAGAGAATATCCATTCTGATACTGTTCATTGCAGCTGTGATATGGGGCGGTGGCTTCGTTGCCGGCAAGCTGGCCCTGGACTCTCTCAGGCCGTTCTCTGTCCTGTCGTACCGCTTCCTTCTGAGTTCCTGTCTGACCTTTGTGGTCTTTCTCAGAAGAATACTGGGTTCCCGCTCTCTGAGCATCAAGGCCGGCATTGCAATCGGTCTTACCCAGTTCCTGGCCATATCCTCACAGCTTACTGGACTTCAATATACATCCAGCGCAAAGCAGTCCTTCCTCTGCACTGCCTATGTCGTGATCGTGCCCTTCATCGCCTTTTTGACAGGGAGCGAGAAGCTGACACTGAAGGCCGTACTTGCAGGTCTTCTCTCGCTATCCGGAATCGGGCTTATCAGTCTGAATACTTCCTCCTTCTCCATTGCTCCGGGTGACTGGCTCAGCCTGGGCTTTGCACTTGTATTTGCAATCCAGATTGTACTTGTTAGATGGTTCGTGACCTTGGGAGCGGACCCTGTAGCACTTACATTCTTCCAGCAGCTGACTGCTGGGTCCCTGGCCCTTATTATGGCCACCATTACAGGTTGCAGTCTCACTACGATCTCGACAACTACCTTCCTGGGTCTCTTCTATCTGGTCGTATTGAACACCTTTGTCGCCTTCCTGCTTCAGAATGTCGCACAGAAGAACATCGCTGGTACGACTGCTGCTCTGATAATAAGCCTGCAGTCCGTCTTCGGCTTCCTCTCCTCTGTAGTCGTATTCCATGAGCACCTGACTGTGCGCTTTGCAATCGGTGGTCTTCTGTGCTTCCTGGCAATAGTCATGGATTCTGTCGGGACAGAAAAACAAAAATCCACTCCAGAAGCCTGAAGTGGATTGAATCTGCTGCACTCAGCTATTACTTGCTGTTGATATTGAGGGCGTTGAAATCATCGATTCTCTTGAATGCATCGTAGACAAGAGAGTTCACATCGCCACCGAAGATCACATAGCTGTAGCCTCTGTCATAGAGAGTCTTTGCCTCTGCAACAGAGCCAGCAACGGTTCCGAGCAGCATGTTGCCATGCTTTCTGACCTTCTCTTCGATGATCCTGAAGTCTGCCTGTGCCTCCGGAGCTTTCGGATTTGCGAAGTAGCCCTTCGAGGTGGAGTAGTCCATAGGTCCGATGAAGATTCCATCGACACCCTCTACATCCATGATCTCATCGAGGTTCGCAAGACCCTCTGGGGTCTCGATTGCCAGCATGATGAGGACTTCGTTGTTGGACCTCTGGAGGTAGTGGAATCTGTTCCTGCCAAAGCCGCAGGCCCTTGGAGAACCTGCGATTCCCCTGATGCCCTCAGGCTGGTACTTGCAGGCCCTGACTGCTGCGATGGCCTCTTCCTTTGTGTTGATGTATGGAATGTGAAGTGCCATTGCACCACAGTCGAGTATCCTCTTGATCGAAACGAAGTCGTTCCACGGTGCCCTGATCATGGGCATGCATTCGTAGGCCTGGACAGCCTGGAGTATTGGATAGAGCGTCGATGGCTCCATTGGAGCATGCTCCAGATCGATGACAAGGATATCATATCCGGCCTGTGCCATAATCTCGGCAGCAATTGGGCTGCAGAGCTGTACCCAGCCAGCGGAGAGCTTCTCTCCGTTCTTCAGTCTCCATTTGGTTCTATTCGTGTAAGGTTCGCTTTGGATCATGGGCCTTCCTCTTGGATTTTTTTTCTTCATATTGAACCTGCAAGTTGCGTCTTGTCAATCGAAAGCTGATATATCAGATATCAAAAGACTTCCATTTAAGTCATGATGGCTTTAGAATGTCCAGTTGTAGAGCAGGAAGTGCAAGAGGGAAGATGATGGGCGAGGAAAAGATAAACATTCAGATTCCTATTAGAGACCAGCTGGCCGGAATCCTGAGAAGCAGGATAATCGAGGGGGTGTACACCTCTGGCCAGAAGCTTGTCGAAAGGGACCTTTCAAAGGAGTTCGATGTATCTCCGACTCCAGTCAAGGAGGCGCTGAGGATGCTCGAGGCCGAGCAGCTTGTCCATACGATTCCGAGAAAGGGTACAGTCGTGACAGCCTACGAGCACGATGCTTTCGTCGACTTCGTGAAGGCCCGCTCTGCCCTGGAGGGCGTTATCGCATCGATTGCAGTGGCAAACCTCACAGCTGAAGAGCTTTCAGAGATGGACAGTCTTCTCGAGGATGCCTCGAAGTACCTCGATTCCGGAAATGTCGAGGAAGCTGCAAACATAAACGGGAAGTTCCATGCGATCATAAGGTCTGCCTGCAGGAACAACTACCTCATCCAGATTGTGCAGAGCGTGAGACTCCATGAGAACCTGCAGAGAAGCAAGGCAATGGAGAGTCTTGAGGAGAGAAGAACGGGCTACCTTGAGCACTGCGAGATACAGAAGGCCTTCAGGGAGAGGGATGCCGAAAGGGTCGAAGCGCTCATGAGGGAGCATGTAAGGCGCTCCGGAATGTTCGTGTACAACAGTATCAGGAGGAGTGGAAAATAGAAGAGGTCGTATGTTCAACGACCTCTCTGACTCCCGATTCTATCTCCTTTTCCTGTAATTGGAGATGTAGCTTGCGGCATCTACCAGCTCAGCTACCAGATCGCAGTACGGAGTGGGAATATTGTGCTTTCTTCCCAGCCTGGAGACCTCTCTGCAGAAGTAGTAGTTCTCTGTCTGCTTTCCAGCCTCGACATCCTGCAGTGTGCTGGATTTTCCATCCGGGTCGAGTACACCCTTGGAGTAGACATTGTTCCTGACATCCTCGTCGTTGAGATTCACACCCTCCATCCTTCCGACAGCCTCGACCTCCTTGGCGACAAGATAGGCGGCCCTCTGATATGGTTCGTTCTCTGCTGTCTCGCCATAGGTCGAACGGAGAACTGCGGAAATCGAATTCTGGAAGACATTCCTCATGAACTTGATCCACTGCGCCTTGAGAATGTCATCTGGAATCTCTGCACCGACACCAGAGCGGTTCAGAAGCTCGGCAATCTCGAGCACCCTTGGAGTCCTCTCGTTGTTCTTCTCTCCAAGGCGCACCCTGATTCCAGAGGTGGTTATCCTGTTGTCTACATGGATCGAGGCAACGAGCGTAAAGCCGTAGATGACCTTCTCCTTTCCGAATGCGTTCTCAAGGACAGACTCGCTTATGATGCCGTTCATCAGCGAGAGGATTGTAGTGTTCTCTCCGACGAAGGGCCTTATCATTGGGATGGTCTCCTCCAGATTGAAATTCTTGACTGCAACAAGGAGAAGATCGGCCTTGTCCGCCTCATCTGGAGTCATCAGCCTGAGGTCTATCCTCTCTCCGTTTATCTCTATAGGGCGTCGTGTATATCTCTCCTTTCTCTCCTCATCCACGATGAATGCAAAATCGCAATTTGGGGCGATGTGCTGTCCAACGACTGCACCAACTGCACCTGCTCCGATAAGTCTGACTTTCATAGCTGTCTCCTTGATGACCTCAAGCTTACAGTTATTTGCTTGTGATTAACAACACCAAATGGGAGGAAGATTTGACAGGAGGAAAAGAACCAATATAATCAGTATGAGGCTCAAATGAAACTTGATGATGATGTGCTTGCCTATATCGATGAACACGTAGATGAATACCGCAATCTGCTCTTGTCCCTTGCCCGGATTCCTGCTCCTACTATGCATGAGGAGAGGAGGGCCAAGTTCATTCGAAGCTGGCTTTCGGCCAAGGGTGCAGAAAAGGTCACGATAGATGATGAGAAGAATGTCATATGCAGTATAGGAGACTGCGAGGGCGATAGACCCCTGGTCGTCTTCATGGCACATATGGATGTCGTCTTTCCTGATACGGAAGAGCTTCCACTCCAGGTCGAAAATGGCAGGATCTGCTGCCCTGGAGTCGGAGACGACACTGCGAATCTCGTTGCACTTCTCTTTGCGGCCGCATACATCCTCGAGAGGGGACTGGTATCCAGAAAGTATGGAATACTCATTGTCGCAAACTCTGCAGAGGAGGGGCTTGGCAATCTCAGAGGCTCAAAGAGGATAATGGAAAAGTACGGCAGCAGGGTCGCAAGATTCATCTCCCTCGATAGCTGGAATGGAGTAGTGAACCACGCATCCATAGGTTCAAGGAGGTTCAGGATATCGGTAGATACCGAAGGTGGACACTCCTACTACGACGCCGGAAGAAGGAATGCAATTGCCACTCTTTCTTCCATGGTCGATGCGCTCTACAGGATGAAGACCCCCTCCGATAAAACTACCTACAATGTGGGAGTCATATCGGGAGGATCCTCTGTGAATGCGATAGCAGCGCATGCCGAGATGCTCTTCGAGTACCGCGCAGAGAGCATCGAGAATGGGAATATCATGGAAAAGCAGATACGCACACTCATCGATGAGTATAGAAGCTGTGGCATCAGTGTGGGCTGTGAGGTGATAGGGGACAGACCCTGCATGGGCAGAGTCGACGAGAAGGGCATGAATGAACTCATGGAGCTTTCTCGCAGAGTATACAGTGCGTACTACGGAAAGGAACCTGTTTTCAAGGCGGGGTCGACCGATTGCAATATCCCTCTTTCTATGGGGATCCCCAGTATCTGCATCGGCTGTTTCGATGGAGATGGTGCCCATACAAGGGATGAGTACGTGCTTGTCGACAGTCTTGTGACCGGATACAGGATTGCCTTTGCACATATTCTCTACTTCTTATGAGATATATGCTGTTTTCCTGAAGTCACTTTACCTTTGCTCCTCTTATTGCGATATTTGTCCTGTGGCCGATTATCTATCAAACGCAATTGCACTGAGACACACTCTGCACAAGGTACCTGAAAGGTCCTTCGAGGAGACAAGGACCAAGGAGCTTCTGATGAACTACATCAGAGAGCACTCTACTCTGGAAGTCATCGACAGGGGAGCGTGGTTCTATGCCTTATGGAAGGGTGAAGGCCAGCCAATTGCCTTCCGTGCCGAGATGGATGCAGTGAGCGACGGAGGGAGCAGGTTCGGCCATTTCTGTGGCCATGATGGGCATTGTGCTACATTGGCAGGCTTTGCAGAATTGATATCCCAGCGCAGGCCTGATAGGACAATTTATCTGATATTCCAGCCAGCAGAGGAGATCGGGAAGGGCGCAGAGCTCTGTGCAGAGCTCATAGAGGAAGCACATATCGAGGAGATATATGCGTATCACAACATCCCAGGTTACAGAGAAGGAAAGATACTCCTTGCAGATGGAATCTTTGCCTGTGCCTCTACAGGTATGGAGATAACGATAACTGGAAAGCCGACTCACGCTGCCTACCCAGAGGACGGCAGGAATCCAGCCCTCGTTATCTCGAAGCTCGTAATCTATCTCGATGAGCTTGTGAAGCAGCCTCACAGCGGTGTATTCCTTGGTACTGTAGTCGGAATCGACCTCGGCAGCGACTCCTATGGGGTTTCTGCAGGCAGAGGTGTTCTCAGACTTACGCTCAGGGCCGAGCATCAGGATGAGTTCTCTCTGTTCGTTCAGGATATAGAGACACGTGCACGTGACCTTTGCTATGAGGAGAAGCTTGAGTGTTCGGTTGCTTTGATAGAGGAGTTCTCAAGTACCGAAAATGACCCAGATTGTGTCGAGAAGCTAAGGCTGGGTGCAAAGAACCGAGGCCTTGATTCTGAAGAGCTCGAGGGGCCATTCAGATGGTCCGAGGACTTCGGCTATTATCTCAAGAAGACAAAGGGTGCGATCTTCGGAATCGGAGCTGGAGAAAGCTGTCCTCAGCTCCATACTTCTGATTACGAATATCCGGACTCGATAATGAAGAGTGCGATAGAGATGTTTGCATCTATTATAGGTGAAAAGATTCCATTAGCTTGCAGGATTGCTAGATTTGTGAGAAAGCGTTTCATAAAATAAAAAATTATTCTTGACAAACAAGAATTTAATGATAAGCTATAGAAAACGATTTCTAGGAAACGATTTCTATTATGGCTATTGTGACGATAAAGGATATTGCAATTAAATCAGGTGCCTCGATCACCACAGTTTCACGTGTCATCAACGGAAATTATCCAGTCAGTGAAGAGGTCAAAAAGAGGGTAAGAGAGGTCATGAAGGAACTCGACTACCATCCGAATGCTGTTGCAAGAAGTCTTCGTTCCAAGAAATCCAACCTTATTGGTTTCATAATTGCAGACCTTTCCAACCAGTTCTTCATGGAGGTTGCAAAAGGGCTTGAGAAAGAAGTCGAATCAGTTGGCTACCAGCTTCTGATATCATCCTCTGACAACAATCCTGATAAGGAAACTTTGATCATCAACAGTCTCATTGAGAGAAATATCGATGGTCTTGTCATCGCATCTTCTGGTGGCAAGAGCATTGATGCAATAAAAAAGTGCATAGACCTGAACATTCCTGTTGTTCTGATTGACCGTGCCTTCCCTGAACTTGATACAGTACAATTGCTCTGGGATGACTATGATACTTCCTATAACCTTACAAAATATCTGATCGAGAATGGGCATAGAGACATAGCAATCGTGAATGTAAAATTATCCAATCCGACTGGTCAGGACAGACTCAATGGATATCTGAAGGCACTCTCTGATAATGGAATCGATAAAAATGATGCTTTTATCAGTGGTTCGAACTTTGATAGTGGTGAAGCATATATTTTTATAAAGAATCTGTTTTCTCAGGATAAGAGACCGACTGCTGTCTATTGCTGCAACAACAAGATGGCAGATGGAGCTCTTGAAGCTTTCAATGAGCTCGGACTGGTAATCGGCAGAGATGTTTCAGTAGTAGCGTTTGGCAATATGCGCTGCAACCGATACCTTCCTGTGAAGATAACACATGCCTTCCAGAATGCTAACCAGATGGGTGAGATTTCAGGCAGGAGAATCCTCTCTTCCATAAAGGGGGAGGAGATCGAAGAGAATATCGAGATAATAAGGACAGAATTCTGTCACTATGATTCTGTCAGGAGAATCTGATAACTAAAATTTTTTTGAGCATTATAGAAAACGTTTTCTAAGGAGAATGATAGATGTTTACTCGATTCAAACTGCAGCACAAGAGATTGTATGACCTTATTTGTCTTTGTGTTTCCATATTCACAGCATTTGTTCTTTGGATACTGATTTCCTCGCTTCCAGATATTGGAAATGTAATAGTAGGACCCAAAGTAGTGTTTAGTGCTCTACTGAAAAATATTCCCAATGGATATCTATGGAAACAGACCAGTGCAAGTCTTTTCAGAGTGATTTTCGGTTTTCTGCTTGGCTTTGCTGCTGCAGTTCCTGTGGCATTTCTGCTTGGCTGGTATGAGGGATTCAGGACAATTGTAGAGCCATGGATCCAGTTTCTTAGGACAATTCCTCCTATTGCTCTGATACCTTTGGTCATTGCTCTTCTTGGAATAGGTACGGGGGCCAAGGTTGCAATCATCTTCTTTGCAGTATTCCTGACAATGGTCATTACAATCTATCAGGGTGTAAGAAATGTCGATTATACGCTGATAAAGGCAGCTCGTGTTTTTGACGCTAACGATATCCAGCTCTTCTATCATGTTGTAGTCCCTGCAACTATCCCATATATCTTCACTGCGATCCGACTTGGTCTTGCAACCGCTCTTACTACACTTGTTGCTGCAGAGCTTACAGGTGCAGCTTCTGGCCTGGGAATGATGATACAGCAGGCTGGTATGTACTTCAGGATGGATGTAGTTCTGATGGGTATCCTCGTAATAGGAATCATCGGTTTTATTCTGGACAAGATAGTCCTATTTCTCGAGTACAAGCTCACTTCCTGGCAGGAGGTAAAATCCAATGGCTGAAATTGAAATCAAAAATGTGACTAAATGCTATGAGACGAAGAAGGGCCTATATAAGGCACTCGATACGGTAAATATATCAATTGAAAAGAATGAATTCATCTGTGTAATCGGTCCATCAGGCTGTGGAAAGACGACCCTCCTCAATATGATAGCAGGGCTACTTCCTCCAACGACAGGTGAGATCAAGGTACAGAATGAACTAGTCACAGGGCCAGGAAAGGGCAAGGGTGTTGTCTTCCAGCAGTATGCCCTGTACCCATGGCTTACAGTTATGGACAATGTTGCCTTTGGACTCAGGTTGAAACACGTTCCAAAGGAAGAAAGGGAAAGAATTGCCCAGAAATACATCGATATAGTTGGATTGTCAAAGTTCACTAAATCCTATCCTAAGGAACTTTCTGGTGGCATGAAGCAGAGAGTGGCTCTTGCAAGAGCCTATGCGGCCAATTCAGAGATTCTTCTCATGGATGAACCCTTCGGCGCTCTCGATGCTCAGACAAGGGCCCAGCTTCAGGAGAATCTGCTCCAGACCTGGCAGACGGAGAAGAAGACCTGCTTCTTCATCACACACGATGTAGACGAGGCGGTACTGCTTGCCACAAAGGTAATCATCATGAGTGCCGGTCCAGGAAGAATCAATGAAATGGTACCAATAGATCTTCCATATCCAAGGAATCAGGCTACCAAGCTGCTTCCAAGATACAACGAAATCAAGAACGAGCTATGGAACAAGGTCTACAGAGAGTATCTGGAACACTCAAAATGAGAATAATTTGCCTTCAAGGTAAAAATAAAAAGGAGTGACTATGAAAAAGTCTAGAATCTTTGTTGTTACTGTCATGCTGATGTGCTTTGCACTCATGACTCTTGCTGCACAGGGACAGGCAGAGGCTTCCAGCGCAGCTGCAGGCACCCCAAAGAAGACAACCATAAAGGTTGCCTATCATCCACATATCACTGGTGTTGGTGGACTGCTCAATGCAATTGATAATGGATACTTCGAGGAGGAGAATCTTGATATCGAGCTTGTACAGTTCACATCTGGTGCTGTAGAACTTGCTGCAATGGCCTCTGGTGATATCGACCTCGGATATCTTGGCGTTGGTGCTCATGTATTTGCTCCGAAGGGACAATGTGTAATTCTCGCACTCGACTCAACTGACCTTTCTGGTGAAATCCTTGTAAGAAAGGACAGTGGCATCAAGTCCATGAAGGATCTTAAGGGAAAGAATGTTGCAATCTCTGCAGGTACAACCTCAGAACTTATCCTTGCAAAGGCTCTCCAGCTCAATGGTATGGAGAAGACCGATGTATCCATGATCAATATGGATGCAACTGCCAAGGTCACCGCATTCATGACCAACAAGATCGATGCAATATCCATTGAGGCTCCATACACCGATCAGCTCAGAAATGATATGGGTGAGGATAATGTCATAACTCTCTCTGGTTCAAGAGACTTCCTTCCGGATGCTGTATTTACAAACAGCTGGGTAACAACCAACAAGTATCTCGAGAAGAACGAAGAGGTCGTAGTCAGATTCCTCCGCGCTTGGCTTAAGGGTACACAGGATCGCTATGACAATATGGATGCATCTGTTGCAAAGGTCGCAAAGTTCATCAATACCGATGTTAATACTGCTAGTCTCGTTGTTCCAAAGACCAACTGGATCAGCAACTCACAGCTCAAGGCTCTCATCGATGATGGTACCGTTATGAAGTGGTATGGCATCATCAACAAGATGTTCCTCGATGCAGGTCTCCTCGACAAGGAGTTCGATGTTGATCCGTCCAAGTATGTTGATCTTGAGCCTCTGAAGAAGGCTATGGAAGCAAACGGAGTCAAGTAATCATGACTGAGGGTGCGGTAATTCATCTTGATCATACGATTGTCTGTCGTGATGGAGGGAATATTGCAGTTGATGTAGTGTTCCCCACTGAAAAGAGAGAAGACCGCGCCTCTGTACTATTTATTCATGGGGGAGGTTTCGTTGGTGGTGATAAGTCCCAGTTCCTCGGAGCTTCCCTTTATCTTGCAAGGCACTGCAGTATCGTGTGTGTGTCTGTCCAGTACAGAACAGGAAAGGAAAAGCCATATCCAATGGCTGTCCTTGATGTGGTAGATACAATCGACTGGATGGTCAACAACAGCATAGAACTTGGAATAGACAAGGATAGGATAGTACTGGCTGGAGGGTCTCCAGGGGCGAATATCATGTTTCTGGCAATGAGCCCTGAATGGAGAAGAAGCAGGAGTGTTGATACAAGGAACATTCCGCACTATGCAGTCAGTCTCAACGGTATTCTGGATCTGACCTCGTTCTGGGAAAGGAATCCTCAGGAGCAACACTCCCTTGAGACCTATTTCAGATGGAGATCAGAGAACGAGAGGATCGGGCTTCTGTTGGAGTCATCCCCTTCTAGATATACCTATATGGGCGACAGGTTTCTGTTCCTCCATGGAGAGAAAGACTCCATCGTCCCTCTTTCCGATGTACGCAGAATGATTGAGAAAGTAGACCGGAGTGGCTGTGCTTCCAAGCTTGAGGTGTTCAAGGATAAGGAACACGCCTGGTTCAATAATAAAGTAGACCAGACAGAGGTCTGGCAGTCGATAAAGACCTTCATTGATAAGGTCTGAGGGAGGATTTATGTCGTTGGTATCTCCAGGGGCTCTTATGAAAGAGGCTCGCGAAAGAGGATGTGCACTTGGGGCTTTCAATGTCTTCTCCTTGGAGTCTCTTCTTGCAGTTCTGAATGCAGCTGAGAATAGAAAAGCTGCATGCATAGTCCAGGTCTCTGTCGGGGCAAGGAGATATGTAAAGAACTTTCCTCTTTTCGTAAAAGTCATGAGGATGTATGCAGAGGCCTCAGCCGCTCCTGTATTCATTCAGCACGATCATTGCAAGCTCTTCGAAGAGTGCCGTACCGCCGTTGAAGCTGGTGTACAGGCAGTTATGTTCGATGGCTCTCATCTTTCCTTTGAGGAGAATATAGAGAGTACCAGGGCTGTAGTTGAGATGGCTCACTCCAATGGTGTATGGGTAGAGGCAGAGCTTGGTAGAATCCCCGGATTCGAGGATACAGTATTCTCTGGTCATGCGGAGTATACAGATCCGGACAAGGCTATGGAGTTCATAGAGAGATCGGGCTGTGATGCCCTTGCTGTATCTGTTGGTACCTCTCATGGTGGCGTACTAACAGACAAGAATCTCCCAATCGAGTTTTCTCTTCTTGAGAATATAGTTGGAAAGAGACAGGGATATCCATTTGTACTGCATGGAGGAGCATCTCTTCCTGAAGCGCTGATAGACGAATGCAACGAACAGGGAGCAGAGGTACCAGCCTGGAAGATGTGCACTGAGGAGGATATCAGAAGGGCTGTAGAGTGTGGAATAAGCAAGGTCAACATGGATGTCGACAACTTCCTGGTCGCGACTACAGCTGCAAGGCGATTTCTGAATGAGAAGCCTGAAATCTATGATCCGAGAAAGTATCTGACTCCTGCCTATGAGGCTTTCCGCAAGGAAGTCGAATACAAATTCGATGCTGTACTGATGAGTGCAGGAAGGTGGGCCTGATGGTAAGAATTCTCTGTCTGAATCCTGTAATCGACAGGATGTACTATATTGATAATTTCATACCTGGAAGGCAGTATCATGGCAATATTCCAGAGGCCTATGCTTCAGGAAAAGGTGTCAATATCATGCGTATAATGAGAGGCTTCGGACTTGAGACAGTTCTATATGCCTTTGTAGGGGGTGCGAATGGAAAGCTTGTCGAATCAGAGATTGAAAGGGTCGGTTCCAGAAGTGTTCTTTTCCATCATGAGGGTGAAACCAGAACAACGATAAATATTATTGATCATAGTTGTCGCAAAGAGACAGAAATCACTGAAGCAGGGGGTAAGATAGATACGCAGCAGCAACAGGAGTTTCTGGATTGCCTGAGTGCCGATTGCCAGAGGGGCGACGTGATCATATGTTCTGGACTTCCAGCAAATGGGATGAGTCCAGATATCTATCGCAAGGTATCGCAAATAGCTGAGGCGAGGGATGCCTACTGCGTTATAGATGCAAACAGAATCTATTTGAAGAGCTCATTCCCAGGAAAATATCTGTTAGCAAAACCCAATAAGGATGAGCTGTCACGATTGTTCGACAATGGTGCCTTGTATACTGATGATGAGGCTCTGGTCGCCGCCAAAAAGCTTATTGGTATGGGGGTGGAGAATGTTCTTGTCTCTGCTGGTGAGAATGGCGCATTATTCACTAATGGAAGCGCTAGCTACAGGGTACATGTTCCTAATGTAGAAGTAATATCGACAATTGGAAGCGGTGATTCGACTGTTTCTGGTTTCTGTTACGGTCATCTGAAGGGTTGTTGTCTAGAGGAGTGCCTTAGTTATGCCATGGCCTTTGGTGTAGTGAATGCAATGCATCCAGAGGTTGGTATAGTTCCACCCCAAGAGGCTGAAGAGATGAAATCAAGAATAACGATAGAAAGAATCTCATAGGAGAGTGAAATGAAACTAGACTTCGAGTATGGCCACGGCCTGATGAGTGCAAACCTTCCCGACAATACCGATGTATTCATCCCGGGAACAACATATCCAGATCCACCATGCCTTCCGCAGGACTGGGATACACTGTACAAGGCAACGATGGACTCCATCAGGAATCCTATCGGAATGCCTACCCTCACAAAGCTTGCCAAGAAGGGCAGCAGGGTAGTCATCATCATCCCTGATATCGTAAAGGGTGGCTGCCAGAGTACGAGCCACAGAAAGGTCTCCATCCGCTGCTGTCTCGATGAGCTGTATTCTGTAGGTGTAGAGAAGAAGGACATCCTGCTTCTCATCTCCAACGGTCTCCATCCAAGGGCAACAGTTGGCGAGATGCAGCAGATTCTCGGGCCAGAGCTCTTCAATGAGTTCTATCCTACCGGACAGATCACAAGCCACGACTCCGAGGACTACGATCACCTCGTTGACCTTGGTCTTGCTCCAAATGGTGACCACGTCATCATGAACAAGTACGTCTTCGATGCTGATGTTGCAATCCTCATCGGACACACCCAGGGCAACCCATACGGTGGCTACTCCGGTGGCTACAAGCACTGTGCAACCGGTATCTCCCACTGGAGAAGCATTGCCGCTCATCACGTTCCACAGGTAATGCACAAGAGCGATTTCGTACCAGTCTCCACACATAGCGAGATGAGGTCGAAGTTCGACTGCCAGGGCATGTACATGGAAGAGAAGATGGGCAAGAAGTTCTTCTGCTGCGATGCAGTGCTCGACACCTTCTCAAGGCAGATCGAGATCAACTCCGGCTATGCAAAGGAGATGCAGCCAATCTCCTGGAAGATGGCCGACAAGAGGACCTTCGTTCCATGGGCAGAGAAGAAGTACGATGTGATCGTATTCGGCATGCCTACCAACTTCCACTATGGCGATGGCATGGGCACCAATCCTATCCAGATGATGCAGGCACTCTCTGCACAGGTCATCAGGCACAGGAGAGTCATGTCCGACCACTGCGTATTCATCGTCTCTTCCATCTGTGACGGCTTCTTCCATGACGAGAGATGGCCGTACCTCAGAGAACTGTACGAGATGTTCCAGCACGACTACATGAACATCCTTCCCGATATGAACCGCTATGGTGAATACTTCGGCACGAATCCGGAGTATATCAGGAAGTACCGCTTCGCAAATGCCTTCCACCCATTCCACGGCTTCTCGATGATGAGCTGTGGCCACCTTGCCGAGAGGGACACCTCTGCCATCTACATCGTAGGAGCAAGAGAGCCGGGAATCGCAAGAGGCATGGGTCTCAAGACAAGAGCAACCTTCGAGGAGGCACTCGAGGATGCAAAGAGGAAGATTGTCGGACCTGATCCTAATATCCTTGCACTTCCAATGACCTTCAAGATGGGTGCTGTGCACCTCTGCATGAAGGACAATCCATACCTTGGTTGAATCCGATATCCGTCACATTTGGGCCTAATGCATAAAATCATAGCTTTAGGCCTTTTTTTATATTCTCTTGTTGTTGGAAAAGATAACGACAACAACTATGATTTTGCCAATGGCAGTATCCATCCACAGCAACAAGATAGATATGCTCAATGGGAGTATCTGGAACAAGCTGATAATCTTCTCCTTCCCGATAATCCTCTCGAGCCTGATGCAGCAGCTCTTCAACTCTGCAGACATCGCTGTCGTCGGGCGCTTTGCAGGAAGCCATGCGCTTGCTGCCGTTGGCTCGACAGGCGCAATAGTAAGTCTTCTCATAAATCTGTTCGTGGGCTTTTCCATCGGAGCCAATGTGATCATCGCAAGATGCATCGGCGAAGAGAACTACAGCAGAGTGCAGAAGGCAATTCCGACAGCCTATACGATTGCATTAATCGGTGGGTTCTCGCTCATCTTTCTCGGCTGGTTCCTGGCCTATCCGATGCTCGAGATCATCAACACACCAGAGGAGGTCCTTCCGCTTGCGGCCCTGTATCTCAGAATCTACTTCTGTGGAATGCCATTCTTCATGGTATACAACACAGGTTCTGCAATCCTGCGTTCGAACGGGGATACAAAGAGGCCACTCTACGCCCTCTTCCTGGCCGGTATCCTCAACGTCATTCTGAATCTTGTCTTCGTCATAGTCTTCAGGATGAGCGTTGCAGGCGTTGCACTTGCAACAGTCATCTCGAACAGCGTTAGCGCAGTTCTCGTTACTGTCTTCCTTGTTAGGGAAGAGGGGATGATGCACCTCGACCTCAGGGCACTGAGAATCCATCGCAACGAGCTGAAGGATATCGTGATGATCGGGCTTCCTGCAGGGCTGCAGGGTGCGATCTTCTCCTTTGCGAACGCCTCTATCCAGTCCGGCATAAACAGCTTCGGTACCCAGGCGATCGCAGGTTCTGCCACATCGAACAACTTCAATGTTCTCTCATACTTCACTGTAGCGGGATTCAATCAGGCGACGATGACCTTCGTCAGCCAGAACTTCGGTGCCGGAAAGTACGATAGGGTGAAGTGCGTATTCCGGGATGCGATGCTTCTTGCATTCGTCTCGGCAGGAACGCTGAGCCTTTCCTTCTGGGTCTTCCGCTATCCGCTTCTGGGAATCTTCACAGCAGACCCGGAGGTCATAGAGATGGCGATCATCAAGATGATATACATGGAGCTTCCGCACTGCATGATAGCACTCTATGAGATAACAGGCTCCACGCTGAGAGGAATAGGCAAATCGATGCTCCCAACAGTGCTTATGGTCTTTGGAACCTGTATATTCCGTGTCTGCTGGGTCCTCTTTGTTGTTCCTGTGCACCACACTCTGCACATGCTATATGTTGTATATCCACTCTCCTGGATCATCACATCTGCTCTGGTAATCCCTGCATTGTTCATCGAGGAGAAGAGGATATTTGCTGCATGTCAGACTTCTTTGAATGGCTGATTGGGAGTATTGTAATCCATCAAAAGGAAAGTTTTTCTTCTAGGCTATGGTGATGTCTTGGTATAATTAGATATCAACAGAGGCACCATCATGATGATTTCACCTGATTCAGCAATACTTGTACAGGATATGTCCTATAAGAAGCTTCTTTCTAAGAGAGATGAGATCCTGGAAGATATCTACGCCTTCGAGCAGGGGAAACTTCCAAAGGAAGCCTTCCTGATCAATCCATCTCCAGATGTTTTCTATCAGTGGAATCTCGAGTACCTTGGGCTTCTTTGCAATCTGATAACCGAAAAATTTGGAGATGAGAATTTCTGACATGGTTTTCCTTTACTGATTATAGATTATCTCTATGTGTTAAAATCAGATAAACAAATTTAAACAGGAAATTTATTATTATCCAGTCATTTTTTTGTCCATTACTTCAAAGGTTGGAATCCTTTGGTTTCTCAATGTTTTGGTAATAAGAGTTGATTTTTTTGTTGACAGCTCCAAAAAGCAGGATGATACTTCAATAAAATATTTTATCGATAATATTTTATATAAAAACTTTGGAGGTGTTTTTATATGAAGAAGCTTATCGCAGTCATGATGGTCGTTGCTTTGGTGATGACATCTATTTTCGCAAACGGTGCAGCAGAGACTAAGGCTGCAGAGAAAGTCACAATCAACTTCGGTATTCCAGAAGCAATGGAAAACCCAATTGGTGTCATGGCTTCAGAATTCCAGAAGATTGTCGAAGAGAAGTCCAATGGCAATATTACCGTCAAGGTCTTCCCTAGCAATCAGCTTGGTAGCCCAAACGAAATGATCGAAGCTGTCCAGCTTGGCAACCAGGAGATGTGTGCTGTTACTCCTGCTTGGGTAAGTGCATTTGTTCCACAGATTTCCGTTCTCAGCTTCCCTTATCTCTTTGAGAGCAAGGAGAAGGCATATGAGCTTCTTGATGGCGTCGTAGGCAACGAACTCAAGGGTTATGCAGAAAAGGCCGGCATCAAGATCCTCGGTTTCCCAGAAGTTGGCTACAGACAGGTAACAAACTCCAAGCGTCCAATCGAGAAGCTTGAAGATTTCCAGGGAATCAAGATCCGTGTCCAGGGCGATCCAGTCCATATCGCAGCTTTCAAGGCTCTTGGTGCAAATCCTGTAACACTGAACTTCGCAGAGCTCTATTCTGGTCTTCAGCAGAAGGTCGTAGAAGCTCAGGAGAACTCCCCTACCAACATCTACCTCAACAAGTTCAATGAGGTACAGGCATATCTCTCATACACCAACGTCCTTTATGATGCCTGGGTTGTTGCAATGAACAATGATTTCTTCAACAAGCTTTCACCTGAGTATCAGAAAATTATCACCGATGCTATGGTCGAGGTCGTTCCTCTTCAGAGAAAGCTCTCTGCTGAAGCTGACGTAACCTACAGAAATAAGCTTGCTGAGGTTATCCCTTGCAATGAGGTCGCTCCAGAAGAGATGGCAAGAATGGTCGAAGCAGCAAGAAGTGTCTATCCTCAGTTCACCGAGAAACTCGGCAAGGAACTCGTAGACAAGGTAATGGCCGCTGTAAAATAATTAAATCATTACACTGATTGATAGCATGGCTGCGGTGAACAGCCATGCTTTGAGTAGGGGGCAGTATGGAAAAGAAAAGAATTGTAGTGCCTGGTGCTAAAGAGGGGGGACTTCCTCTTACACTTGCAATCGAATGTGGAGATTATATCTATCTTTCAGGTATGATATCCAAGGATCTTGCTACCGGTAAGGCTATTCCAGGAACAATCGAGGAAGAGACTACTCGCGTTATGGAGAATATAAAGGTCATTCTCGAAGCTGCTGGAAGTTGTTTCGACAAGGTAATCAAAACTACAATCTATCTCAAGGACATGAGCGAATTTGGTAAGATGAACAGTATCTACAGGACCTATTTTGATCCTGATGGAATCTATCCGACCCGATCTGCAGTAAAGACTGAGATGGTAGGTGATGTTCGTATTGAAATCGAAATGCAGGCATTGAAGTGAGAATAGAAACTGATGGAACAAAGTATAGATGTAGGTAGTACTCTTCCTGCTCGAATTGCTGAAGATATGATCAGAATGATGAAACGTCATGAGATCAACAATGGTGAGCGATTGAGGGAAGAGACATTTGTAAAGAAATACAATGTTAGTCAGACAGTAGTCAGAGAGGCTTTCTTCATCCTTGAATCGAGGGATTTCGTAAAAAGAATTCCAAGGCGGGGAGTGTATCTGGATCTTCCCAGCAAGGAGGAGATGCCGAAGATCTTGAAGGTCAGGGAAGTCAACGAGATCTTTGTGAACAGAGAATTTGCGCTGAATCACACGGAAGAACAGATAGCAACTGTTGAGTCTCACGTTGCTACAGCACAGAAGAAGATCGAGAACAACGATTATTCGACCTATCTGCGCTATGGAAAGCTTCTGCATAGTGTGGTCTATGATTTTGCTGGCTATCCCAAGCTCAAGAGAATGTACGAGAACATCCAGGATGTCATCGATATCTATTATGCAAATGAATCCGGACCGGATTCTGTTATGCATGATGAACATATCGAAATGGATGATCACTGGAAGATATTCTTTGCTCTGAAGGCTGGAGATGCCGATGGTGTGGAAGAGGCTATTCGAACTCATCTTGAACATGTTTCGGAGAGACTCAGTCACAATATCTATAACAAACAGTAAGGAGAAATTTTATGAAGCAGGTAAAAGATTTGGTAAACGGAAGAGTTGATTTTCATATCCATCCAGGTCCGGATCCGTTTGCTAGGGTCCTTGATTCATATGAGATAGCTTGGCTTGCCGAGCGATATAACATGAAGGCAATTGTCTTCAAATCCTCGAACTATCAGGGGGGCTGTGTCGCAGAGATGCTCAATAAGGAGTTCCATAACCTCGAGGTCTGTGGCGGTATCTGCCTTGAAAAGGTAGTAGGTGGGTTCAATCCCCGTGCTGTCGATATGGCAATACAGTGTGGAATAAAGGTCCTTTGGTTCACCTTCCTCGATTCGAAACACAATCATGAGCTATGGAATCCAGATGTCAAGGATCTCAGCCCAGGTGATTACATCATGATGAGAGACCTGGCCACTAGCCGTTCTGACCAGAGACCGGGCAAATACCTTAACATACTGGATGACGATGGGAATGTCGTTGATGGTGTCAGAGAGATCCTCAGGCTTTGTGCTGATGCTGATATCGCAGTTTGCAGTGGTCACATGGGAGCACCAGAAAGAAAGGCATTTGTAAGAGAGGCCAAGGAAGCTGGTTGCAAGAGAATTGTTCTCACTCATGTCAATGCCATCCAGGCCAGGAACTCCTATGAAGAACTGGAGATGTGGAAGAAGAACGATCCAGATATCTTCTGTGAACTCGTGTTCAATCCAATCGTTCCTTATTTCAGCAATCAGGATCCTTCAGTCATCAAGAAAATGATAGACATAATTGGTCCCGACAGGTGCGTCCTTGGTACTGATCTTGGAATCAGCCAGGCCTTCAAGGGTCTTGCTTGGCCATCACCTCTGGAAGGTATGGCAGCCTTTATCGGAATGCTCGAGACTTTGGAAGTTCCAGATAACGCTATCGATACCATGTCTATCGATACGGGTTCCTATCTGCTGAACATCTGAGTCTGAGTGGAGGTGTTTTTGTGAATGTTTTCAAGAAGATCGTAGAATGGTCAATCAGATTGGCCTGTCTGATAGTATGTATCTGTGGACTTACGCTCTCTGGCTTCCAGATGGCAGAGGTCTTCTGCAGATACGTACTGAATTCTTCGATCATTTTCGTTGAGGAGCTTTCCAGGGTTCTCCTGATCTGGTTGGGTTTTTTTGGTGCTTCTGTTGCTATGTATGACAGGGCCCACGTTGGTATCGATCTTATCATCAATAAACTTGGTCCAAAGGCCAGATATGTTGTGGATACCATAGTACTCGTCCTCATTGGAATCTATTGTGTTCTCATACTCTTTGGAAGCATCAAATTGCTTCCAAATACCATGAGGCAGAACATGGCGACTCTTGGAATACCAAAGTTCTGGGCCTATCTGTCCATTCCTGTATCCATGGTCATATTCCTGATCCAGTTGGTCTATTCTGTCCTCTGCAGACTTTTGAGGATTCCTGATGAAAGGATCAATGTCAGAGATATCTTCAATTGGAAGGGGGCAAAGGCATGACAATTCTTGTACTGGTCTTCATTGTTACATTCCTACTGGGTGTACCGGTTGCCTTCACGCTTGGTCTTGCCGGTCTTGCCACTCTTACACTGGATATGGGCAAGCAGCTTACTGTTGCAGTAAGCCGAATGTATGCTTCCATGGACTCGTTCCCTCTATTGGCAATTCCTCTGTTCGTCATAATGGGTCAGCTTCTTGACAAGAGTGATGCTCTCAGTAGACTCTCTGATTTCCTATGTGCCCTTTTGAGACCTATCAAAGGGGGTCTTGCCCATGTAAACGTCCTTCTTTCGATGCTGTTTGCAGGTGTCAGCGGAACTGCCCTGGCAGACATAGCATCTCTAGGCTATCTTGAAATCAAGATGATGAATGAGGCTGGATACGATAGGGACTTTGCAGCTGCTGTTACTGCTGCCTCATCGATCGAAGGACCAATCATTCCACCTAGTGTTGGCATGATTCTCTTCGTAATCGCCATCGGCGGTGGTGTTTCAATAAGTGGTATCTTCATGGCAGGCCTTCTTCCAGGTATAGTCATGGGCGTTGGTATGATCATCGTGAATCTCTTTGTTATCAAAGCCCGTCATATGGATAAGAGAATAATAAGGGGAGAGAAACTGCCTACAGGTGAACTGGTCAAGCTTGGACTCAAGTCCTGGCCTATGCTGCTTCTTCCTGTCATTATTCTGGGTGGTATCATGACCGGTGTCTTCACTGTTACCGAGTCTGCAACCATCGGCGTCTTCTACGCACTTGTTGTTGGATTCTTTGTGACCAAAAAGCTGAAACTGAGCGATATCCCGGGATGTCTAATCGGAGCTGCAATCACAACTGGCACAGTTGCTATGCTGTTTGCTGCAGGAAGCCTTGTATCCTGGATCCTTACAGTAAATCAGATACCTGCAATGCTGGCCAGGATGATAACTACCTATATCTCCAGCCCATATGTCTTCATGCTTTTCGTTACTGTGTTCCTGGCAATCCTGGGATGTTTCATGGATGCAACAGCAGCTATAATCATGATGGCACCGATCCTGTATCCAATAGCAACATCCTTTGGTATCAACACCTTCACCTTTGGTGTGCTTTTCACCATGGTAATGATGATCGGAATGATTACACCACCTGTTGGTGTTGCCCTATTTGTTACCAGTAGTGTTGCCGAAGTTCCGATCAAGTCGCTGATCAGGATGATCACTCCATATGTGATCGAACAGTTCTTGGTCGTTCTGATCTTGATTGTCTTCCCTCCATTCACGACCTGGTTGCCCACAGTGCTGGGCTTTGCATAATTGGTTGGCACCTTAAGGTGCCTTCCTTCTTTGGAGATAATTATGAACTGCAACTATGGCATCTATCAGAAGTTCTGTCGTTTTGGAATTGGTGTGGGGAATATGTATCCCAGATCCTTCTATACTCCCGAGGGTCATCTCAGAGCATTCTCCACGGTTGCAACATTCCCGGGATATGAGGTGTTGGAGACCTTTCTGCCTCTTGATGAGCGAATAAAGACCGAGGAACTTAAGATATTGCAGGAGGAGGGGAAGGTAATAAACTACAACTTCCCAATCGGACTGCAGTCCAAGGGAGAACATAATCCCTCGGATCTCGATGCTGGAGTACGCCGCAAGGCCATTGAGTATGCAAAACTGCACATAGACAATGCTGCTGAGGTCGGAAGTCCCGATATCGTAATGACAGCAAGTCCCGATGATCCCGAGCACCGGGATCTGGCGATGGGTTATTTCAAGGAATACTACTCTGAAATAGCGGATTATGCTTCCAAGTACAACATTGTCCTGGGTATGGAACCGATAGAGAGACATCGTTTCAAGAAGCTCCTTTACGGGCCGACCTGTGAGTGTGTGGAGATGATACAGGAGCTGCGATCCCAGGGACACTGGAATGTCGGTCTTGTATTGGATACAGCTCACTGTCCGACTCTGGGAGAGGATGTGATGGAGCATATGGACCTTCTGATATCCACTGTCGGCATAACCCATGTGCACCTTGGCAATGCCGTTGTGGATGACCCTTCTCATCCTTTCTATGGTCATGCCCATCCAGCGCTTGGGATCCAGGGAGGTCTGCATGATGTGGATCATCTTGTCGCAGTAATAGAAAAGCTTTGGAATTACGGCTATCTGGAAAAGGATAGGAGAGCTTTGATGTCGTATGAGATGCAGGTATATCCTGGGGTCTCGCCATATGATTCTGCACAGATTGCACTAGGCAAGCTCAACACTGCGTTCTTCATCCTTGAGGAGAAGGGTGTTCTTGTCTGATCTGAAATCTGGGACAGACCTGTAAATTCAATCGGAGAGCGGAATTCTGTGTCTGCTCTCCTTTTTGGTAGTAGATTTTGGCTGTTGTCGAAGCAGAAGAAAGGGATATATTGATTACACTATGAATATCAGCGGGCGCAGCAACATCGATATGATCAACGGAAGCATCTGGAACAAGCTGATACTCTTTGCCTTCCCGATCATTCTCTCCAGCTGTTTCCAGCAGCTCTTCAATGCTGCCGATGTTGCTGTTGTAGGTCACTTTGCAGGAAGTCACCAGCTGGCTGCCGTAGGTGGAACCGGTCATGTTGTCAATCTTCTTGTGAACCTATTTGTCGGTATGTCGATCGGTGCCAACGTAGTCATCTCCAGAAGTATTGGAAGAGGGGATCACGCAAAGGCCCAGAGAGCTGTCCCGACGGCCTACTGCATCGCCCTCGCTGGTGGTCTGATGCTGATTTTCATCGGATACTTCTATGCGGATACCATCATGGTCCTCATAAACACCCCAGATGAGATACGACCTCTTTCTGTCCTGTATCTGAGAATCTACTTTGCCGGCATTCCTTTTTTCATGATATTCAACTTCGGGTCCGCAATTCTCAGGGCAAAGGGAGATACAAAGAGACCTCTGTATGCACTGTTCTGTGCAGGAATCATCAATGTCCTATTGAATCTTTTTTTCGTCATCGTCTTCCATATGGGGGTTGCCGGTGTAGCTTTTGCTACAATAATTGCAAACAGTCTCAGTGCTGCTGCCGTTACACTCTTTCTTGTCATGGAGAAGGAGGATCTGCATCTTGATATCCGCCATCTGAAAGTATATCGCGAGGAGCTGCTCGAGATCATCGTGATCGGTATACCTGCAGGGCTGCAAGGAATAGTCTTCTCGCTTTCCAATACCTGTATCCAATCCGGTGTGAACAGCTTTGGCACAAAGGCAATTGCCGGGGCAGCTGCAGCTGGCAACGTCAACTCCTTTACATATTTCATCATCAACGGATTCAGCCAGGCCGCAGTGACTTTTACAAGTCAGAATTATGGGGCCTACAGATACGATAGGACAATTGTCGTCTGGAGGGATTCCATGCTCATTGGAGCACTCTTATGTGCAGCTGCAAGTGGATTGATATGGATTTTCCGCTATCAGATACTGAGCATATATACAACAGATAAGGAGGCGATCGAGTTCGGAATCAAGAGAATGTACTACGTAGAGATTCTTCACTTCATGATAGCCTTCTTCGATGTGACCGGCTCCTGTATAAGAGGGCTGGGCAAGTCAATGCTTCCGACAGCCCTGATGATATTGGGAACCTGTGTATTCCGCCTTGTATGGGTCTTCTTTGTATTGCCGGTTCATCACACTATAGATGTTCTCTTTCTTGTCTATCCCTTCTCTTGGATTATCACAATGGTCCTGGTCCTTGCAGCCTTCTTCATTGTCCAGAGGAATATACGTACTTCACATTGACACGTTGTCTTTTGATGTCCAATGATCCTGCCACTCGTCGACTTTTTTTAGGAGAGCAGGATTAAAAAGATCTGCTTTCTTCGGAGAAAGATAATTTTTTTTCGAATAATATCGTTTTCATGCTGAAAACAGATATTTACTTTATTAGAAGACGGCAGTATTTTCTATTGAGATAAAAAATTATAGGAGAAAAAATGATGTCTAAGAGCGAAGAGGAGCTTAAGAAGCTCATGGATGAAGTGTCATCTATCAATGCCCAGCTTGCAGACCTTACTCCTTATGAACTCGAGAAGGTCGGTGCCGGCTCATTCTTCTTTGAAAACTGAGAAGAATCTTGCAGATTGTGAATAATCTTGTCTGAGCCTCGGAAATTGCAGCTTCATGTTTTTTAGAGAGTGATGACAGATGGACTTTAAAGACTACTGGTTGTTCCACTTGATTGGAGCAACCAGTATTTTTATTCATAGGGTCCTTTGATTATCAATATCGGTTGCTCCATCTGACTGATGTGTGAGCAGACCAGTCAACGAGTATGAAAAGTTCATAAATATATATTCGATTCCCGATTTTGATATTTACCTGATTGGGTGCTATGGCATCTCTCTGCAGATCTGCTAGATATCGAAGTAGGCAGAGAAGCTTGTACTCTTGCTAAGCAGGTCATATTTGCTCTGACGTGCTTTGATGATGTGCTGTCTCATCAGCTCCGAGGCCTCTTCATATTCATCGTTGAGCATGTGCTCTATTATTGCCAGATGCTCGATTCTGCTACTCTCTCTGCGCTCTACAGGTGCTATGCCACCTACAAGTGAAATCCTGAAGTCCTGGGAGCTGATCACATCATAGAACTTCTTGAAGTAGGTACTCTGTCCGAGCATGAAAATGAACTGGTGGAATTCCATATCCATCTTGGTATATTCGACTGGAGAGGTTGTCTTTATTTCGACATCGGAAATGCTTTTCATGAATTGCAGCAGCTTGTCCTTGTCGGCAAATCGTCCATAGGTGAGTATCAGCTGAGGTTCCATGAAGAGTCTGGTCTCATATATTCCATTGAGGTCCGACAGCTTTATTCCGGAGACCCTGAGTCCCTTCTTCGGGATTATCTCTATGAGATTCTCCTGTGAGAGTCTGCTGATTGCCTCTCGTACAGGTGTACGGCTTATGTTGAGAGTATTGCAAAGAGCATCCTCATTGAGTATCTGACCTGGCTTGAATTCACAGGTAAGTATCTTCTCCTTGATCGATGTATACGCAAACTCTCTTAGTGTCATAATCTCTCCCTTGTTTCTACTATAGATGGAATATCATAAAAGACCAACTTATTGTTGACAACTATTCATGGCGACACATATATTATACTTGTTGGATACAATGTTGTATACAACAAAAACATCAAAAGGAGAAAATGAAAATGAAGAAAACATTAGCAGTACTTTTCATCATGATTGTAGCTATGGCATTCTGTTTTGCTAATGGCGCAGAAGAGAAGGCCAGTGGTGGTGGATACCCAGATCATGCTGTTCAGGTAATCGTTCCTCTTGGAGCTGGTGGTGATACTGACCTTTGCGCAAGGCTTTTTGCAACCTACCTCGAAAAGGAACTCGGACAGAGCGTCGTTGTCAACAACATCAAGGGTGCTGGTGGTGTTACCGGTTCAAGAGAGGTCATGGCAGCAGCCCCTGATGGATACACTGTTCTATTCTACCAGTATGCATCTTTGGTAAACATGCTGACCGGTACAGCAGATTTCTCCTATATCGATGATTTCGAAGTCGCAGGTATCGCAATGGTAGATAACTGCTATATCTGGCTTGGCAATGGAAAGTCACAGTACAATAGCATCGCTGACATGGTCGCAGATGCCAAGGCCAATCCTGGAAAGGTTACCATCGGTCTTTCAGGTACAGGCAACATGGCACAGCTTTCCGCATCTGTCCTGCAGAGCCAGGCCGGTGCTCAGTTCAAGATGGTCGACTGTGGCAGTACCTCAGAAGAGGTGGCAGCACTTCTCAGCAACCAGATTGCCACATATGCAAACTACTACTCCGCATCCAAGTCGTATCTCGAATCCGGAGACTTCAAGGTCCTCGGCGTATTTGCCGACAAGAGACACCCTCTGCTTCCGGATGTACCGACAATGACAGAGATGGGCTTCGACACCAACTTCCTCAATACAAAGTATTATTACTATGCATTCCCGAAGGGTACGCCAAAGGAAGTAGTCGATGCATTCTCGGCTGCAATGAAGAGAGTATGTGAAAATCAGGAGGCCAAGGACAAGTTCTTCAATGACTACTATATCACTCTCAACTACATGAACCCGGATGAGTCCAGAGCCTATATGAAGGATGTCTTTGCAAAGTATTCAGAATACAAGGATGTCTTCAAGAAGTAAGCACTACCGTTACAGCATGCTGGAAGAGTCTTCCAGCATGTCTGGATAGTGGAGAGGAATTCCATGAAGAAATATCTGAAAAACAGGGACTTCGTATCAGGATTCGTCCTTGTGCTGCTGTCGGTCATCGGATTCTACAGTACCAACAAGTTCAATGTATCGTCCATTAGTTCCTATGGAAATCCTGCTACAGTCCCGCGCATCATTCTGATTCTTCTGTTCATCATGTCGGCATTGACGATGGTCGGAGCGATCAGGAAGGAGAACGGAGATGGGGAAAACCGGGAGAAAAGAAGCCTGGAGCAGAAGCTTCCCGAGTACCTTACCTTCGTCCTGCTTGTTGTCTACGTATTCACTGTAAAGCCGATAGGCTATGTGATCTCAACGGCCATATACCTGCTATTGCAGATGTATGTGCTCTCCTGTTTCGAGAAAAGAAGGCTATGGCTATTTGCCCTGATAGCAATAATGGTTTCACCACTCCTCTACTACATCTTCAGGGCATTCTTCGATGTACTTCTACCAGCCGGAATCCTTGGCTGGAGACCATAAAAGGGGCCCTGTATGGAAATGATAATTCTAGGATTGAAGTCGGTCTGCACCATACATGGTCTGCTGTTCATATTCATTGGTACGGCAATAGGTATCATATTCGGTGCAATTCCGGGGCTGACAGCGACCATGGCAGTTGCACTCTGTCTCCCAATGACGTACTCGATGACGGTCAACAACTCCATGACATTCCTTCTTGGATTGTACATAGGTGGTATTTCAGGTGGTCTTATCTCGGCAATTCTTCTCAGGATACCAGGTACACCATCATCGCTTGCAACCACCTTTGATGGCCATCCAATGGCTGCAAAGGGGCAGGCAGGCAAGGCACTTGATACAGGCGTCTGGGCCTCCTTCTTCGGAGGGCTGCTGAGCTTCTTCGTGCTCTTCTTCATAGCACCTGCTCTTGCGAACATAGCAATAAGATTCACTCCGTATGACTACTTCGCAGTAATACTGTTCTCTCTGACAATGATATCTGCACTGAGTGGAAAGGATGTCAAGAAGGGACTTATTGCAGGTCTTGTTGGAATAATGCTTTCATTCTTCGGTTCCGACCCTGTCGATGGAGCCTTGAGGTTCACCTTCGGCAACCACAACCTGGATGGAGGCTTTGCAACACTACCAGTCGTCATCGGACTCTTTGCAGTAGCTGAGGTGTTCGAGTTTGCCCACATAGCCTTCGAATCCAGGCATATGGAGGAGATACACTATGATGCAATGGACAGCCATCTCAAGCTTTCCGAGCTGAAGGGACAGGGAGCGAACTTCATCAGATCGTGGCTGATAGGACTGGGAATAGGAATACTGCCAGGAATAGGCGGAGGTGTTTCCAATCTGCTGTCGTATACGTATTCGAAGAAGTTCTCGAAGCATCCTGAACTCTATGGCACTGGCTGTGTCGATGGCATAATCGCCTCTGAAACTGCAAACAACTCGACCATCGGTGGTGCCCTGGTTCCTCTTCTGGCTCTAGGTATTCCAGGTGATGCGATCACAGCAGTTCTGATTGCCGCATTCATGATACATGGTATCAATCCAGGTCCGACTCTCTTCAGGATGCAGAAGGATCTTGTCTACAGCATCTTTGCTGCAATCATATTTGCAAACTTCGCAATGCTCATACTGATGCTCTGTGGAAGAAGACTCTTCACCAAGATACTCAAGATCAACAAGGCGATCCTTCTGCCTCTTGTGATGGGTGTATGCATAATCGGTGCATATGCGAACAACAACAGGATATTCGATGTGTACGTGGTCCTGATCTTCGGAATCATCGGTATCCTCATGAAGAAGTTCAGGTATCCAGTAGCACCACTTATCATGGGCATGCTGCTTGGACAGAACCTGGAGATCTATTTCAGACGTTCACTCATGTTCAGCAATGGAAGCTTTGTTCCATTCTTCACAAAGCCTGTTTCGCTTGTGTTCCTGATCCTTTCTGCAGTTTCAGTGGCATTTGCAATCAGATCGAATCTCATTCAGAGAAAAAAAGGAGAATAGCCAATGAGCAAGAAGAAAGGTTACAACATAGTCTGGTTCTGCACGGACCAGCAGAGATATGATACGATCACAGCACTTGGAAACAAGAAGATCCATACGCCGAATCTGGATAAGCTTATCAGTGAGGGCGTTGCATTCGAAAGCGCCTACACACAGGCTCCCATATGCACACCAAGCAGGGCCTGTTTCCTTACAGGAAGATATCCGAAGACCACCAGGGCGACCTTCAATGGAAATGACCACTTTTCAAAGGATGAGACCCTGGTCACAAAGATATTTGCAGACCATGGCTGGTCCTGTGGGCTTGCTGGAAAGCTTCATATCGCAGGAGCCAAGGACCATCTCGAAAACAGGACAGATGATGGGTACGAGATGTTCAAATGGAGTCACCACCCTCAGAATGACTGGGAGGAGGGTATAGACTCATATCAGAATTGGCTCAGAAGCAAGGGTATAAAGTTCGAGGACATCTATACCGGATGTCATTGGGACAGCAGCAAGAAGACTACCGAAGAGGACCGCAAGAGGAATGAGGGCTTCCACAAGGCAGTCTACGAGGAGGGCTACAGGCCGTATATTGGCTGCCCAGCTGAATACCATCAAACAACCTGGTGTGTAGAGGAGGCGATAGGGTTCATCGAAGGCCACAAGGACAAGAACTGGCTTGTAAGCCTGAATCCATTCGATCCTCACCATCCGATCGATCCACCACCGGAATACCAGGCAAGACTGAATCCTGATGACATGGATCTTCCTCTCTGGAAGGAGGGCGAGCTTGACAATAAGCCCGAGTACCAGCGATATGACTATCAGTATGGTGGAATGCATGGCCATGGGCACAGCATCATAGGCATGACCGACGACCAGAAGAGGCAGGAGACCAGGGATTACTATGCAGAGATAGAGCTGATCGATGACCAGTTCGGCAGGCTTGTAAGGTATCTGGACGAGAACAACCTCAGAGAGAACACCATCATCATCTTCATGTCCGACCATGGCGAGATGCTCGGAGATCACGGCACATACCTCAAGGGACCATACTTCTATCAGGCACTTGTCCATGTACCTCTGATATTCTCCTGCCCGGGACTCATCCAGCAGAATGTCAGGCTGAAGGCGCTTGTCGAGCTCGTGGACATTGCACCTACACTTCTGGAGCTGAATGGAATCGAGATTCCTTTCTACATGCAGGGCAAGAGCTTTGCAAAGCTGCTGACTGGAGAACAGAAGAAGGATCACCACAAGGATTCGGTCTACTCTGAATTCTACGATTGTCTGCTGCAGGTCGGATATGTCGGACATCATGCAACGATGTACTTCGATGGCAGATACAAGATCGTCAACCATCATGGACAGAGTATTGGTGAGCTCTACGACCTGGCAACAGACCCACATGAGTTCAATAACCTCTGGTTCGATGAGAGATACCGTGACCTGAAGTACCAGCTGATCCAGAAGAACTTCGATCAGGCCGTGCTCAACAATGCAGATTATGTTCTTGATCCTGCCTGGGGCTATTGAGTATATAGTCTGAGTTTTGGACACCCATGGTTTTTGCTGTGGGTGTCCTGTTGTTATATAATATCCATCATGAGAAACCTGAACATAGTATTCAGCCCCACTGGTGGAGTTGAGGCCGTAGCTGGAATTCTTTCTCCTGATGGAGAGGTATTCAATCTTATAAAGAGAGACTGTTCTGTTGAAATCGAACCATCCGACAGAGTTGTCCTGGCAGTTCCCTCCTTTGGAGGAAGAGTTCCTGCCTTTGCTGTTGAAAAGATTGGCAAGCTGAAGGGCAATGGTGCAAGGTGCCTTCTGGTCGTTGTATATGGAAACAGAGCCTATGAGGACACACTGCTTGAGCTAAGGGAGCTGGCGCTTTCTATTGGCCTGATGCCCATCGCTGCCATATCAGCAGTTGCAGAGCACTCCATGGTCAGGGATATAGCAGCAGGACGACCTGACAATGAGGACAGAAAGGTCCTAGAGAATATGGCAGGCAAGGTAGATTGGGAGAGTGGGAACCTCGTCGCTGTTCCCGGAAATGTTCCATACAAGGCAAGGCATCCATTTCCTACAATCCCTGTCACTCTCGATTCCTGCATCAACTGCGGTGTGTGCCGTATAGAATGCCCTGTATGGGCAATAAGGGGAGATGGAACTACAGATAAGTCCCTCTGCATCTCCTGCATGAGATGCATCAGAGTCTGTGCCTATGGTTCAAGGGTCATACCAGATGACCTGATAGCGCCTCTTTCCAACAGATTGCACACTGTTGCTGCAGACAGGAAGGAGCCGGAGCTGTTTGTTTGACTTGTAAACAATAGTCCAAATAGACTTGAGAAAAAGGAGAATCATCATGGGCGCAGTTTCAACAACAAAGGCACCAGCCGCAATCGGTCCCTATTCTCAGGGTTTCAAGGTCGGGAATCTGGTATTCACATCTGGACAGCTTCCAATCGTTCCGGAAACCGGTGAGCTGGTAGGTCCTGGCATCGAGGAGCAGGCAGAGCAGTGCTGCAGGAATGTAGGCGCGATTCTCGAAGCCGCAGGCTCAGGCTTCGACAAGGTCGTAAAGGCTGTCTGCTACATTACTGATATGGCAGATTTCGCAGCATTCAATGCAGTTTATGCAAAGTACTTTGTAAGCAAGCCTGCAAGGGCCTGTGTCGCAGTCGTCGGCATGGCAAAGAATGCGCTGTGCGAGATCGAGGTCGTAGCTGAAGTATAGAAGCTGATCTGTCCTCTTTGTTGACTTGCCTTTTTCATTGATTATAGACTTTGGATAAAGGAGCTTTAACATGACTGAAATCTCAACAAAGAAGGCACCAGCTGCCATCGGACCATATTCCCAGGGCTTCAAGGTCGGAGGCCTTGTATTCACATCTGGCCAGATTCCTGCAGATCCTGAGACCGGAGCAATCGTAGGAACAACAATCGAGGAGCAGGCAGAGCAGTCCTGCAAGAATGTCGGTGAGATCCTCAAGGCCGCAGGAGTCGGCTATGAGAATGTCGTCAAGACGACCTGTTTCCTTGCCGATATGGCCGACTTTGCAGCATTCAACGCTGTCTATGCAAAGTACTTTGTCAGCAAGCCAGCAAGAAGCTGCGTCGCAGTAAAGACTCTTCCAAAGAATGTCCTCTGCGAAGTCGAGGCTATTGCTGAAGCATAATCCTGTAATTGAGAAAAATAGGCTTCTCCTGTTTCATGGGAGAAGCCTTTTATGTTCTTAGACCAGATTCTTTTCCTCTATATCCTTTTTCAGACAGTGGACCCTATCTGGATCTAGCAGGGTATAGATCGTATGTGGATGGAACTCGGTCGTTTCGCCAAAATGTCGGAGGAATTCTTCCTCACTATCCAAATTTGAAAGAAGACCTTTAAGGGTCGCTTGCTTCCCTTTGTAGTATTCAGATTCGTGTGATTCTTCTGTCTCCTTAAGATATCTGGCAGTAAGAAGGACCTTTTTTACTAAAGCAAATAACTCAACATAGTACTTCTGGATCAGAATGGCATCTCTGAATCCTGACAGTTTTTCTGCTGTTAGTCCTACTACTTCCTCTAGGCTCAACTGGTAGAGTGCATCTGCCTCTTTCAGTGATCTGTCGATTTCTTGGAGATTCTCCTCCAGTCTCTCTCTCTTTGGAGCCAATGCATCCGATTTTTCTGGTATCCAGTCCTTCAGAGAGTTCTTCTCCTCTGCAAGCCAGAAGGCGTGTTCGTAGCTGATCGGCATAAGCGAGGAGTCGGAGAAGACACAGCTGTTGACGAACATGGTCTTGCTTGCAAGGGGCCAGGTCCTGTCGATTATTGAGGTGTAGTACTCAAGTGTTTTTTCTCTATTATCCTTTCCTGCATACCATCCTTCACTGCTCAGATAGTGATCATAGATATCGTGATTGGTTGTATTTACATTGTTGGAAAGCATTCCTGCTGCATAGAGATTGACCTTATTCTGTGTTCTGAATGCAGTATGTCCATCCAGACTCTCCCAGTCTGTTCTGAGAATGATACCATCTGCTCCCTTTTCAAGAGCACTCTTCATTCTTCTTCTGTAGTCATCGGCAAGGTTGGCAATGCCGATTCCCCAGCCAAAATACTGTCCCATGGCGTCGAACTCCAGCCACTGCTCATGGTCTCCTACATTTCCGATTCTTGGGTTTTCTGGGAAGGTCGGGTAGTAGTCGTGCGGGGTATTCTTAAGTGATATGACGACATCAGATGGGAGATTCTCCATGACAGAAGCAATTGCCTTGTGGGCTTCAGGATTGAAGACGAAATCCCTGACGACCAGTTTCTTGCCTGCAGCGTGTATCGGCTCATACATGGCCTCAAGAACATTTTTGAACCATTCAGCTCTGGAAGTGTTCCTGCATCGCTCGCATGTACATCTATTGGAGGTGATCGAGACCTTGCTCTCTCCTGTTGCTGGAGCTGTAATGATTCCATCCACCTCTGGGAATTCTGCAAAGAACTCCCTGTACTTCTCCTTCAGAAATTCGATCCAGAAGGGGTCGGTCGCACAGATTTTCCCATTCTTTACCAGCTCTGGGTAGAACTCGAGGAGAATCTCTGGGAAATATAGTTCCTTGTTCTCGACGTAAATGGAAATGCCACGTTTTTTGGCAATTGTCAGTACCCTCTTTAAGAAGGCTCTGCGCTGGTATGGACCAGAACGTCTTGTAGGTGTGAATTTGTACAGGGTGCGGAAAATCTCCTTGTAGCGTTCGAAGATCGAATCGTACGAATCCTTTTTGCATCCGAAATATTTTCCTGGGTATACAATCAGGTCAACAAAATCATTTCGATGGAGAACCAGGGTGTTGAATCTTTCCCTCTGCATGAATGTCAGACAGCTATCTATCCATTTGAAAACCCATGCATATAGACTATGCAGTTCGATACCTCTTACGGCGAATTCCTTCTTTTCCATAAATTTACCTTTGTTCAATGATAAGCTTAAGGTTGACAATTATAAATGTTTAAAATAACAATAATGTTAGAAATTAACAAAGGAGAATGATATGCCACAGGATAAATACTATGATGTAGTTGTTATCGGTAGTGGACCTGCAGGAATAGGTGCAGCAATTGCAGCAGCTCGTGGAGGTGCAAAGACATTGATAGTCGAGAAGGAAGCTTTCCTCGGTGGTATGATGACCGCAGGCTTAGTCACAGGCTTCCATGGAATGAGATCCCACCAGGGATTTCAGGAGAAGGGTGAGGGTTCCTATATTCCAGTTGCAAAGAACACTCCTGTTCTTACCAAAGGTATTGCAATGGAACTTGTAAACCGTCTTATTGATGTGAATGGAGCCTATGCAGAGAAAGATGATCCCCCAATGAGGACAGAGTTCGATCCTCAGATTATGATTCCTCTTCTCTTCAAGATGATGAAGGAGAACGGAGTAAGTGTTCTTCTTGACTCCTTTGTTTTCGGTGTAGAAGTTGAAGGTGACAAGATTGAATATGTAAAGGTTGCCAACAAGTCAGGTGAAACACATATCCACGCCAAAGAGTTCGTTGACTGCTCGGCAGATGGCGATGTTGCTGCATGGGCCGGGGCTCCTTTCGTACAGGGTGGAGAGGATGGCAGGTGCATGCCTGTAACCATCTATGCTGTAATCGGCAATGTCGATCTTGATAGATTTTTCCAGTACTTCATGGAGAATCCAGATGATATGCATATTGGTACACCTGAGGGATGGTATAAACTCTACAAGGAAGGGGCACCTCTGAATCTCATTGGTCTGAGAAAACTTATAAGGAAGGCTGCCGAGAATGGTGATTACCCGAATCTCCTCAACCAGACGACTTCGATTCCATACCCTATAATGGACATCCAGACCAGTATCCTTCCTAAGAATACTGTAAAGATTCAGGCTGATATGGCATATGGAATAGACCTTACCGACGCCCAGTCTCTGACTCAGGCCGAGATGGAGATCAGATCCGTTCAGATTCCTGGAATCTACAAGTTCTTGAAAAAGTATGCTCCTGGTTTTGAGAACTCAATCCTTCTTGAGACTGCTCCTCTCATTGGAACAAGGGAGTCCAGAAGAATCGTGGGACAGTATACTCTCACAGGAGAGGATGTCATGGCCAACAAGGAGTTTGATAATTCGATTGGTCGTTGTGGAAGGGCAATGAACGTCCACAGCTCTGGCGGCGGTTCACAGGATAAGCCAAGAGGTGGTCAGCAGTGGATCGAGCAGCCGAAGCCGACAGGATTCGGAATCCCATATCCAATTCTGGTACCACAGAAGATTAATAACCTTCTGGTAGGTGGCAGATGTGTCTCTGTAGACCGCAATGCTCTGGGTTCTCTTCGTGGTGAACCGACCTGTATGATTACTGGTGAGGCTGCTGGTGAAGCTGCCGCAATGTGTGCAGCTTCAGGCGTTGCTCCAAAGGACCTAGATGTCAAAGAACTGCAGAAAAAACTCATTGCACACAACGTTATTCTCTGATTCTTTTAGTAGTCCCATCTTCAGGATGGGACTATTGTAAATATACATAGAAAAACAAATTATTTAATTGAAAAGAAAGTATATAAAAAGATAGAATCAGAACATGCAAACAAGAATGAGTGAAGCCAAGCTGCAGAAGATGCAGACTGTAGCTGTAATGAAGTACAAACTTGGATTGTCCAATGTCGAGATAGCCCGAAGACTTAATGTATCTGCAATGACCATTTCCAGGTTCCTCGATATGGCGCTTGAGTCTGGAATTGTCACGATATCCGTAAAGACTTCGATAGTAGAGGACTTCGACCTCGAGAAGGAGATAAAGGACAAATATTCGCTCAACGATGTTGTTGTCGTTGCAGGAGATCTTGAGCCAGAACCGATAGAGGCCACAGCAATTGCTGCAGCACATTATATGGATATGATACTGACAGACCAGGATGTTTTCGGTATATTTGCAGGAAATACAATTGGTAGGGTTATGCCACATATGCGTCTTACTTCTGTAAATGACCCATCCAGATTCAGGATTATCCAGCTCCAAGGTGGTACATACAATGCAGGCAAGACCAACCCTTCTTCGATGATAAGCAATTTCGTGAACAGATTCGGTGCCAGTGGCTTTCTGCTTCAGCAACCAAGATATGCACGAACCGAAGCCCAGTTCGAAATGACAAGGGAGTCAGTTTGGCCTACATTCCTCAGACAGTGGCAGTCCTGTACAGTCATTCTCTCTGCACTTGGTGCACTTTCTCCAAATATTCTTCAATCGGATGATCAGATGTTGTTCGAAGATGATTATCGTGAACTTGTAGAGAAGCACTCTGTAGGTCGAATCTTTGGTCACTGGGTCGATAGAGAGGGAAAGGTCCTGGATTGTTCCTGCAACAAGAGGACCTTTACCATACCGATGAAAACAGCCCTCAATATCCCACTGCGCATTGGAGTAGTTTCTGGTATTGAAAAAGCAGAGGTTTCCAGGACTGCTCTTAACGCTCATTTGGTTAATTCTCTGGTCATAGACGCAAAGACAGCCAAATTCATTCTCTAATCTAATTTATATCAATACTTGCGAGGTCCCTTGTTCTTCCCAGGGACCTTTTTTGTTTGTCAATCAGCTGAGGTGTTAAAAATAAATTGACTATTACTGAATCCTGTATATTATAATGTTCGTTATAACAAAAATATTAGAAATAACATTTTAGGGAGCAGTATGAACAAGCTAGAATATGATGTTGTTGTAGTTGGAAGCGGACCTGCTGGAGTAGGTGCTGCCATTGCCGCTGCCAGAGGAGGGGCAAATACTCTCATCGTCGAGAAGAATGCTGTCCTCGGTGGTATGATGACCTCCGGTCTTGTAACTGGATTCCATGGCATGCGCTCTCATCACAGTTGGCAGAATCGTCGTGTCGGATCATTCCTTACAGTCGCAACTCACACCCCTCTGATGTCAAAGGGCCTTGCTCTCGAGCTGTGCAACAGACTCGTAGAAGAGCACGCTGTATATGCTTTCAAGGATAATCCACCAATGAGAGCAGAGTTCGATCCTCAGGTAATGATTCCTCTTCTTTTCAAGATGATGAAGGAGTATGGAGTCCACGTACTTCTCGATACCTTCGTTTTCGGAGTCGAGATGAATGGCGAGAAGATCGAATACATCAAGGTAGCCAACAAGTCTGGTGAGACACATATCTATGCCAAGCAGTTCGTAGACTGTTCGGCAGATGCCGATATAGCCGCCTGGGCTGGTGCTCCTTATGAGAAGGGTGGCCCAGATGGCCGCTGTATGCCTGTAACCATCTATTCGATCATCGGCAACGTGAATATGGAGGAGCTGTTCGATTACTACAGATCCAATCCTGGCGATATCCACACAGGTACTGTAGATGGCTGGTATGAGCTCTACAAGAGTGGCTGTCCTCTGACTCTGGTCGGTAACAGGGATCTCGTCTTCAAGGCTGCCAAGAATGGTGACTATCCACACCTTATGAATCAGACCTCAGAGCTCCCACATCCTATCTTCGATATCCAGACCAGCTATCTGCCAGATGGCATGGTAAAGATCCAGGCCGATATGGCGTATGGCATCGATATCACCGATGGCGAGGAGCTGTCCAAGGCCGAAATGGAGATAAGAACAGTTCAGATTCCTGGAATCTTCAACTTCCTGAAGAAGTATGCTCCAGGATTCGAGAATGCAGTACTTCTAGAGACTGCACCACTTATCGGTACCAGAGAGTCCAGAAGAATCATCGGTCTCCATATGCTTACAAAGGAAGAGGCCAACTCCAATCTTGAGAGCGAAGAGGGTATCGGTCGTTGTGGTAGAGCAATGAATGTCCATAGCTCTGGTGGAGCTCCAGCTACTGCTCTCCGTGGTGGTCAGCAGTGGATCGAGCAGCCAAAGCCGACTGGATTTGCAATCCCATATGGCTGTCTTGTACCTCAGAAGGTCAACAACCTTCTTGTAGGTGGCAGATGTATATCCATCGATAGAAATGTTCTCGGATCAATCCGCGGTGAACCTACCTGTATGGTCACAGGTGAGGCAGCAGGCGAGGCTGCAGCCCTCTGTGTAAAGAACTCTGTAGAACCTGCAAAGCTCGATGTCCAGGAACTCAGAAAGGCTTTGCTCTCGCACAACGTACAGCTTTAAAGAAAACATAAAAAAGGAGATATTTTTATGAAGAAGTTAGCAATTTTGATGATCATGATGCTCGTTTTCAGCATGGTCTGTTTTGCTCAGGGCGCTCAGGAAGCAGCCAAGGCAGATCCAAATGCTCCTAAGAAGCTCACCATGATGTTCTCTTCCGGCGGTGCAGGCAAGGCCCTGACAGCTGCTGCAGAGAAGTTCGGCAAGGAAAGGGGTGTCGAGATGGAGGTTCTCACATTCCCTGTAGGTGAAGTATATGAGAAGCAGATTCTTGCACTCAGCTCAAAGCAGGGCACTCCTGATGTAATCTCTGTCGATGATACCTGGATGCCTGTTCTCCACCCATTCCTCGAGCCAATGAAGAATGTCGATCCTACTGTAGCTGCAGAACTTGTTCCTGCATACAAGGAAGCATTTGCCCTCAAGGGTAACCAGTATGCTCTTCCTGTTAGACTTGGTGGTCAGGCCATCTTCTATAGAAAGGACATTTTGGAAAAGGCTGGCATCGATCCTAGTACCCTCACAACCTGGGAAGCTATTCTCGATGCAGTAAGAAAGGTGAACGATCCTGCAAACAAGGTCTATGGCTGGGTCGGCGGATACAGCGAAGACTCCTATTTCAACACAAACTGGCTGACCATTCTCAGTGGCTATGGCCTCGATATCATGAATGAGGATATGACAAAGTTCAACTTCCTCGATCCGAAGGCAATCAAGGCAACAGAGATGTTCGTCGAGCTCACAAAGTGTGCATCCCCAAGCATCCTCAGCTACGGATACAACGAGCAGATAGCTGCATTCCAGGATGGAAGTGCTGTAATGGGTATCGTATGGACTCCTAGATTCCAGGCAATCAACAAGGCTGGTCTTCCACACAGTGGTCAGTTCGATGTTCTCCCATTCAACCCAATTGGTGAGGGAACCGATCCTGCAAAGGCAGCAACAAGAGTCAATGGCTGGGGTCTCGGTGTCAACAAGTACACACCTAACAAGGCTCTTGCAGAAGAGTTCATCAACTACGTAGCATCCTTCGATACTCAGCTCTATCTTGCAATCGAGAACAGCAACTCTCCTGTAGTTTCCAAGATCTTCGAGAACGCAGATTTCCTCAAGACCGTTCCAGTAGCAGAGAAGATGAATACTGCAATTGCTAAGGGTATCACAAGACCTATGCATGTCCGCTGGGCCGAGATGGAAAGCATCATCAAGACCAACCTCCAGAGAGTTCTCATTGGCGAAGTCTCAGTTGAAGATGGTCTCAAGGCCTGTCAGACAGGTTGCGAAAAGCTCCTGAAGGACTGATCCTAAATAATTTGTCTGGCTGATATGCAAGTATCGGCCAGACTATATCTTATTATGTTTGGTGGAGGTATTGATGAAACGAATAATCACAGCTAAGGACAAGTATGCATATAAATATATCTTTCCTGCCCTTATCTATATGTGTCTGGTACTCTTCATACCACTCGTATTCAGCTTGGTTACGAGTTTCTTCAAATGGGATCTGATAGGGGATATCACCAGAAAGTTCATTGGCCTGAAGAACTACAGGAAGCTCCTTACGGATGATGAGACCCTCAATTCGTTCAAGGTCACCTTCCAGTTCCTTTTCTGGACTGTCCTTCTTGAGATGATCTTCGGATATCTCATTGCAGCCTTCCTCAATAGGAAGTTCTTTGGAAACAAGGTCGTCCGTGTCATCATCCTTATTCCGATGATGCTTTCTCCCACAATTGTTGCACTCATGTGGAAGATCATCTTCAACGGTGACCACGGAATTGCAAACTATATTATCGAGAGCATTCTTGGACCAGGACATGCCGTCATCTGGTTCAGCAAAGAGAATGCACTTAGGAGTGTCATCTTCGTAGATGTATGGCTCAATACCCCATTCGTTGCCCTTATGGTACTTGCTGGTCTTCAGGGAATTCCGACCGAGCTTATAGAGGCAGCAGATGTCGACGGCGCAAATCTGTTCCAGAAGAACAGGTATATCATTATTCCATCACTCAAACAGGTTCTTCTTGTTGCAGTGATCTTCAGGACTACCTTCAATCTCAGACAGTTCCCTCTGCCATGGATCATGACAGCAGGCGGTCCTGCAAATGCTACGAATGTCTTCGGTATCGAGCTTTATCGCCAGGCATTCAGTTTCTATCATATCGGATACTCTTCAGCACTCTCGTGGCTGCTGATCATAATAACCTTTGGTTTCAGTGTCCTTTATACAAGAATCACATTGAGAGGAGAGAAATAATATGCGCAAGATATTGAACTCAGTATTCAACTTTGTTGTTTCTCTCATACTCATATCCATTGTTCTTCTTCCTCTGCTCTGGATGTTCCTGATGAGCATCAAGACCGAAGGGGATATAATGGCATGGCCTCCAAAGTTCTTCTTCAAGCCTACTGCAGAGAACTACTACAACATATTCTTCAACCCAGCGAACAGCCGCCTGAGCTTTACTCATGTATTGAAGAATTCGGTAATCATTACGCTTATTACGCTTGTCTTCTCTCTAGGGCTCAGTACCTTGGCCGCATATTCAATCGGCAGACTCAAGCCAGTAGGGTACAGAGGATTGAACTACATGATTCTTGGTCTCAGGATGATTCCACCAATTGCAATAGTTGTTCCTCTCTTCATCATTTGGAACACAATTGGACTGTACGATACCATATGGGGTCTGATCATTCCATATGTTGCAATTAACATACCTTTGGCCACATGGCTTCTTGAGGGCTTCTTTGAGGCCATTCCAAGGAATCTAGAGGACGCAGCTGCGATCGATGGATGTACTGGATTTCAGGCCTTCAGGATCATCATTCTGCCTCTGGCTGCCCCTGGCATTGCTGCTACCTCCATCTTCTCATTCTCTCTTTCCTGGAACAACCTTACTCTGCCGCTGCCACTTACAATGTCCAAGGCTGCAACACTTCCCGTGCTCGCATCCCAGGTAAGAACAGATGAGGGATTGCTATGGGGACAGCTTGGAGCCTATTCGATTCTCATGATAATTCCAATGATCATTTTTACGATATTCTCATCGAAGTATCTCATTGGTGGTATCTCCTCTGGTGCGGTCAAGGAGTAGCATAGATTCTACAATGACTAATCAATCTTCATCGAAATGTGGTTTTTCAGTTTGCTGAATCTCTATACTCTTTTGGAGTCTGTCCAGTCTCCTTCTTGAAGAGTACATAGTAGTACTGTGGATTGCTGAATCCCGACTGTATGGCAGCATCACGTATTGCAAGACTTCTATCCCTGAGAAGTTCCTTCGATTTCTCAAGTCTTGTTTTGTTTATATAGGCTTCGATCGATATACCTTCAGAGGCCTTGAACTGTCTACATATGTATGTGCAGGACATGCTTAACTTGTCTGCGATATACTGGCTGCAGAGAGCAGAATTGTTGTATTCTCTGCCAGCAATATCTGTGATCTGAGTGATGAGAGTCTGCTTCTGCGATATCTTCTCGTGCCTGAACTTCTGCGAGACTTCCCTGTAGGCGTTTGTTATTATCGTTCTGACCTCCGATTCATCTTTCATCCTGTTGAGCGTCTGGTTGAATAGCATGCTCTTTTCCTCATATTCGCTATCGTCGGCAATCTGGAGGATTGTCTGGTAGAGGGTAAAGTAGCTTGTCAGTGTGGTCCTATAGGTCTTGTTCTCTAGAAGAGTGAATATTCTGTTGAGCCTCGAAACTATCGAGGATGGAGATTGACCTTTCTTTATGAAGTTTGTCAGCTGTCTGATCTCCTCGTTGACATCCTTGATGTTGCTATCCAGTTCCAGGAGTCGGGAGGTGCTGCTTATATGCTTTTTCGGTTCAAGTATTCTTCTTTCGAGCAGCTTGTCCAGATCGAAGTATACTGAAGGGAGCTCCTCCCAGGTACTGCAGAGTTTTCCGAACAGGATATACTCACTGCTCTTTCTTGCAAGGAAGTTCCTTCCGAGGGATTCAAGATCGATGTCATCTCCCTGAAGCAGTAGATATGAATTCTGGCCTACAGCTGCTCCTTCTGCCCTTATTCCGGCCTCCTCTGCAATTGAAAGGTATGGGGCTGTGTTGAAGCTGGTGACCAGGACAGGGAGTACTGGATGGTTGTAGTCAAGATTGAGATTGTAGTTCTCTATGGTCTCCTCGATCTTCGTCTCACTTCCGGAGAGTATATTGTATATGGCCTCTCCTTTGAGCATCTTGTTGACTGATTCCTTCAGATGGTCCTCGTTCTTCGAGGAGGCGATAAGCTGGTCCAGTCTGTCGGTGAGCTGATCCATTGTCAGCGTATCGTCGCTGCTCTCCTTGAGGACCGATGTAAGTTTCTGGAAGGGAAAGTAGACCCTGAGAAGAATGGTGATTGCAATGAAGGAGACAAAGGCGATGGTGGTGAAGAAGAGAACATATACTATATTTCTTATAAGGGAGAGGCTTCCGAAAACCTCATCATAGTCACTGAATCGTACATAGTAGTAATCATAATTTTTCTCGTAGGAGTAGAAGCATATCAGATCCCTTCCTGCAGTCTTCAATCTCCTGTACCCATCCAGTTTCTCGAGTCCCACTTCTCTGATCTTATCGATCAATGCAGTGTCGGAATCATCCTGCATTGCTATGATGTTCAGTTCATTGTCAAGGATGAATGAGTCCTGATACGAACCGAATATGATCTTGTTGAGCTCTTCGGATGGGACATTGATCATTATCCCTGACTGCTGCTCTTCATTTTTTATGATGTAGGAGTAGAGATGGATCTTATCCGTGTTTCCTGTTGTGTCCAGGCTCCTGAGAACAGGTCTGAATCCCCTTGTAGGGGTTTTGCTCTTGAAGAGTTCTACTGCCTCATGGTCCATGAAGAGCTCTGTACTGTTGCTCACGTACCTTCTATCGTGATCGACGGTAGAGAATATATAGTCCAGCTTGCCGTTGTAAAGGTAGATGGATTGGATGAAGTTTCCGACTGCGACTGCCTGATTAAGCGCTCTCAGGCCCGATATCCTTTCGAAGTTTGTAAGCTTTTCAGCATTGCGCAGAGATTCGATCTGATCAGAGAAATATATCTGGGTAGTCTGGTTCAGAAGGAAAGTATCCAGAACTTCCCTGTTGATCGTTGCAGTCGTCGACAGGGATGTATTGTTCTTGGAAAGGGTCCTGATCGTGACCTGATAGAAGCTGAAATACAGGATCAGAAAGAGAATAAGGACTGCAAGTATCGATACGATGAGGTATCTGAACTTGATAATAACTTTTCTTGTATTAATCAGATCTTTATTCATATATATTTCTGACAACCTCGATTATAAGGCCTTAAATGCAGGTTTTTGAAGAAAAAATTCAAAAAACATACTCTATCATTAGGATTCAAAAAACATACTTTATCTATCCAGTGGAGCATTTGAAAATATAGATAACTGATTTTCATATATTCACCGGGCATCCGGTAAAAGGAGGAGTCTATGAAAAAATTCTTGGTTATCCTATTGGTCGCAGCACTTGCTCTGACATCTGCATTTGCTGGCGGTTCCAGCGAGAGTACAGCACCTGAAGCTGCTGCTGCAAGCGTCGAACAGCATCCAGAGTACAAGGGCGTTGTAATGCTATATACCTCTACTGGTGAAGATGTAGTCCTGAAGCTGAAGGAGGCTTTCCAAGCAAAGTATCCCAACGTAGATATGCAATACTATTATGCTGGTTCCGGCAAGGTCGTCACAAAGCTCTCTACAGAGTTCGAGACCAATGCTGTTACTGCCGATATCGTATGGATGGCAGACCCCTCGGCTCTCCTTACTTGGAAGAAAGAAGGCAAGCTCACACCTTACAAGTCCCCATTTGCTGCAGATATCAACGAGATCTTCAAGGATTCCGACGACATGTTCACAGCTGCAAGAATGATCATCATGGGTATCACATACTCGACAATCGCAACCAGCGACAAGGAAGCTCCAACTACCTTCTGGGATATGACAAAGCCTGAGTGGAAGAATCAGATTGTAATGTCCGACCCATCCAACGCAGGTTCCACAAAGACAACAGTCTATGCTCTTCTCCACAGCGACAAGTATGGCTGGGACTTCTTCAAGGCACTCAAGGCAAACGGCTGTGAGCTCGAGAGCTCTACAGGCAATACCCATAACAAGGTTGCAGCAGGTGCATACAAGCTCTGTATCGGTGTCGACTACAACACGAAGAACATGATGGATGCCGGTTCTCCACTCGGATTCCATAACACCACCGATGTCGTAGTTGCAGTTCCATGTCCAATTGCTATTCCTAAGGGAAATCCAAACCCGGAGCTTGCCAAGCTTCTCTATGATTTCCTGATCGACCCAGAAGGTGGACAGAAGGTCCTCGCAAATGACTATAACATGACCGTCACAAACGCAAAGACTGCTATTCCTGCAGGCATGATCCACTCAGAAGAAGCTGCAAGGATTGCACTTCCAGTCGACTGGCCAGATCTTCAGGCCAATGGCAAGGCAATGCTCGCTGAGTTCGATAAGCTTTTCAAGTAATAGTAAATCACCCTCTATCAGGCGGCTGGGGGTTCCAGCCGTCATATCAAGCAGACATGATCAATGAATAAAGTTGAATTCAAGAATATAACCCTGTCCTATGGTTCCAATGTCGTAGTGAAGGATTTCAGTCTTTCTGTAGGTAATGGTGAAATCATAGGAATCGTAGGTCCTTCCGGTTGTGGAAAGACTACCATAATGAGGGCACTATGCGGACTGAAAAATCCCGATACAGGAGAGATATATGTAAATGGGACGCCATTCTTCTCAAAGGAGAAGAGGGCTAATCTTGCCCCTGAGAAGAGAGGTATCGGCATAGTCTTCCAGGACTATGCTGTTTGGCCACATCTCTCCGTTTACGACAATATCGCATACCCGCTCAAGAAGAAGAAACTGGCCAAGAATGAGATAGACAGGGAGGTGCATGAGGCACTTACCCAGGTCAGCATGCTCGGTTATGAGAAATACATGCCATCCCAGCTCTCTGGTGGACAGCAGCAGAGAGTTGCCATAGCAAGAGCTCTCACCTCATCCAAGGATCTCATTATCATGGATGAGCCTATCACCAATCTCGATGCGAAGCTCCGCGAGAGCATGCTTGTCGAGATCCGTCTGATGCAGGAGAGGCTCGGAACCACGATTATCTATGTCACCCATGACCAGGAGGCTGCCCTCCAGCTCTGCGACAGGGTTGTGATCATGGACCAGCAGGGAAACATAAACCAGATTGGTACCGACGAGGAGATCATCGAGCACCCTGCAAATCAGTTCGTCTTCAGATTCATTGGCGTCTCCAACTTCATCCCTGTAAAGAAGGTCGATGGCAAGTACTGTCTCCATCTGGACAAGGACTATGTCTACTCCAACGAAGAGCCAAATGGCTGGGTAGAAGGGAATGTGGAGATGGGTGTCAGGCCAATGGATATGGTCTTTGATGACAATGGTCTTATCGAGGCCCAGATTGTCCAGGCTGTCTTCCTTGGCAACATGTACAACTACTTCGTAAGGATCGGAGACAGGGAGTACAGGCTCCAGAGAAGCACACTGGACAGTCTCGATGGAAAGGACTACAAGGTCGGCGACACGGTACATCTCAGCTTCATAAACGAGAAGTACTATCCAATTGAGGGAGGTAGTGCATGCTGATGTTCGACAAGAAGAACAGTGACCTCAGAAGAATGGAGGGAAAGAAGATCGGTATCGACCAGGTCCTTACCTTGCTCTGCTTCATCCTGCTCATCATAGTCGTAGTTGCCCCAGTCGGCATGATCATATACAACGCCTGCTGGGATACCCAGGCCCACAGGCTGGATCTTGGAATGTTCAAGACCGTCATCCTCCAGAAGGAGAATGTCGGTGCGATGTGGAATACACTCTTCGTAGGATTCTTCGCAACACTTCTTTCCACACTGGTAGGTGTATTCTTCGCATGGCTGCTCGGAAGAAGCGACATTCCGTTGAAAGGGCTTATGAGATGGCTCTTCACCATCCCATTCATGATCCCTCCATTCCTCGGTGCAATGGCCTGGGATATGATGCTCTCGGCCCGTGGCGGTTACGTTAACAGATGGCTCATGAGTACCTTGCACCTTTCAAAGGCCCCGATAAACATCAACAGTATCTGGGGTATCATCTGGGTAGAGGTCATCTACATGTTCCCATTCGTCTACAACCAGGTAGTAGCTGCCCTTGAGAGAATGGACCCGACTCTCGAGGAGAGTGCTAGAATTGCAGGTGCAAAGCAACTGTATGTAATCAGGCACATCACACTGCCTCTGGTAGTTCCTGCAATCTCGTCAGGTATGCTCCTCGTTCTGATTACCTCACTGGCAAACTATGGCATTCCATCGATGCTCGGCTTCTCTGCAAAGATCTACACTCTGCCGACCAGGATCGTAGACCTGATGGAGGCTGCCAACGGAAGCTTCATTGGTATCAGACAGGCTACAATCCTCTCGATGCTTCTCATCGTGGTCGTAGGTATTGCCCTGATCATGCAGAATAAGCTTCTCAGCGTAGGTAAGTACGATATCATCAAGGGCAAGTCGATGCGCCCTGCTCTGATAAAGCTCAGAGCCACGAAGTATCCTCTACTGGTATTCTCTCTTGCCTTCCTCGGAATCGTCGTTATCGCCCCTCTGGCAATCATCGTACTCGTCAGCTTCGTTAAGGCATATGGACTTCCGTTCACATTCAAGAACCTCTCGCTGAAGAACTACGAGACCATCATCTTCAAGAACAACACAGTTGCAATGTCGGTAAGGAACTCCCTCTTCCTGGGTTTCTCCTCTGGCTTCCTCTGTCTCTTCCTCGGTGTCATGCTCTCGTTCGTAATCCAGAAGGTAAGACCTAAGGGACGTGGCGTTCTTGAAATTCTCGCAGTTCTTCCGTACTCGCTTCCAGGTACCGTACTTGCAATTGGCTGTATCCTGGCCTGGTCCGGTGTCATTGCTGGTATCAACCTGTACAATACGATCTGGATCATCCTCATCGCATACGTTGCAAGATATCTTTCCTACACACTCAAGTCCTGTTCGGCATCACTTCAGCAGGTGCACTCATCGCTCGAAGAGGCCAGCAGAATGTGCGGAGCCAGCCGTCTCCAGTCGCTGATGGATGTAACCATCCCTCTGATCAAGCCAGCTATGATCTCCTCATTCTTCCTGGTATTCCTCCCTGCAATGAGAGAGCTCACAACATCCGTACTTCTCGTCGGTCCGAGGTCGAAGACTCTCGGTGTTGCAATCTATCAGTTCAGAAGTGGTGGCCACATGTCGCCTGCTGCGGCCCTGTCGGTAATCACAATCGGCATCATCATGATAAGCAACGCAATCGTCAAGTACATCGTCAAGGATAGAAAGGGGGTATGAGGATGGATCAGCTGGTTCTTTCGCATGTAACAAAGAAGTACAAAACAAAGACTCTTGGTGAAGTCACTGCCGTAAAGGATATCAACGTATCCGTAAGGGAGGGTGAGTGCTTCTCCATCCTTGGTCCATCAGGCTGTGGAAAGTCCACAACGCTCAGAATGATCGCAGGTTTCGAAGACCTTTCAGATGGGCAGATCTTCCTTGGAGGAAAGATCGTTTCCGACAAGGCAAAGAACATCTATGTACCACCAGAACATAGGGGACTGGGCATGGTATTCCAGGCCTTTGCAGTCTGGCCTCACATGAATGTCTACAACAATGTCGCATTCCCTCTGAAGGTCGCAAAGGTCCCTCATAGTGAGATTCAGCCTAGGGTAGAGGCAGCGCTTAAACACTGTAATCTCGATGGTCTCGAGAAGACCTTCCCTTCGGACCTCTCCGGTGGTCAGCAGCAGAGAATTGCACTTGCAAGAGCTATCGTCACCAACCCTAAGGTCATGCTTCTGGATGAGCCTCTTTCCAACCTGGATCCAAAGCTTAGGGAAACGATGAGATTCGAGATCAAGAAGCTCCAGCAGGAGTTCAACTTCACGATCATCTTCGTTACCCATGACCAGAGCGAGGCGATGGCCCTTTCGAATAGGATGATGGTAATGGATATGGGCAACATACAGCAGATAGGAACTCCGACCGAGCTCTACAACAAGCCTGTCAACAAGTTCGTCCACAGTTTTCTGGGACAGTCCAACTTCACCACCGTCAATATCGAGGACGGCAGGGTCTTTGCGAAGGGAATTCCTCAGGCCATTCCTGTCGTAGCTCCAAAGAAAATGAGCGGAGAGGTCCTGCTCGCTACTAGACCTAACACCATCGAGATAAACCATAAAGAGGGCTACAAGGCAAAGATAGTCAAGAGAGTCTTCCTGACCGACTTCACCGAGTATCTTGTTGGAGTAGGTGACCAGATACTCAGAGTCCAGACCCCGCATAGGAACATGTTCCGCCAGGGCGATGACTGCTATCTTAAGTTTCCAAGTCCCATGTGGTACGAGAAGACAGAAGATAATGACCGGGAAAGGGCCAAGAGGCAGATAATCTGATGATCAGCTACGTCGAGATGGCAAAGAAGCGTACCTATGAGTACGTGGAATACAGCAAATTTTTTCATGTCCTCACGGACATCCAGTATGGAGATATCGAGCGTGAGAGGCTCGATATCTTCCTGCCGGAGGGAAGAGGACCATTCCCTGCAGTAATCCATGTTACAGGGGGTGGTTTTGTCTATGGAGACAAGAGCATGAAGAAGATGGAGGAAACCTTTCAGTCCATCCTCTCTCATGGGTATGCAATCGTTTCTGTCAACTATTCGCTTTCTGACAAGGAAAAATACCCAGTCCAGATATGGCAGGTCAAGAGAGCCATAAGGTTCATAAAGCTTCATGCTGCTGAGTATGGCATCGATCCCGAGCACCTCTTTCTCTATGGAAACTCTGCTGGTGGCTACCTTGTCCTGATGGCCTCCTTCACAGACAGCAGGGATTCCTTCTTCAATGGGGACTATTCCAATGGAAGGGCCGGAGATCTTTCCGTCTCCACTACTGTACAGGGGGTTGTCAGCATCTATGCTCTCGTCGAGCCATATGATTGCGGCAAGATGATAAGGGCAGTTGGAAATGAACCAAAGTACTATGAGAATACACTTGAATCCCCTGAGGGGTACTTTTTCGGTGATGACATAGACAATATAAGGGATAAGGCAAAAGAGGCCTCTGTTCTCAACTATGTAAGAGAGGACCATCCACCTGTGCTTGTACAGCATGGAAGATGCGATAGAACCGTCAGTCCGAAGAACAGCTATGATCTGGTGACTGCACTGCTTGAGTGCAACGAGGAGAATGTCGAGTTCGAATACTTTGAGGGGCTGGACCACTCCGACCCATTCTTCAAGTCCCGTGAGAACACAGAGAGAATCCTTTCCTTCTTCGATAAGTATCTATAGGGATTCTATTTTCCTCTTGGATGTGTCAGATTGTAGACATGGAAATCAATGCATACATGATGAAGATGGAAAAGGAGTTCAGGGAGAAGTTCGGCCTTGAGTTCGTTTCGGTTTCCGAAGGGAGGGCTGTTGCTACCTTCAATATAGGGCCGGAGCATCGAAATCCTTTGGGCTTTGTATACGGTGGAATCATATACAACCTTGCTGACATAGTTGCCGGTGTTGCCTTCTTCACAACTGGTGCAATGGGGCCGACAGTCGAGGGCTCGATGAAGTACCTTTCCGGTTCGGAGGATGCAAAGACCCTCACACTGGAAGGAAATGTGATAAAGAGTGGAAGAAACCTCGGCTTTGTCGAGGTGAAGGTGAAGGACGAAAGGGGAAACCTTGTCGAAACAGGCAGTTTTACCTACTTCAATATGGGGTCCAGAGGGTAATTGACGACTTTCCAAATTGTGTCGGAACTGATATTCTAGATATATGGCACACAACACCAAGGCAGAGCTATCCAAGGCATTGATCGAGTTGAGTCAGGAGATACCCCTGAACAAGATCACTGTCGGTGATGTAGCTGAAAGATGCGGGGTCTCCCGTCACACCTTCTACTACCACTTCACAGACCTCTTCGATCTCATAATCTGGACCTTCTGCCACATGACCGACAGGATAAACTTCCTCAATTGGAAGAGTGTCTGTCTCGAGGTCGCAAGAAATGCCATCAAGAACAGGACCTTTGCTATATCTGTCTACCATTCGGAGTACAAGGAAGCCTTCATGGAGAGGATCTTCTACATTGCAGAGGAGTTCTTCAACATCGCATTCAAGAAGATCTATCCTAGCTTCAAGGACCTGGTCTACGTATCGAGAATGGCCGCGTATGCTGTTTCAGGTACGATAAAGGATTGGTTCGAGAACAATCTCGACGATACATATCTCAAGGCAATAGGGGGAGTCGAGTTCCTTCTCAGCTCCCCGAATATCGACCTGTTGAAGCAGATTAATTGAGTCCCAGCTCCCTGAGCCAGGCCTCGACAAGCTTTCCGATCGTCTCCTTCTGTGCCTGTTCCTTTCTTACATTCAGCACATTCGGATGAACAGCAGCATCCGGTTCTGCGTCTGCAATCTTTCTGTCAAAGCCCTCGGGCACGCTATTATCTGAGCAGGTGAATATATATATCTTCTTTCCTGAAAGGTCGACTTTATCAAGGTATGAGTATATGGCCCTTGGCATTTCATCCCACCAGATAGGGAAGCCTATGAAGAGAGTTTTGTAGGAGCTTTCCCTCCTGTCGGGTGTCCTGAGCTCGGGCATCGTCTTTTCTGCCTTCTCCTTCTGTGTCCTCTCGACAAGTGCATCAAGGTCCTCTGGATAGAACTCGCTGACTACTATGTTCCTGATCGCAGCACCTGTCTTCTCCTGGATTGCGATCGCTACCTGCTCTGTTATTCCGTTTGGCTTTGGTCGCGCCTCTGTGCAGCTTGCCGAGGCGATCGCATCGATATTCTGGTTGTCGCGCAGAGTGAGATAGACGACCATGGTCCCTGAATCCGGGCCGACACTGGCAGGTGAGAACCTGAGCTCCAGATTCACAAGCAGTGCAGTGGCACCGATAAGGACGATGAACATCAGGACTATTGCAATTCGGGTAAGGGGTTTCATACATTGTATGATATTCCAAGAAATCTGAATTTTAAACAGTTCATGATTCATTATTCTGCAGGCCTCTCAGGTTGAACACATCCTCCTTTTCTGATTAACTCACTGATTATGATCAAGCTTACCGATGTTTCATTCTTCTTCGGCGGAAGGGATATTCTGCGCCACGCAGAGCTGCTGATAAGGGACAATGACAGAATAGGACTTGTGGGGCCAAATGGCGCAGGAAAGTCCACTCTCTTCAAGCTGCTTGTGAAGGAGCAGACTCCGACCTCAGGAAGCATCACTACAGATAGGAAGGATGCAGTCATCGGCTATCTCAGACAGGATACTGGAGAGATGAAGGGCGGCTCGGTCCTCGAAGAGACAGTGGCAGGAGCTGGCAGAGTGAGCGAGATAGGCAGACGGCTTGCCGAACTGGAAGAGAAGATGGGAAGCATCGAGGATCCCATAACGGATGCCGAGATGGACGAGTATGGGTATCTTCAGAATGAGTTCCTCGCCCACGACGGCTACAATCTTGAGAGCAATGCAAGAGCAATCCTTACCGGTCTCGGCTTTCCACTTGAGAGGCAGGAAGAAAGCGTGGAGAACTTCTCAGGAGGCTGGAAGATGAGGATTGCAATTGCCCGGCTTCTTCTTCTGAAGCCCGATATCCTCCTGATGGACGAGCCGACGAACCACCTTGACCTCGAATCCATACTCTTTCTTGAAAGATGGCTCAGCAGTTTCGAGGGTGCATTGGTCATGACCTGTCATGACAGGGAGTTCATGACAAGGGTCTGCAGGACAACAGTCGAGCTGTCACATGGAAACCTGACTCTCTACTCGGGCGACTATGACTTCTATCTCAGGGAGCGAGAGATAAGGAGAAGGGAGCAGATAGCGACCTACGAGCGACAGCAGGCTATGCTTGCCAAGGAGGAGGAGTTCATAGCACGCTTTCAGGCTCGTGCAAGCCATGCGAATCTCGTACAGTCCCGAATAAAGAACATAGAAAAGATCGAGAGAGTCGAGAGGCCCTTGGAGGAGAAGGCGATGAGCATAGAGTTCAGACCCTGTCCCCGCTCAGGCGACCAGGTCGCTGTTCTTGAGAATCTTGGTGTCTCCTACGGAAACTACAATGTCTTTTCCGGAGCAACAGTGACTCTGAGACGACTTGAAAAGGTCGCGCTCACAGGCATCAATGGAGCTGGAAAGTCCTCTCTTCTCAAGGTGATTGCAGGGAGTCTTTCACAGACAGAGGGCTCCTGCACTGTAGGCTCCGGTGTAAGGTCCGGCTACTTCTCACAGTACTCATCCGACCTTCTCAATCCCTCCAATACTATCTTCGAGGAGGCCCAGGAGAGACTTCCAGAGCTGGACAGGGGCGAACTGATGAGCGCACTTGGTGCCTTTCTCTTCTCAGGTGACGATGTCGATAAGAAGATATCCGTACTCTCTGGTGGAGAAAAGAGCAGAGTAGTGCTTGCCTGCATACTCTCAAGACCTGTTAACTTCCTTGTGCTCGATGAGCCGACGAACCATCTGGATATCGTTTCGAGGGAGGTGCTTCTTGACGCACTCAAGAGGTTCGATGGTACAGTACTGATCGTCAGCCACGACAGGTTCTTCCTCAGAAGTCTTGCGACCAGGGTCTGGGAGCTGGACAGGGGAAGGCTTTCGGTCTATGAGGGCGACTACTCATACTACCTTGAGAAGAGTCCTCATCTCAAAGAGCTGCATCTGATGTAGGAAGCGTTAGAATGTTGAGCAAGAGCAGAGTCGATATGATCAACAGGCCGATCATCCCCAGCATGATCGCCTTTGTGGTACCACTGATACTTTCCGGCTTCCTGCAGCTGTTCTTTTCAGCTGCGGACACGATTGTGGTCGGCCGCTTTGCTGGCCATGCCTCTATGGCCGCGATCGGAGCGACCTTCTCGCTGACGAACCTCCTCGTGAATTTCTTCATAGGACTTTCTGTCGGTGTCAATGTAGTTGTGGCAAAGTACTTCGGTGCCGGACACGACAGAAATGTGGAGGATGCAGTCCATACTGCAATCGCGACCAGCCTGATAAGTGGAGTGCTCCTTGCCTTTGTCGGTCTTGTCTTCTCTCCTGTCTTCCTTGGCTGGATGGGAACTCCGGATGATGTGATAGAAAAGGCCTCGCTCTATATGAGGATCATATTCATCGGCATGCCCTTCAATATGCTCTACAACTTCGGAGCTGCGGTACTCAGGGCCTATGGTGATACGAAGAGGCCTCTCTACTACCTGACAGTTGCAGGTGCGATCAATGTGGTTGCGAATCTCTTCTTCGTGATAGTCCTGAAGATGGATGTTGCCGGTGTTGCAATAGCAACAGTGCTTTCACAGGCCATCAGTTCCCTGCTTGTACTCATCGCTCTGATGAGGAGCAACGACTCGATCAAGGTCTACCTTTCCAGGCTGAGGATAAGGCTGGATATGATGAATGAGATACTCTACATCGGAGTTCCTGCCGGACTTCAGTCCATCCTCTTTTCGATTGCAAATGTCACGATACAGTCCTCCGTGAACTCCTTTGGCTCCTATGCAATTGCCGGAAATACTGCCGCTATCAGTCTGGACAGCTTCGTCTACATTACCTGCAACTCGATGGCCCAGACCAACCTGAGCTTCATGGGTCAGAACAGAGGATCCGGGAAGTACTCGAGGATAGACCGTGTGATCTGGAGTGCGGCCATCCTTTCGTCCCTGATGGGGCTTGTGATGGGCTGGGGAATGTACTTTGCAGGAGACTTCCTGTTCGGTATCTACTCAAAGGAGAGCGAGGTCATAAGGTATGGAATGATGAAGGCCAGTGTGGTCCTTACGACCTACTTCATATTCAACTTCGAGGAGGTGATGGTCTCTGCGATAAGGGGACTTGGGAACTCACTGCTTCCAATGGTCATCTCTGTAGTCTGCATCTGCGGCTTCCGGCTGCTCTGGATATTCACTGTCTTCCAGTTCTTCAGGGACTTCAGGGTCCTCTCCTGCTGCTTCCCGCTTTCCTGGGCCCTCTCTGCAGTAGTGATGACGATCTGCTTCCTTTCCTACAGAAGGAAGTTTCCAAAGACCGATATCGAATAGAAAAGGGGGCGAATGTCTCACCCCCCGAATATCTCAGTCCATGAAACTCTTCAGTATCCTGTAGCTTTCCACTATCTTCTCATCCGGATCCTTCTCGAAGCATTCGATATTGAATTCACCTTCGTAGCCGGCCTTCCTAATTTCATCATAGTATGACTTGTAGAGAGGAATGTCCTTTTCGACAAGATAGGTCCTCTTTCCCTTCTCCAGATTGGAAAGGTGCACGACCCTTATCTCATCTGCGATCTCGCTGATCACCTCAGGGCCCTGGTCATCTGCCCAATCATGGTAGATGTCGTAGACAAGGTGGAAGTTGGGAATTCCAAGTCGCTTTACAAGCGCATATGCCTCACGTGCCTTTGTCAGGTAGTTCGTATCGAGGCTTGTGATGGACTCCATCAGGATATCCATATTGTACTTTGCAGCAACCGAGCAGAGCACTCTCCAGACCTCGTCCATCTCCCTTTCGGCCTTCTCTCTCTCTTCGCCAGGAAGGATTCTCTTGTTCTTTCCAGCTCCAATTCCGATGTATCTGCATCCGAGCTGTGAGGCTCTGTAACAGACCTTGTCTGTATACTTCTTGATCACATCCAGGTCGAGATCCTTTCCATGGAATGGGATGTCTCCCGGACAGAAGCTGTTGACAGAGAGGCACTTCAGAGGGCCTCCAAGGACCTTTTCCCTGATACTCTCGAACTTTTCGTCGGACCAGGATGCGATATCGGTGCCTGCAAAGGTGATTGCGTCGAAGCCTGCCTTCACGACAGTGTCATAGTGCTCAAAAGAGATGCAGCATCCAAGAATCATAATCTTTCTCCTTAGAAGTAGTGTGCCCTAATGATAGAACGGTGGATGTGAAAAGTCCACAGAATGGAGTAGAGAGATATAGGCCTATGGTTGTTTATTCGCTCTTCAATTCTGGTGTAGGATCGAGCTATGGCAGATGGGTTCTACAATGAGGGACGAGAGGAGGGAGCAGACAGGAATGAAAGAGTTTCCAATCCCTTCTCTCAGGATGTGAAGAGGTTTTCCGGAAGATACGATGTCATCGTGATCGGAGGCGGGGTTTCAGGCTGTGCTGCCGCACTATCTGCAAGAAGATGCGGATGCTCCGTTCTTCTTGTAGAGAAGATGACAATGCTTGGCGGTCTTGCAACAGCAGGCCACATAACACTCTACCTTCCACTCTGCGATGGCTACGGCCGAAAGGTCGTATCCGGCATTGCAGAGGAGTTCCTCCACCTCTCGACAAAGTACTCATATGGTACGGATACTTCACACTGGCAGGAGGAGAAGAAGCGCTATGAGAGCGTCTTCAACGCTCCTGCCTTTGCCCTTGCACTCGAAGAGAGACTCCTGGAAGAGGGTGTTGAGATAATCTACGACACGCTTTTCGTAGGAAGCAGAAGAGAAGGAAGCAGGGTCACTGGAGTATATGTCGAGAATACTGACGGAAAGAGCATGATCGAATCGGAGGTAGTGATCGATGCATCCGGAAGTGCAGAGGTCTTTTCCAGGCTTGGCTCGAAGTGCTTTTCCAGAGAGAACAGTCTGTCCGAGTGGAGCTATGCAGCACGGGGAGGAGAGGGGCACATAATGCTTCGCGGAAGCAGCCTGGAGAACGGCATCCGGCTCATAGCACTTGGAACTGTGGACAAGAGTGCCCGCACCCATGTAGTCGAGGAGCCGTACTACGCTGATACCGCCACATCTGTGGACAGGTTCATAAAGGATGGACACAGCCGGATTCTCGATCTCATGAAGAGTGATGAGAGTCTTGTGATGGCATCTCTTCCATCTATGCCGCAGTTCAGGATGTCCAGACGAATTGATGGTGAGTATACGCTTGGAGAGAAGGACGCTTCAGCCCACTTCGAGGACAATATCGGAGGAGTAGGGGACTGGAGAAGGCCGGGCCCCTGCTATGAGATTCCATACCGCTGTCTCTATACATCAGAGTGGGAGAACCTGCTCTCCTGTGGACGGTGCATCTCATCTGCAGACATCGCCTGGGAGATCACGAGAGTGATTCCTCCTTCAGTTCTCACAGGGGAGGCTGCAGGTATCGCAGCCTACCTTGCAATAGAGGGGCGCATTCCTGTTTCAGAGGTCGATGCAGCGAAACTCAGAATGCTGCTTGAGGAGAGGGGTAATATCCTGGATATCAACCTCTGAGGGCCTGGAGCCTCTCATCGAGAAGCTTTGCGAACCTGGAGGCTTCTGCCAGACTTGTGAACTCCAGAGGTGACTTTCCATCCTTTGCATACTGTATCTCGACAGTCGGGACAGCATCCTTCAGAGTTGCACTTGCACAGCATATCCTGGTCGTGTAGTCCTTGCTGTTGAAGTCGTAGTTCGTAAGCTCCTTCAGGGGAATGTATGCCCAGTTGATGTTCAACGGGAAGAAGATGGCCTCATTTCCGATTCTGTACCTGCCGACTCTGCTGCTCTTCTTGAGGTCCGACTTTGGATCTGCAATTGTAAGTTCATCGATTACTGGGATTATCTTTGATATCATGTCCTAATTATTACAGAGCAGAGGATAATTTTCCAAGTAGGTATTGACTGTCCTGACTGCAACTATATATAGTAACATTGTTACTGTAGATAGTAACAGGAATGATGTATGGATAATGGAAGATTTGGTGAATACGGTGGCAGATACGTACCAGAGACCTTGATGAGTGCAGTGACCGAACTCGAGGAGGCGTACAACCACTACAGGAACGACCCGGAGTTCGTCGAAGAGCTCGATACCCTTTTGAGGGAGTATGCGAACAGACCCAGCCTCCTCTATAGAGCTGACAACATGAGCGAGAAGCTCGGTGGAGCCAGGATCTACCTGAAGAGGGAGGATCTGAATCATACCGGTGCGCACAAGATAAACAACGTCCTGGGACAGTGCCTGCTTGCAAAGCGCATGGGAAAGACCAGGGTCATCGCAGAGACCGGAGCTGGACAGCATGGAGTTGCAACTGCAACCGTAGCTGCCCTGATGGGCCTTGAGTGCGAGATATTCATGGGAAAGCTCGACACGGAGCGCCAGGCACTGAATGTCTACCGCATGAGGCTGCTCGGAGCCAAGGTAAATGCAGTCAGGACCGGAACACAGAGCCTCAAGGATGCTGTCAATGCAACGATGAGGGAGTGGGTCAACAGGATTTCCGATACCCACTATGTAGTCGGTTCCGTAATGGGACCGCACCCATTTCCTCTGATGGTCCGCGACTTCCAGTCGATCATCGGCAAGGAGGCCAGGGCACAGATACTTGAAAAGGAGAACCGATTGCCGGATGCAGTGCTTGCCTGCGTAGGTGGTGGTTCGAATGCGATGGGAATCTTCCACGAGTTCGTGCCGGACAGTGGTGTAAGGCTGATCGGCTGCGAGGCGGCCGGAAGAGGAATCGATACCAAGGAGACTGCAGCTACCATCCTCACAGGCACCGAGGGAATCTTCCATGGAATGAAGTCCCTCTTCTGCCAGGATGAGTATGGACAGATTGCTCCTGTCTACTCCATTTCTGCCGGCCTGGACTATCCAGGAGTCGGCCCAGAGCACGCATACCTCTACAAGAGTGGAAGGGCCGAGTACGTTGCAATCACGGACGATGAGGCAGTCGAGGCCTTCGAGTTCCTCTCAAGGTGCGAGGGTATAATCCCGGCAATCGAGAGCTCGCATGCGGTTGCATATGCGATGAAGCTCGCTCCGACGATGAGAAAGGACCAGATAATAATCGTCAACATCTCCGGACGTGGGGATAAGGATGTGGCTGCAATTGCCCGCTACAGAGGAGAGAACATCTATGAGTAGGATAACGGACGCATTCAGAGGCACCAAGGCCTTCATTCCCTTCATCACCTGCGGGGATCCGGATATTGAAATGAGCGAGAAGCTCGTCGCTGCAATGTGCGAAAGCGGTGCCGATATCGTCGAGCTCGGACTTCCATTCTCGGATCCGATAGCAGAGGGTCCGGTCATCCAGGGGGCCGACGAGAGGGCACTTGCGTCCGGAACGACGACCGACAAGGTCTTCGATATGGTCGCCCGCCTCAGAAAGAGCATAGACACTCCCTTCATCATAATGACATACGCAAATCCTGTCTTCGTCTACGGCTGTGACCGCTTCATGGAAAGGTGCAAAGCGACCGGAGTCGATGGGATAATCATCCCGGATGTTCCATATGAGGAGAGAGAGACCTTCCTGCCATATGCCAGGAAGCATGGCATCGAGCTCATCAGCATGATAGCTCCTACAAGCGAGGACAGGATCTATGAGATAGCTTCCCAGGCAGAGGGCTTCCTGTACTGTGTCTCGAGCCTTGGCGTTACAGGCATGAGGACAAGCTTCTCAGCTGGAATTTCCGATATGATCGCAAAGGTCAAGAAGGTGAATCCATCTCTTCCCTGTGCAGTCGGCTTCGGCGTCTCGAAGCCTGAACACAGCACAAGCATGGCCCGCATTGCCGATGGAGTCATAGTCGGTTCTGCAATCGTCAACATCATTGCAGAATACAGCTACGATGCAGAGGAGTATGTGAGAGAGTATGTAAGGTCGATGAAGAGCGCAGCTCTTGCAGCTCTTTGAGAGAAAAAGCATTCGTCTACATTCTTTATCTGCTACATGTCTTTGTGATATTTTTGACCTATGGCAAGAGATATGACGAAGGGGAGCCCGTTTGCTCACCTGATACTGTTTGGAATTCCAATACTGCTGGGAAACTTCTTCCAGCTCACATACAATGCGGTCGATTCGATACTCATTGCCAATATAGCTGGCACCGACGCACTTGCGGCAGTCGGTGCTGCAGCTCCTGTCTTCAATGTCATAATCCTGTTCACAACTGGTCTTACTATCGGAGCCTCCGTTCTCATGGCCAACGCCTTCGGTGCGAAGAACAATGATGAGATAAAAAGGACTCTGGGCACGATGCTCGTTATCGGTGCCTTCTTCACACTCTTCTGGTACCTTGTCGCAATCTTCGGGACAAGGGGCCTGATGAGGTTGATGAATGTGCCGCCTGCTCTGATGGACTCATCGACCCTCTATCTCAGAATAGTGCTCTTCGGAACCCCGTTCACATACCTATACAATACATACTCTGCCTCGATGAGGGCGATAGGGGACTCGAAGGACCCTGTAAGATACCTCTCGCTTTCGTGCATTCTGAATGCAGTTCTCGATGCCCTTTTCCTCATCGTCTTCGGCTGGGGAGTTGCCGGCGCTGCGATAGCAACAGTACTCTCCCAGGTCATCTCCTCGCTGCTCTGTATAATGAAGTGCCAGAGGGATATTCCATACCTCAGGATGAGCATGGAACAGATAAGGACCGACGCCTCATCCCTGAAGCAGACCCTTGTCTACGGCAGCCTTACAGCACTCTCGCAGTGCTGCATGCCGATTGGAAAGGTCCTGATCCAGTCGACCATCAACACGCTTGGAACCGGTACGATAGCAGTCTACAGTGCCGCAGCCAAGATAGAGGATTTCGCAATAACTCCGGCTCAGTCACTTGGCCACTCTCTTACCACATATACCGGGCAGAACAGGGGTGCAAGGCAGAAGCAGAGAATATACCAGGGGTTCTTTGCGAACTTCTGTCTGGAGGTCTGCTACTGGGTGATGATATTCTCTGCAGTGACCTTCGGTGGAAAGTATCTGTTGAGGATGTTCATACGGGACCCTGAGCTCATAGCAATAGGCATGGGCTACCTTGGCATAATGGCCTTCAACTATCTCCTCTGCGGAACGAACAACAACCTCCATGGCTTTCTCAGAGGCATGGGCAAGATGAACTACTCATTCGTTGCCAGCCTGCTGCAGATCACAGTCCGTGTAGTCATGACATTCATACTCGTCCCGAGGATCGGCATAAAGGGAGTTGCAATCGCAACCGGCGCTGGCTGGCTTTCACTTGCAATCGTCTTCTATCCGCTGAGCTTCGTGATCCTGAAGCGCTACAGACCTGAAGAATAGGTGTTTTTCAACCTACATGCTTTTCTCTTGTCGAAATCTGGTATATTTTCTAACCAAGGAGTTTTGAATTGAAGAAGATTCTTGTTCTGCTGTCCCTATGCTTCATACTCATCTCGGGGCTCTATGCCGATACACTGGTAGCCTACTTCTCCTATACTGGAGAGGCGCAGGAGCTTGCGATCACAGTTGCAGATGTTCTCGATGCAGATCTCTTCCAGGTGGTTCCATCTCTCTCCTATACGGATGAGGAGGTCAACAGGAAGAACAAGGACTCCCGCTACGCCTTCGAAGCAGGGCATCCAGGCAGCAGGCCTGCCTTCGACGGCAGCATCGATGCTTCTCCATACGACACCATAGTCCTCGTCTATCCTATCTGGTACAGAAGATGTCCGAACATCATGTGCACCTTCGTAGAGAGTCTCCATCTCGATGGAAAGAAGGTGGTTCCTCTCGCAGTTGGAAAGCACTGGGTCAAGAGGAGCGGAAAGAGACTTAAGAAGGTTGCAGACAAGGGAGCCATCTTCGTTAAGGCCAAGAGGTTCAATTCGGATGTTCTTGACCAGGAGATCATGAACTACCTGAAGAGTGTAGTGGATTGACAGCAGCAGGGCCCCGGAAGACGGGGCTTCTTTTTTCACTCCTTCATGAAAACAATTGCAGCGAAAAACTTTTCTTGAACTGTTTTACTATTGCTTGAACAAAAGCTTGATTGCTCAATTTTTTTCTTTGTATCCGCAAAAAAGCTATGAGATAATTTCTTTGGGTGAGGAAAATCGTACAGTTTCTTTGATCATATGCGTTTATCAGAGGGCATTCTGATGATGCTGTGGTCCATCCATCAGGTAAGTGAATCAGGAAGAAGGTAAAAGATTTTTACGTTTCTATAGAATATTCAGGAGGGAATATGAAGAAACTTCTAAGCATCGTTCTTATTCTTGCTCTTGTTGCAACATCGATTTTTGCACAGGGCCAGGCAGAAGCAGCTCCAAAGGCAGCAGCTTCTAGTGATGATCCACTCGTGGCAGCAGCCAAGGGTGAAGGTGAACTCGTTGTCTACGGTTCATGCGAGGAGGAGTACCTCGCAGCAGCCTGCGCCGGCTTCGAGAAGAAGTATGGCATCAAGGTAAGCTATCAGAGACTTTCCACTGGTGAAGTCCAGGCCAAGATCGAAGAGGAGAAGGGCAACCCATCCGCAGACGTCTTCTTCGGCGGAACCACCGATCCTTACAACGTTCTCGCAGCTGAAGGCTTCCTCGAGAAGTATGATGCCAAGAACGCTTCCCATATCATGAGCCCGAACTACAAGCACAAGGACAACCTATGGTATGGTATCTATACCGGTATCCTCGGCTTCATGGTCAACAAGGACGAGCTCAAGAGAATGGGCCTCGAGGCTCCAAAGGATTGGGAAGACCTGCTCAAGCCAGAGTACAAGGGTCTTGTATGGCTCTCCAACTACAACACAGCCGGTACAGCCAAGCTCGTTCTCAACACCATGATCCAGAAGTATGGTCATGACAAGGGCATCGAGTATCTCGTCAACCTCGACAAGAACATCGAAGTCTACACCAAGTCCGGTTCCGGCCCATCCAAGAATGTCGGTACTGGCGAGTGTGTCATCGGTATCGGATTCCTCCACGATGGTATCCATCAGATAGTTGACAACGGCTATGAGAACATCGGTCTTGTAATCCCATCTAGCGGCACAACCTGCGAGATCGGCGCAACAGCCATCTTCAAGGGTGCAAAGCATCCAAATGCAGCAAAGCTCTGGATCGAGTACGCTCTCTCCCCTGACTGTGTCAACGTTGCAAAGGAGAATGGCTCCTACCAGTTCCTCGTCATCGACAATGCAGAGCAGCCAAAGCAGGCTACCGAGTATGGTCTCGATCCGAACAACGTAATGGATTACGACTTCGATGATGCTACCAAGAACGTCAAGACCTACATCAACGACATCATGACAGCACTTGCAAACTCTGGTGCCAACACTGGCGACCAGTCCAGATTCCAGGTCAAGTAACAGAGACCCGGTCTCAGCAGGGGATGGCAGGCGCCTTGCCTTCCATCCCCTTTTTTATTATCAGCAAATCAAAAGGAGGAAGTTATGGCAAAGGGCCAGGGAGCAGCACTTGATCGAAAGAAACTCATGGCTGATCCGATTCTGATAACGACCATCTGCGTTCTTATTGCTTTTCTTACTCTGTTCATTCTCTATCCACTTGCAATCCTGCTCGTAGACAGCTTCGTGGGCGACGGTGGCTTCGGATTCTCCGTATTCAAGAGAATCTTCGCGATGCCGAACTTCACGACAGCCATCTCGAATACTCTGAAGGTAGGTTTCGTTGTAGGCATCGGTTCGGTGCTCATAGGTCTTCTCTTTGCATATGTCGAAGTCTATGTCGAGATGAACAGATTCGTCGGAGGACTCTTCAAGGTAGTCTCGCTTCTACCTGTAGTCTCTCCTCCATTCGTACTCTCGCTTTCAGTGATCATGCTCTTCGGAAAGAGCGGTATCATAACCCGATTCCTTCTGGGCATATACGACAACAGCGTATATGGCTTCTGGGGTATCGCAGTCGTACAGACCCTGACATTCTTCCCGGTCTGCTACATGATGCTCAAGGGTCTGCTGAAGAATATCGATCCATCGCTTGAAGAGGCTGCCAGGGATATGGGAGCAAGCCGTTCGAAGGTCTTCACCTCGGTAACGCTTCCTCTGCTGCTTCCAGGCCTTGGAAACGCATTCCTCGTGACCTTCATCGAGTCGATTGCCGACTTCGCCAACCCGATGATCATCGGTGGCTCCTACGATACACTTGCCACGACCATCTATCTGCAGATTACAGGTGCCTACGACAAGGCAGGCGCTGCTGCAATGGCCGTTGTGCTTCTCTGTATCACGCTGATGATGTTCATGGTCCAGAAGTACTACCTCGAGGCCAAGACTGCCGCAACGCTTACAGGCAAGGCCTCCAGAGCAAGAATGCTCATCACGGACAGCAGTGTAAGAATCCCACTTACGATTCTCTGCTCGCTGATGGCACTCTTCGTCATCATGATGTACATCTGCGTTCCTATCGGATCCTTCTTCCCGACCTGGGGCTACAAGTTCTTCCCTCTCACAGGAAAGTGGTTCAAGCTGGTCTTCACCCGCTACCATGGCTTCAAGGCCTTCAAGGACTCCTTCGTGCTCTCGTTCATCGCATCCCCGATCACAGCACTGCTTTCCATGATAATCTCCTACCTCGTTGTAAAGAGACGCTTCAAGGCAAAGGGCTTCATCGAGGCTGTGTCGATGCTGGCAATGGCGGTTCCCGGAACGGTTCTCGGTGTCGGATTCATCAGAGGCTTTGCCGGTGGCGTCTTCCACACTGGCTTCCTGCAGTGCCTCTATGGAACAGGAGTTCTCCTTGTCATCGTCTTCGTTGTAAGGTCTCTGCCCACAGGTACCAGAAGTGGTATCTCCGCACTGAGACAGATAGACAAGTCGATCGAGGAGTCTGCATATGATATGGGAGCAGACAGCTTCACGGTCTTCATGACTGTAACGCTGCCACTCATAAAGGATAGCTTCCTTTCCGGTCTTGTCACCGCATTCGTAAGGTCCATCACCGCAATCTCGGCTATCATTCTGCTGGTAACGCCACAGTACCTGCTCATCACCGTTCAGATCAACGAATTCGCAGAGAAGGGATCATTCAGCCTTGCATGTGCATTCGCTACAATCCTTATTCTCATCACCTACGGCGCTGTCGTCCTGATGAACATCTTCATCAAGTACTTCGGTACAAGTAGGAAAATAAAGGAGGATTTCTAATTATGGCCAAGGAAAAGAAGGGCGTCAGGCTCGAACACATTTCCAAGATATACAAGGATCCCAAGACCGGCAAGGAGTTCTATGCCGTAAAGGATACATCGCTTACGATCGAACCGGGTTCATTCGTGACCCTGCTCGGCCCATCGGGCTGTGGAAAGACCACTACACTGAGAATGATCGCAGGCTTCGAGAGCCCGGATGAGGGCGAGATCTACCTCGGAGATGAGCCTATCAACGAGCTGACTCCGAACAAGAGAGATACAGCAATGGTATTCCAGAGCTATGCACTCCTTCCTCACTACAATGTCTTCGACAACGTTGCCTACGGTCTGAAGCTCAGGAAGCTCGGCAAGGAGGAGATAAGGGAGAAGGTCATGAACATACTCAAGCTTGTAAAGCTCGAGGGAATGGAGAGCAGGATGACGAACCAGCTCTCTGGTGGCCAGCAGCAGAGAGTCGCTCTTGCCAGGGCTCTTGTCATCGAGCCAAGTGTTCTCCTCTTCGATGAACCGCTTTCCAACCTGGATGCCAAGTTGAGGGTCGACATGAGGACCGAGATCAGGAGGATCCAGCAGGAGGTCGGCATCACTGCTATCTATGTAACGCACGACCAGAGCGAGGCAATGGCACTGTCTGACAACATCATCATCATGAACAGGGGCGTCGTTGCACAGATGGGTTCTCCAAAGGAGATCTACTACCATCCAGTCGATGAGTTCGTAGCCGACTTCATCGGTGAAGCGAACTTCCTGAAGGGCAAGTACCTCAGACCTGCAGGGGAGAATGCAGTGCTTGAGATCGAAGGCAATGAGTATCCGGTCGGCGCAAAGAAGGATATGAAGGTCGGTGAGGAGTATACCGTCGTTCTGAGACCTGAGGCTGCAACTCTTGCAGATGAGGGTGGTCTTCCTTGCAAGGTCGTTCTCTCCTGCTTCATGGGCTCCTACCAGAACTACCATGTCATGGTCGGAAATACCCTTGTAAAGCTCCAGGAGTTCAACCCGAAGCACAAGAAGATCTACAATGTAGGCGATATGTGCACACTGGTATTCGATCCTGAATCCGCACACATCCTGTAGGCGGAGGGGCAAAAGAATAGGGGATGTTTCCTTTCGGAGGCATCCCCTTGTCTTGCATACTGGAGAAACTATCTTGCTACAGGAACTCTTCTGAGTCTTGCCTGGATTGCTCTCTGCTGGTTCATCAGCTTCCTGTTGCAGGTCTCAGGGCCAAGCAGGCGCCACATCTTCCTTTCAAGTGGTCTGTCGAAGATCCTGTTCCTTCTTGTCTCCTCGTTTCTGTTTATGATCTGACCATCATCGCCCTGAACGACAAAGAGAGATACTCTGTTGTCCTTGTCAAGTGAACCCCAGATGCTCTCGAGAAGGTTCCTGTCCGGAAGTGCAACAGTGACAGGATTTCCGGTAAAGCACTCGGTTCCACCCTCACCAGTGTAGGTGTGGATGATTCTTCCATAGCCATTCATTGGCTGGTAGGTCCACATTATCCTGCTTGTCTCCTCTCCATCCTTGCTGATGAGAATGAGGGAGTACTTTCCGGTCTCGGTATCGAGAACAGCTGCGATTCTTGGTGTTGCACAGGCATCACCCTCATATGTCAGCCTGATCAGAGTATTCTCGATCTCTTCACCGTTTTCGATACCATCAGCGATATCGACGCTGTGATTCCCATTGGCGACAACAATACTCTCCTTCACTGGAACGACTGCATCATAGAGGGTCCATTCGGTTTCTGCGTTCTCATCATACTCGAAGAGGTCTGTGCTGACCTTTCCATCCTCGAATACGAGGACCCTGTTCTGGGAGTTCTTGCTTCTTCCCATTAGCGCATAGGCAATGACCTGTGTTCCGTCAGAGAGATTGCCGACCATTATCGTCCTGCCTGGATAGGTAAGAGGTGCCAGATAATCAGAAATATTCTTCACTTTTGTCTCCTGGATATCATCCACTTCTAGTAATAACATTTTTCTACGATTGTTTCTTCAAATATTTGTGAATTAAAGAAAAATTTTTTATAGGCTTGACGTTTTCCGTCATGTTGTGTACATTCACTAAAGTAATTCGACGCAGGGTAGAGCAGTTGGCAGCTCATCGGGCTCATAACCCGGGGGTCGTAGGTTCGAGTCCTACCCCTGCTATAGTGCAGAATGCCAGAACATCGAGAGTGACCAAAGGGCGCCTCGATGAAGAGCTTCTTCTGGTATGCAAGGCAATCCTTCATTCACGACACTGGTCGTGAAATAGGATTGCCACTTTTTTTATCCACGCAGAATCCGAATCGACGACCGATATCGGTAGCAGATGAAAAATGCATTCTGTTGTCTTCAGGTTATATTCTGCTTTCTCTTCTGCTCTTTGTTGCAAGCTGGCCACAGGCAGCAGAGACATTCCTGCCCTTTGTCAATCTTATCGTATAGTTCACTCTCAGATAGTCCAGATCTGCACAGAAGGCCCTTATCTCCTTGTCATCGGGAGTCTCGTATCCGAGCTCCGGTATAGGATTCCAGGGTATAAGGTTGACGACGCAGAAGAGACCTTCGGTGAATTTTGCAAGCTTTGCTGCTGCATCGCGTGTTGTATTCACGCCCTTGAGCATGCAGTATTCCAGAGTGATTCTCTTGTCTGAGATTCTCTGGAAGCCTATTAGGGCACCCTTGAGATCCTTCAGAGGGTAGCTTCTGTTGACCTTCATTATCCTATCCCTGGTCTCGTTGTCAGCAGAGACCAGAGAGACTGCAAGTCTCACTGGGACCTTGACCTCTGTAAGCTTCCTGATACCAGGAACCAGACCACAGGTACTTACTGTCATCCTCCTGTGGGAGATGTTGAAGCCCTTCGGGTCGTGGAAGAACTGGATTGCCACCATGAGAGGGCCGAAGTTGTGAAGGGGCTCTCCCATCCCCATGAATACTATGTGCGTTATATCCTCGGAAAGGGTCCTGAGGTGGACCATCTGCTCGATGATCTCATAGTCCGTCAGGTTCCTTACAAGGCCCATCGTACCGGTCTTGCAGAAGCTGCAGCCCATTGCACAGCCGACCTGTGTGGAAAGGCATGCAGTCTTCCTGTCCTGTCCGTCGGTCAGCATGACGCATTCGATAAGAGCACCATCCTCCAGCTCGATAAGGAGCTTTGTCGCACTCCTGTCCCTCTGTGTATCCACGATCTTCGATGAGATGCAGGAGGGGTACAGGGCCTTCAGACGCTCTCTGTCCTTGGCGCTGAGGTTGCTCATACTGTCGAAGTCGGTCACACCCTTTATGAGCCAGGAGTAGATCTGACCACCCCTGAATTTCTGCTCCAGAGAAAGAAGCTGTACAAGTTCATCTGGTGTCTTTGCATATAGGCTTGGCATTGTTCGTTGACCTCGGTTCCTGCGTATTATATATGTGCTTTTTTCCGATGTCCAGCTTGCATGCCGTCAAGGTGCATCGGCATAAAAAACTCCATGTTTCTTCTGCACCGTAATTGTTGAAAAAAGAACTGAGTGTTATATTTTCATCATTCAATCAGAAAAGGACATTACAGATGAAGAGAATAGTGCTAGTTCTTCTTGTCGCTGTTCTTGTTGCCGGTTCCATCTTTGCTTCAGAGTACAAGGGAATCAACGATAAGAATCAGCTTTCTATCGGTGCAAATCTCGGTTCCGATACCGGTTTTGCTGTTCGCTATGGTCTTGGCGACTTCGACCTCATTGGAAATGTAGGTATCGACTTCTTCGATGGCGATATTGCATTCGGTGGTGACGCCATGATCTCCACCCAGGTCTATGAGCTCGACTTCGGCACCAATGCCAAGTTCCCGATCACAGTAGGTGCTGGCCTCAGGACCGGCTTCTGGACTGGAGACCACGATGGCCTTCGCCTTGCAGCCTTCGCACCAGTTGGAATCGAATACAGCCTCGAGGATGCCTGCGACCTTCCTCTCTCATTCTACTTCCGCCTCGGCCCACAGATCTGGGCAATGAAGGAGACAAAGCTCGACTTCGGTTTCGGCTTCTATGCCGCTATCGGTGGTTACTGGACCTTCTGACCGAAAAGGAAATCCATATCAAGGCGCTGTGGTACTGCAACCATGGCGCCTTTTTTCATCTCTCCATATCGTTTATGTGCGGAAGGTTGAGCTTGTAGCGGATTGCGATGAAGCGGACTAGGACGACGAGGAGGAAGCCAGAGAGCATCGAAACTGCCTCTCCTGCAGGCTTCCATAGCAGTGCACAGAGAATGGCACCTGCAATGGAGGCGCAGGCGTAGATATGCTTTACGAAGATGTACGGTCTGTCTCCTGCAAGTATGTCTCTCAGAAGACCTCCACCGACGCCTGTCATCGCACCAAGGAAGACCGGAATGAAGAGGTTGTATGCAAATCCTGCATCGAAGACGGACTTTACGCCGACGACCGAGAAGATTCCGAGACCGATGGCATCTGCTATCGTGACAACGTGGGTGAATTTCGTTTCGGACAGGTGCCTGTAGCCCTTTAACCTGAGGTAGATGTAGAAGAAGATGATGGTGGACGAAAGAACACTGACTGCCAGGTAGGTGCCGTCCAGGAAGGCCTTTGGAGGGAATATGCCGAGCAGGATGTCTCTCATGATTCCGCCTCCAACTGCTGTTACCACTCCCAGGATGATGACCCCAAGAAGGTCCATCCTCTTCCTGATTCCCGTGAGGGCTCCCGAGATAGTGAATGCGATGGTCCCGATCATCTCGAGAACGAATACAAGTTCGGACACTGCAGACTCCAATAGAGAATACTATAGCGCCTGGCAGGAAAAACTGCCAATGATTTCGTTTTGAAAATCCTTTGTGGATACCGGGCAGTCGATATTCCCATGCAAGGATTTTTTCCAGCCTTAGGCGACACCAAATGGTAAAACAGTGCTAAAATAGAAGCATGTTCAGGAAAAGGAAGCAGCTTGGTCTCAGAGAGGGTGAATCACTCGTAGTAAGGGCATCGGTATGTACCGGCGAGCTTACTCTGAAGGCGAGAAATTCCAGAACTGGCGAGGAGAGAGAGATAGGGTATGCCCGCAACGAGGTCGAGCTGAAGAAGCTGCTCAGAGAAAACGACATAGACTCCTACAAGAGAGAGTACTGAGGCTTTCTCCTTCTATTTATCTACAGAGTTTTTTCCGATACAATCCAAGGCTATGAAACTCCCATTCAATGCAGACATGCTTTCGATACATTCATATTCCAACAAGAGGGAGGAGAACTTCTGATGGCAAGGCTGTGTCCAAAGGCCTCCTCCTGTGGAGGCTGCTCTCTAAATGGAGTCAAGTACTCCCGACAGCTTGAGATGAAACAGGCATATGTCGAGAATCTCATAGGAACTTTCGGCCCGGTTGCACCGATAATGGGAATGGAAAACCCCTTCTACTACCGCAACAAGGTGCAGTCCGTCTTCGGCTATGACAGAAAGGGTGAGCTCGTCAGCGGAATCTACAGGGAAGGTACCCACCGTCTTGTTCCCGTTCGCGAGTGCATGATAGAGGACATTGAGGCCGACAGCATCCTTTCGACTCTCAGGATGATCATCAAGAGGCTGGGTATACCGCCGTATGACGAGGACCTTCAGAAGGGTGTGATCAGACATGTCCTGATAAGAAGGGCAGTGAAGACAGGCGAGAGCCTGGTCGTACTTGTAATCGGCAGCCATGATATAAAGCACAAGGGAGAGATTGTCAGACAGCTTGTAGAGAAGCACTCCTCTGTCAGGACGATCCTTGTGAATGTGAATGGTGAGAAGACATCCATGGTCCTCTCAGAGCGTCCCTGCACTGTAATCTATGGGGATGGGTACATCGAGGATGAGCTGTGTGGACTCAGATTCCGCATCTCTGCCAAGAGCTTCTATCAGGTGAATCATGACCAGGCCGAGGTCCTGTACACTGTCGCAATGAAAATGGCCAGATTCAAGGGCAGCGAGAAGATCATCGATGCATATTGTGGGACTGGTACCATAGGTCTCATCGCAGCCTCCTGGTGCAAGGGCAGTGTGCTTGGAATAGAACTGAATCCGGATGCTGTTGCCGATGCACGTGAGAATGCAAGGATAAACGGCATTCTGAACGCATCCTTCATAGCAGCCGATGCCTCTGGTGAAATGAAGCAGATGGCAAGGTCGGGGGAGAAGGTGGATGTGGTCTTCATGGATCCTCCCCGAAGTGGAAGCGATGAGAGATTCCTCTCTTCTGTCATAAAGCTTTCACCCAGGACAATAATCTACATCTCATGCAATCCAGAGACACTTGCCCGCGATCTGAGATACCTTCTTCGCATGGGACCATACAGGATGATCGGTGCCCAGCCAGTGGACCTTTTTCCACAGACGGACCACATCGAGACTATAGTGTTGCTACAAAAGTTGAACTCGTAGAAATCCTTTATTTTAAGCACTTTTACGAGCATTTCACCTTCGGTGAGACCGACTGGTCGAAGCGCGGAAAACGCCTCGAAAAGTATGTCCGGGTGGCTATAGCAATAGAACTCGTCACTGTAGGCACAAAACTTGAGGACTTATAGACAATAGAATATTGGACTGATTATGGACGTTTATTTTCTGCATTTCGCGGAGAGTAAGCGTCCTTTTATATTGTTGACAGAAGCCAAATACGCGGTTAAAATATAGCCAAACACTCGGTTTAGATTCAGCCAAATACTCGGTTCAAATTAAGACGAATACTCGGTGGCATCTCAAGCACATAATCGCATCAGCCGCAAAAGGAGATATGCAGTGAAAGAATATTATCAAAGAGTTTCAGATAAAGTGTTGCTGGATCATTTAGAGTCCAAGGGAGCAGTGCTGATTGAAGGGGCTAAATGGTGCGGAAAAACAACCTCGGCAAAACATATTGCCAAAAGTGTCATAGAAATGGATCGTCCTGATATGACGGAACAGTACCAGCAGATGGCCAGAATTAAGCCCTCGAATCTTCTTGAGGGGGAGGTTCCCCATTTGATTGATGAATGGCAGATTGCAACGAATATCTGGAATGCAGTTCGTTATGAGGTTGACCGCAGAGGTGAATTCGGTCAGTTTATACTCACCGGTTCTTCTGTTCCTGCTGATTTGGATGATAGTATGCACACTGGTACAGGCCGTATCGTCCGAATGCGAATGAGACCCATGTCACTGTTTGAATCAAGAGATTCAAACGGACAGGTGTCATTAATGGATTTGTTTGACGGAAAAGAAATATCTGCTATTGATAATCACAGTATTGAAGATATTGCTTTTCTGATTTGCCGGGGAGGCTGGCCGGCAGCTTTGAATCATAATGAGAAAGTTGCTTTAAGGCAGGCTTTTGACTATTATGACGCAGTTGTTAATGACGACATTTCAAGGGTGGACGGTTTGAAAAGAGATCCGGAGAGAACAAAGCGCGTTATGAAATCCTATGCCAGAAATGTATCAACCCAGGTTTCTCTGGAAACGATCAGAACAGATGTGATCAGTAATGATATAGAAGCGTTCGACAAGGAATCGCTTTATGGATATCTGAATGCTCTGAAGAGGATTTTTGTTATCGAGGACTCTCCGGCATGGAATCCTAATCTGCGTTCTAAAACAGCGATACGCACTTCAGATACTAGATATTTTGTTGATCCTTCGGTGGCGGCAG
>Ga0208297_1000285_pt1 | contig 121288 bp, 103 predicted proteins | sample LMS_cellobiose_e_FD_187367 | JGI IMG/M metagenome (GOLD analysis project Ga0208297, IMG submission 187367) | Rumen-fistulated moose microbial communities from Alaska, USA - LMS_cellobiose_enrichment (SPAdes) (version 2) | ecosystem: Host-associated > Mammals > Digestive system > Stomach >...
TTCTTTTGCCCGGAAGCTCTCTTGGCGACACTCAAGTTACAGGCGCAAATTGTTTGTTGTTGCGTCCAAGCCGCATCGCCCACTGGCTTCTTTGCAGCTTTCTTCCCCGGGAAGAAAGCGCGTATCCCCCCGCCCAATTTCTGTTTGTGCAGGCTGTTGCTTGGCAAGGAAACAGTATGCAAGTGAGAGCAACGGGGCTTTCTGGCGCTTTGAGGGCGCAGAAAAAAGCACTTGCGGCTAATCTTTCTCTTTATAACATGAAACAAAGAATACTGCAAAAAAGTCCTTGACAAAACAAAAAATACCGAGTATTATATTAAGGCAACATTGAGCGATCAATGCTGCGGGCGTGGGGGAGCATAGCTCAGCTGGGAGAGCATCTGCCTTACAAGCAGAGGGTCACAGGTTCGAGCCCTGTTGTTCCCACCAAAGTGGCCCGGTAGTTCAGTTGGTTAGAACGCCAGCCTGTCACGCTGGAGGTCATGGGTTCGAGCCCCATTCGGGTCGCCACAATATTTGCCTCGATAGCTCAGTTGGTAGAGCAGCAGACTGAAAATTTGCGTGTCACTGGTTCGACTCCGGTTCGAGGCACCATTTATGCGGTAGTAGCTCAGTTGGTAGAGCGCAACCTTGCCAAGGTTGAGGTCGCGAGTCCGAGCCTCGTCTACCGCTCCATTTTTTCGGCGCCGTAGCCAAGTGGTAAGGCGAAGGTCTGCAAAACCTTTATTCTCCGGTCCGAATCCGGACGGCGCCTCCAGTGAAGGGCGCCTGCAGCGGCAGGCGCTCTTTTTTATGCTTTCGCAAAGAAGAAGCCGCGAAAAAAGTTTACAATTAAAGCCCGGATATTTCGGGCATTTATTGCCAGTTTTTACATGCCCCGCCAAAAGTGCGGATTGACAGTTTTGACGGAAGCATTATAATTGAAAATACGAAAGTATGTTTTTAAGGAAAGGAGGTTTGCCCTGTGGAATCCAACCAGCCGCGCCAGCGCCGTTCCCAGCGCAGCGGCCAGGGACAAGGCGTGCACCGCGCCGCCTATGCCAGCGACGCGCCCCAGGCCCAGTATCCCAATTATCCGCAGTATCCTGCCTACGGCCAGCATGCCGGCGGGCAGTACGAGGAAGCCCCGGGGCAGACCGCGGCGGGGTGCGTGCAGTATCCCCAGTACGCGCCGCCCGGCGCCTCCTCTCCCTATCAGCGGCCCCAGGAGCCGCAGTATATCACCCGGGAGTATGCCGTCCCGACGCAGCCGCCGGAGCCGGTGTATCGCCGCCGCTCCCGGGAGTGGCTGTGGCGGCTGATCACCATCGTCTGCATTGCGCTGCTGGCGGTGGGGGTGTTCTGGTTTGTTTCTGTGCACACCAAAAGCACCGATGCCTTCCATCGGCGGCTGCAGGTGCTGCAGGCGGCAGATCAGAGCGGAACCCCCGTATTCCTCAACGGCGTGCTGGTGGACAAGGTGCACATCGGCGGCCTTACCCTGGCGGAGGCGCAGCGGGCGCTGAACCAGACCACGGTGGCCCAGGACAGGCAGTATGCCTTCTCGGTGACCATCGACGGCAAGACCTGGCGCATCACCCAGAACGAACTGCCCCTGAAGCGCAACATCGATGATGTGCTGCAGGAGGCGCTTTCCATCGGCCGTCAGGGCTCCCTGGAAACGCTGCAAAGCGGCATCACCCCCTTTGCCTATCGCTGGCAGGCCTGCCAGGACGCCAACTATAACGGCGCGTACCTGTATACCCAGGTGACCTACGACAAGGGCACCCTGCGGCAGCTGACGGACAAGCTGTCCGAATGGGTAAGCAATCCCGCCCGGGACGCTACGGTGGCCAGCTTTGATTTTGCCACCCGCGCCTTCCAGTACATCCCGGAGCAGAGCGGCACCTTCCTGAGCAGCGATGATATCTTCAGCGCTATTGCCGCGCAGCTGGACGCCCATAATTACAACGGCTCGGTAACGCTGTATACCAGCCCGCAGCAGCCCACCGTCACCATGGCGCAGCTGCAGCAGAGCTTTGGGCTGATTGCCAGCTACGAAACCGATACCCTGCCCGACCGCAACCGCAACAAGAACATCGAGTTGGCCTGCGCCGCCCTGAACGGCACGGTGGTGGAAAGCGGGAAAACCCTTTCCTTCAACGCCGTCACAGGCCGCCGGTCGGTGGATAAGGGCTATCTGCTGGCGGGCGCCATCGCCCAGGGGCGCAGCTATGAGGAAACGGGCGGCGGCGTATGCCAGCTGTCCTCCACCCTGTTCAACGCCGCGGCCATGGCCAATATGCAGATTGTCTCCTCCAGCCCCCATGCCTGGCCCAGCGCCTATGTGGAGCCCGGCCGGGACGCCACGGTGGACTGGCAAAGCTACCAAAGCCTGGAGCAGAGCCTGGACCTGAAAATCAAAAATACATCGCCCTATCCCATTTATATCGCGGCCCGCATTTCGGATACCAATACCAGCCGCATCTGCCTTTGCACGGTGGAGATTTTCGGCGTGGCCCTCAACGACGGCGTGCGCATCCTGCTGGAAACCGAGCTGGCCGAGGAACCCACCCCCAGCCCCACCCCCAAACGGCCGGAGATCGTCCCGGCGGATGAAACCCATCCCGCCGGTACGGAAGAGGTAATTGTAAAGGGCCGGGAAGGCTATAAATACAAGACCTACCGCGTATTCTATCGGGGCGACGACGTGATCAAGCGCGAACTGCTGCGCACCTCCGTCTACAAGCCCTATGCCGAGCAAGTGCGCATCTATGAGTGATCCGGAAGGGCCGGGGGAAAGGAGCATACCCATGCGCAAGGGAGAAGTACGCCGCCAGGCCATCATCGATACGGCCAACCAGCTGTTCAGCCGCAAGGGATACCTGGAAACCACGGTGGAGGATATCCTGGAGGTGCTGGGCTGCAGCAAGGGCAGCTTTTATCACTATTTTGATTCCAAGCTGTCTGTGCTGCAGGCCATCTGCGAGCAAAAGGTGGAGCAGAGCTTTGACCGCTATAAGCAAACCCGGGTGAACAGCACCCGGGAAAAGCTCAACAGCCTGCTGTACTGGGCACAGCCCTTCCGCCCGGAGGAGGAGGAATGGCTGCTGCTGATATTGCGGCTGCGCCTGCGGGGGGAAAGCCTGGTGATGGACGGCGCCATGCGGCAGAGCCAGCGCCGGCTGTTTAAGCCCGAAATGGAAAACCTGCTGATGATCCTCAACGAAACCGGCGCCGCCCGGGTGGCCAGGCCCCGGCTGGATGATGTGGTGTTTGAAGCGTACACCGCCTTCTATGACGAGTTATGCGAAGCGGTGATGCAGTGTGCCCGCCAGGGCCGCAGCGTGGCCCAGGATGTCACCGAGGTGGCGGAGGCCGCGCGCTTCCTGTGGGAGCGGGTGCTGGACATGGATTACGGCAGCATGGAGCTGATTCGCCTGGATGAAATGCTGCCCGTGCTGGAGCGCATTGCCGTGCGGCTGCGGGGCGCGTAAGGGCGGGCAAAATATCATTTTGGAAGGGGAGATACGCGCTTTCTTCCCGGGGAAGAAAGCTGCAAAGAAGCCAGCCGGCGAACCGGCTTGAGGGCAAAAACAGGCAAGCTGCGCCTGTCACTTGAGTGTCGCCAAGAGAGCTTCCGGGCATAAGAAAAACCGCAGGCCAGCCGGAAAAACAAACTTGTTTGTTTTTCGGACTGCCCGGCGGTTTTTCGCTGTGCGCTTGCACACAGCAGGGCCAGCTTTGCTGGCCTGCCCGGAAGCGGGGAACGGCACTTCTGTTTCAGCTTGATTTTGCTGCTTTTTACGGCGATAAACGGGGTTTTCTGCTTCTCTTTTGACTCAAAAGAGAAGCGTTCCCCCCTCCCCGCCCAACGCCTGTTTGCGCCTTTGACCGCCAGAAGATGAAATGGGCCCAAAGGCCCTTTGCCGCGGCGGAATCTTGCCTTTTCCGGGCCTAGCGTTTATAATTTGATTGTTTTCATTTCTTATTTGTTCTGCTGCAAAGGAGCATTATGCGTCGATTGATTTCCCGCGGCGCGCCCGGCGGGATTGCCGGGCTGCCGCCCCTGGTGGGGGCGCTGCTGCGCGCCCGCGGCGTGGAAACCCCGGAGGCGGCCCAGGCCTTTTTGCACCCGCAGGAGGGCCAGCTGCACGACCCCTTCCGGATGGCGAATATGGACCGGGCCTGCGCGCTGATTCACGCGGCGGCGCAGGCGGGCGACGCCATGGCGGTGTATGGGGATTACGATTGCGACGGCGTGTGCGCCAGCACCATCCTGCTGGAAGCGCTGGAGCAGCTGGGCGCAAGGGCGGAGGTCTATATCCCCCATCGCAAGGAGGAGGGCTATGGGCTCAACGAGGCCGCCGTGCGCACCCTGGCGCAGCGGTGCCGGCTGCTGATCACCGTGGACTGCGGCATCACCTCGGCGGCGGAAACGGCCCTGGCCCGGGAGCTGGGCATGCAGGTGATCATCACCGATCACCATACCATTCCCGCGGAGCTGCCCCCGGCGGACGCGGTGCTGCATCCCCAGCTGGGCGAATACCCCTGCCCCTTCCTGTGCGGCGCCGGCGTGGCCTATAAGCTGGCCTGCGCGCTGCTGGGCAGGCAGGTGCTGCCCTCCCTGGAGCTGTGCGCCCTGGCCACCATTGCGGATATGGTGCCCCTGCTGGAGGAAAACCGGGCGCTGGCCGCCCTGGGGCTGCAGCGCATGCAAACCACCGCCCGCCCCGGCCTGCGGGCGCTGCTGAATGTGGCGGGCATCCCTGCCGGGCAGGCCATCAGCGGCACCCAGGCCGCCTTCCAGCTGGCCCCGCGCATCAACGCCTGCGGCCGGATGGATACCGCCCGCATCGCCCTGGAGCTGCTCTCCGCCCGCAATGCCCTGCAGGCCATGGAGCTGGCGGAAAAGGCTGACGGTCTGAATGCCCGGCGCAAGAACATTGAGCGCCAAATCCTGGAGAATGCCGAAGCCCAGGTGCTGGGCATGGATTTGTGCCAGGCCCGGGCCATTGTGGTGGTGGGCGATCAGTGGGAAAGCGGCGTGGTGGGCCTGGTGGCCGGCCGGCTGGCCGAGCGCTACGGCTATCCCACCGTGGCCCTGAGCCGGGAGGGGGATACCTGCGTGGGCAGCGCCCGCAGCGCCTGCGGCGTCGATCTGTACCAGGCGCTGGCTGCCTGCGGCGATCTGTTCACCCGCTTCGGCGGCCATAAGCAGGCAGCCGGGCTGACCCTGCCCGCCGACCGGGTGGAGGAATTCCGCGCCCGCCTGTCCCAGGCGGTGGCGCAGCAGCTGGAGGGCCGGACGCTGATGCCGGAAACGGCCTATGACGCGGAAATCACCCTGCCGGAGATCACCCTGGAGCTTATCGATTCCCTGAAGCGGCTGGAGCCCTTCGGCATGGGCAACCCCGCGCCGGTGTTCCTGCTGCGGGACGCGGAGGTGGCTGCCGCCCGAGCCGTGGGCGCGGAGGGGGCGCACCTCAAGCTGACACTGTCCCAGGACGGGGTGCTGATGGACGCCATCGCCTTCCAGATGGGCAGCCGGGCGGGCACGCTGCAGGGCCTGTGCACCCTGGCCGTTTCCCCCGAGGCCAACACCTTCGGCGGCAAAACCGCCGCGGAATGCCGGGTGGAGGCCATCGGTGAGGCGGCAGAGCGCTTCCGGGAGGATGCGGAAGCGGAAACCGCCCTGCTTTTGCAGGAATTTGACCGCTTTTGCAGAATTGATAATATTTCCGGCCCGGACAGCCTGACGGGGGAAATGCCCCCGCCCCAGGGAGATCAGGGCACGCTTTACCTGTGCCGTACGGCGGACACTGCCAATGCCGTGCGGGCGGCCTATCCGCGGCTGGATGTGCTGCAGGGTGCCCGGCCCGATCCCCGGGCATACCATGCGGTGTGGCTGTGCGGCGAAACCGCCTTCCGCGGCCCCTACCGCCGGATTGTGCTGTGCGACGGCGCGGTGTGCGCCCGGGAGATCGCCTGCCTGCGCCGGCTGTATCCCCAGGCGGAGATCATCGTCCTGCCCCAAAGCGCCGCGCTGCAGCGCCGGGTGGAGGGCCTGCGGTTTTCCGTGGAGGAGCTCCGCGCGCTGTATGTGCAGCTGCGCGGCGGCGCCCGGCCCGATCTGCGGCCGCCCCGGGCACAGGCCATGCTGCGGGTGCTGCAGCGGCTGAATCTGATCGGCCCGCAGCTGCAGCTGCTGCCCGTGCAGAAGTGCGATCCCGAAGCCGATCTTCTTTACCGAACGATTCAAGGATGTGAAACGTAATGGCCACGGCCTATGAATGCATGTCGCTGGAACAGATGAAGGCGCGCATGCTGCATTACCATCCCAATGCCGATGTATCGCTGATTGAGCGGGCGTATGCCTTTGCCGAGGAAAAGCACAGCGGACAGCGGCGGGCCAGCGGAGAACCGTATATCATCCATCCGGTGTATGTGGCCAGCATCCTCACCGAGATCGGCATTGACGCGCCCACCATCGCGGCGGGCCTGCTGCACGATACGGTGGAGGATTGCGAGGGCGTTACCCTGGATCTGCTTCGCGAGCAGTTCGGCGAGGAAGTGGCCATGCTGGTGGACGGCGTGACCAAGCTGGGCCAATTGGATTTTACCGACCGGGAGGAACGCCAGGCGGAAACGCTGCGCAAGATGATTCTGGCCATGGGCAAGGACATCCGCGTGGTGCTGATCAAGCTGGCCGACCGCCTGCACAACATGCGCACCCTCAAGTTTAAATCCCCCGAGCGCCAGGCGGCCATCGCCCGGGAAACGCTGGATATTTACGCGCCCTTGGCCCACCGGCTGGGCGTATATCGCATCAAGGCCGAGCTGGAGGATTTGTCCCTGCGCTACATCGACCCCGAGGGCTATGCCGACGTGGTGAAAAAAGTGGGCATGAAGCGGGTGGAGCGCGAGGAAAACATCAAAATCGTCATTGAGGAGCTGAGCCAGAAGCTGGACGCCATGGGCCTGCATTACGAGGTGGCGGGGCGGCCCAAGCACCTGTACAGCATCTATCGCAAAATGGTGATTCAGAACAAGCCCTTTGATCAGATTTTTGACCTGATTGCCATCCGTGTGCTGGTGGATACCATTCCGGACTGCTACACTGTGCTGGGCGTGTGCCACACCCTGTGGACCCAGGTGCCCGGCCGGTTTAAGGATTATATTTCCGTTCCCAAAAACAATATGTACCAGTCGCTGCACACCACGGTGATCGGCGGGCGGCGCATTCCCTTCCCCTTTGAAATCCAGATTCGCACCTGGGAAATGCACCACGTTGCCGAATACGGCATCGCCGCCCACTGGCGCTACAAGGAGGGCGGGGATGATAAATCCTTCGATCAGAAGCTGCACTGGCTGCGCCAGATTCTGGACTGGCAGAGCGAAACCCGGGACAGCCATGAGTTTATCGACGGGCTGAAAACGGATATCTTCGCCGAGCAGGTATTCATTTTCACCCCCAAGGGGGATATCATCGATATGCCCCGAGGCGCTACGCCGCTGGATTTTGCCTACCGCGTGCACTCCGCCGTGGGCAACAGCTGCATCGGCGCCAAGGTGAACGGCCGCATTGTGCCGCTGGATACCCCGCTGGAGACGGGCGACCGGGTGGAGGTTATGACGTCGCCCTCCGCCAAGGGGCCCAGCATGGACTGGCTCAAGATTGTTAAAACCCAGGGCGCCCGCGCCAAAATCCGCCAGTATTTCCGCCGGGAGCTGCGGGGCGAGAACGTGCAGAAGGGCAAGGAAATGGTGGAGCACGAGGCCAAGCGACGCGGCATCCAGCTCAGCTCCCTGCTGAAGCACGACTATGTGGAGCCCCTGCTGCGCAAGTACGATTTTTCCGATATGGAGGATATCTACGGCGCGGTGGGCTATGGCATGATTGCCTCGGCCTATGTGGTCAGCCGCCTGTATGAGGAGCAGCGCAAATCCGAGGAGGCGGCCAAGCCCGCCGCGCCGCCCGCCCTGCCGGAGGTCAGCCAGGCGCCGGCCCATGCCGGCAAGCCCACCCAGGGCATTTATGTGGAGGGCGGCAGCGGTATGCTGGTGCGCTTCGCCAAGTGCTGCAACCCCGTACCCGGGGATGACATCGTGGGCTATATCACCCGGGGCCGGGGCGTTACGGTGCATAAGGCGGATTGCGTCAATGCCCAGTATTCCGAGCCGGAGCGCAAGGTCAATGTCTCCTGGGCCGGCAATAACGAGGGCCGGTTCAATACCACCATCCAGGTGATTGCCTATGATCACCCCAGCCTGCTGGGCGAGCTGACGGTGTTTGTGCAGGACGGCGGTGCGCCCATCACCGCCATGAGCGTTAAAATCAACAAAAACAAAACCTGTACCATCCATATGGTGGTGCAGGTGGAAAGCCGGGAAAAGCTGGATACCGTGCTGCGCCGCATCCAGAAGCGGCCGGACGTGATTGAGGCCTTCCGCGCGGGAAGCTGAGCGGGCACCGCACTCGAAGCAATTTCGTCTGTTAAAGGATTGATTTGGCAAACAGAAATTGTCAGGGGGGGGGTACGCGCTTTCTTCCCGGGGAAGAAAGCTGCAAAGGAGCCAGCCGGCGAACCGGTTTGGACACGATAACAAACAATTTGCGCTTGTAACTTGAAAGGCACCAAGAGAGCTTCCGGGCATAAGAAAAACCGCAGGTCAGCCGGAAAAACAAACTCGTTTGTTTTTCGGTCTGTCCGGCGGTTTTTCCCTGTGCGCTTTGCGCACAGCAGGGCCAGCTTCGCTGGCCCGCCCGGAAGCGGTGGACCCGCTCCTGTTTCAGCTTGCGTTTGCTGTTTTTACGGCGACAAACGGGGTTTTCTGCTTCTCTTTTGACGCAAAAGAGAAGCGTTTCCCCCCCCTCGTCAAATTTCAGCTTGATCTTGCTGCTTTCACGGCGGCAAACGTGGTTTCTCTGCTTCTCTTTTGACGCAAAAGAGAAGCGTTCTCCCCCTCGTTCGTTATATCCGCATGGCGCGGGTGGCGTTGAGCACAGCGATGACGGATACGCCCACATCGGCAAACACAGCCAGCCACATGCCGGCAATGCCCAGGGCGCCCAGCAGCAGGATGATCACCTTGACGCCCAGGGCAAAAGCAATATTTTGCCAGGCGATGCGGCGGGTGCGGCGGGCAATGCGCATGGCCAGGGGCAGCCGCAGGGGGTCGTCGTCCATCAGCACCACATCGGCAGCCTCCACCGCGGCATCGCTGCCCAGGGCGCCCATGGCCACGCCCACATCGGCCCGGGCCAGAACCGGCGCGTCGTTCACACCGTCGCCCACAAAGGCCAGGGCGCTGCCCTGGGGCTTTTCGGAAAGCAGGCGCTCCACATGGGCCACCTTATCCTGGGGCAGCAGGGAGGCGTGCACCGCGTCCACGCCCAGCTGCTCCGCCACCGGCTGGGCAGCCTCCGGGCGGTCGCCCGTCAGCATCACGGTCTGCCGCACCCCCAGCGCCTTCAGGGCCTCAATGGCCTCCGCTGCGTGGGGCTTCACGGCGTCCGCCAGCACCAGGCAGCCGGCATACCGGCCGTCCACCGCAGCGTATACGCAGTTCCCCTCCGCGGCGGCGGGCGCGCTGCCGGTGGCCTTTTCCATCAGGCGGAGATTGCCCAGGGCCACCGAATGCCCATCCACCGTGGCCTCGATGCCGTAGCCCGCCTCCTCGTGGGCGGCGGACACCCGGGCGGTTTCCACCGGCCGCCCGTAGGCGGCGCGGATGGCCTGGGCGATGGGATGGGTGGAAAAGCCCTCCGCATGGGCGGCCAGGTTAAGCAGCTCCTCCTCCGGGATGCCCTGGGCACGCAGGGCGGTAACCGCAATGCGCCCCTGGGTGAGGGTGCCCGTCTTGTCAAACACCACGGTATCGCAGGCGCAAAGGGCTTCCAGCAGGTTGCTGCCCTTGATCAGAATGCCGTTTCTGGAGGCGCAGCCGATGCCCGCATAGAAGGTAAGCGGCACGGAAAGCACCAGCGCGCAGGGGCAGGAAATAACCAGGAAAATCAGCGCCCGGCGCAGCCATACCGCAAAGGGCCGGCCCAGGGCCAGGGGCGGAAGAACGCACAGCAGCACCGCCAGCAGGCAGACAATGGGGGTATACCACCGGGCAAACCGGGAGATCAGGCTTTCGGTGCGCGCCTTCCGCTCCCCGGCCTCCTCCACCAGCTCCAGAATGCGGGAAACCGTGCTTTCGGCATAGGCCGTGCCGGCACGGACGCGCAGCACATCCGTCAGGTTGACGCAGCCGCTGATCACCGCGTCCCCCGCCTGTACAGAGCGGGGCGCGGCCTCGCCGGTGAGGGAGGAGGTATCCAGGGTGGAGGCGCCGCTGAGCACAGTGCCGTCCAGCGGGATGCGCTCGCCGGGACGCACCACCAGGATATCGCCCGGCTGCACGTTTTCGGGGGAGACGGTTTCCACTTGGCCATCCCGCTCCACGTTGGCGTGGTCGGGGCGGATATCCATCAAATCCCGGATGGCGTCGCGGCTCTTGTCCACCGCGGTGTCCTCAAAAAGCTCGCCGATCTGGTTGAACAGCATCACCGCCACGGCCTCGGGATATTCGCCGATGCACAGCGCGCCGATGGAGGCCACAGACATCAGAAAGGCTTCGTCAAACACCCGGCCCTTCAGGATGCCCCGCGCGGCGCGCAGCAGGGTATCATAGCCCGCCACCAGATAGGGCACCAGGAAGGCCAGCAGCCGGGCCGCCCCCTGCAGGGGCAGCAGCCAGGCCGCCGCCAGCAGCACGGCGGCCAGGAGAATGCGAATCAGCATCGTCCGGCGTTCGCCCGCGTCACTGTCCCCGTGATGGTGGCCGCAGCCGCAGCCGTCGTCATGACAGTGCTCCTGCCCGTGGTGGCCGTGATCGTGCCCGCAGCCGCAGGATGCATGGCTGTGATGGTGCTCGTGTTCATGCTCGTGATCGTGGTCGTGACTCATTGCAGCGTCCCCCTTATTCCTGCACGTGCTCCATGCCCTGGCTCAGCAGGGTGCGCACGTGTTCATCTGCCAACGCGTAGAATACCGTTTTGCCCTCCCGGCGGAAACGCACCAGCTGCGCCTGGCGCAGGATGCGCAGCTGATGGGATATGGCGGAAACGGACATGCCCAGCAGCTGGCTGAGATCGCATACGCACATCTCGGATACCAGCAGCACAAACAGAATTTTGCAGCGGGTGCTGTCGCCCAGCACCTTGAACAGCTCGCTGACGTCCAGCAGCGTGTCGTCCTCCGGCAGGGTGGCCCGCACCGCGGCAATGGCGTCCGGATGGGCGTTCAAAAAAGTGCAAACCGGCGCATCCCCCTCCGGCATCCATCCCTGTTCCTGCTTGTTCATGGGACAGCACCTCCTTCAAACATTTGAACATCTGTTCAAATGTTATTATATGCGCTTTGCCTGGGCCTGTCAACAGCGGTTTTGCCTGATATTGACTGAATGAAAAAAGAAATATAATCTTGCTCCATTTTTTGTGTGCACAAACAGAAGTTTTACGGGGAGGGGGACGGACGGGGGTCTTCTCTCTTTGGGTCAAAGAGAGAAGCAGAGAAACCCCGTTTGCCGCCGTAAAAGCAGCAATATCAAACTGAAACAGAAGTGCCGTTCCCCGCTTCCGGGCAGGCCGGCGAAGCCGGCCCGGCTGTGCGCAAAGCGCACAGCGAAAAACCGGCGTCAGACCGGAGAAAATGAGCAAGCTCATTTTTCCGGACTGCCGCCGGTTTTCTTTTGCCCGGAAGCTCTCTTGGCGACGTTCCAGTAACAGGCGCAAATTGTTTGTTGTTGCATCCAAGCCGCATCGCCCGCTGGCTTCTTTGCAGCTTTCTTCCCCGGGAAGAAAGCGCGTAATCCCCCCCAATTTCTGCTTGTACATGCAGTTGCTTGGAAGAGAGATCCCCTGGCGCGGGGGCCTCCAACGCCCCCCTGCCAGCTTTACTCCACCGCAATCCGCCGGAAGTAGTTTACCAGCCCCAGGCCGGCAATGCTTTCCACATCCTTTTCGGAAAAGCCCCGGCGGCGCAGGCCGTCCAGCAGCTTGGGAAAATCGGCCGGGCTGTTCAGCCCTTCGGGCTTGCGCTCAATGCCGTCAAAGTCCGAGCCGAAGCCCACCTTGCCTTCGCCGCCCACATCGTACATGTGGGCAATATGGTCGATCACCCGGTCGATGGTGGCGGGCTCGCCCACAATGACGGGCCAGAAATTAACGCCCACATAGCCGCCCTTTTCAAAGATGGCGCGCAGCAAGTCGTCGCTCAGGTTGCGGGGATGGTTCACCAGCGCCCGGCAGTTGCTGTGGCTGGCCATGGGGGGCTTGTCGCATTTTTCCAGGATGTCCCATACCCCGGCGTCGTTCAGGTGGCTTACGTCCGCCGCCATGCCGATTTTCTGCATCAGGCGGATGGCCTCCAGGCCGTAGGGCTTTAGCCCCTGGTCGCTGCCGCTGGAAGCGGGATACGCCAGGGTGTTTTCATGGTTCCAGGTAATGGCCGCCATGCGCACGCCCCGGGCGCGGTATTCCTCAATCACCTGCAGGCCAAGGTCAAAGGGCTCGCAGCCCTCCACGGACAGCATCACGGCTACCTCGCCGTCCCGGGCCTGGCTGGGGTCGTCCACCTGCTTCCAGCCGGCCGCCTTCAGCCGGTCAAACTGGCGGAACATATCCGCAAACAGCTTTTCCACATCCCCCTGACGGCCCTTGCCCACGTACATGGCCAGGGTTTGCAGGCTGACGCCGCCGGCCTGCAGGCGCTCCATGGTTACATCCAGGGGCGCGCCGGGGCGCACCACCATGTTATACAGGGTGTCGCAATGGGTGTCGCAAATGATCATACGCTTTCCTCGCTTTCCTCATGCCACAGCATTTCATACCGGGTGCGGAATTCCCCCTGGGTCAGGCCGCGGGCGGCGGTTTCAATCTCGCCCCGCTGGCTGTCGTAGGGATCCACCCGGGGATATTTTTTCTCGGGGGCAAAGGGCGCGTAGTAGACGCGGTTGGCCACCATGCGCCAGGGATCCAGGTTGCCGAAATAGAAGTCGTGCCGCAGCCGGCTGCCCATGCGCTTGGCCGCGCCGCCAAAGCTGCAGTCCACCGGCAGCCAGCCCAGGCGCTCGCTGTAAAACTCCGCCCAGTCGTGGCTGCCCACGTCGCCGGGGGCGGCGTACAGGCCGCTTTGCCACCGGGCGGGAATGCCCGCAATGCGGCACAGGGCGATGAACAGCAGCGCCTGCATGCCGCAGTCGCCCCGCAGGTTGACGGCGGTGTATTCCGCGCCGCCCTCAATCAGCAGATAGGGGCGCAGGTAGGCGTAGTTCACCTGATCGGTAATGTAATCGTAAAACCGCCGGGCCAGGCGCACGGCGTCCCGCTCCTGGCCGGCCAGCTCCGCTGCCAGGCTTCGCAGGTAGGGCGTGAAGGCGATGTGGGGCGGCTGCTCCGCCAAATCCTGCGGGCATACGGGACGGGCTTCCGGATACACAATGCGGCAGACGCGCTCATCCATCGCGTTCACGTACCGGGGGCGCTGGGTAACGGTGTATTCCAGGGTGAAATCGGGGGCGGTGCGCAGGGAATCCTCCAGATACACGGTGCGCTGGGGGGCGTCCTCCGCGTCCAGGTGCAGGATGCGCAGGCTGGAGGTGATCTCCTCCGCCGGGGACTGCTGCATGCTGCGGGCAGCCACAGGCAGATGGATGCGGTACAGGGCGGCGGGCTCGTGCACCCGCACATGGGTGGACGCCCGCAGGCGGTAGCGGAAAACCACGGGATGGGCCATCATGCGCTGAATCACCCCGTCCAGGGCCGTGCGGTCCTCGTCATAGGGCGGGTCTGCCCGCAGGTTCAGGGCGTGCTGGGTTTTCAGCAGGGAGCCTACGGTGTCCTCGTGGTAATACCGGGTGCCGTTGACATAGATAAAATCCAGCTTTCCATCCGCCAGCAGCGCATTAAGCTCCTGATCGGAAAAGCTCTTCACCCGCCGGCGCATGGCCATCAGCAGCTGCTCGTGGGTGAGGGGATAGGCCTCCGGCAGCCGGGAGAGGAACATCCGCTCGGTCTCTAGCCGCGCTTTCAGCATGGCGGGCAGGGGCAGCTGCAGGCGCCGATCAATCAGCGCCAGCGCCAGGTCAATCTCCCCGGCCCCCTTCAGGTGCGCAATATCCTCCGGCAGCGGGCACTGCAGCGATTGCAGATAACGGTCAGGCATGGGCGTGTTCCTCCCTTTGGCGTTTGCACCTATGTTACCGCAACCGGGGGAAAAAGGCAAGGCGGCAGGAGAAACATCCTGATACGAATACGAAAATTTCCTTAATACTGTTTATCATTTAAAAACTAAATGAACAAACAGAAAGTGTCAGGGGAAGATACGCGCTTTCTTCCCGGGGAAGAAAGCTGCAAAGAAGCCAGCCGGCGAACCGGCTTGAACACAATAACAAACAATTTGCGTCTGTAACTTGAAAGGCGCCAAGAAAGCTTCCGGGCATAAGAAAAGCCTGAAAAATTATCGAAAAACAAGCAAGCTTGTTTTGTCGGAATTTTTCAGGCTTTTCCCTGTGCGCTTTGCGCACAGCTGGGCCAGCTTCGCTGGCCTGCCCGGAAGCGGTGGACAGCGTTCTTGTTTCAGTTTGATATTGTTGCTTTTACGACGACAAACGAGGTTTTCTGCTTCTCTTTTGACGCAAAAGAGAAGCGTTTCCCCTTCGTCTAATTTCTGTTCGTCGATTTATTTAGATGGTAAGGCGCGGCAGAAAAACGGGGTCAGCCCTTTCTGCCCTTCAGGGCGGCGTTCACCCGGGCGCCCACCAGGCGGGCCAGCAGGATTTTGAGCACATCCGGCACAATGTAGGGCAGCACGCACCAGCTCAGCGCGGTGGCAAAGGAAACGGCATTGCCGTTCCGGGCGTACACGCGCACAAACCATACGGTGCCAAACAGATAGCACACGGCCAGGCCCAGCAGCATGCCCACAATCTGCAGCCTGCCGCCCAGGGCCTTTTTCCATGCCATCATCAGCAGCACAATGGCCACAAAGCCCACAATATAGCCGCCCGTGGGGCCCAGCAGGGTGCCCAGGCCGCCGCTGAATTCGGCAAACACCGGCACGCCGATGGAGCCCAGCAGCAGGTACAGCAGCATGGGCAGGATGGCCGCGCTGCCCATCAGCTCACAGGTGAGGAACACGGCAAAGGTCTGCAGGGTGAACGGCACGGCGGCAGGAATGCTGATCCAGGAGCAAATGGCAATCAGCGCGGTGCACAGGGCCGCGCGGGTGAGGGTTTGCACGTCTATTTTGGCGGATACAGCGGTGGTATGCATGTTGTTTCTCCTTATAGCTTCACGGAATATGCATGGAGCGTTCCTTTTGGGAACGCTCCATGCCTGCTGTCCGGTTCCGGCCGCGGTCAGTTGGCAAGAACCTGGTAGTACAGCAGCGCCAGCTCGCCGCGGGTGGCGGTTTCGCCGTCGCGCTCAGGCAGCTGAAGCTCCGCGCCGCCGGCGAGCATCTGCATGATCTGCAGCAGATCGGCCTTGGGCATGGGCTCATCCACCTGGGTATCCGGGGTGGCCAGGTTGTTGGAAACCAGGAATTGCACAGCCTCTTCCTGGCTGCTGTTGCCGCCATACATCATATAAAGCGGCACGGCAAAATCGCCCATTGTGGCGTCCTCATCCACGCCGAAGGCATCCTCCGCCCGGGGCGCCATCAGGCCTTCCCCAAACATGAAGCGCACGGCTTCATAGTAGGGGCTGTCCTCCGCCAGGTCGGTGAAAACCACCTTGGAGGTATCCTGGGCGTTGAAGGGGTTGAGAATGGCGTCATACAGTTCCGCATTGGCGTTGATGGCCGCGGCGCTGCCGGTGGTGATGCGCACGCCGTTTTCCGCCAGCTTGCGGAAGATCTCAGCGGAGGCATGCACGGTTTCGGGGGTTACGGCCTTCAGCTGGCGCATATAGGTCAGCGCCTTGTCCTGGGGCTCGCCGGTGATGGCTGCGGTCATGGCGTTCAAGCCGCCGGACAGCTCGCCCTGGCTCTTGGCCAGGCCGGAATACACGCTGAGGATATAGCCGTCCAGGGTTTCCTGATCGATGTCCAGGGCGGCAATCTGATCGGCCAGGGATTCATACACGGCATAGGTCTGGGCCACGTTGGGATCCCGGTAGGTCAGCAGGTACAGCCCGCCGTCCTCCAGCGAGCCGGCCCAGGGGGTGTATACGCCGTACTGGTCGCGCAGCTGGGGAATCAGGTACGCGTCGGACACCAGGGTGGCCAGCACCTCCAGGCCGGCGTCGTAATCCGTCAGGCCCAGGGTGTCGAAGTCGGCGATCAGGCCGTTGTACTGCACGCTGCCGTCCACGATGACAGCCTCCCGGGAGGCGGGAACGGGCAGATCCCACGCCGCGGGCGTCACGGGGTTCTGGGCCAGCCTGCTGGCAAAGGCATCCGCCAGGGGGCGGTTCAGGGCAATGCTTTCTTCATTGCCCACATAGGTCAGGATGGCGTTGGTGCTGTTGTTCAGCGCCTGCTGGACGGCGGCCAGCCGCTCTGCAACGGCTTCAGGGGCATCCGCCAGGGCGGCCTCCACGCCTTCCAGGAACTGGTAGTAATCCAGATAGTTGGCGTAGGATACGAAGCGGTAATAGGGGCTGCTCACCGCCAGGCTGCGGTACAGGGTCAGGGTATACGGGGTGCTGTTCAGGCTGGACCGCAGGGACGCCTTGATGGCCTGCACCTGCTCCAGCAGCTTCTGGGTATCGGTGAACTGCGGGCCGTACACCAGCTCATACACCAGGTCGTACGCCGCGGGCAAATCCTCATCCAGGCTGGTCCAGCCCATGCGGAACACGGGCTTCACCTGGTCATCCACCTCAAAGGCGGTCAGGTTGATGCCGCCGTTGTAGAGGTAGCGGGCGCGGAGCACATCCAGCTCTTCCTTGGTGTGGCTGTCGGTATCCAGCTGGCCGATCAGATCGGAAAGCAGCTTCGCCCAGTGGATATCCTCCTGAGCCAGGCCGCTGGCGTCCAGGTACATATTGGCGCGGCCCACGCCGTCCACGCCGGCGGTGACATCGATGCGGCGGATGCCGTTATCGCCCGTCTCGTCGCTGACGGCGTACTGCTTCATTTCCTCGGGCAGGGACTGCACGGTAACCGCCTGCAGCTGAGCCACCAGGGCGGAGGCGTCCTCCTCGGGCAGATCGGCGTTGGAAGCGTCAACGATGGCCTGCTTTTCCTCTTCGGTCATGCCGGCCTTGATCTCCGCCAGCCTGGCGGCCAGGGCGGCGTCCTTCACTTCCTTCTGGCCCGGCTCGGGATAGGTGGTCACCAGGGCGGTGAGCTCCTTATCCAGCAGCCAGTCGGACACAGCGGACGCGAACAGGCCCTGCTGGTTCCATTCGTCAAAGTGATCCAGGGATTCCACGCCTTCAAAATATCCGAAGGGGTTTCCTGAGGTGGCATAGGTATAGGCGATGTTGCGGATGAGGTCCACGCCGATATCGCTGTTTTCGGCAATGAGCTTCTGGTTAAGGGCCAGGGTGGCCGTTACGCTGTCCAGCATATCCTGGGGGAAGCCCTCCTCTGCCACCTGGCGCAGGGAGCTTTCCACGGTCTGGCGGAACAGCTCGGCATCGTTTTCGTTCACGTTGGCCGCGACGAACACCACGGCGTCATCGGGAGCGGCCACTTCCCGGCCGGCGCCGAAGGTGCCGGTGGGCAGCGCTTTTTTGAGGTTCTGCATCAGCACCGAGGCGTCGGCGCTCAGCAAGCTGCACAGGTTGTCCACCACCAGTTCCCGGGCCGGGTCGTCCCGCAGGCCGGGGCAGAGGATGTAGTAGTAAATCACGGACTGGTTTTCGGGGTTGGTGCCCTCCGCCATGGGGAAGCCCACCTTTTCCACCACGGGGCCCGTGATGGGGGTGTAAGCGCTGTCCTCAAAGTGGAACTCGGCCTTTTCATAGGGGGCAAACGCCTCGTCCAGCAGGGCCAGGAAGGCGGCGTAATCCTCAAACTGGCCGTACAGATAGGCGATGCAGTTGGAGGGATGATAGAACAGGCTGTGATATTCCTTCAGGCTTTCCCAGGTCATATCGGGAATGTAATCGGGATCGCCGCCGTACTCGTAGCCCAGCACGGAGCCGGGGAAGGCGGCGCGGTTGGCGTTCAGCAGGGCCATGCCGTTCAGGTTCAGGGCGCCCTGCATTTCGGAATACACGGTGCCTTCCAGCGTCAGGTCATCCTCCATGCCGGCCATGCGATAGCGCCAGGCCTCGGTGCGGAAGATGCTTTCATCCTGCAGTATCATGGGATGCAGGCAGCTGTCCGTATAGAAATCGGCATACTTCAGCAGCTGCGCCTCGCTGAGGGACGCAATGGGATAGCTGGTCATGGCGTCCATGGTGAAGGCGTTCATGTAGGTGTTGTAGGTCTGGTAGGACAGGTTCATAAACAGCGCGGCGGAGGGGAACTTTTCCGAGCCGCTCAGGGTGGAGTGCTCAAACACATGGGGCAGGCCCGTGTTATCCGTGGGGCGGGTAAGGAAGGTGAGGTCAAAAACGCGGTTGGTATCCTCGTTGGCGATATACATCAGCTTCGCGCCCGTTTTCTGGTGCTCAAACAGCACCGCCGTGGCGCCCACCAGCGGGAATTCGCGGATTTCAACGGTTTCAAAGCCGTTTACCACATCGCCCACAGCGGGCAGGGCGGCGGCTGGGGCGGCCTCCTGGGACGGGGCGGTGCGGCTGAGGGTGTCGGAGATGGCCTGCAGCGTCTGCTGCGCCTGGGCCACTTCCTGGGTCAGGCTTTCAATCTGCGCGTCCTTCTCGGCAGCTTCGGCGGTGAGCGCTTCAATCTGCGCCGCCTTTTCGGCCGCGTCGGCGGTGAGGCTTTCAATCTGCGCCTGGGCCTCCGCGGCCTGGACGGCGTTTTCCTCCGCCTTGGCGGCCGCATCGGCTGTCAGCTGCTCAATCTCGGCTTTTTTGCCGTCCAGCTCGGTGGTGAGGGCTTCGATCCGGGTGGCTTTCTCCGCCGCGTCGGCGGTGAGGGCTTCAATTTCCGCCGTCTTGGCGGCCACGTCCGCGCTCAGGGCTTCCGCCTGCTGGCTGGCGCTGTCCGCCGTTTCCTGCAGGGCGGCCAGTTCGGTGTTCAATGCCTTGATTTTGTTGCTGCTGCGGACGCTGGTGACGCCCACCAGGGCGGACGCCGCGACCACGACGGCGCACAGCAGCGCGATCAATTTTTTCATGCTGTCTTCCTCCCGTTCTCATTTGCGAAAAATGCTTTCTTATTATAACACCTTGCCGGCAAAAAGGAAAGCCCTGCCGCTTGCGGCAGTCCGCCTTGACATTTGGCCCAATCTCCCGTATAATACTGAAAAAGAGGATAGAAGAACCGAAAATAAACAAAGAAAGGACGATGCGTCTGCCGGCGTGTCGATCAATGCCATGGAACAGCCGATTATCCGTCTGCGGCCGCACCATGCCCTGTGCCTGCGGCATTACGTGGGAAAGGGCTACGACGCCGCCTTTGTTGAAAATATGAACGCCCTTCACCAGCGTCTGAACAGTGGGGAAAGACAGATGGTGCAGATCATCCTGCACCGGGATTCCCTGTGCGCCGCCTGTCCCCATGACGTGGACTATGCCTGCGAAACGGAGGACAAGGTGCAGCTGCTGGATGCCGCCGTGGCGGATGCCTGCGGCCTGCGCAGCGGGCAGTGGCTTTCCTGGCAGGAGCTGTGCCGCCTGATCGATGAGCGGATGATGCCCGGCGGAAGCATGCCCGAGATCTGCCGCATCTGCGAATGGTACGATACCTGCGCGGCGCAGCATGCATAAAGATTCAATCGATATAAGGAAAGCGGACGGGAAGGGGAACGCTTCTCTCTTTGCGTCAAAGAGAGAAGCAGAGAAACCCCGTTTGCCGCCGTAAAAGCAGCAAACGCAAACTGAGGTTTTACGAAGAGGAAAACGCTTCTCTTTTGAGCCAAAAGAGAAGCAGAAAAGCCCGTTTGTCGTCGTAAAAGCAACAATATCAAACCGAAACAGAAGTGCCGTTCCCCGCTTCCGGGCAGGCCAGCGAAGCTGGCCCTGCTGTGCGCAAAGCGCACAGGGAAAAACCGCTGGGCAGCCCGAAAAACAAACAAGTTTGTTTTTCGGGATGTCCGGCGGTTTTCCTTATGCCCGGAAGCTCTTTTGGCGACATCCAAGTTACAGGCGCAAATTGTTTGTTATTGCGTCCAAGCTGCATCGCCGGCTGGCTTCTTTGCAGCTTTCTTCCCCGGGAAGAAAGCGCGTATCCTCCCCCTGCCGATCCGGTTATTCGATCTCTTCCCCGCGCTCCAGGGCGCTGATCATATCCACCCGCAGCTGATGCCGGCCGCCCTCAAACCCGGTGGTCAGGAAGGTGCGGGCAATCTCCTTGGCCAGCTCGGGGCCGATGACCCGGGCGCCCATGGAGAGCATGTTGGCGTTGTTGTGCCGTCGGGCCAGGCTGGCGGAAACGGGCTCGGAGCAGGTGACGCAGCGGATGCCGCGCACCTTGTTGGCGGCCAGGGCAATGCCCAGCCCCGTGCCGCACATCAGGATGCCGAATTCGCATTCCCCGGAGGCGACGGCCCGGGCCGCCCGGGCGGCGAAAATGGGATAATGGCAGCTGTGGGTATCGTACGTGCCAAAATCCTTGTATTCCAGCCCCATTTCATCCAGCAGCTTTTTGATTTCCTGCTTCAGCTCCAGGGCGGCGTGATCGTTGGCAATGGCAATCATGGCAAAAACCTCCTGAATCTTGTTTCGGTCTGATCAAAGCATATCACCCCTTTGCCGGGCCGTCAAGCGCCCGGATTGCCTTTTGGCGGCAATCCGGATATAATGAAAGGCAGGAGGGAAAAGGCATGCTGGGAGTTATCTATTTGCTGGTGTATCTGCTGGCAGGCTGCAGCCTGATTCGGGATTTGCTGCCTGGAAAGCGTTTTATTGCCCGGCTGTGGCTGGGGGCGGCGCTGGGGCTGCTGCTGATGATGTGGCTGCCCGCCCTGCTGGCGTTTATCTGCCGTTTTTCCGTGAAAGGCCACATGCTGGCGCTGGTTCCCCTGTGCGGCGCCGTGTTGGGGACGCACTTTTTCCTGCGGGATAAAAGCCGGCGCCCGGCGCCCTATGACAGCCGGGAGAAAAGCCTGCTGGTGCTGCTGATCTGCGTGGCGCTGCCGCTGACGGTGCTGGGCGGGTATCTGCAGCACACCCACGTGCTGCGGCCTGTGAACGGCGCGCTGCATGTGGGGCAGAGCACCTATGGCGATCTGCCGCTGCACCTGGGCATCATTTCCAGCCTGCGGGACGCGCCGTTCCCGCCGGAATACAGCATCCTGCCGGGGGAGCGGCTGGTATACCCCTTCCTGATGGACAGCCTGTCCGCCAGCCTGATGCTGTTTGGCATGTCCCTGCGGGCAGCGGTGATCCTGCCGGGCACGCTGATGATGGGGCTGGTGTTTGCCGGCTATATGATCCTGGCCGACCGCCTGGCCGATTCCCGCCGGGCAACGGTGGTCTGGGCCGCGCTGTTCGTGTTTGTCAATGGCGGCCTGGGGTTCCTTTACAGCCTGGATACCCTGGGGGTCAGCAACGGCACCCCAGATTTAAACCCGCTGCAGGCCGGCACCTGGCTGGACCGGCTGCACACCATCCTGCGGGGCTGGTACCAAACCCCGGCCAACCATGCGGATTTCACGTATTATAACCTGCGCTGGAGCAATATCATTGTGGATATGCTGCTGCCCCAGCGCACCTTCCTGGGCGGCTGGTGCGTGCTGCTGCCCTGCATCTATCTGCTGTACGACGGGCTGATGGCGCCGGAGGGCGCGGCCAACCGGCGGCAAATCGTGCTGCTGGGCGTGATGGCGGGGGGCCTGCCCCTGCTGCATACCCATTCCTTCCTGGCCCTGGGGCTGCTCAGCGCCGGCTGGATGGCATACGACCTGATTCGCAGCCGGGGCAAAAGCCTGCTCTCTTGGGTGATCTACGGCAGCCTTGCCTGCCTGCTGGCCGCCCCGCAGCTATTCCTGTGGACCTTCCGGCATACCGTGGGCAACGCGGGGTTTGTGCGCTTCCGGTTCAACTGGGTCAACAATCCCGACGGCGCGGGGCTGGTGGATGGATACCTGATGTTCTGGATCAAAAACATCGGCGTCCCCTTCCTCCTTCTGCTGCTGTCCCTGGTGGAGAAAAACCCCCGCCGGCGCATGATCGCCAGCGGCGCGTTTGCGATCTTCCTCGTGTCCGAGCTGGTGCTGTTCCAGCCCAACGAGTATGACAACAACAAGCTGTTTTATGTGTGGTGGGCGCTGTGCGCCGTGCTGGCGGCGGATTACGCCCTGGCGCTGTTTGACCGCCTGCGCGGCCTGCGCTCCCGCTATGTGCTGGCGGGGATGCTGGCGGTGTGCTGCTTTGCCACGGGCACGCTGTCCATTGCCCGGGAGTGCGTGAGCGATTATGAAATGTACTCCCGGGACGCGGTGGAAACCGCCGCGTTTGCGGAGGCGCATACCCCGCAGCACAGCACCTTCCTGACCTGGACGGAGCATATCAATCCCGTCTCGGGCCTGGCGGGGCGCAATATCGTCTGCGGCCCGGGGCTGTGGCTGTACTGGCACGGCTATGCGCAGGAACTGGCCCAGCGGGAGCGGGAAATCCGCAGCTTTTATGAGGCCCCTGCGGCGCATGCGGAAATCCTGGAAAAATACGGCGTGGCGTATATTCTGGTGGGGGATTACGAGCGCAGCGGGGTCAAGGTGGATGAAACCGGGCTGGCGGCCCTGTGCCCGCTGGTGTTTGAAAGCAGCGGGGGAAGCATGCGCGTTTACCAGGCGGTGAGGACGGATGATTGAGCGGTTTTTGCGGTATTCCCTGGAGCATGGGCGGAAGATCGCCCTGATGGTCAGCGATGAGAAGGGCATCCGCCGGATAAACGTCACGGTCACGCGGATCACCCCGGAGGAGATCGGCTATGCAACAGGCCGGCAGGCCCGGGAAAAATCCATGCCCGTCTCCTGCATCCTGTCGGCGGCATACGCCCGGGGGGACGACGGGGATACGCTGAAAAATGAAACCCTCCGGATGGGGCCCGCGGAGAAAAAGTGATTGCGCCCCGCGGGCGCAGATGGTATAATAAATCGGATTAAGCTTCCAATTATTTGAAGGAGGAATTCTGATATGCCGCTTGTCAACACCCGTGATATGTTCAAAAAGGCTTACGAGGGCGGATACGCCATCGGCGCTTTCAACGTCAACAATATGGAAATCATCCAGGGCATCGTGGAGGCCGCCAAGGCCCAGAACGCGCCCCTGATCCTGCAGGTGAGCAAGGGCGCCCGCGCCTATGCCAACCATACCTACCTGGTGAAGCTGGTGGAGGCGGCGGTGGCCACCACCGGCCTGCCCATCGCCCTGCACCTGGACCACGGCCCGGACTTTGAAACCTGCAAGGCCTGCATCGACGGCGGCTTCACCAGCGTTATGATCGATAAGAGCGGCCTGCCCTTCGAGCAGAACATTGAGGAAACCCGCAAGGTGGTGGAATACGCCCACAAGTACAACGTCACCGTGGAAGCCGAGCTGGGCAGCCTGGCCGGCGTGGAGGATGACGTGAAGGTGTCCGCCGAGGACAGCAGCTATACCCGCCCCGAAGAGGTGATCGAGTTCACCCAGGCCACCGGCTGCGACAGCCTGGCCATCGCCATCGGCACCAGCCACGGCGCCTATAAGTTCACGGCCGCCCAGTGCACCCGCAACGCCGAGGGCATCCTGGTGCCCCCGCCGCTGCGCTTTGACATCCTGGAAGAGGTCAGCAAGAAGCTGCCCGGCTTCCCCATCGTGCTGCACGGCGCCTCCTCCGTGCCCCAGGAGTTTGTGAAGATCATCAACGAGCACGGCGGCAAGATGCCCGATGCCATCGGCATTCCCGAGGATCAGCTGCGCAAGGCTGCCGGCATGGCCGTGTGCAAAATCAACATCGACAGCGACCTGCGCCTGGCCTTCACCGCCAGCGTGCGCAAGCACTTTGACGAGCATCCCGACCACTTTGACCCCCGCCAGTACCTGACCGACGCCCGCGCGGCCATCCAGGGCATGGTGGAGCATAAAATCGTGGATGTGCTGGGCTGCAACGGCAAGGCGTAAGCTGCATCCACAGACATTCCGTACTGAACGGCGGCTTTTCCATCCGGAGAGGCCGCCGCTTGCATATGGCCTCTTGCGCGCGCTTGTAACCTATGTTACATTATATAAAACGCTACAAATTTGATCGGGGAACAATTTATACCTTTAGGTTGAATTATGGCCAGAAAGGCGTTATTTTTTCATCAGAAAATGAAATTTACCCATGAAATGACGCAAACTGATGCCAAAATGGCAAAAGGAGCTGTTCCCATGGACCAAAGAACTTACAACGAATACCTGTGCATCCTCCGGGAGGAGCTGGTGCCCGCCCTGGGCTGCACCGAGCCCATTGCCATTGCGTATGCTTCCGCCAAGGCCCGCAGCGTGCTGGGCTGCCTGCCGGAGCGGATTGTGGTGCGCTGCAGCGGCAATATCATCAAGAACGTAAAGGCCGTCATCGTGCCCACCACAGGCAATATGAAGGGCATTGAAACCAGCGCCGTGCTGGGCGCCGTGGGCGGCAACCCGGAGAAAAAGCTGGAAGTGCTCACCGATGTGACGGAGGAAGACCTGGCGCTTACCCGGAAGCTGCTGAAGGCGGGCATCTGCCGCGTGGAGCTGCTGGAGGGCGTATCCAGCCTGCAGATCATTGTGGAAATGACCGCGGGGAGCGACTCCGCCCTGGTGGAGATCGCCTTTGCCCATACCAACATCGTCCGCATTGAAAAGAACGGGGAAACCCTGTTTGAAAAGGGCATGTCCGCCCAGTGCGCCACGGAGACCGACCGCAGCCTGCTGAACCTGAAGGATATTTACGAGTTTGCCAATACCGTGGATATCGGCCAGGTGCGGGAGCTGCTGGAGCGCCAGGTGGCCTATAACATGAAAATTGCCGAGGAGGGCTTCTCCCATAAGTACGGGGCCAACGTGGGCACCACCATTCTGGAAAGCTTTGGCAATGATGTGAAAAACCGGGCTCGGGCCTATCCCGCCGCGGGCAGCGACGCCCGCATGAACGGCTGCGTGCTGCCGGTGATGATCAACTCCGGCAGCGGCAACCAGGGCATGACCGTGAGCCTGCCCGTGGAGGTTTACGCCCGGGAGCTGGGGGTCAGCGAGGAAAAGAAAATCCGCGCCCTGGTGCTCAGCAACCTCATCGCCATCTACCAGAAAAACGAGCTGGGCAAGCTCAGCGCCTACTGCGGCGTGGTGTCCGCCTCCGTGGGGGCGGGCGCGGCCATCGCCTATCTGCACGGCGCCGAGTGGGAGGTCATTGAGGAAACCATCGTCAACACCCTGGGCAATATCTCCGGCATTGTGTGCGACGGCGCCAAGGCCTCCTGCGCGGCCAAAATCGCCTCCTCCGTGGACGCGGCGATCATGGCCTACCACATGGCGGCGGCCAACCGCGGCTTCCGCAGCGGCGAGGGCCTGGTGAAGCAGGATGCCGAGCGCACGCTGCAAAGCTACGGCCGCATGGGCCGGGAGGGCATGAAGGCCACGGATATCGAAATTCTGAAAATCATGCTGGAGGAATAACATCTGCGCATCCCCGGAGGTTTCCGGTTCAATCAATAGAAAGAGGTGTATCGCTATGATGAATTTACAGGGCTCCTGGGTGGCCATGCCCACCCCCTTCGACAAGAACAACCAGATTGACATCGACGCCTTCAAGCTGCTGATCGCCCGGCAGATCCAGCACGGCACCAACCAGCTGTTCATCCTGGGCTCCGCCGGGGAAGTCACCCTGCTGCAGCCCGAGGAAAAGCGCCTGATCGTCAAGGAGGTCATCGCCTATATGAAGGACCGCGCCGCCCGCGGCCTCAAGGTGGTGCCCGTATTCTTCTCCGCCGCCTCCCTCACCACGGAAGCCAGCGTGGAGTTTGCCCAGTTCTGCGAGGCCGAGGGCGCGGACGGCGTGGTGTTCACCGTGCCGCCCTATGTGCTCATCACCCAGCACGCCGCCAAGGCCCACCTGGACACCTGCATGAGCGCGGTGAAAATCCCCTGCGGCATCTACAATAACCCCAGCCGCCTGGGCGTGCAGGTGCTGCCCGAAACCATCCAGTACCTCAGCGAAAACCATCCCAACTTCGTGGTGGATAAGGAAGCCATGCCCAGCGTGGAACAGCTGGTGCAGGTGCAGCGCCTGTGCGAAGGCAAGGTCAAGATCATGTGTTGCGACTTCCCCAAGTATTCCATCGTCATTCCCACCCTGGCGGTGGGCGGCACCGGCACGGCCAACATCGGCGGCAACATCATCCCCGAGGAAGCGGCCCTGTATTCCCGCCCCTGGACGGATATGCAGATCATTGAGGACTGCCGCCGCGAATACTTTAAGTGGTTCCCCCTGCTGCAGGAGCTGTATACCTTCTCCAACCCCGTGGTCATCAAGGCCGCGCTGAACCTGCTGGGCCTGCCCGGCGGCCATCTGCGCAAGCCCTATGAGGATTACACCGGCACCCGCCTGGAGCACCTGGAGGAGACCCTGCGCACCATGGGCGTGATGGACAAGTATCATGCCGGCAACGATACCATCCTGATCTGACCGCGCGCCTGCGGGAAACAAGGAGGAAACCATGGCGGAAAAAGTGATCGTCATCGGCGGCACGGCTGCCGGGCTCAGCGCCGCCTCCAAGGCCAAGCGCGTGCGGCCGGAGCTGGAAATCACCGTGTTTGAAAAATCCGGCTATATCAGCTACGGCGCCTGCGGCCTGCCCTACTTTGTGGGCGGCATGATCGCGTCGCCCGGCGATCTGGTCAGCCTGACGGTGGACCAGATGACGCACAAGCGCGGCGTGCCCACCTTCATCCATCACGAGGTCACCCGCATCGACCGGCAGAAGAAGGAAGTGACCGTTCAAAACCTGGATACAGGGGACGTGAGCGTCCATCCCTACGATAAGCTGGTCATCGCCACGGGCGCCCGGCCCATCGTGCCCGATATTCCCGGCGCGGACGCCCGGGATGTGTACTGCCTGCGCACGGTGGAGGACGGCATCCGGCTCAAGGCCGTGGTGCAGTCCCAGGGAAAAAAGCGGGCGGCCATCATCGGCGGCGGCTTCATCGGCATTGAGGTGGCGGAGGAAATGGCCCAGAGCGGGGTGGAGGTGCACCTGTTTGAGGCGATGCCGCGCCTGCTGCCCTTCCTGGAGGAAAGCTTCTCCCAGGCCGTGCTGGATACCCTGGAAAAAAACGGCGTGCGCGTACACCTGAACAGCCCGGCGGAGGCCGTTGAAACGGTGGACGGCCGCGTCACCGGCGTGCGCGCCGGGGGCGAAAACGTCCCGGTGGATTTTGTGCTGATGAGCGTGGGCGTGCTGCCCGCCTCCGACCTGGCCCGGGATGCCGGCCTGCAGCTGGGCATCAAGGGCGCCATCGTGGTGGATGACGAAATGCGCACCTCCGACCCGGATATATACGCCTGCGGCGACTGCGTGCAGATGAAAAACCGCATCACCGGCGGGGCTGTGCACGTGCCCCTGGGCACCACGGCCAACAAGCAGGGCCGCATCGCGGGGGACAACCTGGCCGGCGGGCACGAAACCTTCAAGGGCGTGCTGGGCTCCATGGTGACCAAGTGCTTTGACCTGTATATCGCCGCCACCGGCCTGAGCCTTCAGCAGGCCCGGGACGCGGGCTATGACGCGGCGGCCTCGGTGATCACCAAGGGCGACCGGGCCTCCTACTATCCCGGCAGCCGGGATAATACCATCTGCCTGATTCTGGACAAAAAGACGGGCCGCCTGCTGGGGGCCCAGGCCATCGGCAGCGAAACGGTGGCGGGCCGCGTGAACGTGTTTGTGGCGGCCATCACCGCGGGCATGACCGTGGCGGAAATCAATGAGCTGGATTTGGTGTACGCCCCGCCCGTGGCGCCGGTGTACGACCCCATCCTGATTGCCGCCAGCCAGGCTGTCAAGAAGGTGGACCGGTAAGGAGGCTGTTATGGCGGAACTGTACGAAGTCACCGTAAAATCCGGCGAGGACATCCGCCGGGTGCTTGCGGATTACATTCTGGAAAAGGGCTGGGAAAGCGTGTATGTCATCGGCGGCATCGGCTCGGTGATCGATATGCGCTTCACCGCCCCCGTTGAAAATACCCTGCCCCTGCGCACGGCGGCAACGCCCTGCGGCGGCGCGGCGGAGCTGGTGGCCCTCACCGGCGAGGTGATGAAGCGCGAGCGCATGGACCCCGCGCTGGCCGCCGTGTATACCGATACGGAAAGCCCGCTGTTTGTCCATCTGCATGCCTGCTGCGCCACGGCGGGCGGGCACATGATGGGCGGCGGACTGAAGGAAGGCCGCGCCTTCCGGGCGGTTCGCATCTTTATGACCCCATTGGAATAAATGCCTGATGGTCCCAGGCGGCATTCTTATGAATAATCAAAATCAGGAGGAAAAAACGATGAAAAAGATCCTTGCTTTTGCTCTGGCGCTGATGATGGCCCTGTCCCTCACCGCCGCGCTGGCGGATGACGTTCCCGCGCCCAAGAGCCCCCTGCGCTATTCCGCGGCGGGCGGCTCCTCCGGCGGCAACTTCTACGTTGTGGCGGCCGGCGTTGCCTCCTATCTGAACCAGAAGCTGCCCGAGTACTTCAACTGGACCGCTGAGGAAACCGGCGGCGGCACCGCCAACCTGGTGATGATTCAGAACGGCGAAGCCGAAATCGGCGTGGCCATGACCTCCTCCATCGAGGAAGCCTTCAAGGGCGAAGCGGACTGGACCCATGGCGTGAAGATGGAAAATCTGCGCGGCCTGGTGCCCCTGTATCCCTCCTATCTCACCATCTACTCCCTGGCCTCCACCGGCGCGAAGCAGCTGACCGATCTGAACGGCAAGGTTGTGGGCCTGGGCTCCAAGGGCGCGGCCATGGACAGCGTGTTCCGCGATGCCTTCCCCAAGATGAACATCACCCCCGCCAGCATCTTCAATGACGGCCATGGCGCCACTGCCACCGCCGTGGGCGCCGGCCAGGTGGATGTGGCCGTGCTGTTCTCCCTGCCTCCCTTCGCCGCCATCACCGAGCTGGAAGCCGGCAAGGACCTGACCTTCGTGGGCCTGAGCGAGGAAGAGCAGAAGTTCCTGTGCGACAACTACTCCTTCTACAGCCCCGCCACCATGCCCGCGGGCTCCTACAAGGGCGTCACCGAGGATTTGACCACCGTGTCCGAATGGAACATGCTGGTAACCAGCTGCGAAGTGCCCGAAGAATACGTCTATCTGATCACCAAGACCCTGCTGGAGAGCGACGGCGCCCTGGTGGAATATTACAAGGGCCTGACCTACATGGTGGCCGAGAATGAGCTGAGCTTCAACTGCCCGCTGCATGCCGGCACCGTCCGCTACCTGAAGGAAATCGGCATGGAGCTGCCTGCCGAGCTGATTCCCGCCGAATACGCGGAGTAATTTTCCCCTTTCCGCGGCCTGAACGGGCGCGCGGAGCCGTTCCGCCGGGACGGGGGCCATCCGCCCCGGCGGAACACTGACCATACGCCCGGAATCGCACAAGGGCCGTTTGGCTCGCTATGAAAGGGAGTTGCGCTGATGGAAAAGAAAACCACCTACCAGAAAGTCATCCAGGGGATTATCATCGCCGTATCGCTGTTTGCGGCGTTCCTGCATGTGGGAAAATTCACCGTGCTGACGGTGCCCAGCATCCTGTTTTATATTTTGCACGTGATGATCGGTTTCGTGCTCACCTTCATCTACTACCCCCTGGGGCGGAAGATGAAAAACAAAACCCGGACGCAGACCATCCTGTTCCGCGTGATCGACTGGATTTTCATCGCGGCGGCGGTGGGCGTCAGCCTGTATATCTCCATTAACTTTGAAAACTACACGACCGATATGCAGAACAACCACCTGACCACAGAGCTGTTTGTCATGGGCTGCATCATGGCCGTGATTACCCTGGAGGTCGGACGCCGCGTGCTGGGCAACGTGCTGCCCATCATCGCCATCCTGGCCGTCCTGTATGCCCTGTTTGGCAACCATATTCCCGGCCTGTTCGGCCACCGGGGCTATAAAATGTCCCGCGTGATGCTGTCCATCTTCAGCGACCGCGGCATTTATGGCTCCCCCATCGCCACCTCGGCCAACAACGTGTTTTTGTTCCTGCTCTTTGCCGCATACCTCAATGTGTCCCACGCGGACCAGATCTTCCAGGATATCGCCATCGCCCTGGCGGGGAAAAAACGCGGCGGCCCGGCCAAGATGGCCGTCATCGCCAGCGCCTTCTTTGGCACCATTTCGGGCAGCTGCGTGGCCAACGTGGTCAGCACCGGCGCCTTCACCATCCCGCTGATGAAGCGCAACGGCTATCGCCCCCGCTTCGCCGGCGCGGTGGAAGCCGTGGCCTCCACCGGCGGCCAGATCATGCCGCCCATCATGGGCGCGGCGGCCTTTGTCATGGCGGATATCACGGGCATCTCCTATGCCACCATCTGCCTGGCCGCCTTGCTGCCGGCCCTGATGTACTATACCTGCCTGCTCAAGATGGTGGACCTGGAGTCCGTGAAGCACCATCTGGAGGGCCTGCCGCCCGAAATGATTCCCGATCTGAAAACGGCGGTCAAGCGCGGCATCAAGCTGTTTGTGCCCGTGATTGTGCTGCTGGTGCTGATGATCGGCCTGAGCATGACGCCCATGCTCTCCGCCATCTGGTCCATTGCCGCCATCATCGTGTGCGCCTTCCTGGATAAACACGACCGCATGACCCTGAAGGATCTGCTGCAGGGCGCCATTTCCGCCGGCCGTTCCATGGTGACCGTGGTGGCCGCCTGCGCCACCGCCGGCATCGTGGTGGGCATGTTCTCCATGACGGGCCTGGGCAACAAATTTTCCGATTTCATCCTGCAGCTGGGCAGCAATTCCCTGATTCCCAGCCTGGTGCTTTCCATGCTGGTGTGCGCGGTGCTGGGCATGGGTCTGCCCACCACGGCGGCCTATATCGTGTGCGCCACCGCCATCGCGCCTGCCCTGACCAACCTGGGCATGGCCCGGCTGCCTGCCCACCTGTTCCTGCTGTACTTCGCCTCCATTTCCGCCATCACGCCGCCGGTGGCCGTGGCCTCCTTCGCCGCGGCAGGCATTGCGGACGAGAACCCCATGAAGGTGGGCTTCACCGCCGTGAAGCTGGGCATTACGGGCTTTATCCTGCCCTTTGCCTTCGCCCTGAACAACGATTACATCACCATGGCCTTCAATTTCCAAACGCTGATCACCTGGCTGAGCGGCTTTGTGATCTGCTATTCCCTGGCCGTGATGCTGCAGGGCTATGTGGAGCAGAAAATCACCATTTTTGAGCGCGTGGCCTATCTGGGCATTATCGCCCTCACCATCGTGCCCAGCCCGCTGTATTCCATCATCGGCATTGTGCTGTTCATCGCCCTGTACGGCTTCCGGGTATGGCAGGGCAAAAAGATGAAGCCCGCTGCCGCGGCGTAACGGAGACAACAGGATGAAACTTGCAATCATCGGCTGCGGCCTGATGGGAAGCGGCATCGCCTCCCTGGCCGCGCCGGAGGCGAAGCTGCTGCTGATCGACCGGGAGGCGGACAGGGCCCGCGCCCTGGCCGAAGCCCATGGAGGCGCCTGGAGCACGGATTTGCTGGCGGCTGCCGAGGCGGATATCGTCTGCGTGGTGCTGCCTGCCCCCGCCATTGAGGAAGCCTTCCGGACGCTGGCAGGGGCCCTGCGCCCCGGCGCGCTGGCGCTGGATATGGCCACCAAGGGGGCGATCCCGGCGGAGGTAAAAGCCCGGCGGCCCGATGTGTGCTTCCTGGAAGCCAAAATTGTGGGCGCTGGCATCGGGGTGTCCCTGGGCCTGCGGGCCCTGCTGGTGGTGGATGCCGAGGAAGGCCCCGCGCTGGCTGCCCTGCGTGCCGCCCTGCCCGGCTTTGGGCATATCCTGCCCGGCGATCCTTCCCTGGTGGCCCGGGTGAACGCCCGGGGCTCCTATTGGGGCATCCGCGCCGCCGTGGAAACGGAGGAGGAGCTGCGCCGCATGGGCCTGCCGGAGGAGTGGGTCAAGGCCGCCTCCGGCTGCCTGGTGCCCGGCAGCACCCTGGGGTACAGCCAGGGCCGCATGGGCCGGTTCAACCAGGAGATCGCCGCCCAGGTGCTGGAAGAAATCAAAAAGAAGCAAAACAATTAATATCATGTATCGTCTGAAGGATGAGATCGTCAAACGGAAGTTTGGCGGGGAAGGGGACGGACGGAGGCTCTTCTCTCTTTGAGTCAAAGAGAGAAGCAGAGAAACCCCGTTTGTTGCAGTAAAAGCGGCAAGCACAAACTGAGGTTTGATGAGGAAGGAAACGCTTCTCTTTTGCGTCAAAAGAGAAGCAGAAAACCTCGTTTGTCGCCGTAAAAGCAGCAATATCAAACTGAAACAGCAGTGCTGCCACCGCTTCCGGGCAGGCCGGCAAAGCCGGCCCTGCTGTGCGCAAAGCGCACAGCGAAAAACCGCCGGACAGACCGAAAAACAAACGAGTTTGTTTTTCCGGCTGGCCTGCGGTTTTTCTTATGCCCGGAAGCTCTCTTGGCGACGTTCAAGTTACAGGCGCAAATTGTTTGTTCTTGTGTCCAAGCCGGTTCGCCGACTGGCTTCTTTGCAGCTTTCTTCCCCGGGAAGAAAGCGCGTACTCCCTCCCTCCAATTTCGGCTTGCGCGTGCAGCTGTATAGAAGCGAAAGAGAATAAAAACGACATACAAATATTTCCGGACTGTTTCGGCAGGCCGGTTTTTTGCGGGCAAAAGATCAAAAACGGCAAAACACGGAGAAGCGGGAACCGAGAATCGTCACAAAAAAACAAAAAATGACAGCAAAAAATGAAGAAAAATCACAGCTTTCGGGGAGATGGAAAAGGACAAAAGGCCGGGCTTGATTTATCTGGCAGAAAAATAAAAGGAAATCGCCAAAAAGCATTGCAAACAAGTAGGTATTTGTGTTAATATGTTACTGCCCTATTACTATTTGTTGTGCGTTTGTAAATGCACACAGCACAAGATGGGGGGCCGAAAAAGATTGCGGGCAGGAAAGGAGCAGTGCGGAAATGCGCACCGCAAGCAGCAAACATTAGGTGTTCAGTCTGTTTTAATCGCAGGTTTGCTCATATTGTTTTATTTGGAATTCAAACTGTGGGATGGTTTCATCTCATAAACGGTTTGACCTCACCATTACCGTTGTGCTTTTGGTGAGTTATCCAATTCAGATAGATTCTCCGGCCACAAAAAAAAACGAAAGCGAGAGGAGCACAATGAAAAAGAACAACAGAAGCCTCTTCCTGGCCTGCTTGCTGGCAATGATTCTGCTGCTGTGCGGAATTACGTCGGCATACGCCGCGGCGACGGGCGGCGATGAAGTAATCCGCCGTTTCGACATCAAGTGGGTGGAACATAACAGCGATGACATTACAATCAGCGAGGGGGCGCTCGCTTATTGCGTCACGGTGGTTCTGTCCGGCACATCGGATTACCAGCCGGGGGATATCGTAATTACGATTCCGGATCATCTGTGGGAAGACCGGGATGGAAATCCGGTGGAAGCAAACCGGATGCAAATGCCGATAGTGGAAGCGCCCAATCCTGAATCCCGGTTTGCTTATGAAAAAATTGAAGGCGGATATAAGCTGATTAACCAGCAACCGCTGTCCGCCGCTACTACGGCCAGCTTCTATATTTCTTTCCCCAGTTTGCAAAGGAACAATTATTCTGGCCTTGCTTTAAGTGCGCTTAAAATCCAGGATATGAAGTGGATGCCGCCGCTGAAAGCAACGCTGCAGGTGGGCGCTCTGCCGGAGCGGACATCCAACGAGCTGAGGGCGCGGCTGGATACCAAAGCCGAGATTACGCAGTCCGGCACGTACAAAAACGGCAACTTGTTTACGTACGAGCAAATGCAAGATCAAGGGCGTACGTATATTTTAGATAAGCTAAGCGATCCGGAGAACTACGTTTATGTGATGTGGTCTCTAAGCGCAGGCATCAATAATAGCCAGCCGTTTAGCATAAAGCTGAAGGATCCTTATCTGCCGGAAGAAATTGATGCGTTGCATCCCGATTCGAAAGCATCCCTGCAAAGCGAATTGGGCGATGTGAACTATCGGGATTTTGTGAACGCCGTCTACGTGGAGGATGGCGATGATCAATGGAAAAAAACGGATGTGACAGGCATTCTGCTCAACTACGGGTATGGGAGCAACCCTGCGGAAGACGTAGTGTGTTCCCACACTTTTAACAGTGCGCAAAGAAGTGTTTACCAGTCTTTCTATATGGCCTATCCAAAGGATTCGTTTGAAATTGGAACGGCGTACAAATTCTGCAATATTGCCACATGGGAATTAACGGAGAGCGATCCGGAAATAGACGGTGACCCCCAGGAGAGTATGCAATACGCAGTTGCCGGCACGATGGTATATACCTATGGACAAGTATTTCCGCAGGGCGAAATCTACGATGTTAAAAAGTTCGAAGGAAATGGTTATGATATCAAGCCAATTGCCTTGAATATGTTGGAAAACGGCGACCCGGTAACCGTTCCTTTCCGCATTGAGGCTATATACAACATCATTTTCAACGAAGTTGCGCACATGCTGATTCAGGACAGCGAGCTTGAATATGTTGACATCAATGGGACAAAACTGCTGCAGGCGGGTGATTATACCTTTACCAAACTGCAGGTTAGCCAGAATTTTACAGTTCCGTGGGATGGCGACCCCTATGATCCCAACAGGCCTTCTTTTACGGATGGGGTTATAGATCGTGGAGGATATCCGCCCGTTACCTTTTTCCTGGAAAAAGACAACAGCGGCGTTTTTGAGCCTGCGATCAGAATCACGTGGGGTTTCAACGGAAATTACAATCCCGATGGCTCGAGAGAAATTGATATCCAGGCAATCAAGGAACCGGGATACGAATTCATTAATCTGACGGAGGGTAATTATGGCGGATATTCGCTTGATTTGAGCGCGATTCCCAATGTGACGGGATTCCGGGCTAAAATAAGCACAGTTTTCCCTGACACAGTCTATCGGGTGATGCCCTCAATTGAGCTCAAAGGCACTGGCGAAATTCCTCAGTACGTGCGGGATGCGCTGGAGAATGACGCCACCAATGCTTATATCAGAAACCATGTGTTCATGGGCACGTCCGTCGGGGAGATAGAGCCCGTTATCGAAAATACGAGCATTCCCGCAACAGAGGAGGAGGCATTGGCGCGCGCCGGTCATTACGACCTGGCTGCGTGTGAACTGCGCTATGTTGGCGAATCTTTCTACCTTAGTAAAGCCGGCACCCAGACAAACGATCCGGAACACGAGCGAGTGGCCCTGAACTTTACAGTTAGTCTGAATAAATCCTATACTGGCCCTAACGGCCAAGCACCTCTTTCCGATTACGACAAGGAATATTTGCTTTCCCATGGGTATCTGCGTGACGAAAAAATAGGCAGGTATTACGATCTTCTGCCGCGGGATGCATTTGTGGATATGGATAGTATCAGTCCATATCCCAACGGCAAGCGATTGATCCCCAATTTTGCCAATACCGGCCGGTCCCTGCTGGTGATTGACGCGGGGTCGGACAGTATTTCCTATACTGCCTACATGCCCTGGCTGGCATATACACAGTATAAGGCGAAGGGAGAATCTATCCCAAACAATGTTTGGTATGAATCTGGCATAAACCAAGATTTCAATCGGAAAACAAGCAATAAGTTTTCCATCAGCTCCTTGCAGTATGGCAGCCTCTTCCCCACGCTGTATCCCGAGGATACCGAGGTAATGCGTTTCCTGAATAGTAACATCGGGCTTTATCCCAATTTGCCCACCTATTCGGTGGCGCAGGTGATCAAGCAGGTCAAGAGCGATATTGATAATGCATGGAGCTCGGGCATGGGCATGGGCCTCGCGCCCACCGTGAATGTGCACGAGGGGGAAACGTATACCTATCAGCTGGGCGTTGCCAATACCACAGCGACCGAGCTGAGCAACATCATTCTGTTTGATCCCCTGGAAACCTTTGATCCCGCGAATGCCAGCAACGAAGGCATGACGGGGGATGTGCTGCGTGCTTTCCAACGCGATCAGGCGGATGTACAGGGCAAGAGCAACTGGAGCGGGGCCTGGCAGGGCAGAGGCTATTGGCGCGGAGACCTGCTTTCCGTGGATGTGACGGAGGCTGTAGAGGCCGGCATCCAGCCTGTTATTTACCTGTGGAAACCCGATACAATTCCCAATTTGGAAATTGAAGAAAACAGAAATCTCAACAACAGCAGCAATTGGGAAAAAATCACCGTTGCCCCGGGGCAGAAAGTTGTTCCCATCAATAAGCAATATCCGCCCAAGTGCGTTGCGGTGGATTTGTCTAAAACAACCACCGGCGGGAATTATGTGCTGCAAGGCGAACGGAGCCTTTACGTGCATTTGAACATGCGCACACCCACGGATTTCCGCGCGCGTGCCGCCTATGTGCATATTAACCCGGCAGGAACAACGGATGCGGTCAACATTAATTGGCAAGAGGCGTACAATCCGGATAACAATATGCACGCCTACAACCATCTGTATTCGTCCTATACGGAAACAGAAACCCAGACACAGCTGAGCCAAGACCGCTGGGTGAAAAAGGGTTATACCCGCGTGGGTATCATGCCCTTGCGCATTTCCGTCGAAAAAAAGTGGCTGGATAATGACAACAACGATGGCAAGCGGCCAACCAGCATCTCCGTCAAACTGATGGCTTCTTTGGATGACGGCCAGACCTGGCAGCCTGCCACCAAAGCCGCGTATCTCTATCCTCCGGCAGGCGGAAATGGCGTGACTGGCAACATCACCATCACGCTGGATGAAAACACGCTGGATGAAAACGGCCAGGCCAGGCCCTGGTATGGTATCTTCGGCCCTCTGCGCGCCTGGCATCAGGGAGAGAAAAAGCTTATCAAATATACGGTGGAAGAAGAAATCCCGGATGAACTGGGATATACTTCCCGCGTGAGCGTGACGGGAACCCCCGTTACAGACGAATATGGCAACGTCATTGCTGGTGAGCATTTTGAAATCGTCAACACCAGAGATAAGGAGACCGTTCAGATTCTTGTTCGAAAGGAATGGAAGGATGATCAGGAGCAGAATCGCCCGTCTTCGATAAAGGTAACCATACACAGCGACAGAAAAACGTATGCGGAACGAACCCTCTCGGCAGCAAACCAGTGGGAAGCAACTGTTATTAATTTGCCCAAGTACTGGAAGGGTGACAACAATAACGCGCCGGGAACACCCATAGAATATTGGGTGAAAGAGGAAGTCCCAGTCAATTACACTGCGGACAGCCCGAGGTCGTATGTCGTTGAGGATATCGGGGATCCCAATCGCCATGAATACAGCATCATCGTTAAAAACACTTACACGGAAAAGGGATACCTGGATATTGGCAAGTATTATTCGCTAAATAGTTTATTCAAACCTGATCGGGCGTTTGAGGTAAATCTGTGGCTGAAGAAGCCCAACGGCGATCCCTTGACAGGCAGCTTCGCCTATGCCATTACGAAGAATGGGCAGCCAGTTGCGGAAAGTGTAAACGGACAGCAGCCTGAAGGTACCCTGACCCTGGGTGCCGAAGGTATGGCCGCCTTCTATCTTAAGCCAGACTGGGTTATGCGCATCAAGGATCTGGATGTAGGCACGCAGTATATAGTAAACGAAGTGCCGGAGGATACGTACACAGGATATGTCAGCGCTTTTAACGCAAACGGGCCATCATCAAACACCGGAATGGTTGTCGCCGGAAACAGCGATTCGGAAGAGCTGCACGGCGCGAGGATAGACAACTTGATGCGGACCTATACATACTGGAGACCGCAAATTACCAAGGAAGTGGATGACGATCGGTATTGGAATCCGGGGATGGATTGGTCATTCGAAGGCGTCATCGTGCAAATGAAGGGAGAGAGGCTTAAGGCTCTTAATTACAATAATCTGCCCGAGGACTTTGAATTTGATCCCCAGAACCCTTCGTACGCCGAAAATTGGAATATGTGGAACACCTGGTACGAGAACTATCGGGAGTATATCCAATTTTATCGTCCAGGCATAAAGACCCAAAACAATATATGGTTCCTCTTTAATGGCGCTGATATTGGTAAGGAATTTGAGTTCCTGATTGTTGAGCTGCCGGAGCCGGATTTCTTGGGAATAAGGGATGATACGGCATTTCTGGTGAACTTAAAAGTAACAGGCGTTGATGAAAACGGCAAGATAAAGGTTGTAGAAACCGTGACTCGGCTGGAAGGTTATCTTTCGCCCGCGATGGATGGGAAAACCATTGAGGAAAGGATTGCGCTATGTGCCTCTTCCGTTGCGAACGAGGTCAAGTTTGTGAACAAGTACAAGGGTGTGCAAATTCACGGCGTGAAAACCTGGAAAGATGGCGGCAAGGAGCATGACAACAAAAACGAGATCAAGCTGACGATCTATCAGGATGTGACCGTGACCAATCCGGATACTCCGGAAGGCTATGAAACGAATTTCCCGATGGAGTATCCGTATGTGCCGCAGGGCATGCCGCCGGAACTCGTGGATGAATACATTGAATCGTCCAGAACGCTGGTCTGGGCCGGGAATGAATACTTTATTGATCGACTGCCCTTCCAGGATAGATTTGGAAACCCCTTCACCTATACCGTAGAAGAAACGCTGATCGGCGATGAAGCGGTGATCAGCGAATATGAAACGGAACGGAGCGAGGTGGAGGTCAAGCAGGATGAGGATGGGTTACAACGCGAGTACATCATCAACTTTACCAACACCCGTGTGGGCACGGTGAATGTTACCGGCACCAAAACCTGGCTGGACGGTGGCAAGCCGCATAACAACAGCACCGAGATCGCCCTGAGCCTGAAGCGCGTCAGCGCCAAGGAGAACAGCGCGGAAGAACCCGTGGATGCTGTGCCCGGTTGGAACGGCAACACGTACACCTTCTCCAACCTGCCCAAGTACGACGCGGAAGGCTACGAATACACCTACTCTGTCACCGAGACGCCGGTGGCAGGTTATGCCGCGCCGGAGTACAGCGACGGCGACCGTGCCCTGGACGACGGCACCATCACCAACCGCCTTGTCGGCAAGACGCAGCTGAACGGTACAAAGGTGTGGATTGACGGCAAACGCGAGCATGACAACGCCGCCGAGCTCACCCTCACCCTGAAGCGCGTCAGCGCCAAGGAAGGCAGCGAGGAAGAAACCGTGGATGCCATCCCGGCCTGGACGGACAACGCCTATGCCTTCACCGATCTGGAGAAGTACGACGCGGAAGGCTACGAATACACCTACTCTGTCACCGAGACGCCGGTGGAAGGCTATGCCGCGCCGGAGTACAGCGACGGCGACCGTGCCCTGAACGACGGCACCATCACCAACCGCCTTGTCGGCAAGACGCAGCTGAACGGTACAAAGGTGTGGATTGACGGCAAACGCGAGCATGACAACGCTGCCGAACTCACCCTCACCCTGAAGCGTGTCAGCGCCAAGGAAGGCGCTGCGGAAGAAACCGTGGATGCCGTCCCGGTCTGGATGGACAACGCCTATGCCTTCACCGATCTGGAGAAGTACGACGCGGAAGGGTATGAATACACCTACTCCGTCACCGAAACGCCGGTGGAAGGCTACGCCGCGCCGGAGTATAGCGACGGCGACCGTGCCCTGAACGACGGCACCATCACCAACCGCCTTGTCGGCAAGACGCAGCTGAACGGTACAAAGGTGTGGATTGACGGCAAACGCGAGCATGACAACGCTGCCGAACTCACCCTCACCCTGAAGCGTGTCAGCGCCAAGGAAGGCGCTGCGGAAGAAACCGTGGATGCCGTCCCGGTCTGGATGGACAACGCCTATGCCTTCACCGATCTGGAGAAGTACGACGCGGAAGGGTATGAATACACCTACTCCGTCACCGAGACGCCGGTGAAGGGCTACGCCGCGCCGGAGTACAGCGACGGCGACCGCGCCCTGGATAACGGCACCATCACCAACCGCATTGTCGGCAAGACGGAATTGAAGGGCGCCAAGGTGTGGATTGACGGCGAGCGCAAGCATGACAACGCCGCCGAGCTCACCCTCATCCTGAAGCGGGTCAGCGCCAGGGAAGGCAGCGAGGAAGAAACCGTGGATGCCATCCCGTCCTGGAAGGACAACGCCTATGCCTATACCGATCTGGACAAGTACGACGCGGAAGGCTACGAGTACACCTACTCCGTCACCGAGACGCCGGTGGAAGGCTATGCCGCGCCCGTCTACAGCGACGGCGACCGCGCCCTGGATAACGGCACCATCATCAACCGCGTGGTGGGCACCGTGAAGCTGAGCGGCACCAAGGTCTGGGTGGACGGCGGCAAGAAACACAACAACGCCGATGACGTGCAGCTGGCGCTCAAGCGCGTCAGCAGCAAGGCGGGCGCCGTGGAGGAAACGCTGGAAGGCGAAGAGCCCACCTGGCAGGAGGACACGTACACCTTCGCCGACCTGACCCGGTACGACGTGGAAGGCTACGAGTATACCTACTACGTCACCGAGACGCAGGCGGAAGGCTACGAAGCGCCCATCTACAGCGATACGTACTATGCGCTGGACGGCGGCAAGATCACCAATACCGTCACCGGCATGACGGAGATCAGCGGCAAGAAGATCTGGATGGACGGCAACAAGCCCCACGACAACGCCAAGGAGATCACCCTGATACTGACCCGGAAGCTGGATCGGGAGGGCGCGGAGACCGAAACGCTGGATCTGACGCCGGTATGGGAAGGGGACACCTACACCTTCTCCAACCTGCCCAAGTACGACGAAGCAGGCTACGCGTACCTCTACGATGTGAATGAGGAGCCGGTGGCAGGCTATGAGAAGCCCGTAAAGAACGGCACCAACTTCATGAACAAGATCATCCCGCCCACGCCCACGGTCACGGTGACGCCGCAGCCCGCGGTGACGCCGGTGCCCAATGAATTCTACTTCTCCTTTAAGAAGGAGTGGAAGGGCACGCCACAGGAGGATATCACCTTCACCCTGTATAATCCCAACGGGACAGTGAGACAGCACCGCTTCAACAAGCGGCAGATCAGCGCAACGGAGTGGATATACGAGGCGTGGATTTCCACGGCGGCGGACTATTACGTGATCGAGGCGCCCATGGACGGGTACACCACGGTGTACCGCAATGTGGGCGAGCACCGGGGCGAGACAAGCCGGGTGTATAACGGCGGCACGATCATCAACTCGGGGGTGCCCAGGACGGGCGACACGCGGAACACCGCCCTGTGGACGGGCCTGACAGGCGCGAGCCTGCTGGGAATGGCCGCGGTGGCCCTGATCGCCCGGAAGAAGCGGAAGAACGGTCATGCCTGAGGGCTGACCCCAAACAAGCAACCATAGGAACCATAAGAACCGCCCCCGCGGAGCGCCTGCTAAGCAGGCCCCGCGGGGGCTTTGCAGCAAAAGGATGAACAAACGGAAATTGGACGGGGAGGGGAACGAAACGGGGATCTTCTCTCTTTGAGTCAAAGAGAGAAGCAGAGAAACCCCGTTTGTCGTCGTAAAAGCAGCAAACAAATTGAGCGGAAAGGGAATACGCTTCTCTTTTGAGCCAAAAGAGAAGCAGAAAAGCACGTTTGTCATCGTAAAAGCAACAATATCAAACTGAAACAGAAGTGCTGTCCCCCGCTTCCGGGCAGGCCAGCAAAGCTGGCCCTGCTGTGCGCAAAGCGCACAGGGAAAAGCCTGAAAATTGCCGAAAAACAAGCAAGCTTGTTTTATCGGAAATTTTCAGGCTTTTCTTTTGCCCGGAAGCTCTCTTGGCGACACTCAAGTTACAGGCGCAAATTGTTTGTTGTTGCGTCCAAGCCGCATCGCCCACTGGCTTCTTTGCAGCTTTCTTCCCCGGGAAGAAAGCGCGTATCCTCCCCGCCTAACTCAGGCGATCAATCGTATCACGGCCAGATAACGCTTTCTGCCCAGCCTTTTTCCACCCGGAACAGCGCCTTGCCGTTCACCGCCACGGCGTTATGCAGGGCATCCAGGGGATACAAGGCTACCTCCCGGACGGAAGCGGAGCGGGTAAGGGTAATGCGCAGCAGGGGCGGTTCCGCCGGCAGCGCGTAATCCGCCGGCAGCCTGTCCTCGGTGCGCAGCTGCACCAGGCTGTCATAGGCGGCCAGGAAGGCGTCGCTGTCCGCCGCTTCGCCGTTGCGGGCCACCAGCAGATCATGCAGCACATTGCCGTTTTCGTCCGTTTCAAAATCGTTGTTTGGCAGCACCCGCTCCTGCAGGGAGAGATCATACACAGTTTCCGCCTCTCCCGCCCGCTGCACCGTCAGGCGCTGCAGATCGTTGGTGGGAGCGTTGAAGGGGGCGCTCAGCAGCAGGGTGTCCCAGGACTGGGCCAGCAGGAAGCCCGCCGAAAACACCGTGGCCTTCACCACCTCGTCCTGGTACAGGCAGTAGAACACCACCTCGCTGTCATTGCGGCCCAGGCCGAAGGTCAGCTGATAGCCGTCCAGCTGCTTTTCCCCGGTAACCTGGCCGTTTTCGTCATAGCCCGTCACGATGGAGGGAGCAATATCCAGCGTCAGCGTGCGCAGGGGCGGTTCCAGCCCCAAAGCGGGCAGATCAGCCTGGGCGGCCGGGGCCACAAACTGGGCAAAGCGCAGGCCCTCCAGCTTGTCCAGCAGCGTCTGTACGGCAGCGTCGGAAAGGGGATAGGCGAAGGGCGCGGTCATGCACCAGCCGTCCGGCTGCCGCCGCGCCGTGAAGGCGTTTTCCCCGCTGAAGGCGATGCTGTCAATCAGTTCCCCTTTCAGCGCGGGGTCGGTCACCTCGTGCAGCGTCATCAGGGAATTGCTGAAGCTTTCGTAAATATCAGCGGCCACAGTGAAAATGCGGCTGTCCCCTTCCAGCAGAAAATAATAAGCCGGGGTTTCCTGGGGCACCGCATCCCCGATGCGGAAGGCCAGGCCCGTACCGTCGGTAAACTGCACGGCCACCCGCAGGGCGGAATCCCCCAGGCCGAAGTTCTCCGGGGCCCATTCGGGATGCTCCCCCCGGTCGCCCACGGTGTCGTCGGCGGCAATCAGGGAAGCGTTGGCCAGCATGCTGTTGAGCATGCTTTCCCGGAATACGAAATCCGGCCGCCCTTCCAGCTGCCAGCCATCCCGGGTTTGCAGGATGGTATAGGGGGCGGCGGCAGGGTCGTGCACTGTCAGCCGGGCAATCTCCTCGGGCTGCCGCTGGCACAGCACGGCGCTTTGCGCGGTGTATACCGGGGGCAGATCGGGCTCCGGAGCGCGCAGCAGCAGCCAGGCGGCGGCCAGCAGCGCCAGCGCGCCGGCCATCGCCAGGGGGAGCAGATATGGATGCTTCAGGGGGCGCACCTGGCGCCGGCGCAGGGGGCTCACAGGTATTTCCGCGGCAGCAGAACGGCCACGGCCAGGATAGCGATCATCAGCGGCGGCAGGGTAAGCATCACCACGGGCGCCAGGCTGCCTTGGGCATCCAGCTGGGGGCGCACGGCCTCCCGGGCCAGGATATCCAGGTTCAGAGGCGCGCGGCCCTGCAGGCGCTGCATCACCTGCAGCAGCATTTCGCCGCTGTAGGTCATGGAATACAGGGTATCGTCCAGGAACATGGCGCTGTTGCCGCAGAAGAAGGCCCGGGAGCGCGTGCCGTCCTCAAAGCCCCGGTCGCACAGCACGGCCAGGGTGAAGGGGCCGGCGGGGTCGTCTTCAACCCGGGCAAGGTCGGCGCTGTTCCCCCGGAGGGTGTGCAGATAGCTGCCCTCCCCGCTTTGCAGCAGGGGCGAGAAAAGCAAATCGGCGCTGGTGTTCCTGACCAGCTCCAGCGCCCGGGCGGGGGCCATCAGGATGTAATCCGCCCCGGTCTGCACCATGGCGTCGGTCACCCCCTCCACGGAAAGCAGGGTGGGGGTGAGCTCCGCCACGGAGGAATAGTAGCTGCCCCGGTCCTTTTCATCCGCCAGCACCAGGCCGGTCAGGGGATGCACGCCGTAGAGCCGGTAGAAGGCGTACAGATTGGGCAGCTCCTCCGGGTCGGTGAAATCCACGGTGACAAACAGGCTGCCGCCCCCGCGGACGAAGGCGGTGAGCGGCTCCAGCTCGGCCTCGGCCAAATCCTGCACGGGGGAGAGAATCATCAGCGGCGCGTCCGGCGCCAGGGTATCGCCCCGGCGCAGGTTCACGCGGGAAACCTCGTAATTGGCGCTGCGAAGCTTCTGCTCCAGCGCGGCGGTTTCGCTCTCTGTCAGCTCGCCGTGCCCCTGCAGCAGCTGCACCCGGGGCAGTTCATCAGTGGTCACGTACAAAATGGCCTCGGTGATGGCTTTTTCGTAGGTCAGGCCGGTGAGGGCATACAGGCCGCTTTCGCTGCTGTAGCCAAAGCCCATGTAATCCTCCCAGGTGAGCACCCGGGTGCGGCCGGTTTCCTCGCAGCGCAAAATCAGGCAGTCCGTGGTGACGGCGCTGTCGTTCACATCGTCGGATACCCACTGCAGCAGCAGGGGATTGCGGCTCAGGTTTTCGCTGCTCCAGGTAAAATGGGGCGTGGCGGCCTGATAGCGGTTCAGCAGGGCGGACAGGTCTTTCAGCTCATTCCCCTGGGAGGCCACGGAATAGGCGTGCACATCGCGCTGCAGGCCATGCAGCACGTTCAGGGTAGCGGCGCTCTGGGTGGTAATGCGGTTGAAGCTCAGGTCAATCTGCCCGGCGGCGCGGCTTTCCACCGCGTCGCCCACCGCCACCACGGCCACGGCCAGGGCGGCGGCCAGCAGCCCCAGCAGCCAGCCGGACAGCCGGCGGCGGATATTCCGGTTCTTTTTCATCCTTCCTTCCACCGCCTTTCATCCAGCGTTTGCACAGTCAAAAACAGCATCAAAGCGATCACTGCCAGAAAATACAGGGTGTTGGCCAGGCTGAGCTGCCCCATCAGGAAGGGAGAGCAGCGCATGTAGGGGCTCAGGAAGGTGAGAATCCGGCTGACCCAGGCAATGTTCACCGCACTGTTGAGCACATCCATCAGCCACAGCAGCAGATTGACCCCCAGCCCCCAGACGGCGGCGGTCACCGGCGTGCGGCAGCGGGCGGAAATCCACATATCCAGCGCCAGGAAGGCGCAGCCCTGCAGCAAAAAGCCCAGATAGCCGCACAGGGCCTCCCCGGGGTATACCCGCCCATACAGGGCGATGATAAGCACATACACCAGCGACAGGCAAACCGTGCAAAGCAGCACGGCGCAGCCCGCCAGGTATTTGCCCAGCACCACGCTTCCCAGGGAGACGGGGGAGGTGAAAAACATTTGGTCGGTGCGGGCCCGGCGCTCCCCGGCGTAGGGATGCATGGCCAGCACGGGGGTGAGCAGCAGCCACAGATAGCTCATGTTCCACAGCAGCCCCAGCAGATCGCTGCTGCGGGCGGCCAGGTTGCCCACCGCGAAAAACACGCTGCCCAGCGCCAGAAACACCCCCATATACACATAGGCATAGGGCGTGAAAAAGTAGGATTGCAGCTCCCGCTTGAAGATTGCACGCATGGAAGGCTCCTTGTAAAAAAGAAGGGTTCAATCCCATCTGAAAAATCTTGAATTTAGGGGCGTCTTTTCCGCCCTGGCGATGCTTCGTTCCGGTGAACGCAGCTTAGCCAGGACAACACCCATATCTTTCAATCCTTTGGCTGTGATTTGGGATAAGCGCCGGCTGTGACCTGCAGGAAGATCTCCTCCAGGGAGTTTTCCGTCTCCTGCAGCCGCAGCAGCGGCATGCCCAGCCCGCTCAGCAGGGTGAACAGCGCCTTTTGGGGCACCCCCTCCCGCCGGAACTCCAGCAGGACGGAAACGCTGCCTTCCCGGGCGTCCGGCAGGCGGGTGACCCGCTGCACGCCGGGCAGGCCCCGCAGGGCGGGCAGCAGCGGGCCGGCATCGCCCAGGATATCCGCCCGCAGGCGCAGGCTGCCGGCATGCTGCAGGCTTTTAAGATCACTATCGCATACAATGCGCCCGTGATGCAGGATGATCACCCGGTCGCACAGCGCCTGCACCTCGCTGAGGATATGGCTACTGAAAATCACCGTGCGGCCCCGGGACAGCTGCCGCAGGGTCTGGCGAAATTCGGCGGTTTGCCGGGGATCCAGGCCGTTGGTGGGCTCGTCCAGCACCAGCACCTCGGGGTCGCCGCACAGCGCCTGGGCCAGCCCCACCCGCTGGCGGTAGCCCCGGCTCAGGTTGCCGATGCGGCGGTTCAGGATGTCGCTGAGGCCGGTTTTGCCGGCAATGTCCGTCACGTGGGCGGGGATATCCGCCGCCACCACCAGCTTGAGCTGGGCGGCAAAGGTCAGGGCGGCGCGCACTGTCATTTCGTCATACAGGGGAGGCACCTCGGGCAGGCAGCCCAGCATCCGCTTGGCCTGCCGGGGGGCGGACAGCAGATCGTGCCCGCCCACGGTGACGGTGCCGGCGGTGGGGGCCAGGGCGCCCGTCATGATGCTCAGGGCGGTGGTTTTGCCCGCACCATTCTGCCCCAGCAGCCCCAGCACCTGGCCCTGGCGGGCGGTAAAGCTCAGCCCGTCCACAGCCAGCGTATCGCCGTACCGCTTGGTAACGCCGTTGAGCGTGATCAAAGCCCCGCCTCCTTTCCAGTTAAAAAGATATCAATGCTATTATACCATGGTTTCACCGCCTGTGGATGAATAAATTGTAAAGCTTCACCAAAGGGGGACTGGGCTGGCAAGTATTGACAATTTCCGGCACAAATGCTATTGTAAGCCTGTATGTGCCGATCGATACAAAGGACGTGTTGACATGCTGTTCAGCTCCATGATTTTTTTGTGGGTTTTCCTGCCCGTTGTACTGGCGTGCAGCCTCCTGCTGCGCAAGCCCAAATTTGTCAATCCATTTTTGGTGCTTGCCAGCCTTTTTTTCTATGCCTGGGGAGAGCCGGTCAACGTCCTGCTGATGGTTTTCTCCATCATGATCAACTATCTGGCAGGCCGCCTGCTGGCGAAGTTTGAAAAAAACGACCCCTACGAGGTGCGCAAGCTGGTGGTGGCGGTGGATGTCATCCTCAACCTGGCGCTGCTGGGGTATTTTAAATACCTGGGCATGACCATGGCCACGGTGAACACCCTGCTGGGGTGGATTGCCCCGGGCGCCCAGGCGCTGAAGGTGCCCAAAATCGCCCTGCCCATCGGCATTTCCTTCTTTACCTTCCAGGCGCTGTCCTATGTGGTGGATGTGTACCGCGGCCAGGTGCAGGCCCAGAAGAAGCTGCTGAACGTGGCGCTGTATATCTCCTTTTTCCCGCAGCTGATCGCCGGCCCCATCGTGCGCTATAAGGATATCAACGATCAGATTGAGGAGCGCGCTGTCACCGCCGACCTGTTTGCCCAGGGGGCCCGCCGGTTCATCTACGGCCTGGCCAAAAAGGTGCTGATTGCCAATGTGGTGGCCCAGGGGGCGGACGCCCTGTATGCCCTGCCCGCGGGCCGGATGACCGGCGGCATGGCCTGGCTGGCGGCGCTGCTGTATACATTCCAGATCTATTATGATTTCTCGGGATATTCGGATATGGCCATCGGCCTGGGCCGCATGTTCGGCTTCCGGTTCAACGAAAACTTCCGCTATCCCTATCTTTCGCTCTCCATTCGGGAGTTCTGGCGCAGATGGCATATCTCCCTGTCCACCTGGTTCCGGGAGTATGTGTATATCCCCCTGGGGGGCAACCGCCGGGGCACGGGCCGCACCTACCTGAACCTGCTGATCGTGTTTTTGCTTACGGGGATATGGCACGGCGCGGGGTACAGCTTCATCCTGTGGGGGCTGTACCATGGGCTGTTCTCCGTGCTGGAGCGGCTGGGCCTGGGCAAAGCGCTGAAAAAGATCGGCCCCTTCGGTTTCCTGTATGCCTTTTTTGTGGTGATGATCGGCTGGGTGCTGTTCCGCGTGGAGGATGTGGGCACGGCGCTGGCGCTGATCCGCCGGATGCTTACCCCCTGGCAGTTCACCCAAACCTCCTATCACCTGTATGACGCCATCACCCGGCAGATGTGGATGCTGCTGCCCGTGGCGGCCCTGGGCATGGGCCCGGTGCAGGCGCTGGCGGACAGGCTGGGGCTGACGGAACGGTGGAAGTTCTCGGTGGCGGAGGTAATCTTCTGCGTGGTGCTGCTGGCGCTGTGCATTGCCTCCCTGGCCAGCAACACCTATAATCCCTTCATCTATTTCAAGTTCTGACGGGGGTGGGCAGATGAAAAAGAAGTTTTCCAAAATCATGCTCATCGTGCTGTTTGCGGCCATCCTGTATGTGCCCAGCATCGCCTGGTATGCTTCCCGGGGCGCCTGGGAAACCCCCAACCTGGAAAACCGCGTGCTGGCCGAATGGCCCAGGCTCTCGGAGAAAAAGCTGGAGGCCCTGCCCAAGGCGTACGAGAAATATTACAACGACCACATGCCCTTCCGCAATCAGCTGATTTACGGCAATTCGCTGTTTGCCAAGCATGTGTTCCGGTCCAGCGCCAACGCCAACGTGATCTTTGGCAAGGACGGCTGGCTGTTCTACAACGGCGTGGTGGACGGCGACCCCATCGCCACCTACCGGGGAGAGGATCTGCTGACCGGGGAGGAGCTGCGCCAGATCGTGGGCGATCTGCGCAAAACCCGGGATAACCTGGCCAAGCGGGGCATTGAGTTTGTGCTGCTGATCGCCCCCAACAAGGAGCGGGTTTATCCGGAATACATGCCCGATGCCTACGGCCCTCCGGCGGAGGAATACGCCGCCAAGCAGCTGGTGGATTTCCTCAAAAACCGCACCGACCTGCATGTGGTGTATGCCTATGATGACCTGATGCAGGCCAAGGCGGAATTCCCGGATGTGCTGCTGTACTACCCCTTCGATACCCACTGGAACCGGGTGGGGGCGTATGTCGGCGCACGGGCCGTGCTGCGGGAGCTGGGCATCGAAATCCCGGCGCTGACCCGGGAAAGCCTGGTGCTGAAGGAAGGGGAATTTGCCGGCGACCTGAATGTGCTGTCCCATCTGATTCTGCAAAATTTCCCCTATTCGTGGTACGAGGTAAAGGATGCCAACCGCCCCGGCTACCGCCAGGAAAACAGCGACAACAACCTGATGCACACGGCGGTTTCCGATCTCAAAACGGCGCCCAAGCTGCTGATGAAGCATGATTCCTTCGGGGAAAACCTGCTGCCCTATGTGCTGCCCTGGTTCAGCAGCAGCCATACCATGTTCAATCAGCTGTATGCCAATGAAATGGTGGAGGTGGATCAGCCCGATGTGTTTGTGCAGGTGGCGGTGGAACGCTATGTGCGCAAGTGGCTGATGGACGGGCCGCTGTATGTGCCGACGAAATAAGATTTTTGTTCCCGATGAAGCGGCCTTCGGCCGCTTTTTTCGTTGCATCCCGTATGGATTTACAGTATAATAAACCCGTATGCGCGGATTTTCTGAAGGAGAAGAGACACATGTGCAAAAGAATCGCCACCCTGCTGCTTCTGGTGATACTGCTGCCCCTGAGCGTACTGGCGGAGGGTGAGCAGGAGAATAGCTTTTACGCCTATTTCAAGGATGCGCGCTGGCTGCGGCAGCAGCCGGCGGCGGGCACGCCCACGGTGGCCAATGTGCCCGAGCGCACCATGCTGAAGCTGACGCCGGTGGACGATAAGTACGCCTACACCGCCTATCGGGGCGCGCCGGGATATATTTACTATAAGGATTATGTTGCCATGGCGTATACCGACCCCGCCTCGGACCATGCCGTAACGGTGGAGGGCTTTTTCGGGGCGCCGGTGTATATGCGCCACTCCCCGCTGAAGAACGCGCCCATGGTGGCCCTGCTGCCCACGGATGTGCGCTTCCGTATCACCTATGTGACGGATGAATACGCCTACCTGGTGTATGAGGGCCAGGAGGGCTATGTATACATTGCCGATTTTGTGGAGATGGAATACAAGAAGGGCACGGTGGAGCCCTACATCGCCTTTGTGGATGAGGTGACCCCGGCCTTCGATACCCCCTGCTATGGCGCCTCTGTCGGCGCCCAGCTGCAGCCCTACACCCCCGTGACGGTGGATGGGTTTGACGGCGACCATGTAACCATCGTGTATGAAGGCCGGCGGCTGTACGCCGACGGCAGCGAGCTGACCCGCCTCAGCGAGGATTATGCCCTGGAGCCCTTTGAGGCGGTCATGGCCGCCAAGGCGGAGATGCTTGAGTATCCCCTGGAGCATGCCGGAGTCATCGGCGCGGCTGAGAAGGACGCCGCGGTAACGGTGGAGGCACTGCACGGCGATTACGCCCGGGTGAACGCGAGCGGCCTGCAGGGATACATCCCCTTCAAGCGCCTCAAAAGCAGCCCCTCGGTGGACGCCGCCGTGGATATGCTGGGCAAGCTGCAGGAGCGGCTGGAGGCGCAGCGCATGCTCAATATCGCCTTCTCCATGCTGGAGGAGACCAACCCCATCCTGCTGGCCTATAACGGAAGCCTGGGCGGCAGCGCGCAGCCGCGCTTCCGCTACGGCTGCCCCTATCTGTGGGCGGGGTTCAGCGAAGCCTCCCTGCTGCGGGCCCGGCATCCCTCCTCGGACAGCCATTATTATTTTACCGATAAGCTGTACCTGGGCGGCTTTGACTGCATCGGCTTCACCCGCTGGGTGCACAGCAAGGCGGGCATGAAGAAGCTGCCGGCCATCTCCGAAACCCGCACCCAGCCCAAATCCAGCATGGTCAATGTGAGCAAGCTGCCCTATGATCAGTGGCAAAGCGTGCTCCGGGTGGGGGACGCTATCAGCATGAATTACAAGTCCGGCGGCTACCACACGGGGCTGTATATCGGCACTCTGCGGGATTTCGGCTTTGACGAGCGCGAGCTGGGGGCGCTGGCGCCCTATGTGGAATATCCGCTGATGATTCACTGCGGCATGAACAACTTCCACACCGCCTGGTATACCCAGTACCTGACCGAAAACCGCCTGACCAGCGTTACCCCGCCGGACGGCGGCGTAACCATTTCCATCCTGGGCGTGCCCTACAAGGACGCGCCCTGTACCGAAACCATGTGGCAGGGAACGCCCAACAAAAAAACCTTCTACTGGTTTGATCTGATGGGCTACCACCTGACCGTCATCAACCCCACGGATGAAAGCATCCGCTGGTTCAATGTGTACCGGAATACGGAAAAATAACATGTATGATATCGTTGTGATCGGCGCGGGCCATGCCGGCTGTGAAGCGGCGCTGGCCTGCGCGCGCATGGGGCAGGAAACCCTGCTGTTTACCCTCAACCTGGACGCCATCGCCCTGATGGCCTGCAACCCGGCCATCGGCGGCACGGGCAAGGGCCATCTGGTGCGGGAGGTGGACGCCCTGGGCGGGGAAATGGGCCGCGCCATTGACGACACCACCCTGCAAAGCCGCATGCTCAACCGCAGCAAGGGCCCGGCGGTGCATTCCCTGCGCGCCCAGGCGGACAAGCGGGAATACCAAAAGCGGATGAAGCGCGCCCTGTTTGCCCAAGCGCATTTAACCGTGCGCCAGGGCGAGGTGGTGCGCATTGAAACGGCCGGCGGCCGCGTCATCGGCGTGGTGACGGCCACCGGAGATCATATTGCCTGCCGCGCCGCCGTGGTGTGCACCGGGGTATACCTGCACGGGCGCATCTATATCGGCGAAGCCCAGTGGGAGGGCGGCCCCCAGGGGCTGCTGCCTGCCAACGGCCTCACAGCCAGCCTCATCGACCTGGGGTTTTCCATCCGCCGGTTCAAAACCGGCACCCCCGCCCGCATCGATGCCCGGAGCATCGATTTTGACAGGCTGGAGCCCCAGCACGGCGACGAGCCCCCCGTGCCCTTTTCCTTCCTGACCGATCATCCCATCGAGAACAGGATGGATTGTTACCTGACCTACACCAATCCGGAAACCCACCGGATTATCCTGGAAAACCTGGACCGGGCGCCCATGTTCAACGGCGCCATCACCAGCGCCGGGCCCCGGTACTGCCCCAGCATCGAAAGCAAGATCGTGCGCTTTGCGGATAAGGAGCGGCATCAGCTGTTCCTGGAGCCCGAGGGCCTGGACGACGCGGAATGGTATGTGCAGGGCATGAGCAGCAGCCTGCCCGAGGACGTGCAGTGGGCCATGTACCGCACGGTGCCCGGGCTGGAGCGCTGCGTCCTCACCCGGCTGGCGTACGCCATTGAGTATGACTGCATCGACAGCCTGGCCCTCAGCCAAAGCCTGGGGGCCCTGCAGGTGGCGGGGCTGTACCTGGCGGGCCAGGTGAACGGCACCTCGGGCTATGAGGAGGCCGCCGCCCAGGGCATCCTGGCGGGCATCAACGCCGCCCTGTACGTGCAGGAGAAAGCGCCCTTTATCCTCACCCGCGACCAGGCGTACATCGGCGTGCTGGTGGACGATCTGACCACCAAGGGCACCGATGAGCCCTACCGCATGATGACCAGCCGCGCCGAGCACCGGCTGTTCCTGCGCCAGGACAACGCCGATTTGCGGCTCACCGCCCGGGCGCATGCCCTGGGCCTGGCGTCGGAGGAGCGCATGCGCCGCCTGGAAATCAAGGAGCGGCAAACCCGGGAGCTGACGGACTATCTGCGCGCGGAAAAAAAGGACGCCCTGCTGCGGCATCCCGAGAACACCATCGACCCCTTGCTGCCCGATCCCCAGGCCTTTACCCCCGGGGCCCGGCAGCAGGCCGAAATCCAGATCAAGTACGCGGGCTACCTGCAAAAGGAGGAGGCGGCCATCCGCCAGGCCCGCACCATGGAGGAAAAGCTGCTGCCCGGCGGCACTGACTATCTGCAGATCACCGGCCTTCGCATGGAGGCCCGGCAAAAGCTCAGCGCCCAGCAGCCCCGTTCCATTGCCCAGGCCAGCCGCATCCCCGGCGTGTCCCCGGCGGACATCGCGGTGCTGCTGGTGTGGCTGAAGAAGAACGAGGAATGATACGGAACGCTGCTTAGGACGGGGAAGGGGACGGACGGAGGTGCTTCTCTCTTGGCGTCAAAGAGAGAAGCAGAGAAACCCCGTGTGTCGCCGTAAAAGCGGCAAACGCAAGCTGAGATTTGTCGAGGGGGGGACACTTCTCTTTTGAGTCAAAAGAGAAGCAGAAAACCTTCTTTTAATGCCGTAAAAGCAACAATATCAAATTGAAACAGGAGTGCCGTTCCCCGCTTCCGGGCAGGCCGGCGAAGCCGACCCTGCTGTGCGCAAAGCGCACAGCGAAAAACCGCCGGACAGGCCGAAAAACAAACTCGTTTGTTTTTCCGGCTGGCCTGCGGTTTTTCTTTTGCCCGAAAGCTCTCTTTGCGCCTTTCAAGTGACAGGCGCAAATTGTTTGGTTTTGTGCCCAAGCCGCATCGCCTGCTGGCTTCTTTGCAGCTTTCTTCCCCGGGAAGAAAGCGCGTATCCTCCCCGCCGATTCCGCTTCGGGTAATTTTTCCCGAGGCGCTGTTTTTTTGCCCTGCCGGCGCATAGTCTGCTGTATCCGACGGCATGTTAATGAAAAAAGAGAGGGCGGGAGGAAAGATGAATCCATACGATTGTCCGGCGCAGCGCGTCAGCCGCAGCCTGCGCAGCTGGCAAACCCTGCTTCCGCAGCCGGCCGGGCTGGCGGGGCATCCCCTCAGCCGGGCCCGGCTGCAGCTGGCGGCGGCAGCCCTGGAGGATGCGCCGGCCCAGTGCGATGATACTGAATGGCGGCGGCAGGCGGCGCTGATTCGCCGGGTGGAGCGCCAGCTGCGGCTGCGCATGCTGTCGCTGACGCCCCATGCGCCGCCCTGCGAGCGGCTGCTGTTTTCGCTGTTTATGCTGACAGAGCTCACCGCCGCGGCGGCTCAGCGGGAGCCCCTGCCGGCCGCCCGGGCCGCCATGGATTTTCTGCTGCCGGAATGCTGTGATATGCTGTACCGCACGGCCAACCTGCTGTCGCTGGAATACGGCGTATCGGCGGCGGAGCTGCTGCAGGGCCAGGCGGAACTGATGCCGGGCCGCCCCTGCATTGCCGCCCACCGGCATCCCTATGATGATGTGCAGCAGCCCCTGGCAGGGGCGATGGACAGCGCGCGCACCTGGGTGAGCCTGTTCCTGCTCCACGCGGCCAGCCGCAGCGTATCCCGGCAGGCGGCGGATTCCTTGCATGTGAGCAGCCCCCGGGCCCGGGCGCTGTATGCCGAGATCTCGCTGATTCTTTCCGAGCATGCCACCCAGTACGGCGGCCTGCTGGGCTGCGGCACGCCCCCGGCCCTGGGGCTGGTGCTGCGCGCCTATGCCCATTGCAGCCTGTTCCACGACCTGGCAGGGCAGGAGCCGGTGCCGGAGGTGGGGGAGGCGTTTGGCCAGGGGGAGGCGGCAGCCTGCGCCCATCTTCAAAAAGCGCGGGCGCTGTTTCTGCGGATGACGCCAAACGGGAAAACACCCTTTGAAGCCGAACCCCTGCCCGCGCCCCTGGCGCTGCGGCCCAGCAAGGGGTATATCCGCGGCGCGCTGGGCTGCGTGGGTATGACCGTGCGGCGGGGAGAGCGGCTGCCCGTGGGCGCGCTGCCGGAGGGCGCGGATTTTTTTCGCTATCAGCACTGTATGAATACCGATCCGCTTCAGGTGCCCAGCCACGCGGTGGTGGCGGAGCATATCCGCCGCATGGGGCAGGATTTTCGCAGCGAGCTGGCGCCCCACCCGGTGGAAATGCTGCGGGACCGGGCGGTGGACCAGGTGACGGTGGGCCGATGACCTTTTTTTCGTTGACAACCCTTAAAAAAGTGCTATAATAAAAGCACTCGCCGGATGACGGAGAACACGTCCCGGGGAAAGCCGCGCAAGAGAGCATGGATCGCAGGCTGCAAGTCCGTGCCGCAGGCGCCCCGCGGGTACCACCTTCCGACGGCGGGCGGCCCATGACCGATATCCCATGATGAAAGTGGTTTGATGGCAAGCGGGGTGGAACCGCGGATGCTGAAGCATTCGTCCCAGCGATGGGAGGAATGCTTTTTTGGTGCCTGCGGCCAGCGCGCCGAATAAAACGCAAGAGAGGGAACAGCATGAAGATCATCTACAACGACGGCCATGTGGCCGAGTGCCCCGCCGAGGAGGAGCTGGAGGTTCTGCGCCACTCCGCAGCCCACATCATGGCCCAGGCCGTCAAGCGCATCTACCCCGACGCGCACTTCGCCTACGGCCCCGCCACGGAAAAGGGCTTCCACTATGATATCGACCTGGGGGACGTGAAGCTCAGCGATGAAGACCTGCCCGCCATCGAAAAGGAAATGCAGAAGATTGTGAAGGAGAACCTGCCCTTCAAGGTGTATCCCCTGCCCCGGGACGAGGCGGTGCAGCTGATGCGCGACCGCGGCGAAATCTATAAGGTGGAGCACATCGGCGATCTGCCCGAGGACGCCGTCATCACCTTCTACCAGCAGGGCGATTACATCGATATGTGCGTAGGCCCGCACCTGACCTATACCAAGGCGCTGAAGGCCTTCAAGCTTACCGCCCTGTCCGGCGCCTACTGGAAGAACGACCAGAAAAACAAGATGCTTACCCGCATCAACGGCGTGGCCTTCCGCAACGCCGAAGAGCTGGCCGCCTATGAGAAAGAGGTGGAGGAGGCCAAGGCCCGCGACCATCGCCGCATCGGCAAGGATATGAGCCTGTTTATGACCGATGATTTGATCGGCAAGGGCCTGCCCATGTTTCTGCCCAAGGGCTATACCCTGTGGCAGCAGCTGGAAAACTACATCCGCGACAAGGAAGTCATGCTGGGCTATCAGCATGTGCTGACCCCCTGCGTGGGCACCGTGGCGCTGTACCAGACCAGCGGCCACTGGGAGCACTACAAGGACAACATGTTCCCCGCCATGGAGGTGGAGGGCGAAAGCTTTGTGCTGCGGCCCATGAACTGCCCCCACCACATGCGCATTTATGCCAACCGGCCCCATTCCTACCGCGATCTGCCCATCCGCATCGGCGAGATCGCCCATGATTTCCGCTTTGAGGCCAGCGGCACCCTGAAGGGCATTGAGCGCGGCCGCCACTTCTGCCAGAACGACGCGCACCTGTTTGTCACCCCCGACCAGATCAAGGACGAGGTCAGCAGCGTGGTGGACCTGATTTTTGAAACCTACAAGGATTTCAATATTACCGATTACCGCTGCGTGCTGTCCCTGCGCGATCCGGAGGACAAGGTGAAGTATCACCAGGACGACGAGATGTGGGATAAGGCCGAAAGCGCCCTGCGCGAGGTGCTGACCGAGCTGGGCATCCACTTTACCGAGGAGATCGGCGAGGCCGCCTTCTACGGCCCCAAGCTGGATGTGAACGTGAAGCCCGCCGTGGGCGCGGAATACACCCTGAGCACCTGCCAGCTGGACTTCTGCCTGCCGGCCAAGTTCGATCTGAAGTACACCGACAAGGACGGCGTGGAAAAGACCCCCGTGGTGCTGCACCGCGCCATCCTGGGCAGCCTGGACCGCTTTATGGCCTACCTCATCGAGGAAACCAAGGGCATTTTCCCTGCCTGGCTGGCCCCTGTGCAGGTGAAGGTGCTGCCCGTGTCCGACAAGAGCATGGACTATGCCGAAAAGGTGTATAACGATCTGCGCAGCCGCCGCATCCGTGTGGAGCTGGACGACCGCAACGAAAAGATCGGCTATAAAATCCGCTACGCCCGTCAGGTGGATAAGGTGCCCTATATGATCATCCTGGGCGAAAAGGAAATTGCCGAGGGCAATATTTCCGTGCGCGACCGCGCCACCGACCAGACCACCGTGTATACCGTGGATGCCTTTGCCGCCAAGCTGCAGCAGGAGATCGCCGAGCGGAAGTAATCAAACCGCCGTGCCGGAAGGCTTCAGGCTGTTTATCCTTTCAATCGGCAAACAGAAATCGGACGGGGAGGGGAACGCTTCTCTTTTGCGTCAAAAGAGAAGCAGAAAACCTCATTTTAACGCCGTAAAAGCGACAAATGCAAACTGAAGCAGGAGTGCCGTTCCCCGCTTCCGGGCAGGCCAGCGAAGCTGGCCCTGCTGTGCGCATGCGCACAGCGAAAAACCGCCGGACAGACCGAAAAACAAACGAGTTTGTTTTTCGGCTGACCTGCGGTTTTTCTTATGCCCGGAAGCTCTCTTGGCGCCTTTCAAGTTACAGGCGCAAATTGTTTGTTATTGTGTCCAAGCCGGTTCGCCGACTGGCTTCTTTGCAGCTTTCTTCCCCGGGAAGAAAGCGCGTATCCTCCCCTGCCGTTGGTTCCCTCCGTCAGCAGCACCACACCCGGGTGCCGCATCCGCCGCCGCAGCACAGGTTGAACAGCAGGCAGGTCAGGCAGGGGTTCTGGCACAGGAAGTTCTGAATGCCGCCAAAGCTCATGCCCTGCTGCCGGTACTGCTGGCCGCCCATGTTCAGCTGCTGCAGGAAGGAAAGATATTCCATGTTGGTGGGGTCCATGTTCACGGCCTGACGGGCAAAATTGAGGGCAGCAATGTCGTCGCCCAGCCCGTGGCGCACCACGGCGTACAGGAAATACCATTCGCCGCTGCGGGCCTCCATCTGCTCCAGCATTTGCAGGGCCTGCTGATAGCGGCCCATGCTGAGCTGCGCGCGCACAGCGGAAAACTCCGGCGCCCGCTGCTGCGCCTGGCCGGCGCCGCCGTACCCGGCGCTGTATCCGCCGTAATACTGCTGGGAGGCGCCTCCGCCCTTGCGCATATCCATAATCTGGGCGTAGGCGTCGTTCACCTGCATCATTTTGCGCTCCGCTTCCTCCGAGCCGTTGTTGCGGTCGGGGTGGTACAGCTTGGCCAGCCTGCGGTAGGCGGCCTTTACCTCCTCATCCGAAGCGGAGGGCGAAACGCCCAGCACCTGATAGGGATCGTTCATGCCTGTGTTTCCTTTCGTTGGCTTTGCATGCGGGCATAGCGGCCCCACACGCCCGAATACAGCACGTTGCGGATGATGGCGTCATCCTGGGTAACGGGCAAAAAGTCATACGCCTTCACGCAGCGGGACATTTCCAGGGTCAGGATATCCTCCATGCGGGCGTGAAAATCCGGCAGGCCGCGCAGGCCGCGCAGGGGATTGAACCGCCCGCGCTTTTCATCCCGGTCGTAGTCCTCATAGGCGTCCATCAGATAGATGAACCGCCCCAGGGCGTCGCCCATCGCCCGCAGGGAGGGGGCAAACACATCGTTTTTCCATACGAAACAGGCGCCCAGCATGCGGCCCGCCTGGCGGGTCAGCGCATCCGGGTCGGGGCTGGTTTCCCGCTCCAGCGCCGCAATGCGCTCCAGGCTGTCCGCCACGGCGCGGCACTGGATGGGCCAGCGCTGCCGCACCTGCCGAAAGGGCTTTTCCAGGGCAGCCCTGCCCGCCCGCCCCCGCAGGGCGCCGTCATCCCGGGCGTCATCCACGCATTTGTAATAGGCCAGCAGGATGTTCATATCCGCCGCGTAGGCGGTGGCGGCATGGGTGACCGCGGCGTGCTCCTTCAGCGGATGCAGGGCGCAGCGCTCCTGCCGGCAGGTTTCCTCCGGCTCGTATACGGCGCCCAGCAGCAGGGCCAGAAAGGTCATGTCGTTGCTCAGGGTCAGCCGCCCGGCGTCGCCGTAGACATCGCCCAGCGTGCGGCACAACCCGCAGTACAGGGCGCGAAAGCGCTGCTGCTCCGGCTGGGAAAGCGCCTGGGGATTGATGGATACATAACCAAACATGCCGTTTCCTCCGCTTCAATTATACCCGTTTCCGGTACCGCGGTCAACCGCTGCCCATTTTGTTCATTGTGAATTGAGATTTTTGTGGTATGATAAAAGCAAAGACTGGAAGGAGGCCCCTGTATGGATTTCATGTCGCGGATTCGCGCCTTTCTTTCCCGGCAGCTGTACGGCCGGTACGGCTCGGACGAGCTGGGACGCTTTATTTTGTACGCCAGCATCCTGCTGCTGTTCCTCAGCTTCGCCCTGGGCAGCGGGCTGTGCTGGTACCTGTCCATCGCGGGATACGTCTGGGCCCTTTTCCGCGTGTTCTCCCGCAACATGGAAAAGCGGCGGGCGGAAAATGCCCTGTACCTGCAAAAAACCGGCAGGCTGCGCACGGAGCTCCGCCAGGCCCGGGTGCGGTTCCGCAACCGCAAGCAGTATAAGTATTTCAAATGCCCTCAATGCCGCACCCGCATGCGGCTGACCCGGGGCTGCGGGGAAAAGACCGTTGCCTGCCCCCATTGCAAGCATACCTTCACCACCCGTGCCTGACCCAGGGAGGTCCCCATGAAAAAATCCGTTTCGTCCCTCAGCCGCACAGAAAGGGTAACCCGCGTTGTATATGTGCTGGTGCTGCTCAGCTTTGTGCTGCCCCTGGCCTACCTGGTATGGCGCATCGCCGCCTGGCAGGAGGCCTTTGTCCAGGAGACGGGCCGTACCCGGGCGGATTATGTGCTGATGCTGTTTCAGTGCCTGCTGGGCATTGTGGTCATCCACCTGCCCACCATGCTGGCCCGGCGGTTTCAGTTTGAGCTGCCCGCGGCGCTGTATCTGATGTATGTGCTGTTTTTGTACGGCGCCATTTTTCTGGGCGAGGTGCGCTCCTTCTTTTACGTGGTGCCCCATTGGGATGTATACCTGCATGCCTTCAGCGCGGTGATGGCCGGGGCCTTCGGGTTCATGGCCGTGGCCCTGCTGAACCGCAGCGAGCGCACGCCCATGCAGCTCTCCCCGTTTTTTGTGGCGCTGTTTGCCTTTTGCTTTGCCGTGGCCATCGGCGCTTTGTGGGAGATTTACGAATACACCGTGGACGGGCTGCTGGGGCTGAACATGCAAAAGTTCATCACCGCGGAGGGCGACGTGCTGGCCGGGCGGGAGGCGCTGTCGGACACCATGAAGGATATCGTGGTGGATTGCCTGGGGGCGCTGGCGGTTTCGGTGGCGGGGTACTTCTCCCTGAAGGCCCGCCACGGCTGGGCCAGCGACCTGATTGAACGGTACAGCCAGCGCAGAATGAAGAGGAGCTGAGTCCTTCCCATGCTTTACCTTTCCAGCTTCACCTTTCCGGACGCGGAGACGGAGTTTGATTTCCGGCTCACCGTAAAGCGCACCTGCTATGACACCCTGTATCCCTTTGGGGTGATGTCCGCCCGGGGGCTGGGCACGCTGCGCCTGGCCCCGGCCACCATCCTGTACGGCGGCAACGGCAGCGGCAAAACCACCGCGCTGAACGTGATGGCCGAAAAGCTGGCGCTGGCCCGGGACACCCTGTATAACCGCAGCAATTTCTTTGATGATTATACCCGCCTGTGCGATTGCGAAATCCGGCAGCCCCTTCCGCCGGCCAGCCGCATCATCACCAGCGATGACGTGTTTGATTTCATGCTCAGCCTGCGGCACATCAACCAGGGCGTTGACCAGCGGCGGGAGGAGCTGTTTGAGGAATACTGGGAGCTGCGGGACGGCCAAAAAACGCCCTTTCGCCTGCGCAGCATGGCGGATTACGAGCAGCTGAAAAAGATCAACCAGGCCCGCGGCCTTACCCAAAGCCGCTTTGTCCGCGCCCAGGGCAGGGAGAACGTGCGGGAGCAGAGCAACGGCGAAAGCGCGCTGTTTTATTTTACCAACAAAATCGAGGAAAACGCCCTGTACCTGCTGGACGAGCCCGAAAACAGCCTGTCTCCGGACAGACAGACGGAGCTGCTGCGCTTTTTGGAGGACAGCGTGCGCTTTTTCGGCTGCCAGTTCATCATCGCCACCCATTCTCCCTTCCTGCTGGCCATGCGGGGAGCGGAAATCTATGATCTGGACGCCTGCCCGGCGGCGGTGAAACGGTGGACGGAGCTGCCGGGCGTGCGGGCGTATTATGATTTTTTCCGGCAGCACCGCGCGGAGTTTGAAGCGGAGGAGTAGGCTTTTCAAACCCGGCGGATTCTGCTATAATGGAAAACGATTGGAAACGGCATACAGTCTTCGCGCGGGAAAACCGGCCCTTGGGCTGCCGCGCAGGGAGGGGGAGGCATTTTGCCCATTTGCGTAAAAAGTGAAATCGCACCGCTGAAGCGGATTCTTTTGCAGCGGCCCGGCCGGGAGCTGGAGCACCTGAGCCCGGAAACCATGGGGCGGCTGCTGTTTGACGATATTCCCTATCTGTACGGGGCCCAGCGGGAGCATGACCGCTTTGCGGAAATCCTGCGGGAAAACGGGGTGGAGGTGCTGTACCTGGACGCCCTGGTGGCCGAGGCCCTGGCCCGGAACGAGGGGCTGAAGCAAGCCTTCATCCGGGAGGCCATCACCCAGGCCAACGGCCTGGCCAGCTGCTACCAGGAGGAGCTGTTTGAATACCTGAACGGCTTTTCAGACCTTCGGGAGCTGGTGCACAAAACCATGGAGGGCATCTGCCTGGATGAGCTGCCCGGCTGCCGGAAGGATCGGCTGGCCAGCTATATCGAGCCGGGCAGCCACTTCATCATGGATCCCATTCCCAATTTGTATTTCACCCGGGATCCCTTTGCGTGCATCGGCCGGGGCGTCAGCCTGAACCACATGAGCACCGCCACCCGCAACCGGGAGACGATTTACGGCAAATACATCCTGCAGTATCATCCCGATTACGCCGGCCGGGTGCCCCTGTACTATACGCCGGAAAGCCGCCTGTGCATCGAGGGCGGGGATATTTTAAACCTCAGCGCCCGGGTGATTGCCGTGGGCATTTCCCAGCGCACCCAGCCGGAGGCCATTGAGCAACTGGCCGGCAGCATCTTCCAGGACGCGGAAGCGCAGGTCGATACCGTGCTGGCCTTTGAAATTCCCAGCACCCGGGCCTTTATGCACCTGGATACGGTGTTCACCCAGATTGATACCAACAAATTTACCGTGCATCCCGGCATCCTGGATCAGCTGCGGGTGTTTGAGCTGACGGGCGGCAGCCGGGGCGCCATCCACGTGCGGGAGGTGTTCGGCAGCCTGGAGCGGGTGCTGGAAAAATACCTGGGCCTGGACGGGGTGGAGCTGATTCGCTGCGGCGGCGGCAACCGCATTGCCTCGGAGCGCGAGCAGTGGAACGACGGCTCCAACACCCTGTGCATCTCTCCCGGCGTGGTGGTGGTATACGACCGCAATTACGTGACCAACGAAATTCTGGAAGCTTCCGGCGTGAAGGTGCTGAAAATGCCCAGCGCCGAGCTGTCCCGGGGCCGGGGCGGCCCCCGCTGCATGAGCATGCCGCTGCAGAGGGAATCTGCGGATCATTGATCAAAAAAACGAACGGAGGAGAGACATCATGCCTGTCAACCTGAAGGGAAGAAGCTTTTTGAAGCTGCTGGATTATTCGCCCGAGGAAATCCGCTATCTGCTGGATTTGGCCAAGGACTTCAAGGGCCTCAAACGGGCCGGCGTGCCCCATCGCCATTTGGAAGGGCGCAATATCGTGCTGCTGTTTGAAAAAACCTCCACCCGCACCCGCTGCGCCTTTGAGGTGGCGGGCATGGACCTGGGCATGGGCGTTACCTACCTGGACCCCGGCAGCAGCCAGATGGGCAAAAAGGAAAGCATTGCCGATACCGCCCATGTGCTGGGGCGCATGTACGACGGCATCGAATACCGCGGCTTCAGCCAAAGCCTGGTGGAGGAGCTGGCGGCCAACGCCGGCGTGCCGGTGTGGAACGGGCTGACGGATGAATTCCATCCCACCCAGATGCTGGCCGACCTGCTGACCATGGAGGAAAAGAAGGGCGCCCTCAAGGGCCTGCGCTTCACCTTCTTTGGCGACGCGCGCAACAATATGGGCAATTCCCTGATGGTGGCCTGCGCCAAGATGGGCCTGCACTTCACCGCCTGCGCCCCCGCGGCGCTGTTCCCTGCCGCCGGCCTGGTGGAAACCTGCCGGAAAATCGCCGCCGAAAACGGCGGCAGCGTCACCCTGACCGAAAGCGTGGAGGAAGGCGCCCGGAACGCCGACATCCTGGATACCGATATCTGGGTGTCCATGGGCGAGCCGGACAGCGTGTGGGATACCCGCATCCGCCTGCTGGCTCCATATCAGGTCAACGCCCGGGTGATGGCCCTGGCCAAGCCGGACGCCCTCTTTATGCACTGCCTGCCCTCCTTCCACGATACCAACACCACCATCGGTCGGGAGATTGCCGACAAGTTTGGCATCACCGAGATGGAGGTGACCGACGAGGTGTTCTCCGGCCGGCAGTCCGTGGTGTTTGATGAGGCGGAAAACCGCATGCACACCATCAAAGCGGTGCTGTACGCCACCCTGCACTGACCGCGGGGAGGCGGAAACGATATGGCAAACAAACGCATCGTGCTGGCGCTGGGCGGCAACGCCCTGGGGAATACGCCGGAGGAGCAGCTGCGCAAGGCCCGGGAAGCCGCCCGGGCCATTGCCGACCTGATCGCCGAGGGCAATGAGGTACTGATCACCCATGGCAACGGCCCCCAGGTGGGCATGATTCACCTGGGGCTGAGCGCCTCGGCGGACAGCGGCGCCATTGCCGCGCCCATGCCCTTTCCGGAGTGCGGCGCCATGAGCCAGGGGTACATCGGCTATCACCTGCAAAACAGCCTGGATAACGAGCTGGCCGCCCGGGGCATCCGCAAGGACGCGGTGTCTGTGATCACCCAGGTGGTGGTGGATGGGGAGGATCCCGCTTTCCGCCATCCCACCAAGCCCATCGGCGCCTTCTGCACCCGGGAGCAGGCGGAGAAAATCGCCGCGGAAACGGGGGAGGTTTTCCGGGAGGACGCGGGCCGGGGCTACCGCCGCGTGGTGGCCAGCCCCCGGCCGGTGGACGTGGTGGAAAAGGATGTGATCCGCGGCCTGCTGGCCCAGGGCTGCGTGGTTATCGCCTCCGGAGGCGGCGGCATTCCGGTGGTGCGCCGGCAAGGGCGGCTGGAAGGCGTGCCCGCCGTGATCGATAAAGATTTTGCCGCCGCTGCCCTGGCCGCCCTCACCGGGGCGGACATGCTGGTGATTCTCACAGCGGTGGAGCGGGTGGCCCTGCGCTTTGGCCAGCCGGACCAGCGCTGGCTGGATGCCATGACCGTGGAGGAAGCGGAGGGCTTCTGCGCGGCGGGCGAATTTGCCCCCGGCTCCATGCTGCCCAAGGTGCAGGCCGCCGTTTCCTTTGCAAAAACCGGAGGCACGGCGGTGATCGCCGCCCTGGAGCACGCGCTGGAAGCGGCCCGCGGGCAATCGGGCACGGCCGTTTTGCCGGCCGGTCATTATCAATGAAGAAGGATGCGTGAAACGATGGCAGCCGGACAGAAAAGGCTGATTTGGTTTGGCTCCCGGGCAGCGCTGCTGCTGGTGGGCATCATCTGGGGCAGCTCCCTGGTGGTGGTAAAATCCTCCGCGGAGCGCATTGCCCCCAACCTGGTAATCGCCAGCCGGTTTACCCTGGCGTGTATCGTGCTATCCCTGATCTTTTTTCGCAAATTCCGCCTGCTCAACCGGGAATACCTCAAAAGCGGGCTCATCATCGGCGCCTGCCTGTTTGTGGCCTACTGGCTGCAAACCCTGGGCGTCACCCTGGCCATGCCCGGGAAAAGCGCCTTCCTTTCCTCCATCTATTGCGTGCTGGTGCCCTTCGTGTTCTGGGCCATCGGCGGGGGACGGCCCCGGGCGCGCAATCTGGTGGCGGCCTGCCTGTGCGTGGCGGGCATTCTGCTCTCCTCGGTCACGGCGGATTTTTCCATCCTGCCGGGCGATTTGCTGGCCCTGGCCAGCGGCCTGTTTTTTGCTGTCCACATCGCGGCGGTGGGAAGGTACGGCAGCGGCAAGGATCCTGTGCTGATCACCATTCTGCAGTTTGGCTTCTGCGCGATTTTTGCCTGGATTGCCACCTTCACCCTGGAGGGCTTCGCCATCCGGTGGCATCCCGATGCCGCCGGCGGCGTGCTCTATCTGGCCTTGGCCTGCACCGCCCTGGCCCTGCTGCTTCAGAATGTGGGGCAGAAGTATGCCGACCCCGCCAGCGCGTCCATCCTGATGAGCACCGAATCCGTTTTCGGCGTGATTTTTTCCGTCATCTTTATGGGAGAAACGCTGAACAGCCGCCTGCTGCTGGGTTTTGTGCTGATTTTCGCTTCCGTGCTGATTTCCGAGGTGCCTTTTTCCGTACTCAGGAAAAGGGCGGCGTGATGCCGGGGGAGGATACGCGCTTTCTTCCCGGGGAAGAAAGCTGCAAAGAAGCCATCCGGCGAATCGGCTTGGATACGATAACAAACAATTTTCGCCTGTCACTTGAATGATGCCACGCGAGCTTCCGGACAACAAAAAAACCGCAGGCCAGCCGAAAAACAAACAAGTTTGTTTTCGGTCTGCCCGGCGGTTTTTCGCTGTGCGCACGCGCACAGCAGGGCCGGCTTCGCCGGCCTGCCCGGAAGCGGGGGACGGCACTCCTGCTTCAATTTTCTGCCGTTGCTTTTACGGCGGCAAACAGGGGTTTTCTGCTTCTCTTTTGACGCAAAAGAGAAGCGTTTCCTTCTCCGCCTGATTTCTGTTTGTTCCCTCAGCTGCTTTGCAACGGTATAAAAATTTGTTGACAAATACAGCAAGCATTCATATAATGGAAAAAAGAATCCCAAAAAGGCAAAGGAGGCACCTCATAATGAAGAAAATTGTTGCAATGCTGCTGGCGATGATCATGGTTCTGTCCATGGCGGCTTTTGCCGCTGCGGAAGCGCCCTCCGGCAAGGTAATGCTGTATTCCTCCATGCAGGAAGCGCAGCTGCAGGCCATCGAGGCCGCGTTTGAAGCCAAGTATCCCGGCGTGGATATGGAATACTATTATGCCGGCGGCGGCAAGCTGGTAACCAAAATGACCACCGAGGCCCAGAACGGCGGCCAGATCGCCGGCGACCTGGTATGGCTGGGCGACCCCTCCGACTATGAGCATTTCAAGGCCAACGGCTGGCTGCAGCCCTACACCTCTCCCGAGACCGATCACATCGCTGCCGAGTACAGCGATAAGGATGGCTACTACACTGCTGGCCGTCTGGTGACCATGGGCATTGCCTGGTTCATCGGCGTGGACGATGAAGAAGCCCCCAAGACCTGGAACGACCTGCTGGATCCCAAGTGGAAGGGCCAGATCATCATGACCGACCCCAGCCAGGCTTCCACCACCAAGTACTGGATGGCCGCCATGATGCAGTCTCCCAAGTACGGCGAAGCCTACTTCCAGGCCCTGAAGGACAACGGCGTGGAGCTGGAGAGCGGCACCACCGCCACCCATAACCGCGTGGCCGACGCCTCCTACCAGGTGGGCATCTGCCTGGACTATGTGTCCGCCAACCTGATCGCCGAGGGCTCCCCCATGAACTTCCACTACACCACCGAGGATGTCATCACCATGACCAGCCCCATCGCGCTGATCAAGGGCTGCGCCAATGAAGAAAACGGCAAGCTGCTGTTTGACTTCATCCTGTCCAAGGAAGGCCAGGAAGTGCTGGTTGCCAACAACCTGGTGTCCGTGCGTGACGACGTGGAGATGAAGGTGGATACCTCTGCCATCGCCGCCATCAACATGGAAGTGGATTATAACGATCTGGGCGAAAACCTGCAGAATTATCTGGACGCCTTCAACAAGATCTTCGACAAATAATCCGTTGCAGCGCCGGGCATGCACGTCCGTATATCGGCGGGCATGCCCGTTTTTGATTATCCAAAGATACAAACCGTAAGGAGAATGATAATGGCAAACGTAAAATTTGACAATATCACGGTCCGCTACGGCACGCATACGGTTTTGGACAACTTCTCCCTGGAAGTGGAAAGCGGAAAGATTGTCTGCCTGGTGGGCCCCAGCGGCTGCGGCAAAACCACGCTGGCGCGCGCGCTGCTGGGCCTGAACAAGCCCGAATCGGGTACCATCACCGTGGGCGAGCGCTGCCTCTTTGACGCCAAGAAGCGCGTCAACGTACCGGCGGAAAAGCGGAATATCGGCATCGTGTTCCAGGATTACGCGGTTTGGCCGCACATGACGGTGCTGGAAAACGTGTGCTATCCCCTGAAGAAGCAGCGGGTGGAAAAAAGCCAGATCAAGGCCCGGGCCATGCACGCCCTGGAGCAGGTGCACATGACGGAATACGCCAACCACCTGCCCAACCAGCTCAGCGGCGGCCAGCAGCAGCGTGTGGCCATCGCCCGCGCGCTGGTGGTGGAATCCGACATCCTGGTGATGGATGAGCCCATCACCAACCTGGATGCCAAGCTGCGCGAGGAAATGCTGCTGGAAATCCGCATGATTCAAAAGCGCCTGGGCGCCACCATCCTGTATATCACCCACGATCAGCAAAGCGCGCTGCAGCTGTGCGATCAGATGGCCATTATGCAGCCCGACGGCAGCCTGTGCCAGTACGGCACGGACGAGGACATCATCCTGCATCCCGCCAACCGCTTCACCTTTGAATTTATCGGCGTATCCAACTTCCTGCCGCTGGTGCGCAAGCCCGATGGCCTGTACCTGGATTGCGGCGAAGCCTTCGCCTATTCCGAGGCGGTGCCCGAGGAAGCGAAAAACGGCGGCTACGATCTGGGCGTTCGCCCCAACGACATTGTGTTTGACAAGGAATCCCCCCTCCGCGCCCGGGTGGACAGCCGGGTGTTCCTGGGCAGTGAATACAACTACTTCCTTTCCCTGGGACAAAAGCAAATCCGCGTGCAGCAGAGCATGCTGGACGCCCGCACCAAGGGCGTGGCGAACGAAGGGGAAACCGTGGGGATCCGGTTTGTCAATTCCCGCTTCTACCCCACCGAGAAAGGAGGCCGGACCGTATGAAAAACTACCGTGGTATCAGTCCCGACCTGGCGGCGGTGGACGGGCACAAGCGAATCAACATGGATAAGCTGATGACGGTGATCTGCTTCATCCTGCTGCTGATCATCGTGGTCATCCCCATCGTCATGATCATCTACAACGCCTTCTTTAATGAAGGCAAGCTGGAAATCAACATGTTCCTGGAGCAGATCCGGGACAAGAAAAACCTGGAGGCCATGTGGAACACCCTCAAAATCGCGGTGTTCGCCACCATTCTGGGCACCGTCATGGGCGTGTTCTACGCCTGGCTGCTGGGCCGCAGCGACATCCCCGCCAAGGGGCTGATGCGCGCGCTGTTCAACATTCCCTACATGTTCCCGCCCTTCCTGGGCGCCATGGCCTGGGATATGATGTTCAACGGCCGCTCCGGCTACATCAATAAATGGCTGGTGCAGCTCTTTGGCCTCAGCTCCATGCCCATCAACATCAACTCCGTGTGGGGTATCGTGTTTGTGGAAGTCAGCTATTACTTCCCCTTCGTGTTCATGCAGGTGGTTTCCGCTCTGGAGCGCATGGACCCCACCCTGGAGGAATCCGCCCGCATCGCCGGCGCCAAGCAGCGCCAGGTGATCTGGAAGATCACCCTGCCGCTGGTGAAGCCCGCCATTTCCGCCGGCGCCCTGCTGATTTTGACCACCTCCCTGGCCCACTTCGGCGTGCCCTCCATCCTGGGCTACGCCAAGGGCATTTACACCCTGCCCACCCGCATCTACGCTGTCATCTACAACAGCGGCGGCTCCTTTGACGGCATTCGCCAGGGCGCGGCCCTGTCCGTCATGCTGGTGGTGGTGGTGGCCGCGGCGCTGATTCTGCAAAACAGAATCCTCTCCTCCGGCAGCTACGATATCATCAAGGGCAAATCCATGCGCCCCACGCTGATCAAGCTGCGCGGCGCCAAGGTTCCGCTGTTCCTGCTGGCCATCTTCACCCTGGTGCTCATCGTAATCGTGCCCCTGGTGATGATCGTGCTGATCTCCTTCCTGAAGGCCTACGGCCTGCCGCTGGCGTTTAAAAACTTCACCTTCGCCCAGTACCAGAAGGTGTTTACGGCCAACGGCACCATCGCAGCCATCCGCAACTCGCTGTTTGTATCCATTGCCGCGGGCATCATCTGTATGTTCCTGGGCACGCTGGTGGCGTACGTGGTGCAGAAGATCAAGCCCAAGGGCAAGGGCGTGCTGGAGGTTATCTCCATGCTGCCCTACGCCATTCCCGGCACGGTGCTGTCCATCGGCGTTATCCTGGCCTGGAGCGGGCGCATTGCCGGCATCAACCTGTATAACACCATCTGGATTATCCTGGTGGCCTACATGGCCCGCTACCTCTCCTTCAGCATGAAGACCTCCTCGGCGGCCCTGCTGCAGGTGCACTCCTCCCTGGAGGAAGCCTCCCGCGTGTGCGGCGCTTCCCATACGGAAAGCCTGGCGGATATCACCCTGCCGCTGATTCGCCCCGCCATGGTATCCGGCTTCTTCCTCATCTTCCTGCCCGCCATGCGCGAGGTAACCACCTCCATCCTGCTGTACGGCCCCTACACCCGCACCCTGGGCGTGCAGATTTACAGCCTGCGCGACGCGGGTATGATTCCCCAGGCGGCCGCCCTGGCCACCGTGGCCATCGGCATCATCATTGTGCTCAATACCATCGTGACCAAACTGACAAAAGACAGGAAGGGGGTGTAAGCGGTGGCAGATCAGATTATCCTGAGAAACGTAACCAAGCGCTTCACCACCAAAACCCTGGGCGATATTGTGGCGGTGGACAATTTCAACATCAATGTGCATGAGGGCGAGTGCTTCTCCTTCCTGGGCCCCTCCGGCTGCGGAAAATCCACTACCCTGCGCATGATCGCCGGCTTTGAGGACTTGACGGAGGGCGAAATCGAGCTGTGCGGCAAGCTGGTGTCCAGCAGCAAAAAGAACCTGTATGTGCAGCCCGAGGATCGTGGGCTGGGCATGGTGTTCCAGGCCTTTGCCGTGTGGCCGCACATGAACGTGTTTGAAAACGTCGCCTTCCCCCTGCGCATCCAGAAAATCAACAAATCGGATATCGTGCGCCGGGTGAACGAGGCCCTGCATCACACCAGCCTGACGGGGCTGGAAAACGTGTTCCCGGGCGATTTGTCCGGCGGTCAGCAGCAGCGCATCGCCCTGGCCCGCGCCATCGTGACCAATCCCCAGGTGATGCTGCTGGATGAGCCCCTGAGCAACCTGGATCCCAAGCTGCGCGAAACCATGCGCTTTGAAATCAAAGCCCTGCAGCGCAAGTTCAACTTCACCATCATCTTTGTTACCCACGATCAGAGCGAGGCCATGGCCATCTCCGACCGCATGATGGTGTGCGACATGGGCAAGATCATGCAGATTGATACCCCCGAAAACCTGTATAACAAGCCCTGCAACCGCTTTGTGCACAACTTCCTGGGCGAGAGCACCTTCATCAGCGTGGTGATCAAGGATGGCAAGGCCTATCCCAAGGGACACACCGAGCAGGCCCTGGATTTGGCTGTGCCCCCGGATGCCGCCAGCGAAATGGTGGTGGCCACCCGTCCCAATGAAATCGCGCTGACCGGCCCCGGCGAAGGCGGCTATGCCAGCCGGATCGAAAAGCGCATCTTCCTGACTGACCGCACCGAGTATCTGGTGCCCGTGGGCGACCAGCTGCTGAAGGTGCAGACGCCCCACCGCGTCACCTTCTCCGAGGGCGAGGCATGCAGCGTGCATCTGGTGGAGCCCATGTGGTATCCCGCCGATGACGAAGCCGCCGAAAAGGAACGCGCAAGGCGCCAGCTGGTATAATTCCATTTTCTCAAAAAAAACCGGCCCGGGATGTTCCCGGGCCGGTTTGCGATATTCATCTGAGGGCTGAAATTGGCAAACAGAAGTTGGACGGGAGGGGGACGGACGGGGGATATTCTCTCTTTGCGTCAAAGAGAGAAGCAGAGAAACCGCGTTTGTCGCCGTAAAAGCAGCAAGCGCAAACCGAAACAGGTATGCCGTTCCCCGCTTCCGGGCAGGCCAGCGAAGCTGGCCCTGCTGTGCGCATGCGCACAGCGAAAAACCGATGGACAGACCAGAAAAATGAATGCATTCATTTTCTGGCTGGCCCTCGGTTTTTCTTTTGCCCGGAAGCTCTCTTGACGGCATTCAAGTGACAGGCGCAAATTGTTTGTTATTGTGTTCAAGCCGCATCGCCCGCTGGCTTCTTTGCAGCTTTCTTCCCCGGGAAGAAAGCGCGTATTCCCCCATGCCGATTTCCACTTGCCAACGCGCGGCGCCGGTTCGGGAATTTCTTTCGGGCCTGCTGTTATTGCACGTGTTCAAAACTTGATTTTTCTGGTATACTATATCTGTTCCCCGTGTTCAGGGGACAGGCCGACAGGCCGTACCGAAGCAAAGGAGGGATATCCGCCATGCTTGCATTGAAAAATATCCGCTACGACGTAAACGACGACGCCGGGCATGTGGACATTTTGAAGGATATCAGTTTTACTGTTGAAAAAAACCGGTTTGTGGTGATCACGGGCCCCAACGGCGGGGGCAAATCCACCATTGCCAAGCTGATTGCCGGGGTGATCGCCCCCACCGGGGGCGCCATCACCTTTAACGGCCGGGACATTACCGGCCTGAACATCACGGAGCGCGCCCGCCTGGGCATCAGCTATGCCCTGCAGCAGCCGGTGCGTTTCAAAGGGATTCAGGTGATTGACCTGCTGCGCATTGCCGCCGGGCGGGAGCTTACGGTGGGGGAATGCTGCGATTATCTGGCCCGGGTGGGCCTGTGCGCCCGGGATTACGTGCGCCGGGAAATCAACGCCAGCCTGTCCGGCGGCGAGCTCAAGCGCATTGAGATTGCCAGCATCCTGGCCCGCAGCACCCAGCTGTCCGTGTTTGATGAGCCTGAGGCGGGCATCGATCTGTGGAGCTTCCAAAACCTGATCCGCGTTTTTGAGCAGATGCGGGAAAGCATCCGGGACAGCTCCATCCTGGTGATTTCCCACCAGGAGCGCATTCTGGAAATTGCGGATGACATCATCGTGGTGGCCGACGGCCGCATCCGGGAGCAGGGCCCGCGGGCGGAAATCCTGCCCCGCCTGGTGGGCACCCCCGCCGCCATGGGCAGCTGCGAAAAAATGCAGGAAAGGGGCTGACAGCAGTGGATCAGATTCAAAAGCGCATCCTGGCCGAGGTGGCCGACCTGCATGCCGTGCCCGAAGGGGCGTATAATATCCGCGCCAACGGAGAAAGCGCCGGCCGCCGGAGCACGGCCAATATTGAAATCACCCCCAAGGAGGGCAAAAGCGGCATCGATATCCGCATCCGCCCGGGCACCCGCCGGGAGAGCGTGCATATTCCCGTGGTGCTCAGCGAAAGCGGCCTGAAGGAAACCGTATATAACGATTTTTATGTCGGCGAGGACTGCGATGTGGTGATCGTGGCGGGCTGCGGCATCCATAACTGCGGCAGCCAGGATTCCCAGCACGACGGCATCCATCGCTTCCACGTGGGCAAAAACAGCCGCGTCCGCTATGTGGAAAAGCATTACGGCGAGGGCGACGGCCAGGGCAAGCGCATCCTGAACCCCGTCACCGAGGTGTTCATGGCGGAGGACAGCACCATGGAAATGGAAATGGTGCAGATTCGCGGCGTGGATTCCACCAACCGCGTGACCAACGCCGAGCTGGCCGCCGGCGCGCGGCTGATCGTGAAGGAGCGGCTGATGACCCATGGCAGCCAGTCCGCCCTGAGCGTTTACAAGGTAAGCCTCAACGGCGCGGGCGCCAACGCGGATGTGGTGTCCCGCTCCGTGGCCCGGGACGATTCCTATCAGAAATTTGACGCCTGCATCACGGGCAACGCGCCCTGCCATGGGCACACGGAGTGCGATTCCATCATCATGGACCGCGGCCGCATCCTGGCCGTGCCCTCCCTGGAGGCCAACCATACCGACGCGGAGCTGATTCACGAGGCCGCCATCGGCAAGATTGCCGGGGAGCAGCTGGTCAAGCTGATGACCCTGGGACTGACCGAGGCCGAGGCCGAGGAGCAGATCATCAACGGCTTCCTCCGCTGATGCGCGCGGCTTCAATTTCTGTTGAACCCTTGGGAAAAACATGATATAATAAATTTAACAAATGCAAAGGAGTGGATTCCCATGGCCAAAGTACTGGTTGAAACCTCCGCACGGCATGTGCATGTAAGCGAAAAAGATCTGGAAACCCTGTTTGGAAAGGGCTACCAGCTGACCAAGAAGAAAGACCTGAGCCAGCCCGGTCAGTATGCCTGCGCCGAGCGCGTGGACGTGGTGGGCGAAAAGAAAACCCTCAGCGGCGTGAGCATTCTGGGCCCCTGCCGCAAGGAAACCCAGGTGGAGCTCAGCCTGACCGATGCCCGCAGCATCGGCGTGAAGGCGCCCATCCGCGAAAGCGGCGATCTGGAAGGCAGCGGCGCCTGCAAGCTGGTGGGCCCCGCGGGCGAAGTGGTGCTGGAAAAGGGCGTGATCGCCGCCAAGCGCCATATCCACATGACGCCCGAGGATGCCGAGGCTTTCGGCTGCAAGGATAAGGATGTGGTATCCGTCAGGATCGATTCCGACGGCCGCAGCCTGGTCTTTGGCGATGTGGTGGTGCGCGTCAGCTCCAGCTATGCCCTGGCCATGCATATTGATACCGATGAGAGCAACGCGGGCTGCGTGGCTCCCGGCACCTACGGCGAAGTGATCAAATAATCCGCTTGCGCGAAAAGGCCCCGTGTTCCGGGTTTCCGGAATACGGGGATTTCCCTTTTTTCGGAAAAAGTTTTCCTTCCCTTTTAAGCGGGGATATGCTATAATCATGCAAACGGATGAAGAAATTGCAATATTCCGTTGCGCTCGTTTTTGCTGATGCTGCCGAACCGGAAGAGAAATCTCCGGTCCATTCTTCGTATATCATGAAGCATCCAGCTTCTGATAAATAAAGAAAAGGAGAGTACTGGCATGAAGAAGATCATTGCGTTGCTGTTGGCCCTGATGATGGCCTGCATGATGCTGCCTGCGCTGGCGGAGGAGGTGACCGGCGATTGGTATGGCATCTTGTTTGGCATGCCGGTTCAGCTGGTGCTGAACGCGGATAACACCTACAGCCTGATCATCGCGGGCGAGTCGGCCGGCGACGGCACCTGGGCCCTGAAGGACGGCGTTGTGATGATGGATGAGGACGAGGACCCGGCAAACGGCTTTGCGTTTGATGGGGAAACCCTGACCAATGAGGCCAACGCGGTAACCTTTACCCGGAATGCCGAGGATATCGTGGTCATTACCGTGGGCGCGCCTGCCGCGGCCGCGCTGGAGGATTACGCGGGCGAGTGGGTTTGCCGCTATTTCGAAGTGAACGGCCAGGTTGTTGATATCGAGCAGGCCAAGGACATGATGGGCATGAACAATCTGCCTGCCATGGTGATCGAGGGCAGCAGCATGCGGGTGACGGAGATTGGCCTGGAGGCGCTTACGGACAGCGATACGCTGGAGATGGAATACAAGGACGGCGCGCTGGTATATGAATTGTCCCTGGGGGATTCGCCTTTCCTGACCGTTACGGTGCAGATGCTGGATGACGGCCTGGCAAACCTGTGCATGCAGGTGGGGGACGACGCCATGAATCTTTACTTTGTTCCCGCTGCCGCCGCGGAAACCCCTGCGGCGTAAAACCGATACCAATGCTGTTATCGTCTAAAAACTAAATCGATAAACAGAAATTGGACGGGAAAAGGGACGGACGAGGGCTCTTCTCTCTTTGCGTCAAAGAGAGAAGCAGAGAAACCCCGTTTGCCGCCGTAAAAGCAGCAAACGCAAGCTGAAACAGGCGTGCCGTTCCCCGCTTCCGGGCAGGCCAGCAAAGCTGGCCCTGCTGTGCGCTTGCGCACAGCGAAAAACCGATGGACAGACCAGAAAATGAATGCATTCATTTTCTGGCTGGCCCTCGGTTTTTTCTATTGCCGGAAGCTCGCAGGATGGCATCCAAGCTTCAGGCGCAAATTGTTTGGTTCTGCGTTCAAACCGGTTCGCCGGCTGGCTTCTTTGCAGCTTTCTTCCCCGGGAAGAAAGCGCGTATCCTCCCCGCTCAATTCCTGTTTGCCTATCCGAATCTCTGAAACCCATTGATTTTCCCGAATTTCCCGCAGGCCTGTTACCGTAAAATGCTCCGTTTTCCCTTGTATTTGCCCTTAAAAACCAAAACGCGGCATTGCCTTTATTATATTCAGGCCTCACCGCTTGAGAGCGAAATACACCCTTTGCACAAATCGGATGATTTGTACGAAGCGTATTTCGCTCATTTTATTTAGTGTTGACTAAATCAAATTAGAAGATTATAATTAAGCTATTACTTAATCAAAGAGGGCAATTATGGACATATCTGTGATGCTTAAAGCCCTGGGGGAAAAGACAAGGCTGTCTATCTTTCAGCAACTTCTGATCAGAAAACACTGTGTCCGATCGCTGTCCAAAAAGCTCGGTATTACTGAGTCTGCAATATCGCAGCACATGAAAGTCCTGAAAGAAGCGGGGTTAGTATATGGGGAACGCTACGGTTATCATATACATTACCTTCCGAAACAGGAAGCTCTTGACGAACTGAGCAAAGCCTTTGAACAGATGAAAGCACAGTCTTTGGCTCTTTGCCGCGACCCTCAAATCTGTCAGTGTGAATTCCGGGAGGGGGACAAGAAATGAACCTTCTTCTCGATCTCTTTTTGACCTTTGCGAAGATCGGCCTGTTCACGTTCGGCGGCGGATATGCGATGATCTCATTGATCGAAAAGATCTGTGTAGAGAAAAAGCAATGGATCACTCACGATGAGGCGATGACCATCACTGTCATTGCTGAATCCACACCTGGTCCGATCGCCATCAACTGCGCGACCTTTGTCGGCTTCAAGAAGAACAATTTCCTTGGCGCGCTGATTGCCACAGCGGGAATGATCCTCCCCTCGTTCTGCATCATCTTTGCAATATCCAAACTTCTGGATCATTTCCTTGAGATCACCTGGATCGCACATGCCTTCCAGGGCATCAAGATCGCGGTCGGCATTCTGATTCTGGACGCAGCCATTAAGATGCTGCAGAAGATGCAGAAAAAACCGATGCCCAAAGTGTTTATGCTCTGTGCGTTCGTGGCTATGCTGCTGATCAACATCTTCTCTGTGAGAATCTCCTCCATCATCTTGATGCTTACAGCAGGACTTATCAGTTTGATCCTTTTCATGGTCAAGAAGCCTGCTGCAAAGGGAGGTGACGGGAAATGATCCTCTTTGAATTATTTATCGGCTTCCTCAAAGTCGGATGCTTCGCATTCGGCGGCGCTTACGGTGCGATACCGCTGATCCGTGATGTAGTTCTTTCCTACGGTTGGTTGGACGATGAGATGTTGACTTACATGATTGCTGTCAGCGAGAGCACACCGGGACCGATCATGGTGAATCTGGCGACTTATGTGGGCAGTTCACAGGCAGGAATCCTTGGATCACTGGTCTCTACGCTCGCAGTCGTGCTGCCATCCTTTGTCATTATCCTTCTGGTGACGGCAATTCTGAAAGCTGTTTTGAAAAACCCTTACGTGCAGGCGGTCCTTCGCGGACTGAAGCCGTGCATGATCGGGATTATCCTTGCGACCGGTGTTTATATGATTATCCGAAACGGTATTGTCATCGGGGACAGCGTTCTTCTGATTCGACCCTTGATCCTGACACTCGTGCTTGGGGCAATCTACTTTGGTTCCAGAAAGATAAAGGAAAGCGGTGTTTCGCCGATTCTGTTAATTTGTCTATCTGCCTTGGCTGGTATCGCTGCATATGGTTTCTGATGAATGCTGCCCTTGTTTTTTCCCTTATGAGCAGCGTGGAAGTTTATAAAAACAGTGTAACATTTAATAAAGGGATTCGGTGAGCAGATCGCGAAAAATCCTTTATTTGGGGCGGCTTCATAGGATTTCATTAAAGCCCTATAATCAGCGGCAAACGCCTATGATTTCGGGGAATTCAAATTCCCGTTTGTCGATTTATAAACAAAATCAGCTTGCCCTTTTCGGGCGGCGAAAAGAAAGGCCTCCGTTCTTATCCAAAACACGGGCCGGTGCTTCGGCGGCGGAATCCCCGCAATTTTGGCAGATTGCCCGCTTCCAAGCGCGGCGGAAATATGCTATAATAAAGCAACCCCTGGAAACAAGAGAGGATTTTTCAGCGCATGAAGGCCATTATCTGGGATATGGACGGCACTTTGACGGACACCGAGCGCTATTGGGTGGTAAATATCTTCCGCTTGCTGGAGCATTACGGCGTGCCGGACAGCCGGGGAAAGGATGCCCCCTGGTTTGGCACCACCACTGAGGAAACCATGCATAACTACCTGGCATCCCCGGATTGCCGGCTGAACCTGCCCTATCTCTTTTGCCGGGACTGGTGCCGCAACTATATATACACGCACACCTACGCCGACGGCGCGCCGCTGAAGCCCCACGCGCTGGAGGCGCTGGAAACGGCAAAATCCCTGGGCCTGCCCATGTGCCTGCTTTCCGCCACGGAATATCAGGCGCTGCATTATACGCTGAACCGGCTGAACCTGGGGCACTATTTTGATTTCTGGGAAAGCACCTGCTACGCGGCATGCAACAAGCACCATACGGCCTATTTTGACCGCTGCGCCGCCCGCCTGGGCGTAACGGCGAAGGATTGCCTGCTGATAGAGGATTCCCTGTATTCCATGCGCACCGGCAAGCAGGCGGGCTGCACCGTGTGGGCGGTGGAGGATCCCAAGCATGCGCGGGTGAAGGGGGAAATCCAGGCCACGGCAGACCGCTATTTCATCAGCCTGGCCGATGTGACCAAGGCGCTGCGGAACTGTGCCGCGGAAAGCTGAAGGAGTTTTGGGGACACATGATCACCGATCGACTGTACTATGACGATGCCTACCTGTGCGAGTTTGACGCCCGGGTGGTGGCCCTGCGCCCGGACGGCTGGGTTGCCCTGGACCGGAGCGCCTTTTATCCCACCTCCGGCGGGCAGCCGTACGATACCGGCGTGCTGGAAACCGGCGGGGAAACCGCGCATGTGACCGATGTGCAGGTGCTGGATGACGTGGTGTGGCATTGTGTGGATGTCCCCCTGGCGGAAGGAACGCGGGTGCATGGCCGGGTGGACTGGGCCCGGCGGTTTGAGCACATGCAGCAGCATGCCGCCGATCATATGCTGGCCGGCGCGGCCTGGGAGCTGTACGGCGGCGTAACCATCGGCCTGCACCTGGGCCAGGAGGACAGCACCATCGATATGGAGCTGCCCGGCGGGCGCACCCACCTGACCCGGGAGGAAACGGACACCCTGGAAGCGCTGGTGAACGCCCGGGTGCAGCGGGATGACCTGATTCAGTGCTGGTTCCCTTCGGAGAAAGAGTTAAAAGCCCTGCCCCTGCGCAAGCGCCCCACGGTGACGGAGCATGTGCGGGTGGTGGCCATGGGCGATTATGAAATGGTGGCCTGTGGCGGCACCCATCCCAGCACCACCGGGCAGATCGGCCCGGTGAAAATCCTCAGCTGTACCCCTGCCCGGGGCAAGATGCGGCTGTGCTTTGTGGCCGGCATGCGGGCAGTGCGCTATCTGCAGCGGGCGGTGCGCTGCGCCAATGAGGTGGCGGCGGCCGTATCCAGCGATCTGGACGGCGCGCTGGATGCCCTGCTGCGGGAGCGGGAAGCCGCGCAGACGCTCCGCCGGGAGCTGGGCGTGCGGCTGACCCAGGCGGCGCTGCAGGCGCTGCGGGCCGGCAAAAGGGGAAACCTGTATGCCGGGCACCTGGAATTTGCGGATCACGAAACGCTGCTGCACGCGGCGGCGGAGCTCATCCGGCAGCCCGAGGCCATCGCGCTGCTCAGCTGTCCCCGCAAGGAGGGGCGCATGCTGGTGTTTGCCCGGGGCGCGGCGGCGGCCCCGGATATGGCGGCCCTGCTGCGCGCCTGCGGCGGCCGGGGCGGCGGGAAGCCGGATATGGCCCAGGGCAGCGCGGCGGACGGCGCCGTGCTGGAAAAAGCAATAACAGAGGTATCCTGATCAATGAAACGCGTTCTTCGTATGCTGCCCTTTCTGCTGGGCGGTATCCTGGCCGGCGGGGCCATGGGCTGGTGTGTGGCCAGCCGCGCCGAGAGCATAACCGATTTGCTGCTTGCCTTTGCATTCCTTTTCGCCGCGTACTGGGCGCAGATCATCCTGCACGAGGCCGGGCATCTGCTGGCCGGCCTGCTTACCGGCTACCGCTTTGTGTCCTTCCGGATTGGCAGCCTGATGCTGATAAAGCAGGGCGGCCGCCTCCGGTTTGCCCGGTTCAGCCTGGCCGGCACGGGGGGCCAGTGCCTGCTGGCGCCCCCGCCGCTGCAGGGCACCCGGTATCCCTGCGTGCTGTATCACCTGGGCGGCTCGCTGATGAATCTGCTGTGCGCCGCCCTGGCCGGGCTGGCCCTGTACTTTGCGGGGTATCATCCCTGGCGCCTGGGCACGCTGGTGGCTGCCCTGACAATGGCCCTCACCAACGGCATTCCCATGCGGCTGGGCACGGTGGATAACGATGGCCGCAATGCCCTGCGCAGCCTGCGGGAAGAGCCGGTGCGCATGGGGTTTTATCGCCAGCTGCAGATCAATGCCGCCCTGGCGGAGGGGCAGCGGCTGGGGGAGATGCCGGAGGCCTGGTTTGACTGCGCCCCGGGCCAGGAACGGGAATGCGGCTATACCCGCTTCCAGTGGATGCTGGACAAGGGAGAATACCAGCGCGCCCGGGATTATGGCCAGACGCTGCTGAACGCCGGCCTGCTGGGGCTGCACCGCGCGCTGCTGGAGAACGACCTGCGCAGCCTGGCGCTGCTTTCGGGGGAAACCCCGGAGGAACCCAGCCGGGAGCTGCGGCAGGTCATGAAGGCGATGGCGGCCAATCCGGCCATTCTGCGCGGCCGGTATGTGTTCGCCCGCCTGCAGGACGGCGGGCAGCAGGCGGAGGCGCTTCGGGAGCGCTTTCACAGGGCGGTTCGCGCCTACCCCTATCCCAGCGACGTGCAGGCGGACATCGATCTGATGCGCCTGGCGGACGAAATTTCCGATCACACATCCGCGCCTGCGGATGAATATAGAAAAAAGGATTGATGCGATTATGGTGAATGAGAAAATTCTGAAAACCTACCAGACCTGGCTGGAAAACGTGAAGGAAGAAGAGCTGGCCGCCGAGCTGCGCGGGATGCAGGGGGACGAGGCCAAGCTGGAGGACGCCTTCTACCGCGATCTGGAGTTTGGCACTGCCGGCCTGCGCGGCGTGCTGGGCGCCGGAACCAACCGCATGAATCTTTACACCGTGGGCCGCGCCGCCCAGGGCCTGGCCAATTATGTGGTAAAGCACTTCCGGGAGGGGGAGCGCAGCATCGCCATCAGCTATGACAGCCGCATCAACAGCGATCTGTTTGCCCGGGTATCCGCCGATATCTTTGCCGCCAACGGCATCAAGGCGTATATCTATCCCCAGCTGATGCCCGTGCCCTGCCTGAGCTTTGCCACCCGGGAGCTGCACTGCGCCGCCGGCGTCATGGTGACCGCCAGCCACAACCCCAGCAAGTACAACGGCTATAAGGTGTACGGCGCGGACGGCTGCCAGATCACCACCGAGGCGGCGGACATTGTGCTGGGCGAGATCGAGCGCCTGGATACCTTCCGGGATGTCAAGCGCTCCGATTTTGAGGCCGGCCTCAAAAACGGCAGCATCGCCTGGATCGGCGAGGATATTTACACCCGCTTCATCGAAACCGTCAAGCAGGAATCCGTGCTGGCGGAAGGCGACACGGTGGATAAGAACGTGGCCATCGTATACAGCCCGCTCAACGGCGCCGGCCTCAAGCCTGTTACCCGCATCCTGAAGGAAAGCGGCTTTACCAACATCACCGTGGTGAAGGAGCAGGAGCAGCCCGACGGGCATTTCCCCACCTGCCCCTATCCCAACCCCGAAATCCGCGAGGCCATGCAGCTGGGCATGGAATACGCCGCCCGGGAGAATGCCGACCTGCTGCTGGCCACCGACCCGGACTGCGACCGCGTAGGCATTGCCGTGCGCAACGCGGAGGGGGATTATGTGCTGCTTACCGGCAATGAAACAGGCATGCTGCTGCTGGATTACATCTGCAGCCGCCGCGTTGCCACCGGCCGGATGCCCAAGCGCCCCGTGATGGTGAAAACCATCGTTTCCATCGATATGGCCGCCCGCATCGCCCGCAAGTACGGCGTGGAGGTGCGCGATGTGCTGACGGGCTTCAAGTTCATCGGCGAGCAGATTGCCCTGCTGGAAAAGGAAGGACACCGCAGCGATTACATCTTCGGCTTCGAGGAAAGCTACGGCTACCTGAGCGGCACCTACGTGCGGGACAAGGACGCCGTGGACGCCTCCTTCCTGATCTGTGAGATGTTTGCCTGGTACAAGACCCAGGGCAAAGGCCTGCTGGACCGGCTGAACGAGCTGTACGCCGAGTACGGCTACTGCCTTAACAAAACCCACAGCTATGCCTTTGAGGGCGCCAGCGGCTTTGAAAAAATGCAGCAGATCATGCAGTCCTTCCGCGGCGATATCCGGGGCTTCGCCGGCATCGGCATCACCGAAACCCTGGATTACAGCAAGGGGCTGGATGGCCTGCCCAAGAGCGATGTGATCAAGTTCCGCATGGAGGGCAACTGCTCCGTGGTCATCCGTCCCAGCGGCACCGAGCCCAAGATGAAGGCCTATATCTCCGTCAGCGCCAAGGATCGACCCGCGGCGGAAGCCATCGAACAGAAGATTGCCGACGAGCTGCAGGCGTTCTTCGCTTAAACAGCTGTTTGCGGCAAAGGAGCCTGCCTTTTGGGCGGGCTTCTTTTTTAGGTACGCCCAAAGTAAATGGAATTTGCAGGGAAGCGCATTGGTACGCCGCCCCAAACCCCGCCGGGGAGGGAGCCCCTCCCCGAACCCCGGCACGCAGCGGATCAAGCAACAATTTACGTCCAGGCCGCGGGGCTTTTCCGCGCAGCCCGGGAGCGGTGGATGCACCTTTGCCGCAGTTTGCAACAGCTGTTTTCCCGACGTCGATTGGGCTGTCTCTGCTTCCCTCTTTGACGCAAAGAGAGAAGGCCTTTGTTCATTTCGTTCCTTTATTCAATTCCGGTTTGTATGCTGCTTGTAAAGGGACAGCGGCAGTGTATACTGCATTTATTTTATTTGACATTTTATTGACCATATTGTATAATGCTGATAACGAATCCACAAAGCGTTTTTGTGGCATCTTTCACAAACAGAATAGGAGGACGAACCATGAAGAAACTTGTATCCCTTTTTCTCGCAATGGCTATGCTGCTGACCGTGTGCAGCGCGCTGGCCGAGGTGGATCTCAACAGCTACACGCTGGATGAAATCATTGCCAAAGCCAAGGAAGAAGGCCATGTGGAATCCGTTGGCATGCCGGACAGCTGGGCCAACTGGGGCGACAGCTGGAAGGGCCTGACCGAAACCTACGGCATTGCCCATACCGACGAGGACATGAGCAGCGCGGAAGAGCTGAGCATGTTTGAAAACGACAGCACCCGCGACATCGGCGACGTAGGCCTGGCATTTACCCAGGTGGCGCTGGATAAGGACCTGGTGCAGGGCTACAAGACCACCAACTGGGACAGCGTTCCCGATTGGGCCAAGGCCGAGGACGGCAAATGGATGATCGCCTACACCGGCTGCACCAGCTTCATCTTCAATAACGATCTGGCCAACGGCCAGAAGATGCCCACCAGCTGGCAGGATGTCCGGGAGGGCACCTACAAGCTGACCATCGGCGACGTGGTGGGCGGCGCCACCGGCCAGGGCGTGGTTGTTGCCACCGCGTACGCGTTCGGCGGCGATCTGGATAACCTGGAGCCCGCTTTCGAATTCTGGACCGAAATGGCCAAGGCCGGCCGCATCGACAAGGGCGACATCCTGCTGGCCCGTATTCAGGCCGGTGAAGTGGAGTGCGGCGTATCCTGGAGCTACAACGTGCTGAACTACCGCGATGAGACCCCCAACTACAACATCACCGTGGGCATCCCCACCGACGGCGCCATCCTGGTGGGCTATGCCAGCGTGATCAGCAAGAATTCCGATACCCCCTTCGCCGCCGCTCTGGCCCGCGAATTCATCTTCTCTGACGAAGGCCAGATCAACCTGGCCAAGGCCGGCGCCGTTCCCACCCGCACCAACGTGGAAATCCCCGCCGAAATCATCGCCAACACCTTCGACCCCGCCACCTATGCCAACGCAGTGGGCATCTCCGATGCCGCGCACTATGCGGAAGTTTGCGGTGAGATCTCCGATTGGTGGGCCGAGAACATCATTCCGCTGCTCAACTGATTTTCAATTCTCTGAATGCCTGCGGGGGCGTACTCCAAAAGTGCGCCCCCCATTTTTAGGATGGAGAGAAGCCTATGCAACAGAAAAGCAAACACAGCATGCTGACAAGCCGGAACAACCGGTATTTTTATCTGCTGGCGCTGATTCCGTTTCTTTTCCTGATCGTCATGTATGAATTGCTGCCGCTGATCATGCTGGTGGTGGACAGCTTCGGCCTGGACAAGGATGCCAGCGTCCGCTTCACCCTGGAAAATTATAAAAAGATTTTCAGCACCCTGAGCTATCAGCGGGCCATCATCAACAGCCTTAAAATCACTACGATATCAACAGTCATCGGCATCGTGGTCGCCTTCCTCGGTGCCCGGGCTGCTTATAATTCCCGCGGAAAATTCAGAAACGTTTTTCTGACCATCCTGAACATGACTTCCAACTTCGCGGGCGTGCCGCTGGCCTTCGCTTATATGATCATCCTGGGCAACGCGGGCGTGATCAAGCAGATTGCCGACATTTACGGCATTGAGTTCGTGCGGAATTTTGACCTTTACACCAGCAAGGGCCTGACCATGATGTACGTGTATTTCCAAATTCCGCTGTCCACCCTGCTGCTGATTCCGGCTTTCAACGGCATCCGCAAGGAATGGGGCGAGGCCAATATGCTGCTGGGCGGCAGCAGCACGCACTTCTGGACGCGGGTGGGCATCCCGGTATTGCTGCCCAGCCTGTTCTCCACCCTGAGCGTGCTTTTTGCCAATGCGCTGTGCGCGTACGCCACGGCCTATGCCCTGCTGATGAACAACTTCTCCCTGCTGCCGGTAAACATCTCCGCCTCCTTCGTGGGCGATATCAAAACAAAGCCCAAGCTGGGCGCCGCCCTTTCCGTGGTGATGATGCTGATCATGTGCCTGGTGATCCTGCTGAACAACTTCATCACGAAAAAGACCACCAAGTGGGAAAGCAGGTGACCGCGCATGAAAAAAGGCACAAAAACATCGGCCAACATCGTAATGACCATCGTCATTGTATGGCTGCTCATTCCCTTGCTGGCCACCATCATCTATTCCTTGTTTGAAGATTGGACTGGCATCGTCCCCCGGGGCTTCACCCTGGCCAATTACCAAAAGATCTTTACGGATACCGCGTTCCTCACCGCCATGTACCAAACGCTGATCGTCTGCGTCATCCCCATTGCCATTACCATTGTGGTGGTGCTGCTGGCGCTGTTTGTGGTGACGGTGTACTTTCCCCGGCTGGAAAAGTACGTGCAGATTCTGTGCATGATTCCCTATACCATCCAGGGCGTTATCCTTTCCGTTTCCATCCTGATTCTGTACGCCAAGGGGAAGTCCCTGCTGAGCGGGCGCATGGTCATGCTGATGGGCGCATACTGCATCATCATCCTGCCGCACATCTATAACGGCATCCGCAACGGCATGCGGGCCATCAATATGAACATGCTGCTGGAGGCGGCGGAAATGCTGGGCGAGAGCAAGCTGAGGGCCTTCTTCAAAGTTATCGTGCCCAACATCCTTACCGGCATCACCGTATCCAGCCTGCTGGCAGTGGGCCTGCTGTTTGGCGATTATGTTATCATCCGCAACCTGTCCAGCACAAACGTCAACAACATGCAGAAGTTCCTCTACCAGGCCATGAAACGGTCCAGTACGGAAGCTTCCGCCGTGTTTGTGGTCATTATGCTGATCACATTTGCCATCACGGCTGTGGTGCTGACCCTGCAGAACAGGAGCACGCTTGAAAAAATCAGAAACGGGGGAAAATGACGCATGTCTTATATCCGCTTTGAAAAAATCAATAAAATATTCGGCACAAACCATGTTTTGAAGGATATTGATCTGGATGTGGAAAAGGGACAGCTGGTCACGCTGCTGGGCCCTTCCGGCTGCGGAAAATCCACCCTGCTGCGCTGCCTGGCCGGCCTGGAGCAGGTGACGGACGGCCATATTTACCTGGACGGCCAGGAGATCACGGATGTTGTTCCCCGCCGCCGCGGCATCGGAATGGTGTTCCAGCAGTATTCCCTGTTTCCCAATATGAACGTGCGGGATAACGTGGCCTACGGCCTGAAGCTGAAAAAGATCCCCAAGGCTGAAATCGATCAGAAAGTGACGCAGATGCTGGAAATTGTAGGCCTGAGTGAGAAGATCAGCCAATATCCCGCCCAGCTGTCCGGCGGCCAGCAGCAGCGCGTGGCGCTGGCCAGGGCCATGGTGACCGCGCCCAAGGTGCTGCTGCTGGACGAGCCGCTGAGCGCCATTGACGCCCTGCTGCGCAAGAACCTGCAAATTGAAATCCGCCGCATTCAGCAGCAGCTGGGCATCACCACCATCTTCGTCACCCATGATCAGGACGAGGCCATGGTGATGTCGGATATGATTCACCTGTTCCATAATGGCAGGATCGAGCAGTCCGGTACGCCGGAACAGATTTATACCCGGCCGGCCACCAAATTTGCCGCCACCTTTATCGGCAATTACAACCTGCCCAGCGCCGCAGACTTCAACCGTGTGTTCCATACGGATATCGCCGGCCAGGATGTGGCTGTGCGCCCCGAAATCATTGTGCTGAGCAAAGCGCCCGTCCAGCCCTCCGATACGCTGCTGGCGGCGGAAGGCAAGATCGTCAGCCATATTTCCCACGGCAACCTCATCCGCTTTGGCATTGATTTTGACGGCCTGCCGCTCAATGCGGATGTGGTCTTTGAAAACCGGATGGATTTCACCGAGGGCGATCGGGTGTTTGCCTGCATTAAGAAAGATCTGGTGATCGGGCTGTAAGGGGGATGGGCGCGTCCCCTTCGGATCAAAGAATGAAGCAGAGAAACCCGGGCTTGACGGCGTAAAAGCAGCTGCCGCAAATTGCGGCAGCCGCTCCCGGGCAGTCGGCGGAGGCAAGACGCTTTGCCGCCTGCAGAACATCGTCCGCCGGGATGAAAGGGACGTTCCTTTTCGTGGCGAAAAGGAACGTCCCTGCTTATATTCATAGGAAGGGGCCGCGGCGGCTGGAAAACGGTCCGGCGCGGCTGTTTTACGGAAGGCTCTTATCGTTGTTCTTCCTTCCGGTATAAACAGCCCACCTGGCTGCAGCGGGAACAATCGTGCAGCGCGGTGAACGCGCAGAGCTGGCGGGACAGCGTAACGTGGTACATCATGGATTTGGCGGGGAACAGATTGCCGCGCTCCGAAATAAAGGCATAGGGGAGCGCTTCCCGCATGGGGGCAAAGCATTGCTGCTGCTTATGCGGAGGAAAGCCATTGCCCGGCTCAAAGCGCGCGTCCACATATACCTCTTCCGCTGCCAACAGCCGCTGCATCATTGCCGAAACCTGGCTGTCCATCTGAAACAGCATTTCATCACATAAGGTATTCAGCAGGCTGCCCAGAATAAATTCCTGCCGCTGGAAAAGCCCTGTAACACAGGATTCCGCTTCCGGCCCCAGGGTCAGGAAAACCGTGGCTTCCAGGCCTTCCCGGTACAGCACCGCGCAAGGCTGCAGGCTTTTATCCAGCAGGCAGACAGCCTCCTCCCAGCCTGCGCGGAATATCGCGCTGCAGGGCGTCTGTTCCGTGCAGCCCAGCCAGCCAAATACTTCCCGGGCATCCGGCTGCAGATGGAATTGCTCGGAGGAGAAAACCGTTAACCTTTCCATGTGCGCACCACCCACTCCGCCGCTGCGGCGGCCCGACTGTCAGGACAATCCACCGGCAGCGACGCCAGCGTGGATTGTTCGGGGCAAAACCCGCTCAATAACAGGCAAAACCGTTCCCGCAGCTTTCTGCGGCGGGCTTCCGCGTCCAGCTGACGGATAAAGGCAATATCGGTATCACAGAAGACTACACAGATCACAAAACGCAGCCCGTATCGCGCTACTGACTGCAGGAAGGCATCCACCGCAGTGTCCGTTCCCAGACTGATGGCGGGTACGCCCCACGCGCGCAGCAGCATCATCATATAATTCTGCCCGATGGCGCTGGTATTGCCCGCCACAGCGCCGCAGCAGGCGACCGGAGCATCCTCTGCGCAGCAAAGGGGCATGGCGGCCTGGGATACCGCAGTCAGCTGGCAAAAGGGAATACTGCCGGCCAGATATTGGCTGGTCAGCTCGCTCATGATTTTATCCTTCCAACGGACAAGCCGCTGCCTGTTACCCGTTTCCATCAGGGCAGATACGGCGGCCCGGTCCCCGTGAAGAAGGGCGTCGGCCAGCCGTTCCCTGTCCGGCAGTGCTCCCGGAACTGCCCCATTCAGCCTATCGTTCATCCGCTTCTCCTCACATAAGCGTTTGCTTTGCTTTCTTGCGGTTTCTATTATAACATATTTATAACGCAGGAAAAACCCCCGAATTATCATGCATTGTACCCGATAAAAAAGCGGCGCATCGGTACCGCCGGCTTGACAGGAGGGCCGGGAACATTCCAAGAGCATAGGCGGATGTCATACGCTCTTTGCAGTCGCCGGAAAACAGGCATTTCCGTGCTTTTTATATTGACAGCGGCTGTCGGATATGGTATAAAAAGAACGTAATATTTTGATCCTAAACGCGTATATTTTCAAGATTTGTCGGATGAGGATATCCGCTTGCATACAGGAGGAGCGTTTCATGCGGGAGGAGCAGCTGCTCAGCGTGGGCATCGACATCGGCACGTCCACCACCCAATGCGTGTTCAGCCGCCTGACGCTCAGCAACACGGCGTCCGCCTTTTCCGTGCCCCGCATTCGGATTACGGAAAAGAAGGTGCTCTTCCGTGCTCCGACCCAGCTGACCCCGCTGACAGGGCCCGATACCATTGATGCTCCGTCCCTGGAAAGCATGATCCGCGCGGATTATCAGGCGGCGGGCATTTCGCCGGCGGATATCCGGCTGGGGGCGGTGATCATCACCGGGGAAACGGCCCGCAAGGCCAACGCCCGGGCCGTGACCCAGGCATTGTCCGAGCTGGCCGGGGATTTTGTGGTGGCCACGGCGGGGCCGGCGCTGGAGAGCATCCTGGCCGGCCGGGGCTCCGGAGCGGCGGAGCTCTCCGCCCAGAAGGGCCGCCGGGTGCTCAATTTGGACATCGGCGGCGGCACCACCAACATGGCGCTGTTTGCGGGGGGAGATCCCGTGTGTGAAGGCTGCCTGGATCTGGGCGGCCGTTTGCTGCGCTTTGAACGGGACCGTCAAACCGTGCTCTCTTTTGCGCCTGCCATGCAGGCGATTGCCGGGAGCATCGGCCTTTCCCTGAATGTGGGGCAAAAATTGCCCGATGAAGCGCAGAACCGCCTGGCGGAGCGCATGGCTCAGGTACTGGAAGAAGCCGCCGGATTGCGGGAACGCACTGCCCTGCATGATGCCCTGGTGGTGGAGCACGGACTGCCCGCGCAGATTCAGGCCGACCTGTATACCTTTTCCGGCGGCGTGGCGGACTGCGTGTATGGCCTCTCCCGGAACAGCGTGGAATTTTGCGACCTGGGCGAGGCGCTGGGCCGGGCGGTGGCTCGTTCCCGCTTTTTTGAGCAGCAGCGGGTGGTTCGGCCCGCGGAAACCAGCCATGCCACCGTGATTGGAGCGGGCGCATACAGCGTGGCGGTATCCGGGAGCACCATCCAATTCAAAAATATGCCGCTGCCCATGCCGTCTCTGCCGGTGGCCGGCGTGCCGTTTTCCGCGCCGGAGGATATTTCCGGGCTGGCAGCGGCCATCGAAGCGCAGTACCGCATATTCGACGGTGAGTGCGCGCTGTATATGCAGGGGGTGGCCTCCCCGGACTGGGCGACGGTATCCGCCGCGGCAAAGGAAATTGCCCGGGCCATGGCGGAGCACGCGCCCAAGGTGATTATCCTGCGGGAGGATATGGCCAAGGCCCTGGGGCAGGCGCTGTCCCGGGAGTGGCCGGCGGATACGCCGTTTCTTTGCCTGGACGGCATAGAATTGATGTATGGCGACACGGTGGATATCGGCGCGCCCCTTGGGGGCGGCCGGGTGGTACCCGTGATCGTGAAGACTTTTGCATTTTCTCAGGACGCAGGGAGGTAACAGCATGCGGCTCAGCGTAACCTTGGGCGGTCATACCTACAGCTTCCGGGATGTCCGTGAGGTGATGGGCAAGGCCAACGATGAAAAATCCGGCGACCGGCTGGCCGGCGTAGCGGCGGAAACGCCCCAGGAGCGGGTGGCCGCCCGGGTGGTGCTCAGCAACCTGACGGTGCAGGATGTTTGCGAGCATCCTGCCGTCCCCTACGAGCAGGACGAGGTGACCCGCCTGATTCTGGATGACCTGAACACCCGCATTTATACGCAGTATAAGGATATGACCATCGGGGCGCTGCGGGAGCACATCCTGGCGGCGCCGCCGGAGGAGTTGGCCCGGATGCGCCGGGGATTGTCCAGTGAGGTCATCGCTGCCGTGTGCAAGCTGATGAGCAACCTGGATTTGATTTATGCCGCCAAGAAAATGCAGGTGACGGCCACCTGCGTAACCACCATCGGAGAGGCGGGCACCCTCAGCGCCCGGCTGCAGCCCAACCATCCCACGGATGACGTGGAGGGCATTACGGCCTCCACCCTGGAAGGGCTTACCTTCGGCGTGGGGGATGCGGTGATCGGGCTCAACCCTGTGGACGCCTCCACCGAGAGTGTCAAGGCCATTCTGAGCCGGTTTGCCGAGCTGAAAACCAAGTATGAAATCCCCACCCAGATCTGCGTGCTGGCCCACGTGACCACCGGCATGGAGGCGGTGCGCCAGGGCGCGCCCTGCGACCTGATTTTCCAAAGCATCGCCGGCTCTGAAAAGGGGAACGCCGCCTTTGGCATCAGCAATGCCATGATCGCTGAGGCCAAGGACTTGATGGCCCGGGAAGGCACCTCCCACGGCCCGAACCAGCTGTATTTTGAAACCGGCCAGGGCAGCGAGCTGTCCTCCGACGCCCATAACGGCTGGGATCAGGTGACCATGGAGGCGCGGTGCTACGGCTTTGCCCGGCATTTCAATCCCTTCCTGGTCAACACCGTGGTGGGCTTCATCGGCCCGGAATACCTCTACGATAACCGGCAGTTCATCCGCGCCGGACTGGAGGATCATTTTATGGGCAAGCTCCATGGCCTGCCCATGGGCTGCGACTGCTGCTATACCAACCACATGCGGGCCGACCAGTACGATAACGAAAACCTGGCCGTGCTGCTGGCCGCGGCAGGCTGCAATTATTTCATGGGCGTGCCCCATGGAGACGACGTAATGCTGAATTACCAGTCCACAGGCTATCATGATATCGCCGCCATCCGGGAGTCCCTGGGGCTGAAGCCCATTTCCGCCTTCGAAAAGTGGATGGAAAAATGGGGCTTCTGGGAGAATGGCCGTTTGGGCCCCAACGCAGGCGACGCATCCATATTCCTGTAAGCGCCGGAGGAGGGAGGAAAGCGCATGACCGAACAGCAAATCCGCGCGGTGGTGGAGCAGGTGCTCCGTCAGCTGCAGCAGGATGCTCCCGCTGCGCCTGTGGCAACGCAGACGACGTCCGGCGATGCTCTGCCGGATATTGCCGCGGTGGATATCCGCCGCCAGTACCTGGTGGAACACCCCCATGATCAGGCCGCGTACCTGGCTATGAAGGAGCGCACCCCCGCCCGCATCGGCGTGGGCCGGGCCGGAGCACGCTATCGCACCGAAACCATGCTCCGCTTCCAATCCGACCATGCTGCCGCCCAGGACGCGGTGTTCTCCGACGTGCCGGAGGATTTTCTGCAGCAGATGGGCTGGCCTGCTTTCCAGACCACCTGCGAAAGCCGGGAGGAATTCCTGACCCGGCCGGACAAAGGCCGTGTGTTCTCCCCGGAAACCCTGCAGCAAATCCGCGCCGCCGTGCCCCAGGGCACCCAGGTGGTGCTCTATGTGGCCGACGGCCTGTCCTCCAGCGCGGTGCATGCCAACGCGGCAAACATCCTGCCCGTGATCCATGACGGGCTCCGGGCTGCCGGGCTGCGGGTAAACGACCCCTTCTTTGTGCGGTTTGGCCGGGTGGCCACGGAGGATCAGATCGGCGAGGCCACCGGCGCGGACGTGGTATGCGTGCTGCTGGGAGAGCGTCCCGGGCTGGTGACCGCTGAGAGCATGAGCGCCTATATTGCCTATAAGCCCACGGTGGGCATGGCGGAAAGCCGCCGCACGGTGCTGGCCAACATTCACCGGGGCGGCACCCCGGCGGTGGAGGCCGGCGCGCACATTGTGGATTTGATTCAGCTGATGATGGAAAAGAAAGCCAGCGGCACCGATCTGCCGATCTGACTGCAGCCATTGCGGGGAAGGAGGGAAACAGCTTGCAGGGAGACCGGATGCCGGCCAAAGTGCTGGCTGTGCGCCTGATTCCCCGGGTGGATGCGGGCCTGCGGGAGCGGCTGAAGCTGGACAGCCGGGTGCAGTCCCTGGGGCTGATCACCTGCGATAGCGACGACGTGGGCTATACCGCCTTGGACGAGGCCACCAAAAAGGCCGATGTGGCGGTGTGCTATGCCCAATCGATGTATGCCGGCGCGGCCAACGCCAACACGTCGCTGGCGGGCGAGTTTCTGGGCATTCTGTCCGGCCCTGCCCCGGATGAGGTGGAAAGCGGCCTGGCCGCCGCCATCCATACCATCGAGCATGAGGCCAGTTTCTATTCAGCCAACGCCGATGACAGCGTGGTATATTATGCCCACTGCATCAGCCGCACGGGCAGCTATCTTTCCGCCCAGTGCGGCATCCCGGAGGGCAGCCCGCTGGCCTATCTCATCGCACCGCCCTTGGAAAGCATTTACGCCCTGGACAAGGCCCTGAAGGCCGCTCAGGTGCGCATTGTGGATTTTTACGGCCCGCCTTCGCCCACCAATTTCGGCGGTGGTTTGCTGACGGGCACCCAGTCGGATTGTAAAGCTGCCTGCGACGCGTTTGCCCGGGCGGTGATCGATGTGGCCGGCCATCCCTGCCAGCTGCCCCCGCGCTGAGCCATTCTGTAAACGAAAGGAAGACGTTCCATGGAGATTACGGCCCTGGGTATGATTGAGACCAGCGGCTTGCTGTCCGCCATTGAGGCGGCGGACGCCGGGCTGAAAGCGGCCAATGTGCGGCTGCTGGGCACGGATTATGTGCGCGGCGGCTTGGTGATGGTGCGCTTTGAGGGTGATGTGGCCGCGGTGCAGGCTGCGGTGGACGCCGGTACCATGGCCGCCCAGCGGATTGGCCATGTGCTCAGCTCCCATGTGATTCCCCGGGCCATGCCGGAGGTATTTTGCATGCTGGCCAGCGACCCCAGCGTGGGACCGGGCAAACGCCATAACGGCGGCTGTGCCAGCTGCGGCGGCTGCGAAGGCGGCATGCGGGAGCTGCGGGGATGCGCTTCCAAGCCGGCAAAGCCCGTGCCGGCGCCCGCTGTCAAGCAGGACGCACCGAAGGAAAAATCGCCCGATACGGCCCACCAGCCCACCCTGGCGGAGCTGAAGGGATGGAAGGTGCTGGCGCTGCGCAGCTATGCGCGCAAGCTGTCCGGCTTCCCCCTGACCGCCAATGAGATCCGGTATGCCAACAAGGCGCAGCTGCTGGCCGCGCTGGAACAATATATGAACAGACAGTAAAGCATTTCAGAATGAAAGGAAGCGAACGCCATGGAATTGGATAAGGATCTTGCTTCCATACAGGAAGCGCGGGATCTGGTAAAAAAGGCGAAAGCAGCCCAGGCTGTGCTGGCGGAAATGGACCAGCAGCAGGTGGACCGCATTGTGGCAGCCATGGCCCGGGCAGCGGAGAGTGCAGCCCAGAAACTGGCACAGATGGCCGTGGCCGATACGGGGTTTGGCAAGGAATGCGACAAGGTGACCAAAAACCTGTTTGCCGCCCGTACGGTGTACCAGTACATCAAGGACGCCAAAACCATCGGCGTCATCCGGGAGGACACCGAAAAGAAGATGCTGGAGGTGGCTATTCCCGTAGGTGTGGTGGCCGGCCTGGTGCCCAGCACCAACCCCACCAGCACCACCATTTTCAAGGCGCTGATTTCCGTAAAGGCGGGCAACGCGCTGATTGTCTCTCCCCATCCCTCCGCCCTCAACTGCATTGGCGAGGCGGTGCGCATCCTGAACAGCGCAGCTATGGAGGCGGGGGCTCCCGACGGGCTGGTAACCATGATGACCATTCCCACCATCGGCGGCACGGCGGAGCTGATGAAGCGCAGCAACATGATTATCGCCACCGGCGGCTCCGCCATGGTGAAGGCAGCCTACTCCTCCGGCACTCCTGCCCTGGGCGTGGGCCCGGGCAATGTGCCCGCCTATATTGAGCGCACGGCGGATATTCCCAACGCGGTGCGCCGCATCATCGCCAGCAAGACCTTTGACAACGGCACCATCTGTGCCTCGGAGCAAAGCGTGGTCACCGAGGACTGCATCCGGGAGGAAGTGATTGCCCAGTTCAAGCGCCAGGGCGGCTACTTTGTATCGGGCGAGGAGCAGAAAAAGCTGGAGGCCATTATGAAGCGCCCCGGCGCGGAGACGGTCAATCCCCGCATCGTGGGCAAAAGCGCACTGGATATCGCCAAAATGGCGGGCATCCAGGTGCCCCAGGACACCAAGGTCATCCTGTGCATGCAGGACGGCGTGGGCAAGGAATATCCCTTCTCCATCGAAAAGCTGTCTCCCCTGCTGGCCTTCTACAGCGAGCCGGATTGGCAGCATGCCTGCGAGCGCTGCCTGGAGCTGCTGCGCTTTGGCGGCATCGGCCACAGCCTGTCCATCCATACCAACAATCCGGAACTGGTGCGCACCTTCGTGCTGAAGAAGCCCGTTTCCCGCCTGCTGGTCAACACCGGTTCCACCCAGGGCGGCATTGGCGCCACCACGGGCATCAGCCCTTCCTTCACCTTGGGCTGCGGGGCGGTGGGCGGCAGCGCCACCAGTGACAACGTGACGGTGCATCACCTGTACCAGATTCGCCGCGCGGCCTACGGGCTGATTGAGCCCGAGGACGTAAGCCGGGCAGCCGGCGGCTGCGCCCCGGGTGTGCAGACGCCCGCGGCCGGCAGCATCAGCAACGACGATATGGAGCGCATTGTGCAGGCGGTGCTCCGCCAGGTGCGCGGCCTCTGATTTTCCCGTCATCCCGCCTGCGGTCAGGCAATATCATATAGTTTCATCGATACAGCTTAAGGAGGTTCGTTATGAATCAGGATTATGAGAAGATTGCCCTGGGCATGGTGGAAACCAAAGGCCTGGTGGGCTCGGTGGAAGCGGCCGATGCCATGGTGAAGGCGGCCAACGTCACCCTGATCGGCAAGGTGCATGTGGGCGGCGGTCTGGTCACCGTGATGGTGCGCGGTGACGTGGGCGCGGTCAAAGCGGCCACCGATGCCGGCGCGGCGGCGGCCCAGCGCGTGGGCGAGCTGATCTCCGTGCATGTCATTCCCCGTCCCCATCCCGAAGTGGAGGGCATTCTGCCCCATCTGGATATTTGACGCAGCGTAAGCGCGTATAAGAGGAGGATTATTATGAATCAGGAAAAAATTGCTCTGGGCATGATCGAAACCCGCGGCCTGATCGGCTCCATCGAAGCGGCCGATGCCATGGTGAAAGCGGCGGATGTCACCCTGATCGGCAAGGTGCACGTGGGCGGCGGCCTGGTCACCGTGATGGTGCGCGGCGAAGTGGGTGCCGTCAAGGCGGCGGTGGATGCCGGCGCGGCGGCGGCTCAGCGCGTGGGCAACCTGATTTCCCAGCATGTCATTCCCCGGCCCCATGGCGAGGTGGAAGGCATCCTGCCCCATATCGAAGGCTAATACGGCAGCGCTGCCCCCTGGATGCGCTCCTGTTGTAAGGAGGCTTATTCGTCATGCGCTACATTACCGAACGCGAGCTGCGGGATCAGTTCGCTTCGGGTATTCCGGAGCGGTATGATGTGCCTGCCGGCTGTAATCTGACCCCTGCGGCCCGTCAGTATCTGATGGATCTGCGGCTGTATCGGCACGCCGCGTCCCCTGCGCGGGCGGCGGCGGCCGCCGCAGGAGGGCGCAAGCCGGAGCACATCACCAATCTGAATGCCCGGGAGCTGGTGTGCAAAACCCACCCGCGCATTGCGCTGCGGGGCAAGCTGGACACCCTGGAAAGCGATATTCTGGTGCTCCAGACGTCCTGCGCGGAACAGTGGCGTGCTCCGTTGGAGGACGCCCTGCAGCTGACCCGCGCCGTGCTGGCTGCGGAGGTGCGGGATATCCCCCTGGCGCCCTGGACGCTGGATGGCATGGGCCCGGAGGAAGTGCACCGGTGCTCCCATCATCCCGAGGAATTCGGCTTTCCCGGCCATGTTCCGCCCGCGCTGGAGCACGGGCTGTTTGCCGCGCAGCTGAACCGGCTGCGTGCCGTCACCCGGGAGGTGGAGCTGGCTGCTGTCCAGGCTTTCTGGGATGGCCAGCGTTTGCAGCATGAAGATCTGGTGCTGGCGCTGAACCGGCTTTCAAGCTATTTTTATGTGCTGCAGCTGCGGGCTGCGCGCCGCTGAGCGGAGGAATCCATCATGGAACAGATCGAAGCCATCGTCCGTGAAGTGCTTTCACGGCTGCAAAAAGAAAAAAACGCTGCCTGCGGTCAGCTGATTCCGGCGGAGATGTCCGCCCGGCATGTCCATTTGTCCCGGGAGGATTTGAAGGCGCTGTTCGGCTTGGAGCAGCTGGAGTGCGCCCGGGAAATCTCCCAGCCGGGACAGTTCCTGTCCGCTTGCCGCGTCCGGCTGATCGGCCCCAAGGGCATGATCGACAACGTGGCGGTGCTGGGCCCCACCCGCGGCGCCACCCAGGTGGAAATCTCCGCCACGGACGCCCGGACTTTGGGTGTCAGCGCCCCGGTGCGGCTCAGCGGCGAGCTGGCCGACGCGGCGGAAATCACCCTGCAGGCCGGCAGCGTGGTCATCACCCGCAAAGCGGCCATTGTGGCCCGGCGGCATCTGCATATGACGCCCGCGGACGCTGCGGCTTTCGGCGTGCAAAACGGTCAGTGCGTCTCGGTGCGGGTGCTGGGCAGCCGGCCGTTGATCCTGGAGGATGTGCCGGTACGGGTAACGGAAGCCTCCGCCCTGGCCCTGCACATTGATACCGACGAGGCCAACGCGGCCGGCGCGGGGAAGGATTGCCGCTGCCAAATCATCGGAACGTGCTCTTCCTCTGCTTGTGCTCCGAATGGCGGTGCTCCACAGGCGACGATCAGTGCTCCGACTGCGCCGTCCTGCGCAACCTTGCCTGGAAAGCTGATCACGGAGGGCGATATCCGTGCTCTCCGCGGAAAAGGCATTGTTTCTCTCTGCCTCGCCAAGGGGCAGATCATCACCCCCCTGGCCAAGGATACTGCCAAGTCCCTTGGCATTACGCTGACTTACGGAGGGTAAACGAATGTTCATAGCGAAAGTGGTTGGCAATTTGTGGGCAACCCGAAAAGAAGAAACGCTGGTGGGCCGCAAGCTGATGATTGTGGAGCCTGCCAAGCTGGACGGCACCCCCACAGGGGATACCCTGGTGGCTGTGGATACCATTGACGCCGGTATCGGCGAAATGGTAATCGTGGCCCAGGGCTCTTCTGCGCGCAAAGCGGTGGGGCAGCAGGATTCCCCGGTGGACGCCGCCATTGTGGCCATCATCGATATTCATGAGGTGCAGAAATGAGCGAGCTTGATCTGCTGCTGGGCGGCGGCGTGGTGGGCGGCGGCGGCGCGGGTTTTCCACTGTGGAAGAAGCTGTCCGCCCCGGCGGAGCAGCTGCTGATCAACGGTGCGGAATGCGAGCCCCTGCTGAAAAGCGATCAGTACCTGATGCGCCGGTACGCGCCGGAGCTGGTGCGGGCGGCGTCCCGGCTGGCTGCCGTCATCGGCGCCCGGGAGGCAGTGGTCTGCCTGAAGGATCATTACACCCCTCAGATTTCCGCGCTGCGGGAAGCGCTGAAGGCAGAGGCCCTGACGCCGCCCGTGCGGCTGCATCTGCTGCCCACCGTCTACCCCATCGGCGATGAACAGGCACTGCTGCACAGCGCCACGGGCAAAACCGTGCCCCCCGGGGCGCTGCCCGGCTCGGTGGGCTGCACGGTGGTGAGCGTGTCCACGGCCCTCAACGCCCTGCGCGCCCTGGAGGGCAAACCGGTTACCCAGCGCTTTGTCACCGTGGCCGGCGAAGTGCGCGCCCCCGGCGTGTACCGCGCCCCCATTGGCCTGCCCATCCGTCTGCTGCTGGAGCAGGCCGGCGGCCCCACGATACAGCGGTATCGGCTGATTCTGGGAGGTCCCATGATGGGCCCGCTGGCCGGGGAGGACAGCGAGGATGTTGTCACCAAAACCCTGGGTGGCGTGTTGGTGCTCCCGGCGGAGCACGTGCTGGTGCGCCATGCTCAGCTTTCCATGGAGCAAGCCCGGGTAAGGGCCCGCAGCGCCTGTATTCAGTGCAGAACCTGCACGGATCTGTGCCCGCGGCATCTGCTGGGCCATCCCATTTATCCGCATCTGACCATGCGCGCCTTTGCGGCGGGCAATAAGCTGGAGCCCTCCGCCCTGCTGTGCATGGAATGCGGCGTGTGCGAGCTGTACGCCTGTCCCATGGGGCTCAATCCCCGCCGGATTCAGCAGGCACAGAAAGCCGCGCTGCGCGCCGAAGGTCAGCGGCCCGCCTTTGAGCTAAAGCAGCCCCCCGCCTTGGCGGAATATCATCAGGCGCCTTCCGGGCGGGTGCTGGCGCGTATTCATGCTGCCCAGTATGATATTCCGGTGCCGGAGGAAGCCATTCCAGCCGCCGCGCCCTTTGTGTGCATTCCCATGAAGCAGCATATCGGCGCGCCGGCGGTGCCCTGCGTTTCGCAGGGGGATACGGTACGGCGGGGAGATCCCATCGGCCGGATGGCAGAGGGCGCGCTGGGTGCTGATGTGCATGCCAGCATCTGCGGCACGGTGGAGCGGGCGGACGCCGATATGGTGGTCATCCGCAGCCAAACCTAACACTGGAAAGGAAAATCAGCCATGATTTCATTGGGCTTGCTGGAAACCAACAGCATAGCGCGGGGCGTAATCGCCGGAGACGCCATGCTGAAGGCGGCGGAGGTGACGCTGCTGAAGGCCGGCGCGGTATGCCCCGGCAAATACACCGTGGTGATCTACGGCGAAGTGGCGGCTGTGGCCGCCTCCATGGACGCTGGAAAGCGCTTTGCCGAGGAATATTTGGTGGACGACCTGACCATCGCCAGCCTGGATCCCCAGGTGGTGCAGGCCATTTCGGGCGGAAACCCGCCGGCAGATCTCAGCGCCATGGGCGTGATGGAGTTTTATTCCATCGCCGCCGCCGTGGTGGCGGCGGACCTGGCCGCCAAGGCAGCGGAGGTACGGCTGATGGAGGTGCGGCTGGGCCTGGGCATCGGCGGCAAATCCTACGTGACGCTGTGCGGCGAGGTGGCGGCGGTTCAGGCGGCCATCGACGCGGGCACCGTGCCTTCCCGTCAAAACGGCACGCTGGTTTCCACCTGCGTGATTCCCTCGCCCCGGCACGAGATTTTTGAAGCCATGCTGTGACGTGGCCAAGGATAAAAAGGGAGGTTGTTCTTTATGGATCAGTTCATTTTCGCCCACCGCGGCGCTTCCGCATACGCGCCGGAAAACACGCTGGAAGCCTTTAAAATGGCGGCCGATATGGGCGCCCACGGCGTGGAATTGGATGTGCATATCTGCCGCAGCGGCGAGCTGGTGGTCACCCACGATGAAACCGTGGAACGCGTTTCCGACGGCGAAGGCTTTGTGAAGGATATGACCCTGAGCCAGCTCAAAGCCCTGCACTTCAACCGCACCCATCCCGAATTCAAGGATGCCCGCATCCCCACCCTGCAGGAGGTTTTCCAGCTGCTGAAGCCCACCGGCATGCGCATCAATATCGAATTGAAAAACAGCGCCATCGATTATCCCCAGCTGGAAAAGCGGGTGATTGAGCTGGCTGCCCAGGAGGGCATGCTGGATCGCGTGCTCTTCTCCTCTTTCAATCATCACAGCATGCTCCGGGTGAAGGCCATTGATCCCAAGCTGTACTGCGGCCTGCTGTATGAGGCCACCCTGGTGAAACCCTGGGCGTATGCCGTGGCTCTGGGTGTGGATGCCATTCATCCCCATTTCACCGAGGTGCTGGTGCCCGGCGGCAACTGCGCCCTGGCCCATCAGGCGGGCATTCAGGTGAACACCTGGACGGTGAACCGCCCCGAAGACCTGCGCGCTGTGCTGGCCGAGGGCGCGGATATCCTGATCACCAACTATCCCGATGTGGGCCTGCGCTGCCTGGCGGAGCACAAATAAGCAGCCGATTAGGCAAGCTGAAATTGGTCGGGGAGGGGAACGCTTCTCTTTTGAGTCAAAAGAGAAGCAGAAAACCTTCTTTTAACGCCGTAAAAGCAGAAAACGCAAGCTGAAGCAGAAGCGCCGTTCCCCGCTTCCGGGTAGGCCGGAAGGAGAAAGGGGAACGAACGGAGGCCTTCTCTCTTTGGGTCAAAGAGAGAAGCAGAGAAACCCCGTTTGTCGCCGTAAAAGCGGCAAGAACAAATCCAAACAGGAGCGCTGTCCCCGCTTCCGGGCAGGCCAGCGAAGCTGGCCCTGCTGTGCGCAAAGCGCACAGCGAAAAACCGCCGGACAGACCGAAAAACAAACAAGTTTGTTTTTCCGGCTGGCCTGCGGTTTTTCTTTTGCCCGGAAGCTCAGTTGGCGGTATACAAGTAACAGGCGCAAATTGTTTGTTATCGTGCCCAAGTCGGTTCGCCGGCTGGCTTCTTTGCAGCTTTCTTCCCCGGGAAGAAAGCGCGTATCCTCCCCTGCCAATTTTCGTTTGCCGATTCAGTTTTCAGATGATAAACAAAACGCGGTGTAAAATTACACCGCGTTTTGTTTTTTTAAATCAAACCGCTTCGGGACTTAATCGACCGTATAGGGCAGCAGCGCGATGGCACGGGCGCGCTTGATGGCCTCGGACAGCTGGCGCTGATGCTTCGCGCAGGTGCCGGTCATACGGCGGGGCATGATCTTGCCGCGCTCATTGATGTAACGGCGCAGACGGTTCACGTCCTTATAGTCGATGTAAGCGATCTTATTTACGCAGAAATCACACACCTTGCGGCGGGGCTTCCGTCCGCGGGGGCGCATTTTTCTTTCGCCACGATCTTCAGACATGGAAATATGATCCTCCTATTACACTTAATCTTGTCAGAAGGGCAGTTCGTCGTCATCCACCTGCACAAAGCCGTTGCTCTGGGGGGCGGCGGGAGCGGCCTGGGCGCGGGGGGCGGCAGCGGGCGCTTCGCCTGCTTCGCCGCGGGGCGTCAGGAATTCCACATCATCGGCCGTCACTTCCAGGCTGGCCCGCGTGGTGCCGTCATTGCCGGTATACGTGCTTACGCTGACGCTGCCGGTAACGGCCACCTTGCGGCCCTTGGCCAGGTACTTGGCGCAGTTTTCGCCCAGGCCACGCCAGGCGGAAATGCGGAAGAAATCAGCCTCGGGCTGACCGGCTTCCGCGTTGCGCACGCGGCGGTTCACCGCCACAGTGAACGAGCAAACCGAAATGCCGTCTCGGGTGGAACGCAATTCGGGATCGCGCGTCAGGTTCCCAACAATGAAAACCTTATTCATTCGTATCCCTCCTTGAATTACTCAGCCTCGGCAGGAGCGGCAGGCGCTTCCGCTTCAGCGGGAGCCTCAGCGGCAGGAGCGGCTTCCTCGGCCGCGGGCGCTACGCGCACGGGACGGGGCTTGACGTTGCTGCGCTTTTCTTCCACCTTCACGATCAGGTAACGAAGAATCGTCTCGGCAATCTGCATGTTGCGCTCGATCTCGCGGGGCAGGGTCGCCTCGGATTCGAAGTTCACCAGCAGATAGTAGCCTTCGGTCTTGTAGTTGATGGGATAGGCCAGACGGCGCTTGCCCCATTCATCCACCTTGGTCACCTTGCCGCCGTTCTGCTCGATCATGCCGTTGAAGCGGTCGATAACCGCCTTGCGGGCTTCATCCTCCAGAGCTGCGTCGATGACATAGACCAGTTCGTACTTGTTCATACTTTTCACCTCCTCATGGACGTATGGCGCCGCGGCATCACGCGGCGCAAGAAAGTGCCAATTAAGAATTATACAGGATCAGCGCGCTTTTTGCAAGGGGGATTTTTCCCTTTTTTCACCTTTTTTGCTGCTTTTTTCAGGAATGCTGCGGCGCTTTTCCCGCCGGCGGCAGATTCGGCGGTACATCCAAATGCCCAGGGCGCTGATCAGGGCGGTGGCCGCGAATACGATCACCGCAAACTCCAGCCGTCCTGTGCCCAGGGCGTCGCCGCCGATGGTGGAGGTAATCACCGAGGGCAGCCGGGCCGCCCCGGATATCAGCAGAAAATGCCCCAGCTTCATGCGGGTCAGGGGGACAAAATAGGTCATAATGTCCTTGGGCGTTCCGGGGATGAAGAACAGGATAAACGTCCACAATTCCAGCTTCTGCTCGTCCTGCAAAAAGCGCAGGCTGTCAATTTTCTCCCGGGGGAAGAATACCTCCACCGCGCGGCGGCCGAAGCGGCGCACAAAGGCGAACACCAGCGCGCTGCCCAGCACAATGCACAGCTCGCACAGCAGGGTGCCCACCCAGAAACCAAAGGCATAGCCCGCAAACAGCTCAATGGGCTCGCCGGGGATGATGGCCACAACGATCTGCAGGATGCCAATGCCCACAAAAACCAGCCGTCCCAGGCTCCCGTGGGCGCTGACCCACAGGCGGAATTCCTCCGGCTGCCGCAGGGAGCGGATCAGCGGGCCGCTCACAAACCAGGCGACGGCCAGGGATAATAAAATGAACAGCACAATGGCGGCTGCCGCCAGCTGCTTGCGATGCTTTTCAGTCATGGCACTCCTGCAGATAGGCCATGAAGCGCTGCTTGTTTTCCTTGGCGGAGGTGGTGGGACGGCCCAGGTCCGCCCGGGCGCCCGCGGCGCTCATCACCTCCAGGAAAACAGGGCCTTCCAGGCGCTTGGCTTCCGCCAGCGCTTCCTCCAGCCCGGCGGCATCCTGCACCCGGCGGGCATGGGGATAGCCGCAGGCCCGGGCGATGGCCGTCAGATCGGCGATGTCCGCCACCGTGGGCATGCCGCCCACCGTTTCATGGCAAAGGTTGTTGATGACAATGTGAATCAGGTTGCGGGGGCGGCGGCTGGCAATGACGGCCATCGCGCCCAGGTGCATCAGGGCGGCGCCGTCCCCGTCAATGCACCATACCCGCTTGCCGGGCTGGTACAGGGCGGCGGCCAGGGCAATGGAGGAGGCATGCCCCATGGAGCCCACGGTGAGAAAATCCCGGGCGTGGGTATCCTGGGCGGCGGCGCGGAACTCAAACAGCTCCCGGCTGGCCTTGCCCGTGGTGGAGACGATCACGTCCTCCCCGGCAGCCCGGGCAATGCGGCCCACGATCTCCTCCCGCTGCATGGAGAACCCGTTGCGGAAGGAAAGGCTGCCGGCGTATTCCAGCGCGCCCTTGCGCACCACCAGGGCCACCTGCCGCCCGGCCTCCAGCAGGGGACGGAAGGCCGCCATCTGTTGTTCCAGGGCCTCCGGGGCAGTGTCCTTGCCGATAACAAAGGCAGGAATCTCCATATCCTCCAGCAGCCGCAGGGTTACAGCCCCCTGGTAGACGTGCTGGGGTTCGTCGTGTACGCCGGGCTCTCCCCGCCAGCCGATGATGAACAGGCAGGGGATGCCGTACACCTGCTCATGCATCAGCGAGGCCACGGGATTGATGATGTTGCCCTCCCCGCTGTTTTGCAGGTATACCACAGGCACCTTGCCGGTGGCCAGGTGATAGCCGGCGGCCAGGGCCACGGCATTGCCCTCGTTGGCGGCCACGATATGGTGATCCGAAATGCCGAAACGATCGTACAGATAGCTGCACAGCGGGTTCAGCAGGGAATCCGGCACGCCGGTGAAGAAATCAAACGCGTTGAGAAAATCCAGCTTCATGCAAGGCCTCCGTTATGGAAGATCGTACAGCAGCTCCGCAATGTCGCTGCAAACGGCATAAATACCGTACCGGCCGGTGCCCGATGCGCCGGTGCTGAGCACCACCACGCCGTCGCCCGCTTCCGGATCGTACGAGGCAAAGTTGTATTCGCCGTAGGCGCTGCCGGTGTGATAGAATAGCCCGCTGCGGCCATACATCTCCGGCCGGTAGCGCAGGGGCTGGGCCTGGTAGAAGGGCATGTCCGGCACGGTGCGGTTCTCGTATTGCTCCAGGGCTTCTATCACCTGGGAAGAAAGCACCTGCTTGCCGTCGTAGCGGCCATTCGCCGCCAGCACGGCAAAGATCTTGCCCAAATCCCGGGCGCTGATATGGTAATTGCCGGCAAAGACGGCGCCGTTGGCCCCCGGCCCCCGGGTGTGCACCGCCGCCTGCTGCTCCCAGGACAGGCCCACGGCCCGGTCGCTGTTGTAGATGGTGGCAATGTCCTCGGGGTGCTGCAGATCGCCCCCCCAGAAGGAGGCGTCAATGTCCAGCGCGGCACACAAACCGGCGTTGAGAATCTCGTCCATGGTCTGCCCGTTGGCCAGCTCCGTGGCCAGGCCCAGCACATAGAAGGCAAAATTGTTATAGGCCCAGTGGCGCAGATTGCCCGAGGCAAAGGCCTCGGTGCAGCCGGGGCTGGTGAGGATGCCCCATACATCGTCATAAAACCCGCTGGCCATGGGGTTCAGGGCGATGGAGGAGGTGTGGGTCAGGATGGAACGGGCGGAGATCACATCCTCCCGGTTCAGGGTGCGGATGTGAAAGCCCAGCAGCTCGTCCAGCGGGTCATCCAGGGCCATGGCGCCCCTTTCCACCGAAAGATGCACCGCCAGCCCCACCATCACTTTGGAAATGGAGGCCAGGCGCACCTTGGTATCCGCCGTCATGGGGTCGCTGAACCGGGTGGCATACCCCCAGGAGAAGGTATCCACCACGCGGCCGTCCCGGAAGTACGCGGCGGAAACGCCGGCGGCTCCGTATCGCTGGCAGATGGCGTCAATTTGCTGCTGCAGGGCGTCATGCCCGGGCAGGGCTTCGGCCCCGGCGCAGCCAACCAGCAGGAGCAGGCAGAGAACGCATGCGGCAAGTTTGGTCAGGCAGGCAGGCAAAGGCAGTTCCTCATCTCATACAGAATCAGGGTAAGGGCAGAAACGGCTTACAGCCGCTTTGCCTGTTCGTTCAGGGTGCGCATCCAATGGGCCAGCGCGGGGGTGAGGGCCGCCGGATCCAGCCGGTAGCGCCAGTTGGTGCCGCCCACCGAGCCGGGCAGGTTCATGCGGGCCTCGGTGCCCAGCCCCAGAAAATCCTGCATGGGGGCCACGGCGGTGTTGGCCTTGCTTTCAAAAACGGTTTTCAGCATGGCGGGCACCACCGTGCTGTCGTCCACATCGCCCAGGGCTTTGCGGGCGGCGGCCTGGGTGTCCGCGTCCCGGGTCTGCCACCAGCCCAGGGAGGTGTCGTTATCGTGGGTGCCGGTGTAGGCCACGCAGTTTTCCGTGAAGCGGCTCAGGTCGTGGGGATTCTCCTCGCCGCCGTCAAAGCTGAACTGCAGCACCTTCATGCCGGGATAACCGCAGTAATCCAGCAGATCGAACACCCGCTCGTTCACCGCGCCCAGGTCTTCGGCCACGATGTCGATATGGGGCAGCTTCTTCTTTACCTGGGCAAAGAAGGCTTTGCCCGGGCCCACCACCCAGTGGCCGCGCCGGGCGGTTTTTTCGCCGTACTTGACGGAATAATAGTTGGCAAAGCCGATGAAGTGATCGATGCGCACGCTGTCATACAGCTGCCCCATGGCCCGCAGGCGGTCCATCCAGAAAGCGTATCCATGGGCCCGCAGGCGGCTCCAGTGGTACAGGGGGTTGCCCCACAGCTGGCCGTCCTCGCTGAAGTAGTCCGGCGGCACGCCGGCCACCCGGCGGGGATGGCGGGTTTCATCCAGCTGGAAGAAATCCGCGTTGGCCCATACGTCGCTGCTGTCCTCCGCCACGTAGATGGGCATGTCGCCCAAAATGCTGACGCGGTGCAGGCGCGCGTAGTCCCGCAGGCGCTGCCACTGCTCCCGGAACAGGAACTGCAGCAGCATGTAATATTCCACATCCTCCCGCAGCTTCTTCTCATACCGCGCCATGGCAGCAGGCTCCCGCAGGCGGATGGCCTCGTCGGGCCACTCCATCCAGGAAACCTGGTTGAAATGCTGCTTGACGGCCATGAACAGGGCGTAGTCGTGCAGCCAGGGCCACTTTTCGCACCAGGCGTCAAAAGCCTTTTGCCGGCGCAGGCGGGCGCGGCTGTTCTGGTAGGCCAGGCGCAGCCAGCGCTCCTTTTCGGCGCGGACGGCCGCAAAATCCACCAGCGGCGCATGGGGGGCGGCGGGGGCGTCGTATTCCGGCAGCCAGCCATCCTCCCGCAGCAGCTCCAGGTCAATCAGAAAAGGATTGCCCGCCAGGGCACAGGTGCTCTGGTACGGGGATTCGCCGTAACCGGTGGGCCCCACAGGCAGCACCTGCCACAGGCGCATGCCGGCTTGCTCCAGAAAATCAATCCAGGCATAAGCGCCGCGTCCCAGGGTGCCCAGGCCCTCCGGGCCGGGCAGGGAGGTGACGTGCAGCAGCACGCCGCCGCGGCGTGGATTTGTATTTTTCATATCGTTGCTCCTTTAACCTTTGGTGCCCTTCTATTTTATATGAAATGCGGCCGGATGTAAACAAAAAACAGAAAAGGGATGAAATTTTTGGAGGCCTGCGTTATAATAAGCGGGAAGGAGATGAAACCAATGAAAAAGCTTTTGGCTTTGCTGACGGCCTGCGGCCTGATGCTGCTGGCTGCGGCGCCGGCGCTGGCCGACGCCCAGATCACCGCGGAAGTGGTGGGAGAACAGATGTCCGGGTACAGCACCCTGCAGATTCTGCGCATTGAAGTGCAGGACGGCGCACGGCAGATTCCGCCCGTTTACGCCCTCACCGAGAGCATGATGCTGCTGGGGGAGGACAACATCGCCACCCTGGAGGATGTGAACTTTGACGGCCATGACGACCTGGTGGTGATGACCGTTCAGGGCGCTTCCAACGCCTGCTATACCTTCTACCTGTGGGGTGAGCAGGCGGGAGCCTTCCAATGGTTCGGCGGCGCCGATCTGTGGAATTACGTGCTGTATCCCAACCAGCGGGCGGTGCTCAGCCAGGGCACCAGCGGCTGGGCGGGCCTGCTGCATGAGGCGGAGGTCTATGCGTGGAGCGAGGACGGCAAAGAGCTGCACCTGGTGCGCTCCTCGGTGTGGGATACGCTGAAGGAAACCGAATTTGAGGAGCAAAACGGCCATTCCATCCTGACCGAGCGTTTGGATGACAGCGTGATCGTGGAAACCTACTTTGACGCGGAGAGCGGCGAATCCTTCACGGAAAGCGCCCCCGCGGATCGGTATATGAACGATGACGCTTTTGCCCTTGAGCGCTTTGCCTTTGAGCAGGAATTCCTGAGCCTGGAGGCAGAGCCCCTGCCCCAGAACGACGGCAGCAACGGCTGACCCGCCTGCGCAAAACTGCCCCGCCGTCCCGGAAAACCGGTGGCAGCGGGGCAGCTTCGTTTTTTTGCAAAACCGATGTTATTTGGAGAACAGGCCCTTTACCTTGTCCAGGATGCCGCTGGCGGCGGCTTCGCCCAGCTTGGCCTTCAGGCCGTCGATCACCTGCTTCACCTGCTCATCGGGCAGGTCAACGCCCAGGGTCTTTTCCAGGGTGCCCACGGGGTCGGAGAGGAAAGCGGCCTTCAGGCCGTCGTCCGCCTTCAGCTTGGCCAGGGTTTCGGTAATAATCTTTTGAATATCCATTGCGCATCCTTCCTTTCTGAATCGGTAACCCGTGTATTTATTATAAAGGATCAGGAAGAATTTCGCAATGCTTTTCGTTTTGCATATTTTGCGTTATAATAGATCAAACACTTTTTTGTGCGGAGGCGTTCTGTGGCTGAAAAGACCAAGTCGCTGGTGGGCGGCATTTCCATCCTGGGGCTGGCCGGGCTGATCTGCAAGGTGGTGGGCGTGCTGTATCGCATTCCCCTGGCGGATTACATCGGCGGCGAAGGGCTGGGCATCTATTCCAAGGTGTTCCCGGCCTATAATGTGCTGCTTACCATTTCCTCAGCCGGCATTCCGGTGGCCATTTCCCGCATGGTGTCCCATTATGTCACCCGGCAGGATCCGCGCAACGCCAAGCGGGTGTTCAGCGTGGCCGCGCCGGCGCTGGCACTGCTGGGGCTGATCGGCACGCTGCTGCTTATGCTGGGCAGCGGCGCGCTGAGCCGCCGGGTGGGCACGCCGGAGAGCCGGCTGGGGTATATCGCCATCGCGCCCAGCGTGCTGCTGGTGTGCGTCATGAGCGCCTTCCGCGGGTATATGCAGGGGCACAGGCGCATGATGCCCACGGCCATTTCCCAGTTGATTGAGCAGGTGGGCAAGGTGGGCATTGCCCTGCCCATGGCAGTGCTGGGCATGCGCCGGGGCGGCCCCGGCATGGGCGCGGCGGGGGCGCTGCTGGGCACCAGCATTGCGGAGGCGGCGGCCCTGGCCTATATGACCGTGGCCCATGTGCGGGCGCGGGCGGCATTTGACGGCGCTGTCCAGGCGGAAACCCCGGCCGTTCCGCGGCGGCAGATCGGCAGCCGCCTGGCGGCTATTTCCGTGCCCATTACCCTGGGCGCGTGCATTGTGCCCCTGGCCGGGCTGATTGACAGCTTTATGATCACCCAGCTGATGGAGCGGGGCGGCATGGCGGAAAGCGAAGCGCTGATTCGCTACGGGCTGTATTCCGGCATGGTAATCACCCTCATCAACGTGCCCACCGCCCTGGCCATGGCCATGAGTACCAACCTGGTGCCTGATATCGCCAGCGGCATGGCCCGGGGCGACCGGGAATATGTGGCCCGGGAGAGCCGCACCGGACTGCGGGTGGCCGCCGTGGTGGGCTTTCCCTGCGCGGTGGGCATGAGCCTGCTGGCCCAGCCCATCCTATACCTGTGCTATGGGTATTCCGGCCGGTATACGCCGGAGCAGCTGGATGTGGCGGCGTCCCTGCTGCAGGTAAGCGCCATGACCATTGTGCTGTTCACCATGGTGCAGGCCACCAGCGGCATTTTGCAGGGAGCGGGCCGCCAGCGGCTGCCCATGTATACCCTGCTGGCAGGCGTGGTGTGCAAGGTAGCCCTGAACTATACGCTGATCGGCATCCCTGCCCTGAACATCCACGGCGCGCCCATCGCCAGCCTGGTATGCTATGCCGTCAGCATGGTGCCCAACCTGTACTTTGTGGTGAAGTATGCCGCGGGCAGCATGCCCTGGGGGGATGTGCTGCTGCGTCCGCTGGCGGCGGTGCTGCCCATGGGCGGGGCGGTATGGGCCATTTGGCGCTTTGCGTTTACGGAGCGCTTCCTGCACCTGGGCCGGGCGAAGCTGCTGCTGGCCGTGCTGGCCTGCATTGCCGCGGGCGTGGTGGTTTACGGGGCGCTGGCAGTGGCTGTGGGCGCCGTCCGCAGGGAGGATGTGCCCGCCAGGCTGCGCAGAAAAATTTGGAAATAAGAGGGCTTTATGCAAAAGATCACAATCGTATCCCTGGGGCCGGGGCCTCGGGAGCAGCTGACCCTGGGGGCGCTGGAGCGCATGCGCGGGGCGAAACGGCTGATTTTGCGCACCGGGGAGGTGGATGCCGCCCGGTATTTGACAGAGCAGGGCATCGCCTTTGAAACGCTGGATGGCCTGCACCGGCAGTGCGAGGATTTTGACGCGTTCATTGAGGCCACTGTGGGCAGCGTCGCCAAGGCCGCGGCCCGCGCCCGGGTGGTGTACGCCGTGCTGGACGCGCTGAGCGATGAGACGGCGGCGGCGCTGCTGCGGCGGTATCCGGAGCAGGTATCCGTCTGCGCGGGCAGCAGCCTGGCCGTTCCGCTGCTGCAGGCGGCGGGGGCGCAGCTGCCGGTGCGGGTGGTATCCGCCACGGGGCTCACCGTGCCCCAAACCCAGGATGGCCTGCTGGTGGTGGAGATGAACACCCGCATGCTGGCCGGGGAGTGCAAGCTGAAGCTGGCCTCCTGGTACGGGGATGATTTCGAGGCGCTGTTTTTCCCGCCGGCGGAAAAGGAGGAGCGGCGCTGCGTCCGGCTGCCGCTATGCGAGATCGATCGCCAGCCCCGCTATGATCACACGGCGGCGCTGTTTCTGCCCGCCCTGCCGCTGGAGGGGCGGCAGCGGTACGATTTATGGGATTTGGTGCGGGTGATGGCGGTGCTTCGGGGGGAGGACGGCTGCCCCTGGGACCGGGCGCAAACCCATCGCTCCCTCTCCCGCTACCTCATCGAGGAGGCCTACGAAACCAGCGAAGCGGTGGAGGCGGAGGACTGGGACCATGTGGCGGAGGAACTGGGGGACGTGCTGCTGCAGGTGGTATTCCAGGCCAATATCGGCGCGCAGTACGGCACCTTTGAGCTCAGCGACGTCACCACGGCCATCTGCCGGAAGATGATCGAGCGCCACCCCCATATTTTCGGCGCGCAGCAATGCGAAACGGCCGCGGAGGTGGCCGCCGCCTGGGAACAGCGCAAGCAGCAGCAGCGCGGCCACAATACGGCGGCCTCCGTGCTGCGGGACGTTCCGGCGGGCATGCCCGCCCTGCTGCGGGCGGAAAAGATGCTGCGGAAAGCGGAAGCCATCGGCATTGACGTGGCGGAAAAGATGGGGCAATCCCCGGCTGCCGGCCTCATCCAGGCCGTACAGCAGCTGCGCCGGGAGGGGCGCTGCGCCGAGGAAGAGCTGCAAATTGCCCTGGAACGGCTGGTTCAGACGGTTGAAAAAGCGGAAAATATCGGAAATTTCCCGGGAAATCCGCGATAAAACTTGACAACTTGAAAAATAAATGTATACTTTACAGAGAAGAGAGTAAGCACTGTCCCGTCCGGGACGTTGACCGCATACTGTCTGTCAAAAAAAGGAGGAAAAAAAACAATGAACAAGACTGAACTGATCAATGCTGTTGCGAAGAATGCTGAACTGAGCCGCAAGGACGCCGACAAGGCTGTGAACGCCGCTTTTGATGCCATCGCCGCTGCCCTGAAGGCTGGCGAGAAGGTTCAGGTTGTCGGCTTTGGCGCTTTCGAAGTGAAGGAGCGCGCTGCCCGCACCGCCCGCAACCCCCGCACCGGCGAGGAAATCAAAATCGAAGCCTCCAAGGCTGTGGCGTTCAAGGCTGGCAAGGCCCTGAAGGACGAAGTGAACGCGTAATCCATCGCGGGGGAAATACCCCCGCTTTTTTGAACCCGGTTTTTGTGTGCTAAAAAACTGCGCGGGACGGACATTGCAGCCGTCCCGCTTTTTTGTATTCGCAATACGATTTGGGATAAAAGATCGAATCAGCAAACAGAAACTGGAGGGGGGAGGGGAACGCTTCTCTTTTGAGTCAAAAGAGAAGCAGAAAACCTTCTTTTATCGCCGTAAAAGCAGCAAATGCAAGCTGAAACAGGAGTGCAGCCTCCGCTTCCGGGCAGGCCAGCGAAGCTGGCCCTGCTGTGCGCAAGGCGCACAGGGAAAAACCGCCGGACAGACCGAAAAATAAACAAGTTTATTTTTCCGGCTGGCCTGCGGTTTTTCTTTTGCCCGGAAGCTCTCTTGGCGCCTTTCAAGTTACAGGCGCAAATTGTTTGTTGTTGCGTCCAGGCCGCATCGCCCACTGGCTTCTTTGCAGCTTTCTTCCCCGGGAAGAAAGCGCGTATCCTCCCCGTCCAATGCCTGTTTGCGCGTACAGCGGATTGGCAAGGAGAGCGGTATTAATCCTTTTCCTCCGCCACCCGGATCAGGAAGGAAAACTCGCTGCCCTCCCCGGGCTTGCTGCGCACCACAATGCGCGTACCCAGGCGCTGCATCACCTCCCGGGCAATGGCCAGGCCCAGGCCGCTGCCCTTGGCGCCGCGGCTGGCATCCGCCTGATGAAAGCGATCGAAGGCATGCCGCTGGGTGTATTCATCCATGCCGATTCCGGTATCCCGCACGGAAAAGCGCACATAGCGGGCCTCCTGCAGGGCGGAGAGCGTCACCGTGCCTCCCGCCGGGGTAAATTTGATGGCATTGTCCAGCAGGATGGTCAGCACCTGCTGCAGCCTGTCCTCGTTGGTCAGCACTTCGGGCAGCGTTTCGGGGGCTTCCAGGGCCAGCTCCACCCCTTTTTCCCGGGCCAGGGTGCGGGTGCGGCCGTGCAGCTCATACAGCGTCTCCAGCGGGTCCACCGGCTCAATGGAAAAGGCCGCGGGGCTGGACTGCAGGTTGCTCAGCTCCAGCAGATCGTTCACCAGGCGGGAAAGGCGCTTGACCTCGCCCAGCAGCAATTCATAATACCGCCGGCGCTCCTCCTCCGACGCCACCAGCCCATCCCGCAGCCCCTCGGTGATGCCGCGCATGCTGCTCAGGGGGGTGCGCAATTCGTGGCTGATGTTGGCCACATACTCCCGGCGGGTGCGCTCCAGACGCTCATGCTCGGTCACATCCCGCAGCACGGCCAGCGCGCCGGCGCCGGCAGCCAGCGGGCGGAACACCGCCAGCACCGTGCGCTCCCCTGCCTGCAGCAGCAAATCCTCCTGGACGCCCGTTTTCCGCAGCAGGGAAAGCACCCGGGCGTATTCCGCCGTGTTCTGCCCTCCCAGCAGCCGCGCCGCGGCCTGGTTTTCCCGCAGGATATCCCCCGCCCGGTCCACGGCCAGCACCCCTTCATCCAGGCTTTCCAGCACCCGGGAGAGGGTATCGCGCTCATAGGTCAGCTCCCCCATGGACCGGGACAGCCGATGGGACATGCGGTTGAATGCCCGTCCCAGAGGCCGCAGCTCCACGGGCAGCTTTTCGTTGATTTCCACCAGCTCGCCGTCGCTCATGCGCTGGGCGGCGGATACCAGGGTATCCACCGGCTGCATGATGCGCCATGCCAGCAGAAACAGCGCCACCACCGTAAGGCCCAGGGCGCTGAGAGCATAGGTGCGCAGCAGGGCGCGGAAGCTGAAGGCCGCGCGGTTGCTGGCCTCCAGGGTTTTCCCTGCCAGCACCGTGCCCGCCTCCGTGCGCAGCCCTGCCCACAGCACGTTGCCGGAGGCAGGTAGCTGGGTCAGCTCCTCCTCCCGCAGGCGGGCGGTGAGCGCCGCCAGGGCATCCCCGTCGGCATAGGCCGCCGCGCCGTCCGACAGGGCCAGGACGCCGCCCTGGGCATCCAGAATGATCAGAAATACATCGCTGGGGTTAATGACCGGATTCACGGCTTCCCGCAGCAGGCCGGTATCCGCCCCCGCCCGTTCCAGCAGCGCCGCGGCGGCCTGCACGCTGCGGGCCGCCTCCCCGGCGGCCAGGGTGCGGGTGGTCTCCCGGGCCAGCGCGCCGGAAACAAAATACAGCGCGCCCACCACAATGACCATATACACCAGCAGAATCGCCATCATGGTGCGGGTGTACCGCCGCAGTTTACCCATCCGATTTTTCCTCCAGCTTGTACCCCACGCCGTAAACGGATTTCAGCTGCAGGCTGCTGCTTTCGGGCAGCTTCCTGCGAATGCGCTTCACAGAGGTATCCACCACCCGGCTGTCGCCGTCAAAATCAAAGCCCCAGATGGAATCCAGCAGCTGCTCCCGGGTGAACACCTGGCCCAGATGGGCCGCCATCAGGTGCAGGATTTCCACCTCCTTGGGGGACATCACCACTTTTTCCTCCGCCACCCGCACCTCATAGCGGGCCAGGTTGATCTGGGTGTTGCCAACGGCCAGCTGGCTTTTTTCCGGCGCGGTTTCCAGCATGTTCATCCGCCGGAAGATCACCTGAATACGGGAAACCACCTCCCGGGGGCTGAAGGGCTTGACGATATAATCGTCCGCGCCCAGGGCAAAGCCCAGCAGGCGGTCGGTCTCCTCGCCCTTGGCGGTGAGCATGATGATGGGCGTCATGCTGACGGCGCGGATGTCGGCGCATACCTGGGTGCCGCTGCGGCCCGGCATCATCACGTCCAGAATCACCAGATCGGGCCGCATGCGGGTGAAGGCCTCCATCACGTCGCTGCCCCGGAACACCGAATACGTATCGTACCCATCCCGGCCCAGATACAGGCGCAGCGATTCATGGATGCCGGGCTCGTCATCCGCAATGAGTATCAGCTTGTTATGTGCCATGATTTTTCTCCTTTGTACGGCAGGTCAGGTGGCGGCGCCGGCTGCCCACTGCAGCAGCGCCCTGCGGTTGGCCGGGGTGATGTTCTCCGGCAGCGCCCGGGGAGAAAACCAGCGCAGCTCCGTCACTTCCCCGGGCTGGGGACGCATCTGCCCGGTATAATCCCGGCACAGATACACAATGTCCACAATGCTGGCCTGGTCGCCGTTGGGATAGGTGTAGGACAGCGCGGGGCCCGAAAACACGCCAAACAGCGTCAGCTCTCCGGCGGTGAGCCCCGTCTCCTCCAGCAGCTCCCGGCGGGCCGCCTGCTCCGCCTCCTCATACAGCTCCACGCAGCCGCCATGATACCCCCAGCAGCCGTTATCCGTGCGCCGCTGCAGCAGCACCTCGCCCCGGGCATTCACCAGAATGACGCTGGCGCCCACAATCAGCAGGGGATCATGCCCGATTTTTTGACGGATATCACGTACATAGCCCATGTTTTTTCCTCCCGGCCACAGCCCTGTCCAGTCCATTCAAATCCGTATAAACCGCAATCTCCTCATACTGCGCCGCCATCATTTTCCGCACCGCCTCCGCCTGGCTGCTGCCGATTTCCAGCAGCAGCCAGCCTCCCTCTTCCAGAGAAGCCGGGGCCTGGCGGATTATGCGCCGATAAAAAGCCAGCCCGTCCGGCCCGCCGTCCAGCGCCAGCGCAGGCTCAAAGCGCACTTCCGGCTGCAAACCGGCCAGCTCCGGCGTGGGAATATAGGGGGGATTGCTGAGAATCAGGTGAAAGGTTTCCCCCTGGAAGGGGGCAAACAGATCGCCCAGGCGGAAATCCACCGATACGCCGCAGCGGGCGGCATTCTTCCGCGCCAGGGCCAGGGCGGTTTCGCTGATATCCCCGGCGGATACCCGCGCGCCAGGGGCCTGGCTGGCCAGGGCAATGGTCAGCGCGCCGGAGCCGGTGCACACATCCAGCGCCCGCTGCCCTGTTTGCAGCCGGGCCAGGGCCTGTTCACAAAGCGTTTCCGTATCAAACCGGGGAATCAGCACCCCCGGCTCCGCCCGCAGCATCAGCCCCATGAAGGGCGCCTCCCCGGTGATGTACTGCAGCGGCTCCCGGGCCGCCCGGCGGGCCAGCAGGGCGTCAAAGGCGGCCAGCGTTTCCGCGGAAAGCGGCCGCCCGGCATCCGCCCGCAGGGACAGGGGCGCCTCCCCAGTGACATGGGAAAGCAGCAGGGCTGCGTCCGCCGCGGCGTCCGGCACGCCGGCCGCTTCCAACTGCCGCGCCGCGCGGCGCAGGGTTTCCCGGATGGTTGCCATGACAGGCTCCTTTCTGTTTGGATGAAAAATCCCCCCTGGGTTCATCGGGGGGATGCGGGGCAGCGCCCCGAAGGACTTGTATTATGCTTTGGCCGGCACGGCGATGATGTAGCCTTCCTCCGTCCTGGGCCCGTCGGGCATATCGCCCAGGGCCGCTTTCATGGAGACGATGGCCACCTCCAGCATGCCTTCGTCGGGCTCCGCCGTGGTCAGCAGCTGCAGCGCCATGCCGGGCTTGCGCAGCGCGGTGCAGACTTTGCCGTCGTTATGGGCCAGGCCCTTCAGCGTTTCATAGCTGATGCCGGCCACGCAGGGCAGCAGCAGGATGCGGCTGAGGATGCGCATAAAGTAGTGGGCGCCCAGATCATAGCCGGTAAGCTGCAGGATGACCACATCCACAATGGAATAGAACACAATGGACAGCAGGAAGGTGATCAGCAGGAAGCTGGTGCCGCACCGGGGGTGCAGACGGCTGAACTGCCTGGCGTTTTCCGGCGTCAGCTCGATGCCCGCCTCGTGGTTGTAAACCGTTTTATGCTCGGCGCCGTGATAGCGGAAGGTGCGCATCATATCGGGCACCCGGCGCACAGCCACCATATAGCCGATCAGCAGCGCGGTGCGCACCAGGCCGCTGGCCAGGTTCTTCAGCAGCAGCATGCCGCCGGTGGCCGACGCGGGAAACAGCTTGATGATCAGGTTGGGCAGCAGCACAAACAGGCCCACGGACAGGAAAACAGCCAGCACGATGGCCAGGCCCATGATCACCTTGTCCACGCCCTTGCCCAGCTTTTTGGCCAGCCAAAGCTCAAACTTGGTGGGTTCCTCTTCCTCCTCGCCGCCCATTTTGGCGCTTTCCTCCAGGGTTTTCATGCCGGTATACAGCATGGTGACCATGCTGACCGCGCCGCGGATAAAGGGAAGCCCCATCCATTTATGCTTCTGGGCGGGGGAAACGTAGGGATCGCGCTTGAGCACGATGCTGCCGTCCTTGCGGCGAACCGCCAGCGCCACATATTCGGGGGAGCGCATCATCACGCCCTCCAGTACCGCCTGGCCGCCGATATCCACTTTTTGGATTTTATTCTTTGCCATGTCTGAAATAATCCCTTTCCGGCGGATTTCCCGCCGTCTTTATTATACACGCATTCCCGCAGGCAGGCAAATGAAAATTCGATGAGAAAGCCATGAGGGACGCCATGCAAGCAAAAAACAAACGGAGAGGGGGTTTCCCGCTCTCCGTTTTCTGTTGATTACTTGTTCAGCAGATCGCCGTAGCGCTTCTTGAACTTGTCCACGCGGCCGCCGGTGTCCACCAGCTTCTGCTTGCCGGTATAGAACGGGTGGCACTTGGAGCAGATTTCAACCTTCAGCTCCTTCTTGGTGGAGCCGGTGGTGAATGTCTCACCGCATACGCAGCGGACAACCGCCTCACCGTACTTGGGATGGATGCCTTCCTTCATTGTTTTCACCTCTTCTGCGCATGCTTGTCCGGATTCATGGCGCGCAACCATGAGCCGCAATGGTTAGTATAGCATAGTCGCTGGGGTTTTGCAAGGGAAATTTGCAATTCTTTTCTTTGCTGCCGCCCGGATGCTTTTTCTTCAGCGAAAAGTCATTGACTTTCCGTCCGGAATATGATATATTGAAAGGCGCTGGCATAAAACCCAGCGGAGTGCCGATATAGCTCAGTTGGTAGAGCGGCTGATTCGTAATCATCAGGTCAAGGGTTCGAGTCCCTTTATCGGCTCCATCGAGGTGTAGCGCAGTTTGGTAGCGCGTTTGGTTCGGGACCAAAAGGTCGCAGGTTCAAATCCTGTCACCTCGACCAAAAAAGAACCGCCAAAAATGGCGGTTTTTCTTTGTTTTTCCGCGTAAAATCGGCCATTTTGGGGATTGACACCAGAAATGGAAAAGTACATCTAAATACATCAAAATACATCTAATTTGGCAATGAAAATGGCAATGAAAAAGCCCCCGGCGCAATGCCGGGGGGTGAATTGTATTTATGCCTGTTCAGGCGGCTTTTCTGGCTCGGCGGGCTGCTTCACTTCCAGGGTGAGGTTGCCGGCGCTGCCGGCGTCCGCCCAGCCCTCGGCGAACATGTAGGCGATGGGCGTTACGCCCAGCATGATCAGCGCAGCAACTTCCTGAGCCATGGATTTGTCTTTTTTCAGAAAGATCAGCAGCGCGGCCACAAATTCGGCCACAGCGGCCCAGAACTTGCGGGAAGTCAGTTTGCGGATGATATTTTCTTTGGTCATGGCGGATTCTCCTTTCTTGATAAGCCTTATCCCGCCATGCTACAATAATTATAGGCCGTGGCAGGAAGGAGGGTAATGGAATACACTTACATGAATGTTGATGGTAAAATGACCATCAAAACGCCAGGAATCACGTCCACTGAGCAAATTAAAACCGAAGTGCTGAAACATGATGCAAGTGGCATTATCACAAGACTAACCTATCCAAACGGATTTATTATCGAAAGTGATATTTGCCCCACTTCCATCATGTACAAATGCAATCAGCCATTAAAGGATTGCGGAAACGGCGTGTTTGTCGCTCCTACAGACGAGTAAATCCCGTCCTTTGTTACTGTTACCGTTGATTGCTTTTCCCCGTCAGACACGATAACAGTATAGCTTTCATCCGTCTTAATCTCATGAACAGCCACGGCTTTCTCCTCTCTTTCGGGTAGTTTAGGGTGGGTTTCGGGTACGTCCGCACCCGGGCCGCGGCCTCGCAGTCCGGGCATACCTGCCGCCCCTCGGGCAGGGCGGCGCCGCAGGATACGCAGCGGTTTTCCATGTTTACCTCCGGGCCATGTATTGGTCCAGCTCGTTTTTCACCTCTGTCAGCTTTTTGTGATCGTTCCCGCTGATAAAGTGCATCATCATAGCCGACAGGATGGTCAGCACCTGGGTCATATCCTCCCGGCTGTCGGCAAATTGCTTGTCCCCGCGCTCCAGGCGCTCCTCGCAGCGGGTGACGCGGGTTTCCAGATCGCTGATTTTAGCGTTCTGCGCGGCCTCCGCCGCCGCCTTCTCCTCGGTGCGCAGCAGCTTGCGCAGGGCCTCCACGCCCTTCCACAGGGCAGCCAGCAGGGCGCACAGGGCCGCGATCACCGCCACGGCCTTCAGGATGTCGTTCCAGTCAAAGTTCTGCATGGGTATCCTCTCCTCATTTCAGCAGGTCGGCCAGCTGCCTGTCCGCCTCCGCCAGCTCCTGCCGGATGTCCGCCAGCAGGGCCCGCGCCGTGATCACTTTTTCATACAGTACGCCCCCTTCCGGTGCTTCCGCCGGGGTCTCGGCCAGGTATTCCGTTTTGGCCCAGCCGGTTTTGCCGTTGTATTCCACCTCGCACCAGGCGTCACCGTAGTTCAGGATGGTCACCGTTGCCCCGTCGGGGATTTGGGTGATCACCGCCGCGCCGGTGCTGGCGCTTTTGCGCAGGTTCAGCCTGCCGCCCGTTACATATCGCCGCATGGGCGTTTCCTCCTGGATGGCTTGTCCACCCGCCACCGCTTTCAGCTCGGCCACAAAATCCCACCCGTCCGCAAGCTTGCTGCGCACAAAGCCGGAGGCGGTGCTGCGGCTGTTGAGCACATAGCGCGGGTCGGTATCGATGAGGCCGATATGGTAATAATCGTTCAGGTCGCCGGTATAGTATTGGCCGCCCTGCCTGTACTCGGCGGGCAGATCGTACTGCTGCTCCCCGGGCCTGCGGGCCTTGAAGGCCGCCATGCCGGGCCGGGCCTGGGCGATGGGCAGCAGCTCCGCCACGTACTTCCGGGCGATGCGGTTGCTGCCGTGGTAGATGCTCAGCCCGTGCTGCCTGTAAGCCCACACAAAGGCCCCGCTGCAGTCCGCCACCCGGTGGCCCACCCACTGCCGGCCGTACTTCCGCACCATTTCGCTGGTCGCCCTGTCCTGCTTCCCCTGCGTCCACACCTCCCCGGCGGTGGCGGGAATATACCCCCACCTGTCCCGGAGCATGGTCTGGAAGTCAGCGATCAGCGCATCACGGGCAATCATGCTTTTCACTCCCCTTTTAATATACAATGGCAACGCCCGCAAAATTGACCGTGCCTGCGGCGCTGTACTTCACCGTGACGTTGCCGCTCCCACTGTCGTATGCGACGTCCGCGTCCGCCCCGGCAAGATAGGTAACAGAGATGCCGCTTCCCGTTTTCCAGATGATAAATACCTTCTGCGCGCTCAGGGAAACCAGCGCCTGCTGGCCGCTGTTCATCGGAAAGGTCATGGACGTCCCCCAGCTTTGCCGGTACGCCGCCGGCGCGCCGATATTGTCCGGCGTAATCCCCAGCTTCGTCCTTGCGTCTGCGGCGTTGGCCGCGCCGGTGCCGCCGTTGGCAAGGGGCAGCGTGCCCGTAACGCCCGGCCGCGGGCTGGCTTTCATCACGTTATCGGCAGCCGTGCTGCCAAGGTTAACCAGCATGGAGGGGCTGGCTGTCAGCCCCGTCCCGCCCTGGGCCACGGTCACCGGGGCTTTTGAGGTTAGAATAAAATACCATTTGTCGGTGTCCGTTGCCTCCGGAATCGGCAGCAAAAACCGCTCCCCGCCGGCGGAACCATTCGCATACGAATCAATGGTCATCCGCTGGCCGGTGTTCCGAATGCTAACCGTTGGCGATCCGCTTGCCCCCTTAAAGTTGATTCCAAGGTAATTGTTCCCGTTTGAAAAGGTCAGCGGCCCGGTCATCTCGTCCCCGGCCTTGTCCACCTTGCCGGTTTCCAGGGCGGTGATGCGGTTGTTATACTGCTGGATGCCCTGGGCGGCCTGGTTGGCGTTCTGGGCGGCCTGGTTGGCGGCCGCTGCCGCGGTATCCGCCGCCGCAGCCTTGGTATTGGCGTTGTTGGCCGCGGTATTGGCCGCGTTGGCCTTGGTGTTGGCGTTGGACGCCGCGGTGTTCGCCGCGGACGTGGCGGCCTCCGCATCCGCCGTGGCCTGCTCCATCACGGCGATCTGGGCCAGCAGCTCCTCCAAAGAGGGGATCACATGGCCCGGGTCAATGACGGTATCCGTGGTGCTGCGCTGCACATAGCCGGAGCAGGCCCCCAGCACGGTTTTGACGCTGCCCGCCGTCAAGCGGATGGCAATCTGCATGGGCCCGGGCACGGCGTAGGCCGAGGCGGGCAGCACAATGGATGCCTTGTTGCCGCTGAGGGTGCCCGTCACCGCCAGGGTGCCGCCGTCCGCCCGGATGACGTAGCCCGTCACCGTGCCGGAAAGCGCCGCGGGGCTGCCCCCGTCCGTCACCTCCACTGTAACGCGGTTGCCCGCGCTGTCCGCCGTGAACACCACGCCCTGCAGCGCCTGCACCGTTACGGGCTTTTTCAGGTCGCTTTTCAAAAGCGTTTCAAATACGGCCAAAGGTTACACCTCCTTGATCAGCTTCAGCTGCACGCTGCCATCCTGGGTACGTTGCATCATATTCAGCCCGGTGTATCCGGTGTGCCGGATGGCCGGGCCCTCCGGGGGCTGGATTTCCAGCCATTCCAGGCCGTCAAAATCCTGGGCCACCTCAATCAGCCGGCGGCTGTCCCGCAGCTGAATCATGCACGCGCCGTCAAAGGTGGGCGCAAACAGGGCGTCGGCGTCAAACTGCCGGTTCCTGCTGGTGGTGATCCGAATCATGGGCTTTCTCCTCCTCCCGCAGCCCGTTCTTCAGTGCGGACAGGCGGCTGATGCTGCTTAAAATAATCTGCATATTCTCCACGCCGGACACGTTGAGCCGGTTCAGGTCAACGATCACGCTGTCCAGCAGGCCGTATTTATCGTACAGGCCGTTCCCGTTGTTGATTTCCATGGTGCCTCCTTTAGCTGTGCCCCAGATAGTAGATGGTGGTGCTGTTGACGGAATTGATTTTGGTCACCTTCACGTTTTCGCCGTCCGCGTTTTTCACCGTGATGTCGTAATGGTTTACGCTGGTGACAACCGATTTGTGCTGCCAGGTGGCCTGGGTGGGCGAGCCCTGTTCGCCCACGTACAGGTTGGTGGCGGACAGCAGGCCCGTATAGGTGTTGGTGGGATACAGATCGACGGTGGTAAAGGTTTGGGCATAGCCCGACATGGCCGCGTTGAAGGTTTGCAGGGAGGTATAGCCGCTCAGGTCGATCTTGCCGGCGGCAATCTGCACCCCCTGGGCGGTCTGGTTGATGGTGCTGCTGATGTCGCCCTTGCTCACCTTGCTGGTGATGCCCTCGGCGTTGACGGTGATCCGGGCGGAGAGCGCGCCCTCCGCCGCCGTGGCCCGGGTGACCTCTGCCGTGATGCTGTCCGCGGTCTGGGTAATACGGCTGCCCAGGGAGCCCTCCGCCGCCGTGGCCCGGGTGA